>Ga0335073_10013344_pt1 | contig 11520 bp, 10 predicted proteins | sample Lox_Sample_22_FD_207093 | JGI IMG/M metagenome (GOLD analysis project Ga0335073, IMG submission 207093) | Soil microbial communities from Loxahatchee National Wildlife Refuge, Florida, United States - Lox_Sample_2.2 | ecosystem: Environmental > Terrestrial > Soil > Wetlands | place: USA... | reverse complement strand
TGGGCCTTCAAGAACCGATTTGATCAAGGCAATCTCGGACCAACCACTGGTAAGACCAATTCCAGCATCGAATACCGTTGTGGTACCGTGGGCGGCCCAAGATTTCAATGTTGTCCTAGCAAGGCCGATAAACTCTATGGGGCTAACTTTGGGGATGAATGGCGAAAATACTGTCACCGCTTCCTCAAAGAGCACCCCGTCTAGATTCCCATCGGCGTCCCTGTGAAAGTTTGGGCCCTCAATATCGTTGGGAATTTTGGCCAAGTTGAAAGCAAGTCGGTTCACGTAGGCTATGCGGCCTGATTAATTGATGATATAGATGGGGTTCTCTGGTGCCCAGGAGTTGGTGGTGCCGAGTGTGAGGCTTGGATGGTCCTGAACGAGAGATGGGTCGTATCCAAATCCGACGACCCATTCTCCTGGCTTTTTCTTCGCAAGAGCTTTTTCTACGATCGCACGGGCATCAGCAATCGTCTTAACCACTGATGGTGAGAAGCTAAGAATGCTTTCAGGATTCGAGACCAACGCCGTGAATAAGATATGCAGGTGAGGATCAATAAATCCTGGCACGGGGACTTGTTCTTCGGTCAGCACCTGGACAGGAGCTTGGACGCCTGCCACTCTCGAACATTGCTAAGGGAACCACTAGCGATGATAGCCTCGCCCTGAATAGATATTGCCTCTACCGGGGAGAATTTGCCGTCTGCGAGTGTCAAGATATTTCCTTGAAGGATGACAGCTTTGCCAGCCTGATTACGCCCTTTAGTTGGAAGGGGAGCGTCTCCAGCAATTGCTTGCTCTGTTGCTCAGCACCAGCAGATACGGAAATGCTGCTCAGAGCAGCCTTTGCTAACAAGTTTGCTTCTTGTTGACACATGAGGAGATGAAGTTTAACTATCGTAGAAACATTGGGTTACGGGAAATTTAAAGAAAGGAGAATTTAGATGAAGAGTCGTAAATCATGGAGTTCTGGTGCTGGTTTGTCTGTGCTAGTCGCAATGACGGCATTTTCAAAGGTGACGGCGTCTTTAACATTCTTTATTCTGTTTCTACCCAGAAATGACAAGCAGGAAAGGATACAGGGCTGAATCTTGACAGGCCAGGTGATGATACTGTTCCGTGGTGGAAGTTGATAGTGCGAAAAGTTGCTAGGGAGAGCGAAGCGTTCGATGCTGCCTAAAGCGGCGTCAAAATCCGCTGGATGGGGCGACCAAAACCGCGACACTCAGCTTTACTGTGTTGTTTCTGGTTCATCTGTTCCTCCAGTACATTGAGAATCACATCTAGTTCAAATGGTCTAAGTATATTCTGCACGTAACTCTTCCCGACATGAAAATTTAGGCTTAAGGAACTTGAAATGATGTCTTTGACGCTTATAATGTGGGCTTCGTTGGCTGTAAACAGAGTATACACGCACATATGACCATACTTGATTCAAGAGCTTGGAATGTACTGGCGGATCTTGAAGGTTTCGACACAACAGCTACAAACAAAGGTCAGAAGCGAAGACACGGAGCATACAACAATTCGTCGAGATTGTTATAAAGTCGTCCGAAGGACCCGAAACTCGCCGTGGAGGTCCATATTATCTTGAGTTGCTGATCAATACTGGTTTCTCCAGGCTTACTCATGGTGGATATCAACTCGCAGGATCAAACAAGGAAGTACTCTGCATGCAACGATGCACGTTTCAACTCATGCCAATACATCGCTTCAAGGCCCTGAGTGCTGCGTTGGGGATTAAAAGACACGCGGAATTCATATCAATGGTCTAGCCCTGGGCTCCTGCCTCTCAACAAAATATCGCAAGTCTAGTTGCGACTCGTGTGAACTGGCTCTCGTTCAATCCATTACACCACACCCTTACGATATACTCTCGTCTCTGTTATCCAAGGGCTCAAGAGCTTGCGTGGCGACTTAACGGCCAGGGTCCGCCGCAGATTGCGACGCGAGTGTAAGAGTATTGGTGATAGGTTGCCCGTCAGAAAAGAACAATCACCAGGGTATGAACATAGCAGACGTGACTATTCTCCAACAAATGTCATGTGAATGCCACCACAGCGGCGGCTATCGTCGCTTACGAATGGGTGTTACAGTCTGTCTCTCTAGATGGTAAAACACAAGTCATGAGGAGAGGTGCTAGCTCTGCGCAACCATCGTGAAGTTGAAGTAGTGTAAAAGTGCTTGGTGGTTTAAGAGAAATCCCGCTCCTCCCTAGCTTCCGAAGACGACATCCCACACTCAAGCTTCGCGAATCGCGGCTAGCTGGTGGGGAGCACATGGGTAGGCACTCTAAAGGACGAGAGATGTTCACGAAAATGTTCCTGGTATGCTCGTGGGTGACACAGCAACAATTGTTGACAAGGTCCGCGTTCTACGACTTGGCAGCTGGCACCTGTTCCTGCTTCTTTGGTTTCGCTGGAAGGTGTCCACGTGGTTCGTCGCAGGCCTGTCAACTCCATTTTCGTTTCGTCTTGCAGGATCAAACGCAACATTGTCGTAAAGGAAGGCCGGATATCAAACCTTATTCACCCGAGTAAATCAAGAGACCTAGCATCAGTGGTCTTGCAGAATTCCAGCGGCGTCGACTTCCGGTTGGTGATGGGATTGGCGCCGCAGACGAATCGAACAGTACTACGTAGACTCGGCATGCCGAAGATCATTCGGACATGGTAAACCCAGTCGCTGAAATGCTGTCCACATGCTTGTTGAATCAAATGAGATAACGGATATCAACTTCCTGAAACGGGCGTCAATCCGCAGAGAATGAGTGGTGGAATAGGAATGGACTTCATGTATTGCGTAATTTCAAATTGATCCGAGCTCTGAGATCGCTCTCTACACATGTGGATTCAACGACGACAGGACTAAGATGCTGCCGCCTCTCACGAAGTGCTTAGAGTTTAAACAAATGGGCCATGATTTGGGGAGCTTATCTTGTCGCTCACACGGCTATCTCACGCACCCGAACGAGTTTGATGCACGCTAGAGTAGCTGAGTTCGAACGGCGACTTTGAGAACCGACCGAACGATCTGCCAGCTGCAATGAGTTGTTCCATCTTAATACCTAGCCAATGAATTGCACTGTGAGCTTATTTCCGTCTTCCGCAGTGAGCGTCCGACATGACTTTTGCGGGCTTGTTCCTAAAGATTCCTCAGCGCGCGCTTGCTAAGAGTCAGCTCGAGATCAGGCGAGAACCGAACGGCATTCGCGATGAAATCAGTCGCAAACGAGAAAAGAGGCTTGTCTGGGGAAGGCGCATGATCAACAAAAAGAAAAGAACCTCAAGTGCATCGCGAAGATCATGCATGTGGCCTCTCGAAAGTCGTTGGGCTGCCACAAGCTTTGTACGGCCATAAATGGTTCTGTGTGGGGAAAGCGGCGAGGTGAGCAGCCAACAAGGAGAAAGGGTGTGTCACACAGGCCAAGCGGGCAGCCACACGGTATTCCACAGCGATCCGGCGTCAGCTGATGTTGTCGACGATGGATAAGTTTCTTGAACGGTCGCAACTAGATTTCCACTTGGAGATGATGAGTTCGAGGAGATAGCATCGTCTGGGTACAACCGGCCACTTCCCTACGTCGGCGACCATCGACTCCTTTTTGACATGCTTATACCCAGCTGAAGACTTCCAAGACGCTGGTTTTTGATGAACTTTGAACGCACAGAATTTGCTAGAATGTGAGAATTCCATACCCACGTCGGTCGTGGGGGCAGCAGGTCACTCTGACAGCGGGCTTTGCCGTCCGATCCTGGAGAAGATGGCGAAAGCCGTGGCATGATTTGTTGGAGAGTCAACAACCTACGGAGCTCTGCATTTGCACCATGCGGAGTGGCAGCCATTTTGAATCGCTTGCAGATGTGGACTAGCCGCCATCACAATTTTGTCCAAGGCGCAGAAGCTAAGATAGGATGGGAATAGTCGACCACCGCGCAAAAGTCATCGAGGCTTTTTGGCAAAAAAATGTTTGCGAGCCAGCAATTGTCAAACCCTGGCAAACGTAATATCGCAAGGACGCCAGAGCCATGGAACCATTCGTGGGGGCTTGAAGGGGAGAGAGGCGGCCAGCAGTTTCAGGAGCAGTAGCCGGTTTCGTAGAAATTTCAAATGTGGGAGAGGTCCAGGCGCGGCGCACTCGGATAACGCACACAAGTTACAACAGGCCCCCCGATTTTCCATGAAGTCGTAAGCCAATTGATGGCGAGGTTCGAATGGGCCTGCTACCCGTTGCAGCAAGCATGTGCCGAAAGGAGTCATGTCAGCTCGGTTGTTGCACTCACATCTAGCCACAACCGACGCCCACGCTCAGCTCATCGCCCCGTTTCGTCAATTGCGAGAAAAAATGGGGAATGGCCAGATCCATAGCAAAAATTTTCGGTCGGCGCGGGGCGATGTGAAGCGAGAGAAGGGCGTGACGAGTTGATGAATTTGAGCCGAGCCTGGTGTCGTAGGTTGATTAGTTCGTGGGCTTCAGATAAGGCAAAGACAAGGAGAGATCAAGAAGCGCCGGCGTCGACGATGGACGATCCGGATGCTCTGACTGAGTAGTGAGCAGTGAGCAGTGAGCAGTAGTGAGCGGTTAGCACTTCTGTCCCTGTCGTTGTCCCTTTGGTCCCCACGGTCGACTCGTGTTCTCGTCGCAGTGATTGCAACCTTCATTGATGCTATCTTTGCGTCAGATTTCGCTTGGCCTCAGCCGCAGCCTTTGGTCATTCAGACCCCAAATTTCAAACAACGTGCAAAGGCTCACTCAGCGCTGTGCCTGAAGAAATTGGAGCAATGGTGGGTCCGTCCGTCAGTGTTTTTCCTCGTCCACGATTGTACCTTGGAGGGTGAGACGTAACGAACCTCCAATTTCCAGGTTATGCATCTACAGGGCCGCAAAGAGCAATCGCGTCGATCCGTTCCCCAGGGTTGATTGCTGCAAGTGGCTTAAGGTCACGGGAAGCTGCATAATGATGATGCAGGTCGGTCGGGTGAAGCGGCTTTTAATGGCAGTGAGCTATTGAAACACAGTGTCGTAATTGAGCGAACAGAACGAAGAACCGGACGTTGACGAATGGCAGGGAGGCTGCCGTGTCGCATTACAATTTTCGTCGATGCCGTATGTCCCGCTACCAGCTGGCCGGCGTTTGGAGGAGAGCGGCGTTGCTGCATGACCGCTACCAATTTCGCAAGAGCGACGAAGCTACGAAGCTGCAAAGCTACTACTCTACAGAACACGGGAGGCGAATGGAGGGTGCAGCTCGCTTTGCTGCGTTGCGCATGTGAGGTGTGTTTGTGTGTCTGTCTCCGGCCGCTTACCAGTGGGGCCTACCTTGAGAATGAAGGCGAAAGGCCACGGATTTCCTCTCCGCGTTTCCTTAATCTTCCGTCGAGCGAATCGCCCGCGACCAGCTGGTGGGTGGAGAGTGGGTGTTACAGACCTACAGGCTCGAGGGCCTTAAGGTAGGAAATTTCCAGACGGGCAGCGTCTGGCGGACGTGGTCGCTCATTTGCCAGCACGAAGATTGAGAGGCAGCGGCGCTTACGGAAAATTGAGTCGTGGGTGCGCTGGCCCAGCGTGAAGGGCTGGCCTTTGCTGGGCTTTTCGGGGCTTGCTGGGTCCCCTGCCAAAGCTTGCGGGCCCTCTGGAGCGACGCATTGGCAGTTTTTGGCAGCTCAACTCGGGCCTTCTGCGCTGCCGGCGAAATGGGGAACGGCGCGCGTCCCTCGGTCCAGCCAGCTGCCAGCCTGACCAGCCAGCCAAGCCAGCAAAGGACCACCCCCATGCGCCCTCGCAAATCCCCATCCCACTCGTCTTCTGCCCGTCGCAGCGTAGCGCAAAGACCCGAGGACGATGCGTTCGTGCCGCCTGCAGCCAGAGCGAGCACACCATCCACCAGGGTTCCTGGCCCTGGCACGGCCTACGCCAACGCCTTCATACAAGAAGTCCTCCGCCTCCGCTCTCTGCGGGACGGCCCTTCCATAGTTCGCTCTCAGAACCACCGCGACATCTTACCGCAACCTACTTGTATTTCGTGCTTCGACCCTGCAATCCACCACTCGAATTCGCAATCTGGCCATTGCCGTTGCGAGCGAGCACACCATTACCCTGCCTCATTGACTAATCTGATACTCGACGCCACCCACCACCGCTCGCGCCTGACCCAGTCACTTTTTGCGTGCTGTGCCGGTCTCCCTCCTTATAACTACAATCCACTTTCCTTCTTGGACACCAAACGCAATTTCAGACGCCATGGAATGGTATCACGACTTCTGCCTCTTCTGCGACAAGCAGACCGCAGCCGGTGCCTACTGCTCTCAAGCCTGCCGACTCGCTGACCTCGAGCGTTCGGGATACTCGGAGCCAAGTTCTCCTCTGAACTTCCACTCGTCACATCGGAGCAGTTGGCAACCCTCCTTCTCCGTCAGCAGCAGCATCACCAGCCAATTTCAACTACCGCCGGCCCTCGACTTCTCAGCCTACAGGTCGACAGCCGCACAATCGTCTTCCTCTCGCTCTGTCCACACGCACCAAGTAACCCTCTCGACGTCGAGTAGTTCAACGATGTCGACGGTTCGAAGTGTTCCGCCGAAACGACTGAGTAGCTCCTCGTCCCGGTCATCACTCTCCTCGATGGCCAGCGGATCCACCGCTCAAGGCCTCACGGACGCCGACTACAGCCAACTGCGTGATTACTCCAACTCGTTCGATCAGGTGCGCACCTGGAAACGCCGGGCAACTTCGGGTTGAGAGACACCCGTGACATGCTCATGGACTCTTTGACACCCTTCGTCACATCAATATCTTACTCGCACCGAGTCTTGTACCGGGGCTTGCAAGCTTATCGTTTGCTTTCTCAGCCGCGGAGTTTCACGGATTCGGAATGGACATCGATACCCTAAGCGCACATCTCATCTTGGCCTTCGGCCAGTTTTTGCACTTTCAGCATCAGCATCACCACCTTGCATTGCCTCGATTATCTCTTTTTGAGCCACATAATCGAAGCTGGGAGTTGGGAATTCACAGACATCGATATTGCCTGAGCACTCGGGATGGGATGTATCACTAAAAGTTTTGGTGGAGTTGCATGACCACCGTTTGTAAAAGTATTTTTGGGCATCCTGATTATAATCTACTCTTGAAGGAGCGATCACTCGCTGAGATTTCTCTTCCTGACACTTAGATCTACGACTTTGATTGTTTCCTTTGCGCATCTCACGATGGTGGATGTTTGGCTTCAAGATTTGATCCTTCCACGCAAAGTCGATTATGGACTGTTCGAGACTCTTGATTTTTCGCAACGTTGCAAAGATGGAGGACACCTATGTGCAATTGCTTATGCTGTTTTTCGCTCGCACATACACCTTTCCATCCGCAGGTCGGGCCTTCAAGACTTCTGCCTGCGGATCTGCGTTCGCAAAGGCCACCATTTGGTTCTTTGGGCTGAGACAATCGGTGGAGTGCGGCCGGTTTGCGGCTTCACTTGCCCGGGTATCGCCTTACGCAGTGCGCACAATTTTAGATACAATCAGAGACATTTCTGCTCGATCTGCCCTCACACGACTCCGCATTTCATTCATCACTTGACCTTGACCCTAATTACGAGTCCCTCACACGAAACGAAGAGGCGGACCACCCGTGACGCCTGGCATTACGCCACGATTTTCCACCCTTGCATCATCTTCTCGCTGAACCGTCCCTTTTCCGGGATAGGCCACATCCTGTTGGAAACGCAGGTCCGTCCTGTCGTGGGGAACGCACAATGATGTGACTGTGGATGCCAGGTGGTGGCTCGATCAGTCGATCTCCTCCACGCAACAAAACACTCGCCGTGCTCCGACGCAACGTCACGACATTGTGCTCCGAGGTGGCCAGACTTGAGACGTGGTGGGCTGCCACCGCGCCTAGTGGTTCTCATGGGTTACGGCTAAAGCCGCCCTCCAAACACTACGGAGTAACGCCGAAGAAAGAAGGCGCACCAACGATGGCATCTTCATCTTAGTCCTGTCGCAGAGCGTCTGGCCATGGCAGGTGCACGCACGAGCCGGTTGCGTGTGGCCGGCGGGTGTTGACACACATATGTACCGTAAATGAACCATGATGCCATCCGATCCTTCACTGTGCCGCAAAGCAGCATGGAGGGCGGGCAAGCATTGTGATTCCTTTGCGGTTTGGCGACGCCCGGCGATTGAACACGCCGACTGACGTTCCTCGAGGAGATGGTGGGGTCCAATAAGACACCAATGCAAACTAAGATCGAACGGGTGTGTGCCAGGATTCAAACTCGTGCCATAGCGGCTCCGCAGTTCGCTACACTGCCTGTACCTCAGCGACTTGGCTTCGCTACACGATGGATGTCCTTGGGATTGTACTGGCTGCTCTTTGATTGGCACCACGGCCCGAGACTGGTCTGCTTCTGGGCTTCTTGATTATCAAGTAAATCATTGCTGAGTACTCCGATTTATTCTCGTCCGCGGAATGTTTATTATCGAGTCTTATCTGGGGCCAAGTTCAAAATTCCGAAAGTGGACGGGGTTACGGGCCGACGCAGTATCGGCTGTCAAAGTTGTTCTGGGGTCGCAAGCAGGTACTTGTGCGAGAAAGGGTCAGCCCAGCTACATGGGTTCGCGAACCGATGGCTTGAGCAATTAGCCAAACTGATCCGATGACCGTTTTTACGAAATGACTGCGCTCTATGTGTTTGGTGCGCTTCGTAAGGCTTAGTCGTTATTAAAGGGTTCGAGATTCACAGGGAGGTTCTGACGTTAGACAAAAGCCAATCGACTCTGGCCAAGTCAGGGCCCGTGACTGCCTGTTCATTTTGTCTATCCCAGCACCGAGCGCTTCCTCCGCAAGCCAATTGCCATTTGGTTCGCGTTCAACAAAGCCATTGAGTCCATCATTCCCCATTCCAGACGACGTCCCGTGTCAAAACAACCAAAACAAACCGTTCCGCCCCTTACATATCGCCAAGCATCGTGAGGAAGGGCATATTCCAAATTTGCAGCGAACCGCGCCGGCCTCCTGCACGCCACCGATGACAACTTCGCTCCGCGCAAGCCAACGCTTCCCACCCCAGCCCGGCGCGCAAAAGCAAATCGGCCGGTGAGGCAGGCTTCTCCGCAAAGCAGCACCCCGGCGGTGGCGGCGCGCCGCCTCCGCTTAGGCCGGTGGTCGGCCACGCCGCGGGCCCTCCAGCCGCTCGACCCAGCCAAAACCGCCCCGACTTGCACGGCCCGCTGCGTAAGCGAGCAATTGAGATTTTCGCTAGCCGGCCGCCGCTGTCGATGGAAAATTTTTTGCTTGAGCCGGCGAGACAGGCACGGCGCCGCGCTCGGGGCCCCGCGGTTATTTACGGATGCGGCTTGATTTTTCTCACGGTCCCGTCTTTGAGCTAATCTTGCTGCATTGGATGAGCGATTGGCGGGACGCTCGGACGAGGAGACGTGCGCTGTGGCCGATCGGCGGCGTCGGGTTTTTCAAATTCTTTACGAGTGGCGTTGACTTGTTTGGAGGACCGGAGAGGAAGGAGGTTCAATAGGCAATATTAGGTGGATCGAGTCAATGGTGGACTTGGGACGACGTAGAAGTATCTGAGCAAGGTAAGTTGTGGATTCGAAGCTCAAGAGCACTGCAGACGACCTACTCCGTATACGGTCTGCTGAGGTGTTCTAACATGTATACCTTACAATCTTTTCGTCTTTCTGCGATTCAATGCCGAGCAAAAAGAGCTTGGGACACGTATGGAGTCTCCTGTCTTGGTGTGAAATTCGTTGATATATGTCTGTGAAGCGATTTCTATCAATCTGAGGCCTATTCCAGTGTTCACAGCTGTCTGAGAAGCTCCTGTTCTGTGCTCTCCGTTTGCCATGCGCGTATCAACCTGAGCAGTCTCGAAATCCTCCTACTGCTCTGCTATTTCTCCTCATGTGATTCCTATTCCGGTGTCAGGCGAAATGGTCAGGAGAAGCTTGGCCTTGGCTTGACATCAAAGACACCGCTTAGATCGTAGAGACGCTTCTCGCTCCCATCAGGGGTTGGAGAGTGATCCAGCGCATCATCTCACCGAATTTCTTGCCTAGAATATTCATCGCTCTCACTCGTGAGCTCATCATTGCTATCCAGTAATTGCTCTGTCTCACCACTACAACTCTCGTTGTCCAGCGCAGAGTCACCGTCGTGAGCCTCGTCACCATCCGACTTGAATAAAGTGCCCTTCTCAGCCCCTCCGGCATTCTTGATCGCCCGAACCTGGTCAGGGAAATCTACAGTGACCGACTGATACCGATCTAAGTGCCAAACAGTATTATGCTTGTTGTCTTAGATCTTCTTATGAATCATCCTAAGTAGGACCAATTCGCGACTAGCATCACCTCCTACTCCGCGAGAGTGCAGAACTCGGGCCAAAAAAATGGTCGAATCGGCCCGCAGACGGAACCCAGGCGCCGCCAGATTCTGTGGTTTGCCCAAAGAAGATCCGCGGTGCGCGCCGGTCCATCTCGCTGTCACGATAGATGCGGATCGCGCTCAAAGCGTGACTCGGAGAGCGGCAGGCGAAGCACCAGTTCTATGCATCGCTCCGCGTGTTCTCTTCGTCTGGGGGTTTACTGGCAAACAATGTGAAGAATAATTACGAGCGTGCAACAAGAACATCAGGCTGCAAATTTCGTAGCATATACTTGACTGGATTGCAGTCAGCATTCCCATTCATAGCAGCGTCCTGGTGACGGTACGCGTAGCAGAACTCAAACATTAGCGGTAGCAAGACCAAATGAACTGAGCGTATTTGGAAAACTTGAATTATGCGTTCCTCTTTACATATAGGCATCACTGGCCACTGCCACCCTTTCGAAATGAGACCTTCTCAACACTGACGTTCTCAACACCATTGGCATCCTTCTTCATCTGATAGACATACAAGACCAAGACGTCGCCTTGCACATCCATGAGCACAAAACTCGGGGTTGGACCTTCATTGTCTGGCCACGGCGCCGTCGTCATTGCTCCCGTTGCACTACCCGGATTCACGAAGAATTTTCCTTCCAACTCGTATGCCTCGAACCTGTGGGTCCCGCCCCACAACAAAACATCGACGTCCATTTGACGGGCTGCGATCAGCAGGCTGTCGCTGTCACCAGGAGGAATGATGGTGTGGCCATGGGTGAAGCCTATGCGCAATGACCCATGGGTGACGACTCTGGAGAGTGACAGGTTTGCCGCTTCGACGTCGTAGTCGCCTTTGACGATTTGGAGGTCAGGTGCGATGGCGCGCAGGAAATCGAACGTTTCTTTGTCCGTGAGGTTTCCAAGGCAAAGAATCTGACCGATTTTGCCTGGAGCAAGAAGTTTTTTGAGCTGTGGGAGATGAGGACCTGTGCCGTTGCCAAATTGTAAGATTTGGAAGTCTGCCTACCTTGGCGGGTATGTCCTTGAAATTCCTTGTCAGTGTCGCAAACCTCAGTAGCGTGAAGAATTGAGCTTACCGGGGCTCTATCAGGTATAAAAAGGTCACCTAGGCATAGAACCAGCCT
>Ga0335073_10013343_pt1 | contig 11520 bp, 11 predicted proteins | sample Lox_Sample_22_FD_207093 | JGI IMG/M metagenome (GOLD analysis project Ga0335073, IMG submission 207093) | Soil microbial communities from Loxahatchee National Wildlife Refuge, Florida, United States - Lox_Sample_2.2 | ecosystem: Environmental > Terrestrial > Soil > Wetlands | place: USA... | reverse complement strand
CGAGGAAACGTATGCAGAAACTTCTTGCGCCCCGGGAAGCCGCGAACATCCTGGGAATCAGCTATCCCACGCTGAAGCAGTGGATTTATCACAATAAAATCAAGACCGCGAAGACACCCGGAGGGCACCACCGCGTGCCGGAATCGGAAATCGACAGATTGATTCCGAAGAAACTTGAAAGAGGAGACATTACAACGCGGCGGGGCAATTTTCGAAAGATCAGCGGGCGGAATCAGCTGATCGGGAGAGTCGTGGCGCTGAAATTCAGCGGATTGCTGGCGCAGGTAACGCTAGCGATCGGCGAGCAGCACATCACGTCCATCATTACGGCAGACGCCGCGCGCGAGTTGCGCTTAAAGATCGGAGAACGGGCAGCGGCGCTGATCAAGTCGACCGAAGTGATGATTCTGCGGGTTTAAAACCACTAAAGAGCGATCCCTCGCAGCGCTCGCGATGAACCTGGCTTATCTAGCGAGAGGCAAGATAGTGAGGCTTCTGCCGAGATGGACACGCAGGATGCTGCGGCCCAACGGGAAGGAAGCGACGGACGCTGGGAGCAAAGCTATGAAATTACGAACGCTTGCGATTCTGATTTGCGTGCTGATACTGGGGTCGAATGCGCGAGCACAGACATTGCGCGTCGCGGCGGCGGCAGATCTGCAATTCGCAATGAGCGATCTGGCGGGCCAGTATGAGAAAAAGACCGGGATCAAGCCGGAGATCAGCTACGGATCCAGCGGGAATTTTCGGGCGCAAATCGCGAATGGCGCGCCATTCGACTTGTTTTTCTCGGCGGATGCGATGTACCCGGAGCAGCTGGTAGCCGCGGGCGTGGCAGACGCGCAATCGTTGGTGGTCTATGGACAGGGGCATTTGGTGCTGTGGGCGCCCGCGGGCGCTAATCTGCAGCTGGTACAAAAAGGCTTTGCGGCGCTGAAGGATCCGAGCGTAGTGAAGATCGCCATTGCGAATCCGGAGCACGCGCCGTATGGAAGGGCGGCGGTGGCGGCACTACAGAAGGCGGGTTTGTATCAGGAGCTAAAACCCAAGCTGGTACTGGGGGAAAATATTTCGCAAGCCGCGCAGTTCGCACAGTCGGGCAATGCGCAGGTCGGTATTCTTGCGCTTTCGCTGACATTTGCCGACAGCATGAAAGGCGGTGAACGCTGGGACATTCCGGCAGATTACTACCCACCGATATTGCAGAAGGCCGTGATTGTCAGCGCGTCGCAAAATAAAAGCGTTGCGAAAGGATTTCTGGATTTTGTGCTGAGTGACGAGGGGCGGCGAGTCCTGGCGAAATACGGTTTAACGCCTCCAGAACGCAAATAAGCCATGAACGGGCAAGCCCTTCTTCTATCCGTCAGGTTGGCGTTCACAGTGTCTGCGCTGCTGTTGATGATTGCACTGCCTTTGGCGTACTGGTTGTCGTTCACGGCGTGGCGGGGAAAGTTTTTGCTGGAGTCGGTAGTAGCGCTCCCGCTGGTGCTTCCGCCGACAGTGTTGGGGTTCTATGCGCTGGTGGCGCTGGGGCCACGTGGATTGCTGGGGAGAATCTGGCAAGGGATATTCGGGCATCCGCTGGCGTTCACGTTTGCGGGTTTAGTGCTGGCGTCGATGGTGTACAGTTTTCCATTTGCGGTGCAGCCGCTGGTGACGAACTTCGAATCGCTGGATCGGCGGTTGCTGGATGCTGCAGCAGTGCTCGGCGCGGGACGGGCACGATCGTTCTTGCGCATTGTTCTGCCGTTGGCATGGCCGGGAGTGGTAACAGCGGTAGTGCTGAGTTTCGCGCACACGCTGGGGGAATTTGGTGTGGTGCTGATGGTAGGCGGCAATCTGCCGGGGATTACGCGAACGGTGTCGATTGACATTTATGACCGGGTGCAAGCGTTGGACTATGCGGGCGCAAATCAGACCGCGCTATTTCTTCTGGTGATTTCGTTTGTGGTGCTTTCGGTGGTTTATGGAGTGAATCGCCGGGTGTGGTCGCCGTGGGGCCGGCGATAGGCGCGGAATGCTTTCCGTCCACATCGAAAAAGAGTTTCGCACTCCGGGCACGCCTTCCTTCCAATTGCGAATCCACGAGGAATTTCCGCCAGGGTTTACAGTGCTGTTTGGGCCTTCAGGTGCGGGAAAATCCACGCTGCTGGATTGCATCGCCGGTTTGGTGAAGCCGGAGCGGGGACGAATCACATTTGGGGCCGAAACATTCTTCGATGCAGACCAGCAGATATTTGTAGCGCCACAGAAACGCGGTATTGGCTATGTATTTCAGTCACTGGCGCTGTTTCCGCATCTGTCGGTGGAGGAAAATGTCAGATTTGGACTGGCGAAATTTTCTGATTCGGACCGAATGGCGAGGATCGGACCAATTTTAGAGGCATTTCACATTGCAGGGCTGCGAGGCCGCAAGCCAGGAGAGCTTTCCGGAGGACAACAGCAACGAGTGGCGCTGGCACGATCGGTCGTGACGGAACCGCGCATTCTGCTGCTGGACGAACCGCTGTCAGGACTGGAGCGAGGATTGCGTCAAGCCATTTTGGAAGATTTGAAGGCGTGGAACACGCAGCGCCGGATTTCGATTTTGTATGTTACGCATAACCGGGAAGAAGTAGACGCGATTGGAGAGCGCGTGGTGACCATTGCCGACGGTCAGGTGCAGGGAAAAGGGGTCCCACAGGAGGTCCTCGACGCCCCCCGCACGCTGGCGGTGGCGCAAGCGGCTGGATTTGAAAATCTACTGAAGGCACGAGTGGTGGAACAGCGCGAGGAAGATGGCGTAATGCGTGTTGAAGTAGAAGGCGCACAATGTGAGTTGGAGATCCCACTTGGCGCCGCGGCGGTTGGAGAGACGGTGCAAGTGGCGATACGAGCGGGGGACATTTTACTGGCGACGCAATTGCCGTATGGGCTAAGCGCGCGGAACATTTTGCCAGGAACGGTGGCGTCAGTGGAAGCGAGAGGAACGCTGGTGCGGGTTGTGGTGAAGGCGGGCGTGAACTTTACGGTGCACGTGACACCGGGAGCAGCGCGATCGTTGGAACTGGCACCAGGGTCTGTAGTGTGGCTCGTATTAAAGACACATTCGTGCCATATGGTCACTCGGCGGTAATGACCAGAGCGCTGCAAGGTTTGGCACCCACGCGCGAGTAGCCGTGAGGAAATTGCGAATCGAAGTAGAGGGAGTCGCCAGCGTCAAGGGTTTCAGCCTCTACGCCAATTTTCAGCGCTAACTTTCCGCGCACGACATAAATGAATTCGACGCCGGAGTGCTGGTGAAGATGGAGTTGGGCTGTGGGCACAGCGCGGAATTCGGCAAGATAAGCGTTGAACTTGCGGTCACTGGCCAAGAAATCGAGGGACTCAAAATCGAAGGCAGCATGATCGAGTTCTGGCGCTTCCGGGAAGCGCAACCGGTCTTTTTTGCGAACTAGAGCGAAACTGTAGCGCTGACGCTCGTCGGAGAAAAAAAAATCCAAGCCCATGCTGAAGACCATGGCAATGCGGGAGAGCGTGGGCAGGGTGGGGTAGAGTTTGCCGTGCTCGAGCTTGGAGAGCAACGCAGGAGAAAGACCGGTGTGTCGGCTGAGTTCGACCAGTCCCATTTTGCGGCGGAGGCGCAGTTGTTTGATTTTTTCGCCAAGGTGATAGCGATCCAAAGATTGCTTCAGATGGGGAGAAACCATAGAGCCTACCTTGTTCGGGACGTCGCGGTTGGTGAAAGGAGGATAGCACGGCGTTTCTTGGAGATGCATTGAATTTTCATGTGCTTCAACGCCTGGAGCGGCCTTGTGGAACGCTGTAGCGGAAGCGGTTCGTTCTTTCTGGAACGCGCGCTCTGCTAGTATGGGAAGCACATTTGGTGAGGATTTCGTGTCCAACAAAACCGTAAAGCGGAAAGAGTTGCCAAGGTCGCTTCGGCCGCGCAAGAGTTCTCATGTCGAGAAACAGGCCAAACCGGCGACGCGACTGGAAGAGGTGCTGCAGAGCGCCGCGAATATTTTCTTTGCGAAGGGTTTTCACGCGACCAGCATCGAAGATGTGGCGCGCGACGTAGGGATGCTGAAGGGTTCGCTGTATTACTACATCAAATCGAAAGACGACTTATTGTTTCAATTGCTGCTGGCCGGTATAGAAGACAGCGACGCATACATCGCGCGACAGATTGACACCGCTGGCGATCCGCTCGAGCAACTGGAACGGGCCATACGCGCGCAGATTAATTACATCATCAAAAATCGTGTGCAGTTCGGGCTGTTTCTACACGAATTCGACTCGCTGTCGGGAAAGAGGCAGCACAAGCTGATTTCCGTGATGTCGCGATACAATTCGCGATTCGTCGAGTTGGTGAAACGTGGCCAGGAGCAGGGGAAGATTATTGAAGGGGAGCCGTGGGTTATCGTGAATGGGATTCTGGGCATGTGCAATTGGCTGTACCGCTGGTACGACGCTGACGAAATATCCGATCCAGAACAAGTGAAACAAATCTTTCTGCGCATGTTACTGCAGGGAATCCGGCGTGTTTGAATGAGCTGCGGTGACCCGGGCAATTTGGCTGGCGTAGAGGGGAGCCGCGAGGTTGCGGAATTCGCTGACGTCGGGAAGAATCGATAGGTAATACCAATCCAGGTTCAACGAGAATCCGATGAAGCAGAAAATTGTGAGTTCGCTGGATGCAGCGGTTGCGGATATTCGCGATGGCGCGCGAATCATGTTTGGAGGATTTGGCGGGGCCGGATTTCCGAATAATCTAATTCAGGCGTTGTCGCGCAAGGGGATTAAGGAGGTTATCGCGATCAGCAACAATTGCGGGACGCGGGACGGCGAATTGGGAATCATGTTCAAGAACGGCCAGATCAAACATGTGATTTGTTCGTTCCCCGGGCCGCATGCGAATCATTTTCAGGAGCGATTCGCGAAGGGAGAAGTGACCTGCGAATTAGTGCCGCAAGGAATTCTGTGCGAGCGGATGCGGACTGCCGGTGCGGGATTAATGGGATTTTATACGACGGTGGGAGTGGGAACCGAAGTGGCGGCCGGCAAAGAAGAGCGAGTAATCGACGAAAAGCGCTGCATTCTGGAAATGCCAATTCACGCGGATTTTGCGTTGATCAAGGCACAGAAGGCAGATGAGTTGGGAAATCTGACGTACCGGCTGGCGGCGCGAAATTTTAATCCGATTATGGCGCAGGCAGCAAAAACGACAATTGTAGAAGTGGATGAGATTGTGCCGGTGGGCTCGATCGCGCCCGAGAATGTGGTTACGCCTGCGATTTTTGTGCACCGAATTGTGCAGGCGAAAGGATTGCACTATGCCGGATAAGCCGCGTCTTACACGAGAGCAAATTGCGCAGCGCGCCGCGCAGGAATTGCCGGACGGCGCGTACGTGAATCTCGGCTGGGGAATTCCGAATTTGATTTCGGATTATTTGCCGAAGGGGATCACGGTCTATTTTCATAGCGAGAACGGGATCCTAGGGATGGGACCGCGGGCCAAGGCCGGGGAAGAAGATTCAGACCTGGTGGATGCGATGAAAGTGCCGGTGACGCTGATTCCGGGGGCGTCCTTTTTCAGCCAGGCCGATGCGCACTTAATGACCCGCGGAGGGCATTTGGATGTGGCGGCGCTGGGCGGCTTTCAGGTGTCCGAGAAGGGCGATCTGGCGAATTGGAAGATTCCGGGCTCGAAAGGCAGCGGCGGAATCGGCGGCGCGATGGACATCACCGCGGGAGCCCGTAAGTTGATCGTGTGCATGGAGCACAACACAAAAGATGGAGCGCCGAAGATTGTGAAGGAGTGTTCCTATCCGCTGACGGCACTAGCATGCACGGACACGATTGTGACGGACCTGGCGGTAATCGATGTGCAGGCGGACGGATTGGTACTGCGCGAAGTGGCGCCGGGCTGGACGGTGGAAGAAGTGCAGGAACGTACGGGAGTGAAGTTGATTGTGCGCGGAAATGTGCCGGAGATGAAGTTGTAGCAAGATCGAAAGCGAAAATAGCCAAAGGAAGAAGCTTGCAGGTTAACCGGGGCTGAGATCCACCGTCGCAAAAAGCGCGCCTCAGGATGGCAACGTCGTTTTTTGAAAAATCCGCGACAACCTACACAATTCATAGGCGGGCGGCGGCGCGTGCGGCTATGTGCCCATCGGGAGTGCGCAGGACCAGAACTAAGCTGTCAGTGACCGGTATACCCGCGCTGGGCAAGTCGAACTCAAATTCCCATTCGTAACGCTCCGGGAGTTGCGCTGCTGGATCGGGGTGATCTGGCGTCAGAAGTCGCGCGATGTTGTGCCAGTGGGAAATGCCATTGGCGGGACGCATGATCATGCCATGTTTCCAATACAGACTGAGGCGAAGAGAACCGACAACGGCTTTAGTGAGGTAAGTGCGCGTCCCTGCGGCCTGAATCTGGAGGTCGCACGGAAAGTCGTACATGACGAAGGTAAGGTGAAGCTGTTCGGGAAATTCCGTGACGATGTCGTGGCCACGGCGAACGTAGCTACCCGTGTCGGTATCGACGCGCTTGAGATTCTGAAAAAACGCGGGCGCGGTGGCGCGGCCGTTGACGCGGAAACAGGGTCCACTGGAAGAAATGGCTCCGTCAGTCATCATTTGCAAGCCGCCGTCGTAATTCCAAACGTTGCGTTCATGGTCGGGTTCCGCGTCGAGAACGGACACGGAAGGGGAAAGCAGTAGAAACACTGCGAGGAAGAAGGAAGCTGGAATGCGGCGAGACATGGGTGTTTCCCAGCAAAAGTCTACTACTGGGCGATTAGGGCGGGGAAGAAAAGAGTGGCTGCAGGGCTAGGGTTTCTGCTGTACGAGAGGATGTGAGTTGAGGCGCAAACTCTGGCCGGCGCCACGGCTAAGAGAAGAGCAACTCTCTCGGGGGCTAAAGCCCTGTTCCCGGCCAAGCACTAATTGTCGGAGCGGAAGCTCCAACCCCCTTGCCCCACACATTTTTTGTGCAGGCTGTAAAGCCGCGTTCTGACGAATTTCAAGCTACGGCGGGAGCTAGGGATGGGTCATGTTTTCGGGCTTGACGATTTCATCGAATTCCTCGGGGCTGAGGTGGCCGAGCTGCATGGCAGCTTCGCGGAGGCTGATGTGCTGCTGGTGCGCGGTTTTGGCTACCTTGGCGGCGTTGTCGTAGCCGATCTTGGGCGCGAGAGCGGTGACGAGCATGAGGGAATGATGGACGTAGTGATCGATGCGCTTCAGGTCGAGTTCGATGCCCGCGATGCAGTGATCGACGAAGCTGTTCATTACGTCGGAGAGCAGTTCGACGGAATGGAGATAGTTGAAGATGATGACGGGTTTGTAGACGTTGAGCTCGAAATTGCCTTGGGAGCCGGCAAATCCGATAGCGGCGTCATTGCCCATCACCTGGACGGCAACCATGGTGACTGCCTCGCACTGTGTGGGATTTACCTTGCCCGGCATGATAGAGGAGCCGGGCTCGTTTTCAGGAAGCACCAGCTCTCCCAGGCCGCAACGAGGACCGGAAGCAAGCCAGCGAATGTCGTTGGCAATTTTCATGAGCGAAGCGGCCAGGGTTTTTAGCGCGCCGGACGCGAAGACAATTTCGTCGTGCGCGGAGAGACTGGCGAACTTATTGGGATGGGAGCGGAAGGGCAAACCGCTGAGTTCGGCAATTTTCTTAGCGGCGCGCTCGGCAAATTCTGGATGCGCGTTCAAACCGGTGCCAACGGCGGTGCCACCGATAGCGAGATCGAAGAGGCCGTCGAGAGCCACGGCGACGCGCTGGCCATCGCGGTCGAGCAAACTGACCCAACCGGAGAATTCCTGGCCTACGGTGAGAGGAGTGGCGTCTTGAAGATGGGTGCGGCCGATTTTGACGGTGCTGGCAAACTGTTTGCCTTTGGAGTCGAGCGCGTCGCGCAGCTTTTTCAAAGCGGGTAGCAGGCGGCGAGAAGTTTCGGCAGCGGCGGCGATGTGCATGGCGGCGGGAAAGGTGTCGTTGGAGGACTGCGACATGTTGACGTCGTCGTTGGGATGAACGGGTTTTTTGGTGCCCATTTCGCCGCCGGCGATCTGGATGGCGCGGTTGGAAATCACTTCGTTGACATTCATATTGGTCTGCGTGCCGCTGCCGGTTTGCCAGACGCGGAGGGGGAAGTGGTCGTTGAGTTTACCGGAGATGACTTCGTCGGCGGCCTGGGTGATGAGATTAGACTTTTCTTCGGAGAGCTTGCCAAGATCGCGATTGACGAGAGCCGCAGCTTTCTTGAGGATGCCAAAGGCGCGAATGAGTTCCGCGGGCATGGTGTCTTTGCCAATGGCAAAGTGGATCAGAGAGCGGGCGGTTTGCGCGCCGTAATAGCGATCGACGGGAACTTCGATCTTGCCCATGCTGTCAGATTCGGTGCGGGATGGAACGGACTTGGCAAATTGCGTGGCTTCAGACATTGCAGGTCTCCGGAGGAGCGATAGGGATAGTTTAGCAAAGGAAGAAGCAAGTAAAGGAAGTAAAGGAAGCGGAGGAAGCAAGGACCGCCTCGGTCGCTGCGAAGGAAAAGGCGCGCAGTCTACTTCAGTGCGGGTTCTGGCGTTGCTACGGAAGTAGCGGTGGCCCAGGTGACGAGGCCTGGCATGTAGGGGGTGACCGCATCGGGATGATGCGGAAGAATGCGCAGGGCATAGCCGAAAAAGCCGCTCTTCGCGGTGCGCAGGGAGGCTTGGAAACGGTAGCAACCGTTTCCTTCGTTTGCAGTGGCAGTCATGGCCGTTATGTTGGGCGATTTGATTTCGCCGTGAGCGTCGACGCGGCCGGATAGCACTTGGACGGACACGTCTTCAGGTGAGAGGGAATCGAGAAACAGTGTTGCGGAAACAGGGACTTGCTGACCGATGGTGGTTTCCGCGAGGTCGCTCGAGATGGATTTGATTTGTAGTTTGGGCCAGACGGTTTCCACCCGGGCCCGCCAGGCGGCCAGGCTGCAAGCGAGCACCGCATCGTTGGCGCGCAAGCGGAGATGACGCCGGTGGGCGGCCAGGTAGTATTCGTCGGTGTACTGCATAACCATGCGTTGCATGTTGAATTCCGGGCAAAGGCGGACGATCGAAGCTTTCATGCGGTCCACCCACTTGCGCGGAAGATTGTCTGCGCGGCGCTCGTAAAACGTGGGAACGATCTCTTTCTCGAGCAGCTCATAAAGAGCTTCGGCTTCGACCTGGTCCTGATAGCCGGGATCCTGATAGGACTCGCCCTTGCCAATGGACCAACCGACTTCGGTGCCGGAATCGACGCCAATCTGCCAAGCTTCATCCCACCAGCCATCAAGGGTGCTGACGTTGAGGACACCGTTGGCCTGGGCTTTCATGCCGCTTGTGCCGCTGGCTTCTTGAGGACGTAGTGGAGTGTTGAGCCACACATCGCAGCCTTGGACCATGTAGCGAGCGATGGCGACGTCGTAGTCCTCGAGGAAAACCATGCGGCGGCGGAATTCGGGGCGGGCGGCCAAATCGATGATGGATTTAATCAATTCTTTGCCGTATTGATCGCGAGGATGCGCTTTGCCGGCGTAAATGATCTGCACCGGGTGATGGGGATCGTTCAGAATGCGGGCGAGCCGGTCTGGATTGCGCAAGAGAAGTGTGGCGCGTTTGTAGGTGGCGAAACGGCGAGCGAAACCGATAGTCAGCGCATCGGGAGAGAGCACCTCCTCGGCTTCGTCAATCGAGGATTGCGCGGAACCGCGGTTAATGAGTTGCTCCTTGAGTCGACGGCGGGCAAAAGCGACAAGGCGCTCGCGGCGACGTTCGTGAGTGCGCCAGAGTTCGCCACTCGGAATAGATTGCGTGCGTTCCCACAACTTAGGATCAGCGGGCTCTTCGCGCCATTTCGGGCCGAGGTACCGGTCGTACAGCTGGTTCATTTCAAGTGAGACCCAGCTGCGAAAATGAACGCCGTTGGTGACATGGCCAATGGGGACTTCGTCTGCGGGAAGTCCTGGCCAAATGGAATTCCACATGCGGCGACTGACAGAGCCGTGGAGTTTGCTGACGGCGTTACTGAAAGCGGCCATGCGGAGAGCGAGAACGGTCATACAGAAATCCTGATTGTCATCGGAGGGATCCTGACGGCCAAGAGCCAGGAAATCCTGACGAGTAACACCGAGACGGCGGTAGGACGGACCGAAGAAGTAGTCCATCAGATTCGGAGGGAAGTAGTCATGGCCGGCCGGGACCGGCGTGTGCGTGGTGAAGATCGTGCTGGAGGAAGCCAGGACACAAGCTTCCCGGAAGGAAAGATGTTGCGATTCCATCAGCGCGCGAATGCGTTCCAGGGCCAGGAAGGCGGAGTGGCCTTCGTTCATGTGGTAGACGGTGGGATGCAAGCCGAGAGCTTCTAGCGCGCGAACTCCGCCAACACCGAGGAGAATTTCCTGCTTAAGGCGCATGTCCAGATCGCCGCCATAGAGTCGCGCGGTGATTTCACGGTGCTCGGGGCGGTTGGAGGGGACGTTGGTGTCGAGGAGATAGAGCTGAATACGGCCGACAGCAGCCCGCCAGACGTTGGCGGTGACCGCACCGTCGGGAAGCTGAATGCGTACCTGAACGTTGGGCACAGTTTCGATAGGAAGAGTGTGGAAGTCATTATCGGCCACTGCTTCCTGCTGCCATCCGGCGGCGTTCAGATACTGCCGAAAATAACCTTCCTGATAAAGCAGGCCAACACCCACGAGAGGCAGACCGAGGTCGCTGGCTGCCTTGAGATGATCGCCGGCGAGGACGCCGAGTCCACCAGCGAATATCGCCAGACACTCTGTGATGCCGAATTCGAGGGAGAAATACGCGACGAGCAGATCGTTTTCGCACGCGTGTTCGCGATGGTACCAGGAGCCTTTAGCGGAGAGATAATTTTCAAGACGTTCTGACACGCCATGGAGATGAGCCAGGAGCGATTCGTCGCTGGCGGCTGCCTCCAAGACAGACTGTTCGACACTACCCAAGACCGCGATGGGATTGTGGCCGGCGGTTTCCCAGAGGTCACGTTCGATGCGACGAAAGAGGTCGATAGCGGCGTGATCCCAACTCCAGCGGAGATTATACGCAATGGGCAAAAGAGGTGTGAGAGAGCCTGGCAAGGAAGGGCGAACTTTAAAGGTAGCGATGGGCTTCATAGCGTCCTCGGCATGAGTAATCAGGCGAGAGGGGAGCGATCGGGAGGAAGGGAAAGAGTCCCGACGATTTCGCAGTGGGAGCAGCCGGTAGAGGCCGCTTCATCTGGAGAATGAATAAGATAGAGAGAATTGTCAAGGGAGGGGATGGGAAAGTTGCGAGGAAAGGCAGAGGTGACTCAGGTCACAGACGGCGAGCGGGAGCTAGTTGAAACTAGGTTGCAAGTAGTAGCTGCAAAGCCGTTGCAAATAGGAAGTGACTTGTGGTCTCACAATTTCGAGTCTGGTGGATAAGAGTTCTTGCCTCAGTGATTCTTCTCACAGCCCTGAGTGGGCGCGGTGCTGCAACCGAGAGCGGTACGGTGGC
>Ga0335073_10013341_pt1 | contig 11520 bp, 9 predicted proteins | sample Lox_Sample_22_FD_207093 | JGI IMG/M metagenome (GOLD analysis project Ga0335073, IMG submission 207093) | Soil microbial communities from Loxahatchee National Wildlife Refuge, Florida, United States - Lox_Sample_2.2 | ecosystem: Environmental > Terrestrial > Soil > Wetlands | place: USA: Florida... | reverse complement strand
CGCGGGCAGTACGGGCTGATCCGAAAATCCCGGACGAGCAGGCCCTTGTCGTAAATCTCCCGCAGCGACCACCAGACCGACTCGATGTAGCGGGGATCCATGGTTCGATAGGCCTGCGACAAGTCAATCCAGTAGCCCATTCGCTCGGTGAACTCAGCAAATGCATCGACATGTCGCAATACAGACTCACGGCAGCGGGCATTGAACGCCGTAATGCCATATGCCTCGATATCGCGTTTCGAGGTGAGCCCGAGTTCTTTCTCGACCGCGACCTCCACCGGCAGCCCGTGACAGTCCCAGCCGGCCCGCCGCGGGACGTGAAAACCCTGCATGGTCTTGAACCGCGGGAATGTGTCCTTCAGCACCCTGGCCTCGATGTGGTGGACGCCAGGCATGCCGTTCGCTGTAGGCGGACCCTCATAGAAAATCCAGGCCGGCCCGCCAGCAGTCTGCTCCAGCGAGCGCTCGAAGATCTTGCCCTCGCGCCAGCGGCGCAGCACCTCGTGCTCGAATGCGGGCAGGTCAGCGCTGGTGGGCAGCGCGGAATAGGGGCGCGGCATGGTGGCTTCAGAGTATCGGAAGCCACGTCAGGCGGCCGGCTAGCGGCCCGCCGGACGGGGCGGCCCAGGCCAGACAGGGAGGCCGAAATTGAGCGGTTGGCTGTGTGTCGGGCGCGGGTATGTTTGCGGACTGCGCCAGTCACCACTTATCCTCCGGTGACTGTTTGCGTTGATGGCCGAAAGCCCAGCTGCTCCGAGGGAGGCGGAAAATGACCGCTACCGCGCATTCCGGCGCTGCCGCCCTTCCTGTCCGGCAGGGCGAACGGCGCTGGACCGACGCAGAGATCGCCGACCTGCGCGATCAGCTGGCCGCTGAGGTAGATGCATTGCGTGCCGATATCGACCGGGCTGAGACCGACATCGCGAGCCGCCTCGGCGATGCCGTCGGTGACGCCGGCGACGATCAGGCTGACGTCGGCGCGAAGACCTTCGAGCGCGAGCATGAGCTGGCGCTGACTCACAATGCCCGCGAGCTGCTGGCGCAGAACGAGCGCGCCATCGCCAGGATCGAGGCCGGTACCTATGGCACATGCGAATCCTGCGGTGAGGCGATCGGCAAGGCCAGGCTTCAGGCCTTCCCGAGGGCTACGCTGTGCGTGACATGCAAACAGCGCGAGGAGCGTCGCTGACCGGCCAGGTGGCGTCCGACAAGCAGCCTCGGCAGGGCACGGGAAACGTACCCACCGGGCTGAATGGCGGCCTGCCGCGACGTCGCATGGGGCTGCTGGTGGCAGTCGCTGCCGGAGTGCTCGCACTCGACATCGCGACGAAGTGCATCGTCGTTGCGACGCTGTCACCGACTCAGTCGATCCGCCTGCTCGGCGGCTTCCTGCACCTGCGGCAGGATCGCAATCCGGGCGCTGCGTTCAGCTTCGCTCCGGGCCTGACCATCGTGTTCTCGCTGATCGCGATCACGGTCATCGTCGTGATCCTGCGCTCGTCACGGCGCATCCGCAGCCTGCCGTGGGCTGTCACGCTCGGGCTGCTGCTCGGCGGCGCGACCGGCAACCTGGTCGACCGGATCTTCCGTGCGCCCGGTCTGTTCCGGGGCTGGGTCGTGGACTGGATCCAGATCCCGCACTGGCCCGTCTTCAACCTGGCGGACTCCGCGATCGTCTGCGGCGGCATCCTCGCGGTGCTGCTGTCCGCCCGAGGGATCCGGCTGGACGGTCAGCGCGAGCCCAGATGACCACCCCGGCTGCCCGTCGCGTCCCCGTGCCCGACGGGCTCGACGGCGAGCGCCTCGACGCTGCACTGGCGCGCATGTTCGGCTTGTCCCGGACGCAGGCAGCAGACCTGATCGGGAACGGCAGTGTCCTCATTGGCGGTCATCCGGCGGCTAAGTCGGACCGGGTGCCAGCCGGGGAGTGGCTCGAGGTAACGCTGCCTCCGCCGCCTGCACCGGTGCTGGCGAACCCGCAGCCAGTGCCGGGCCTGGCGGTGCTGTATGAGGACTCCGACATCGTGGTCGTGGACAAGCCGGTGGGTGTCGCGGCGCACCCGACGCCGGGCTGGACTGGCCCGACGGTACTGCAGGGTCTGCTAGCGGCAGGCCATCAGGTAGCAACGAGCGGCGCGGCCGAGCGGCAGGGCATCGTGCACCGGCTCGATGCGGGCACGACCGGCGTGATGGTCGTGGCTAAGAGCGAGCACGCCTACAGCGTGCTGAAGCAGGCGTTCCGCGACCGTACGGTGGACAAGCGCTACCACGCGCTGGTGCAGGGTCACCCCGATCCGCTGCGCGGCACCATCGATGCCCCGATCGACCGCCACCCGTCGGGGGACGGCAGATTCGCCGTCGTCAGCGCAGGCCGTCCCTCGGTGACGCACTACGACACGCTAGAGGCGTTCCGCGCTGCCAGCCTGCTCGAGGTGCGGCTGGAGACCGGCCGGACGCACCAGATCCGCGTGCACATGCAAGCCATCAGGCACCCGTGCGTCGGCGACCGGCTGTACGGGGCAGATCCGGTCCTGGCGGCCCGGCTCGGCATGAGCCGGCAGTGGCTGCACGCGGTACGGCTGGGCTTCGCCCACCCGGCCGACGGTCGGCCGGTGGAGTTCTCCAGCCCCTATCCGGCCGATCTGCGGCACGCCCTTGACGTGCTATCGGCCGAGTCCTAACTGATTCAGCCGGGCCGGCGAGCCGTGCTGGCCGTCAGGGACCCGGCCGGCGAGGATATCGAGACACCCGAGAATTCTGCCCGCGTCCTGTCGGTGGGTCCTCGTAGCATGCCAGGAGGAGGCGGTACTTCATGGCGAGCCGGACCAGGGGTGGCGAGGACTCGTTCGTCCACCTGCACGTCCACTCCGAGTACTCCATGCTGGACGGGGCGGCCCGGCTGAATGAGATGTTCGCGGAATGCGAGCGCACTGGCATGCCCGCGATCGCGATCACCGACCATGGCAATGTCTACGGCGCCTATGACTTCTGGTCCAAAGGGCAGGCGGCGGGCATCAAGCCCATCATCGGTACCGAGGCTTACATCGCGCCCGAGCACCGCAGGCACAAGCAGCCGGTTCGCTGGGGTACGCCGGCCCAGAAGGACGATGACGTCTCCGGGGCTGGCGCGTACACGCACATGACGCTGCTCGCCGAGAGCACCGAGGGTCTGCACAACCTGTTCAAGCTGTCCTCGCTCGCCTCGCTGGAAGGTTACTTCCGCAAGCCGCGGATGGACCGCGAGCTGCTGTCGCAGTACAGCACCGGCATCATCGCCACGACCGGGTGTGTCGGCGGCGAGGTGCAGACCCGGCTGCGGCTTGGCCAGTATGACCGCGCACTGGCAGCGGCCGCGGAGTTCCGTGACATCTTCGGGCCGGACAACTTCTTCGTCGAGCTCATGCACCACGACCTCGCAGTGGAGCAGCGGACAGGCGAGGGGCTGCGGCAGATCGCCGCGGAGCTGAATCTGCCGTTCCTGGTTACTAATGATTCGCACTACACCAGGGAGAGCGATGCTGCGGCGCACGAGGTACTGCTGTGCGTCCAGACCGGTACCAACATGGCCGACCCGAGCCGCTTCAGGTTCGAGGGGACGGGCTTCTACCTGAAGAGCCCGCAGGAGATGCGGGCCCTCCGCAGCGACGACGACTGGCAGGCTGGCTGCGATAACACTCTCGCGATCGCCGAGCGCGCGGGCGCGTCGTTCGGCAAGTCCAATCTCATGCCGCGCTACCCGCTGCCCGACGGTGAGACCGATACCAGCTGGATGCGCGCGGAAGTCTGGCGCGGGATGGACCGCCGCTACCCCGACGGCTACGACGAGCAGCGCCGCCAGCAGGCTGAATACGAGATGGGCGTCATCGAGGACATGGGGTTCTGCTCGTACTTCCTTGTCGTCGCTGACTTCATCATGTGGGCCAAGCGCAACGGGATCCGGGTCGGGCCGTGCCGCGGCTCAGCGGGCGGCTCGATCGTGTCGTACGCGCTCGGCATCACCGACCTCGACCCGATCCGGCATGGGCTGGTGTTCGAGCGCTTCCTCAACCCCGAGCGCGTCTCGATGCCGGACATCGACGTCGACTTCGACGAGCGCCGGCGGGCCGACGTCATCCGGTACGTGACCGAGAAGTACGGCGACGACCGGGTTGCGCAGATCATCACCTACGGCACTATCAAGGCCAAGGCAGCCGTCAAGGACGCGGCGCGAGTGCTTGGCTTCCCGTATGCGCTCGGCGACCGCATCACGAAGGCGTTCCCGCCCGCCGTGCTGGGCAAGGACATCGGGCTGTCGGCGATTTTCGATAACGATGATTCGCGCCACGGCGAGGCCGCTGAGCTGCGCACCATCTACGAGTCAGAGCCTGAGGTGCGCCAGGTCATCGACACCGCCCGCGGGCTGGAGGGGCTGATCCGCCAGCCAGGCGTGCATGCGGCGGGCGTGATCATGAGTTCCGAGCCGCTGATGCGGCACATCCCGGTCTGGCGGCGGGAGGCCGACGGGGCGATCATCACCCAGTTCGACTACCCGGCCTGCGAAGACATCGGCCTGCTCAAGATGGACTTCCTCGGCCTGCGAAACCTCACCATCCTCGAGGACGCGGTCGCCGGGATCAAAGCCAACCGCGGCGTCGATGTCGACCTCGACAACCTTCAGCTGGACGACAAGCGCACCTACGAGTTGTTCGCGCGCGGCGACACGCTCGGCGTGTTCCAGATGGAGGGCGGCCCGATGCGCGCGCTGCTGCGGGCCATGCGCGCGGACAAGTTCGGCGACATCTCCGCAGTGAACGCGCTCTACCGGCCGGGCCCGATGGCCAGCGCTCCGGTGTATGCCGACCGCAAGACCGGCCGTGCCCCGGTGACGCCGATCCACCCAGAGCTAGCTGACGCGCTCGAAGACATCCTCGGCGAGAGCTACGGCCTGCTGGTCTACCAGGAAGACGTCATGTTCGCCGCGCAGAAGCTAGCCGGCTACTCGCCCGGCAAAGCCGATCTCCTGCGCCGCGCCATGGGCAAGAAGAAGAAGGAGATCCTCGACAAGGAGTACGAGCCGTTTGCGGCCGGCATGAAGGCGAACGGCTACTCCGACGATGCGATCAGGACCATCTGGGACGTGATGGTCCCGTTCTCCGGGTACGCGTTCAACAAGGCGCACGCGGCCGGATACGCGCTGGTTGCCTACTGGACCGCGTACCTCAAGGCCAACTACCCGGCCGAGTACATGGCGGGCCTGCTGACTTCCGTGGCCGGCGACAAGGACAAGTCAGCCTTGTATCTCAGCGAGTGCCGGCGGATGGGCATCAAAGTGCTGCCGCCCGACGTGAACGCGTCCAACGCGATCTTCACTCCGGTCGGCGACGACATCAGGTTCGGCATGGCTGCCGTCCGGAACGTGGGCACTGCTGTCGTCGAGTCGATCGTGGCTGCGCGGATGTCGAAGGGTGCGTTCACGAGCTTCTCTGACTTCCTGCGCAAGGTGCCGGTCAACGTTTGCAACAAGCGCGTCATCGAGTCGCTGATCAAGGCGGGCGCGTTCGACTCGTTCGACCACCCGCGGCGCGGCCTGATGCTGATCCACGAGCAGGCCGTGGACGCGATCATCGACGTGAAGCGGAACGAGGCCATCGGACAGGACTCGCTCTTTGGCGACGACAGCCACGACGACCTGAGCTTTGACGTGCCCGTCCCCGATGGTGAGTGGGAGAAGGCGACGTTGCTGGCCTTCGAGCGGGAGATGCTCGGGCTGTATGTGTCCGACCATCCGCTGCTCGGCGTCGAGCACGTGCTCGCCGCGTCGACCGACTGCTCTATCGCGCAGCTGGTCGGGTCGGCCGAGGATGAGCCCGACCGCACTTCGCGGAGCGACCGCGACGCCCAGGTCGTCACGGTCGGCGGCATCCTGTCCGGCGTGCAGCGCAAGGTGACGCGGCAGGGGAGTACCTGGGCCGCGGCAACCCTGGAGGACACCGAGGGCGCCATCGAGGTGCTGTTCTTCCCAGCCACCTTCACTCAGTTCATGAGCCAGATCATCGACGATGCGATCGTGGTGGTGAAGGGGCGGCTGGACCGGCGCGAGGAGGTCCCGAAGCTGGTCGCGATGGAGGTGAGCACGCCCGACCTGACGGCCGGCCAGACTGGCCCTTTCGTCGTCTCGATGCTGGAGGGCAGGTGCGTGCCACCGGTGGTGGAGCGGCTGAAGGAAGTGCTGAGGACCCATCCGGGCTCGACTGAGGTGCATCTGCGCCTGGTCACCGGCAGCCGGGTCAAGGTGCTGCGGCTCGACGACAAGCTGCGCATCAAGTCGTCTCCGTCGCTGCTGGCTGACCTGAAGCAGCTGCTCGGCCCGAGCTGCGTCGGCTGACGCCTCGATCATCCGCGCCGCGCGGCTGGCCAGCCGGGCCAGGTAAGATCGTGCCCTGAGGTGAGCCGGGAAGCCTGGTCGGCAGCAATGCTAGACCAGCCATCGGAGGCTCGCCATGAATCACGACGGTCAGCACCGGGGGCAGGGACCAGTGATCCGCAGGCTGCTGCGCGGGTCCGAGTGGCGCCGGGAGGTGCTCCGGACCAACCTCTGGCTAGTTCCCGCGCTCGAGGTCGTGGCCGCCGCGATCTTGTTCGTCATGACGTACGCGCTGGACCGGGCTGCGTACGACGGCGTGTTTCAGACGCCGGGCTGGGCCATCAGCGGCTCAGCGGATGTGGCCAGGACCGTGCTGACGGCCATCGCGGCCGCGGTCATCACGGTCATCGGCGTGGTCTTCTCGATCGTCATCGTCGCGCTGACGCTGACATCGACCCAGTTCGGGCCCCGGATGCTGCGCAACTTCATCCGCGATCGAGGCACGCAGGTAACGCTCGGCACCTACGTGGCGACATTCGTGTACGCGGTGCTGACGCTGGGCTCCGTCGGCCAGGGCGGTCATGGCGAGTTCGTGCCGCACATCAGCGTCACCATGACTCTGGTGCTGATGCTGGCCGACCTCGCGGTGCTGATCTACTTCCTGCACCACATCGCGATCCAGATCCAGCTGCCGCAGGTGATCGCCGGGATTGCTGGTGACCTGCAGAAATCGATCGAGCTACAAGCCGGGGACCACTTCGAGGGCGCCGACGCGCAGCAGGCAGCAGCGCTGATCGAGAACATGACCGGCGAGGGCGGCGTCATCGCGGCCCCGCGCAGCGGCTATCTGCAGTACATCGATCACCGGACTCTCGTCACGATCGCGGCCAAGGTCGGGGTCGTGATGCACATCCTCTACCGGCCTGGCCACTTCATCCTGCAGGACAACCAGTACGCGGCCGTCTGGCCGGCCGAAGCGGCCGACCAGGTCGCGCGAGAGCTGGCCGGGGCGCACGTCACCGGCCCCTACCGGACGCTCGCGCAGGACGTCTCGTTCGGGATCGACCAGCTCGTGGAGATTGCCATTCGCGCGCTCTCGGCCGCTGTCAATGACACTTTCACGGCGCTGACCTGCATCGACTGGATCGGGGACAGCCTGTGCAAGATCACCGGCCGATGGCAGCCGACGAGGGTCTACCGTGACGCGGCGGGTGTGGTCCGGGTCATCACGACGGAGACCACCTGGGAGCGGCTGGTTCAGCGCGCGTTCGAAAAGGTACGGCAGGCGTCGCGCGGGATGCCCGCGGTCATGATCAGGCAGCTTGACGCGCTGACCAGGATCATGGAACGGACGACATCGGCGGCCGACCGCCAGGTCCTGCTCGATCAGGCGGCGATGATCGAGCGGCTCAGCGCGGCCACGGTGGACGAGCCCGCCGACCGCGCCGACATCACCCGGGCCTACAACAGGGTCCTGTCCGCGCACGCGATGGTGGCAGGAGTTACCACCGGCTGATCATGCGTCGCGGCGATCGAGCAGGTAGGACCCGGCGGCCAGGAGCAACACTGTCCACCCGCAGAACACCGCGAAGCCTCCCCACGGGCTCAGTAGCTGACCTGGCTGCTGATGATCGGCCGTGATGTAGCTGCCGGCCACCGTAGGGAACCAGGCGTGAACGTGCGCGCCCCAGTCGTAGCTATCGAGCAGGCCCAGCAGCGGGCCCACCACGAGCACTAGGCCGATGACGATTGCTATCGCACCTGCACTGTGCCGTATGAGTGATCCGATCGCGAGTGCGAAAAGGCCAAGCACGGTGAGATACAAACCCGCGCCCACCACTGCTCTGGCCACTCCTGGCTGGCTCAGCGAGACATCGGCCACCGGATGCACGATGGCTTTGCCGATAAAGAACGAGCAGAACGAGACGATCTCGGCGACGACGAAGATAAGCCCTGCGAATACAGCGCATTTGGCCGCCACCATCGGCACTCTCTTGGGCACCGCCAGCAGGGAGGCTCGGATGACGCCTGTCGAGTACTCAGACGTCATGGTCAGCGCGCCAAGCACACAGATCGCAAGCTGGCCGAACCCTATCCCGGTCCCGAGAATGAAGGACACCGGATCGCCCGCCAGGTTAGCCGACCGGCGCGGGGCGCGCCCGGTCTCAATCGCGTGCACAGTGAGCCAGCTCAACAGCGCAGTAAGGCCGATGGTAAGGACCACGAAGATGATCAGCGACCAGACGGTGGACCGGACTGAGCGGATCTTGGTCCACTCAGCCAGCATGAGGTGACCGAAGCCCTGTCGCCGGGCAAGCACATCCGGCTCGCTGCTGACGGGGGAGTAGCTGGCGGTCGGCGCGGCGCTCACTGGCTGCTCCAATCGGCTGGCGTGGCGTCCAGATGGCCGTATTCGACGCTGCCCGCGGTGAGCTCGAGGAAGGCGTCCTCGAGCGATGCCAGCTGCGGGGTGAGCTCATGGAGCACGATCGAGGAGGATGCGGCCAGCTCGCCGATCCTGGCGGCCGGAAGCCCGGTCACGGTCAGGACGGCGGCCTGCGAGCCGGCCGGCGCCGCGGCCCCGTTGGTGCTGCCGTTCCCGCCGGTAGCAGGTACCGCGGTACCGCCCTCAGCCCTGATCACGGCGATCAGCCGGTCGGGGTCGGGGGTCCTGACCCGAACCGACTGGCCCGAGCCGCGGGCGACGACCTCCTCGGTCGCGGCGTCTGCGAGCAGCTTGCCGCGCCCGATCACGATCAGGTGATCGGCGGTGACGGCCATCTCGTTCATCAGGTGGCTGGACACGAGAATCGTGCGCCCCTCGGCGGCGAGCTGCTTCATCAGGTTCCTGATCCACAGCACGCCCTCGGGGTCGAGGCCGTTGACGGGCTCGTCCAGCAGCAGCACCTGCGGGTTCCCGAGCATCGCCGCGGCAACCCCGAGCCGCTGGCCCATGCCCAGCGAGTAGCCGCCGGCCCGCTTCCCGGCCACGGGCCGCAGCCCGACCAGATCCAGCACCTGGTCGACCCGGCTGGCAGGCAGCCCCTGGGTCTGGGCGAGGAAGAGCAGGTGGTTGCGAGCGCTCCGGCCGGTATGCACGGACTTCGCCTCCAGCAGCGCGCCGACCGTCCGCAGCGGATTCACGAGCTGGGCGTAGGACTTGCCGAAGATGGTCGCGTGGCCGCTGGTGGGCCGGTCGAGCCCCAGTATCAGGCGTATCGTGGTGGACTTCCCGGCGCCGTTCGGACCGAGAAAGCCGGTCACCCGGCCGGGCTGAACCGCGAAGGATAGGTGATCGACGGCGACCTTGTCGCCGAAGCGCTTTGTTAGGTCAATGGCCTCGATCATCGGCATCTCTCGTCCGGCGAAGCTGGCATCCGCATCCTAATGGGTCCCGAGGCCTGGCTGAGCTGCTGCCGGCCCTCGGTGCCCCGTTCCGGTTCGGATCAGGTGGCCCGGTCCTGCACGAATGCCGATTGAGGCTGCCGGCCGGCACCTGGTAAAGATCATGAATGGGCCCGGTCGGTATCCGGACTAGGTGCAACATCCCGTACGCTGCTACAGAGTTATGACCGAGAACAGCATGCTTCCGCCGCCTGGTGGCCCGGCCTCGCCACACACGGCCGTCGCGCGACCAGGCCCCCGACCGGGTCCCGCGCTGCTCGCGGCCGTCCTGGTCATTGCCGGGAGCGCCATCGTCGGATTCGCCGCCGGCCTGATCTGGGCCGCCGTCGCGCCACGAGTGCAGTACCAGGTCTACTCGTTGCATCCGCCGACTGCGTACGCCACGAACCCGGAGACCACGGCGTTCATTGCCGCTGACGGCTCGTATTGCGTCATTGCACTGGCTGGTGGCGCGCTCATCGGCTTGCTCGCCTATATTTTCGCGATCCGGCGGTATGGCCCCGTGGCCATGACGGGAACCGTTGCTGGCTCAGTCGCCGCAGCATTCATCACCACCTGGGCCGGCCACCAGGCCTCCGGCGCCCTAGGGTTCAACGCTGTGCTGGCAAACAGCAAGCCTGGTGCATTTCTGTACGCGCCCATCACGCTCGGCTCGGATGGGGCCCTGGCTTTCTGGCCGTTCGCGGCAGCCGCAGTCGCAGGCGGCATCGCCCTGGTGGCCACGCTCAGGGAGCGGCACCAGACGCCCTACGCCTGGGTGCCGATGCCGGGCATTGACTCGTTTGGCATGCGGCCCTACCCCGCTGGCTTGTCGGAGGCCGACCCGGCGCAATCACATGCGGCGGGCGCCTCGCCGCGCCCGGGCTTCCCGGCTCCTGGTTTCCCGCCTGCTGGTTTCCCGCCGGCAAGCTTTCCGTCCGCGGAGCCGTGGGGCGCGCCCGCTCAGCCCGGTGCGGAGCCCGGCGATCAAGGGCAGTCCGGCCGCTAGCCCTCAGCCCGGTTGAGCCTCGACCGCAACCAGGGCGGCACCGACGATGCCGGCGTCGTTCTGCAGAGCGGCCGGGACGACCTTGGCCCGAAGGCCCGTCAGCAGCGGCAGGAACTTGCCAGACTTCCTGCTGACGCCGCCCCCGATGATGATGAGGTCAGGGGACAGGAGCATCTCCATGTGCTCTAGATACTCGTCGACCCGGCCTGCCCAGGCACCCCAGCTCAGGTCGTGCTCCTCGCGGGCATGCTCGGACGCCCTCTTCTCCGCGTCCTTGCCGCGGATCTGGATGTGGCCGAACTCTGTATTGGGCACGAGCGTGCCGTCGATGAACAGCGCGCTGCCGATCCCTGTGCCGAGCGTGAGCAGGAGCACCGTGCCAGCGACACCTTTGCCGGCCCCGAATCGCATCTCGGCGACGCCCGCGGCGTCGGCGTCGTTGATGACGGTGACCGTTAGCTGGGAGCTCGCGCCGAAGGTCTTCGCGGCGTCGACTCCGATCCAGGAGTGATCGACGTTGGCGGCCGTCCGGATGACGCCGCCGGTCACCACGCCAGGGAAGGTGATTCCGGTCTGGCCTGTCCAGCCGAAGGTCTTGACCAGTTCCTCGACGACCGTGCTGACGGCATCGGGCGTCGCCGGCAGCGGCGTGGCGAGCTTCTGCCGGTCGGCCATCAGCTCTCCCGTCGCCGTGTCTACGGGAGCGGCCTTGATGCCGGTGCCGCCGATGTCGATGCCAAGCACGTGCGCCATGAACGCCTCCGGTCATGCCCTGTCAGCCGTG
>Ga0335073_10013340_pt1 | contig 11520 bp, 13 predicted proteins | sample Lox_Sample_22_FD_207093 | JGI IMG/M metagenome (GOLD analysis project Ga0335073, IMG submission 207093) | Soil microbial communities from Loxahatchee National Wildlife Refuge, Florida, United States - Lox_Sample_2.2 | ecosystem: Environmental > Terrestrial > Soil > Wetlands | place: USA... | reverse complement strand
TCACCGGGCACAAGGTCAGGGTCTTCTGCTACAACCAGCAGGTAGTGGACGCTCTGACTACCTCGATCCGGGATACCGCGCTGAAGGCTGGCGTGCCGGTCGTGGGCGTGTACGAGACAATGCCGACGCCCGGATACACCTACCAGACCTGGATGCTCGCCGAGGTACATGCCATCGAGAAGGCGATCACGACCAAGATCTCGACGGAGAAGCTGTGATGTCTGATTCCCCCCTGATAAGCGCACCGCCGGCCGACGTCCTCAGGGTCGCCGGGGTGAGCGTGTCGCTGTCGGGACGGCAGCTACTCGACGACGTCAGCTTTGCCGTGGGCCCCGGCGAGTTCACCGGTCTCATCGGCCCGAACGGCGCGGGCAAGACCACGCTCATCCGCGTCATCCTGGGTCTGCAGCGGACCACGGCCGGGAGCGTCGAGGTGGCGGGCCAGCCGCATTCCCGCCGCGGCCGCTCGGTCGGCTACGTGCCGCAGAAGATCCTGCTCGATCCGGACATGCCGATGCGGGCCAGGGACCTGGTCGCGCTGGGCGCGGACGGGCACCGGTTCGGGATTCCCGTCCCGTCCCGCGCGCGCAAGGACGCCGTTGCCGAGATGCTGCACGCCGTCGGCGCTGAGCGGTTCGCCGACACCCGCGTCGGCCTTCTGTCCGGCGGCGAGCAACAGCGCGTCCTGATCGCCCAGGCACTCATCAGCCGCCCCAGACTGCTCCTGCTCGACGAGCCGCTGGCCAACCTCGACCTGCGCAGCAGCCAGGAGATCATCGGCCTGCTCGCGCGCATCGCCCGGCAGCAGCAGGTCGCGGTGCTGCTGTCCGCCCATGAGATGAACCCGCTGCTGCCCGTGATGGACCGGGTCGTCTACCTGGCCGCCGGGCGAGCCGCCAGTGGGACCTCTGCCGAGGTCATCCGCGGCGACGTGCTCAGCTCGCTGTACGGCCATCACGTCGACGTGCTGCACATACATGGCCGGATCCTCGTCGTCGTCGGCCAGGGCGGCGAGCGGGAGGATGCCGAGCCGGAATTCGCAGCCGTTCCCGTACGGGAGGCGAGCTGAGCGGCCATGCACCAGATCTACACGCGGGTGTTCGAACCAGGCTTCTTCGCCAGCTCACCGGTGCACGTGGCCATCGTGATCGGCGGCATCGTTGCCGTCGTCTCCGCGGTCACCGGCGTGTTCACCGTCATGCGCGGCCAGTCGTTCGGGGGCCACGCACTGGGCGACGTCTCCGCGGCCGGGGGCTCCGGAGCCCTGCTGGCCGGGTTCAGCCCGATCGCGGGCTTCGTCGGTCTCGGCATTGTCGGTGCGGGAGTCATGGACCTGATCGGCGTCCAGCGGCTGCGCGGCCGTGATCTCGCCACCGGCATCGTGCTCGGTGCGGCCATCGGCTTGTCAGCGCTATTCCTCTACGTCGACGCCAGCTCCGGCGCCACCACCGGCGCCACCCAGCAGATCCTGTTCGGGTCGATCTTCACCGCCACCAGCGCCACGATCAGTGTCGTCGTCATTCTCGGTGCGCTTGCGCTCGGCACGGTGGCGGTCGTCTGCCGCCCGCTGCTGCTCGCTACCGTCAGCCCCGACATCGCCGCTGCGCGGGGCGTCCCGATCCGGCTTGTCGGAGTCGCCTACATGCTGGCCCTGGCCGTCTCGGTCGGCCTGTCCTCGGTCGCCACCGGCGCCATCTTGTCGACCGCGCTGCTGATCGGCCCGGCTGCCGCCGCACTGCGCCTGACCCGGCGGATGAGCTGGGCGGTGCTGGCGGCCTGCCTCATCGGCGTCGCCGCCACCTGGCTCGGGATCCTGCTCACCTACGACAGCTACTACTGGGGCCGCTCCCGGCAGGGATTGCCGGTGAGCTTCTTCATCGTCGCGGTCGTCTTCGTCAGCTATCTGCTGTGCGGACTGGTCAGCCGGCGGGCAGCCACGCGCCGCGCAACACCGGCCGCGAGACCCGCCGCTGCCGGCCCGGACCAGGTCGCCGCCTGAGCCGCGAAAGGAGCTGCCACCGTGTTCGCGAGTTTCATGATCAATACCTGGCTGATTGCGACGATCGTCGCGCCGGTTGCGGGCGTCGTCGGCTTCTTCGTGGTTCTGCGGGGCTCGGCGTTTCCGGCGCACGCCATTCCCAAGGGAGCATTCGCGGGAGCAGCGGGTGCCGCCCTGCTCGGCGTCAGCACGCTGCTGGGTCTGGCGGTCTTCTCGCTGCTCGGCGCTCTCGGCATCGGTACACTCGGCCGCCGGGGACGACACGACGTCGCTACCGCCCTCGCGCTGGTCATGATGCTCGCGCTGGGCGCGGCATTCCTGTCCAGAACCACCGAGTACGAGCCCGAGATCTATTCACTGCTGTTCGGCGAGGTACTGGGCGTCAGCAGCACCGAGCTCCTGCCCGTCAGCTGCCTGGGCGTCGCGTGCATCGCGGGCGTCATGGTCCTGTACCGCCCGCTCATGCTCTCCTCGGTTGTCCCTGACGTTGCGGAGGCGCGCGGCATCCGCGGCCACCGCATCGAGATCTGCTTCCTGATCGTCGTGGCCCTCGCGACGGCGATGACCGTGCCCGTGGTCGGCGCACTGCTGATCTTCAGCCTGATGATCGGCCCGCCCGCCGCGGCTCGGTCACTCACTGCCCGGCCGGGCCTCGCGATGCTGCTGTCTATCGCCATTGCCCTGGTCACGGTATGGGTCGCCATCGCGGCGTCCTATGTGTACAACTGGCCGATCGGCTTCTTCGTGGGCGCACTGGGCGCGGTCGCCTACGGCGCCGGACGCGCGTGGGCTGCCTGGCGCCGGACCAGGACTGTCCGCGTCGCTGGCGCCGTCGCGGCGTAGCGTGGCTCATGCAAGCTCGCTATCCGCGGCGGGGAGGCATGCGATGGCCGGGGACCACGTCAGGGTGCGCCGGGTTTATGACCCGCATGAGCCAGCCGATGGCACCAGGGTCCTGGTCGACCGGCTCTGGCCGCGCGGGCTCGCCAAGGCAACGGCCGCGATCGATGAGTGGTGCAAGGACATATCGCCATCAACGGAGCTACGCAAGTGGTACGGCCACGACCCCGATCGTTTCGAGGAGTTCAGCCGCCGGTACCGGGCGGAGCTGACCGGGCGCCAGCAAGCAGAGGCGGTGGCTCACCTCCGCACTCTGGCGAGGACCCGGCCCCTGACGCTGCTGACTGCAACCAGGGAACCTCAGATCAGCGAGGCAGCCGTCCTCGCCGACGTGGTACGCGGCTAGCCATCGCCGGGCGGAATTACCGGATGATCTGACCGACCACATCACGGACGGCGTTGGACGGGATAGCGAAGCCGATGCCCTGTGCCTGGGTGTCGCCGTGCGGACTGGCGGCGGCGAGCGTGGGGATTCCGATCACCTCTCCGGCCGTGTTCACCAGCGCGCCGCCGCTGTTGCCCGGGTTGATCGGGGCGCTGGTCTGGATGGCGTCGGGCAGTGTTACCGCTGGTGAGCCCGGCGTGGCCGGCTCAGTAACGGCCCGGCCGGTCGCGGAGACGATGCCCTCGGTGACGCTTCCGGCGAGGCCCAGCGGGTTGCCGAGCGCAATGACGACTTCTCCGGCTTGCGCTTTTGCTGAGTCGCCGAAGCGGGCTGGCCGTAGCCCCGCCGTGTCATCCGTGCGAATCACGGCCAGGTCACCGGCGCGGTAGCTGCCGACGAGATGGGCCGAGCGAGGCGCCGGATCGCCAGCTAGCCGCACCTCGAACTTCGTAGCATCCCCAGCCACGTGAGCGTTGGTCACGATGTTGCCGTCAGTGTCGAGTATGACGCCCGATCCGGGTCCGTCCGGCGTGCGGATGAGCACGACAGACGGCAGAACCTCACGGACCAGGGCCGCGTAGCCCTTCGTGGCCGGCGCCTGTGGTGCCGCGGGCGGTCGGCTGGCCGACGGCTGAGATGTGGCTGCGCCGACGGCGAACCCGGAACCGCCGACAACAGCGGTCATCGCGGCGGCGATTCCCGCCCGCCGTGCCCGTTGTGCCAGATTCCTCTAAGGCTGCTCTCCCTTCGCGCTTGCTGCAGTTGCGGCTGCTGGCCAGCAGCACGCCGGCCGGTCAGCAGGAAAGCCGGCGACCGTGCAGGGATCGTGCCGCCAGCATGGTGGCGCGGTGGAGAGACGTTCAGGCGCGGGGCATCGTCAGCGTGATCGAAGTCCCGCCTGCGGGCTCGCTAGCAGCGGTGAGCTGACCGCCATGCGCGCGGGCAAGTTCCGCGGCAACGGCGAGGCCAACACCGCTGCCGGCGACGTGCCCGGCCTGGCTTCCGCGCCAGAACCGGTCGAAGATCCTCGGCAGCTCGTCGGCGGAGATGCCGATGCCCGTGTCAGCGACCTGAAGGCGCGCGCCTCCGCTGGCCGGCCCGGCCGCAATGACGACACGGCCGCCAGGCGGAGTGAATTTCAGCGCGTTCGTCAGCAGATTGGTGATCACCTGATGCAGGCGCCCCCGATCGCCGAGAACCCATACCGGGGCTAGCTGCCGATCGACGCTCAGGCCGGCTGCCTCGAACTGGGCGGTGAGGCTATCGACGGCGGCGCCAGCGATCTCGGCGAGGTCACATCGGCTGACCGTCATCTGGAGCGCCGCAGCCTCGGCCGCGGCCAGCGCTTGCAGGTCGTCAACTATGCGGGCCAGCCGCAGCACTTCGTCACGCAGCGAGGCCAGCTGGCCGGGCGTCGGCTCAGCGATCCGGTCGAGCAGGGCTTCGTGACCCGCCTGCAGCACCGCGATCGGGGTGCGCAGCTCATGCGCGACATCGGCGACCACGTCGCGACGCAGCCGGTCCTCCAGGGCCAGGGTGTCGGCCATCTGATCGAAGGCCGTGGCCAGCTCCCGCAGCTCGCCCGGGGCATGGATCTGCCCCGCCCGAGCCGAGCGATCGCCGCGGCCCATTGCCCTGGTCACCTCGATCAGCCTCCCTACCGGCCGGGTGATCCGTCTGGCCACAACTAGCCCGGTCAGCAGCGCGAGCAGAGCCGCAAGCCCGGCCGCCCCGGCGATCGCCCGCAGCAGCGTGGTCTGGAGTGCGTGGTCGGCGCCACCGAATCCAGCGCCGGTGAACCTGATCACGGCCAGGCCCACGACATGGCCGCTCGCCATGACGGGCGCAGTAACCGGAGCGCCAGTCGCGGCATCAGTGCCAAAGCTGGGCGATGCGGCCAGAGTCTGGCCAATCCGGTCGCGGACCTGAACGTCAGCGCCCAGCCGGGCAGCCATTTCCACGGTTGGACTGAGGTCAGCGCTCGTCCAGCTGTCAGTCCGCTCGAAGGCCGCTCCGGCCGAGGCTGCCAGCGCGCTGGTGATCTGGGTGCGCTGCTGGCTGGCCAGGTGCGATACGTCGGCGGCCGCGAGCGCCGCGGTCAGTCCGGCGAGCAGGGCAACGGCGGCAAGCGCGACCGCGACGAATGCCAGCGTCAGCCTCAGCCCGATGGTGGCAGTGCGGGTTGCGGGCGGCGGAGAGCCGGCACCGCCGTCAGTCATCGCGAGACAGGCCAAGCCGGTAGCCGCTGCCCAGCACCGTCTGGACGATGTGCGGGCTGGCCGGATCTTCCTCGATCTTGCGGCGCAGGTTCTTCACGTGCGAGTCGATGGTGCGCTCGTATCCCTCGAACTCATACCCGCGGACTCGGTTGATCAGCTCGAACCGGGAATACACCCGGCCTGGCACGGTGGCCAGCGCGAGCAGCACTCCCCACTCGGTGGGGGTCAGATCGGCTACCGAGCCGCGGACCGTGACAAGGCGCCGCGGCTCGTCGATGACCATGACGCCAGCGCCATAGCTGACGACTCCCTGATCGCCCGGCGCCGGCACACCGCGCCGCAAGATCGCCTGAACTCGCAGTACGAGCTCCCGCGGGCTGAACGGCTTCGTTACATAGTCGTCGGCCCCAAGCTCAAGTCCGCGGATCCGGTCTTCCTCGCTGCTCCTGGCCGTCAGGATCAGCACCGGCAGAGCCGCTGCGGCCTGGACTTCACGGGCGACCGTCTCTCCTGGCACGTCGGGCAGCCCGAGGTCCAGGACGACGAGGTCAGGGGACGCCGACTGCGCGAGCGTGATCGCCTCGGCGCCGGACCCGGTCGACAGCACGGTGAACCCCGCGCGCTCCAGATAGGAGCGCACGAGCTCCCGCAGCTTGCGCTCGTCCTCGACCAGCAGCACCGTCGCCGCCATCCGCGCTCACTCTCCCTCGTCTGCCTGTCCCAGGCCCCCACGACGCCGTGGGAGACCACGCGCACTCATTATGCGGCCGCCCGCTGAGCCGGACGGCAGCCGGTGAAGTCTCTTCACACCGCCTGCACGCCAGATCCACTGCAAGCGCGCACCGGCGGGCTTTGCTGGCGCCATGGTCAACGGCAGCCACGCCGGTAGCGGCGCAGCCAGTGTTCGCTGACCTGTCGGCGCTGGCTATCTCCTCGCCGGCCTCCTATGTGGTCGCGGTCGCGCTGCCAGCGCTCGACGCCATTATCCCGGTCCTGCCGAGCGAGGCCGCGGTGATCGGGCTGGGCGTAGCGACCGCAGGCAGTGCCGACCCGCGGATTGCCATCCTGATCATGCTCGCAGCCGCCGGAGCGTTCGCTGGCGACAACCTGGCGTACCTGCTGGGGCGCCGATACGGCGGGCCGGTGGCACGGCGGTTCCTGTCCGGGGAACGAGGCAGCCGGCGCCGCGCCTGGGCTGAGCGGGCGCTCGACCAGTACGGCGCCCGGCTCATCATCGCCTGCCGGTTCATCCCCGGCGGCCGGACTGCGGTCACGCTGACGTCCGGCCTGATCGGATTCCCGCGCCGACGGTTCGTCGCCGCCACCAGCTGCGCCGCAGTGATCTGGGCCGGGTATGCGTTCTTTCTCGGCCGGATTGGCGGCAAGGTCTTCGAGCAGCGACCCTGGGCTGGGCTACTGCTTGGCCTCGCTGGCGCGGTGGCGATCAGCGTGCTGATCGAGATCCTGCGACGCACCGGCATCTGGCACTGGCTCACCCGGCCGCGAGGCCGCCCGGCCGGATCTGGCGTGCCCGGCGTAGCCGTAACTGCGCGGCGCGGGCCAGGCCGATGAGCTTCCCTATCTGGGCGTGGGCCGCGTTCATCCTGTTCGTGCTGGCGATGCTGGCGCTCGATCTGTTCGTGCTGCACCGCGACGCGCGCCAGGCGTCGCTCCGGCAGGCTGCGGCCTGGAGTGCCGTCTGGGTGGCGCTGGCACTCGGGTTCGGCGCGGTGCTATTTGCCTGGCGTGGCACGGCAACCGGGCAGGCTTACCTGACCGGGTACCTCATCGAGAAGAGCCTGTCGGTCGACAACGTCTTCGTGTACGCGGTGATCTTCACCATGTTCGGCATCCCGGCACGACACCAGCACCGCGTCCTGATGTACGGCATCATCGGAGCGCTGATCATGCGCGGGGCCTTCATCGCCGGCGGCGCAGCCCTGCTCAACGCATTCCATGCCACCGTGTATCTATTCGGGGCACTGCTCATCTATGCGGCTGTACGCCTCTTCCGCCATACCGAAGGGCAGATTGACCCGGCCCGCAACGTCCCGCTGCGGGTGCTCAGCCGGCTCATCCCCACGGCCAGGCAGCTGCACGGCCAGAAGCTCCTGATCCGGATCGACGGCAGGCTGCTGGCGACACCACTGCTGATCGCGCTGCTGCTCATCGAGACCACCGACGTGATCTTCGCGGTGGACTCCATCCCGGCAGTGTTCGCTGTCACCCGCGACACATTCGTGATCTTCACGTCGAACGTGTTCGCCCTGCTGGGCATGCGCGCGCTCTACTTCCTGCTCGCCGGAGCAGCAGCCCGGCTGCGTTACCTGCAGGCAGGTCTCGGCGTCATCCTCGCCGGCGTCGGGGTCAAGATGCTGCTCAGCGACCTGTACGAGATCCCCGCCTGGGCGTCCCTGAGCTTCATCGCCGCGGTCCTGCTGGCGACGATTGCCGCGTCGTGGTACGCCGGCCGCCGGCCGCCGGCCGCGGTCTCCGCTCCCGCGGGCCGGCCAAAGATCACGGCCGGCTCGTGAGCCGGCGGTCAGGACCGGACGTCGATATACCACCGGCCGCCAGCCTCGCCGGTCCGGATGGCCGTTCTTTTCGCCAGGCCCAGCACCAGGGTGACGACGCCCTCGAAGTCGCCGGCGAGTACATAGCCCTTGAGCTCTGGGTATCGCAGAGCCTGCGCGCGGGTGCTAATGGTAGCGACGCCGGAGGCAGCATGGGCGTTAGCCGGGCTTAGCGTGACCAGCAGGTAGCTGCTGCCAGGGACGCTGATCGCCGCGCCGGACGGATCGGCCACGGCCTTCGTGACATACCTGATCTTGTACCCGGGAATCGGACCGGTGACGTCAAGGACGAGCCGGTCATAGCCGCACTCAGGGTGCGCCGCCGTCCTGACGGCGGTGATGACTGGCATGGGCGGCACGGACACCTGCCGGGCTGAGCTGATCGGCGACGCGCGCCACCGGGTGGTGTCGCAGCCGGCGGCTACGGCCGCCCCGGTCGAGCTCGACGGCGTCGCGGACGTCGCTGGCACAGCAGCAGCGGCGCTGGTGGGCGGCGGCGAGCTCGGCGCCGGGCTCGACGTCGCGCACGAGGTGGCACCGCCGAGCACGGCGGCAAGGATCGCGGTTGTGCGGATCGTGACTACTCTGCGGATGCCGGCTGCGCGGGTGCTGCGGACGATAGACATCGCGCCTCCTTTGAAGGCGAGCCCCTCAGCTGAAGGCGAGCCCCGCTCCGGTCCAGAGCAGGGCCTGATCGAAGTGGACCGGCGTGCAGGCGCGATGTGGTTCATGTGGCGATCGTGTGGAGAATCGGCATCTACCTGCGCCACATCCATCCGGCACCCCACTTACATTCCGGGCGGATGTCATGGCACGACGGCGCAGACCGGCGCCGGAATAGCTGACCGAGCACCGAGGGGACCGACACGATGACGACAACTGTCGCGGATGTGATGACCACCGGCGCTGCAGCCGTCACCGAAACGGCCGGGTACCAGGAAATCGCGGCTACCCTGCGGCGCCACGGCGTCAGTTCCCTGCCGGTGCTCGACGCGAACCACCGGGTGGTAGGAGTCGTGTCCGAGGCGGACTTGCTCGGCCGGCACGCCACCAGAAGGCTACCGACGGGAACCATCAGGCTCGCGTGGCAGCTACACCAGTGGTCGGTGGCCAGCAAGGCGACGGCCGCCGACCTGATGACAGCCCCGGCGGTCACGATCAGCCCGGACGAGCCGATTGCCCAGGCTGCCCGGCTCATGCATGGCCGGGGCCTGCGACGGCTCCCGGTCACCGACCGGCGGGGACGGCTCGCAGGCGCTATCAGTCGCGCCGACGTGCTCAGTCTTGTCGGGAGGCCGGACGATGACATCCGGGACCAGGTCCTGACTCAGGTCATCGCCGGTCGCTTCGGGCTGGACCCGTGCGCATTCGACGTGTCGGTCAGCTCAGGCCTGGTGACCATCGCGGGCCTGATCGCCGACAGGTCAGCGGCGATGCGCCTGATCGGCGCGGTCTGGCAGGTTGACGGCGTCTGCGGGGTGAACGACCAGCTTTCCCACCCCACCAGGGAGCTCAGCCGGCCTGGCGCCGATGGTGAGCTCTGCGGAGTCTGCTGACGAGGCCACGGCCGGCACGCTGCAGGATGGTGACGTGGATGTCCTCAGCAGCCGGATCCTGCTGCGACCGGCCGACCTCGGCCGGAGCCTGGAGTTCTATCGCGACGTGCTCGGACTAGCGGTCTACCGGGAATTCGGCACGACGGCTGACCCCGGGGTGGTGTTCTTCCTCGGCACCGGGCTGCTGGAGGTGTCCGGGCGGGACGCCCACGCGCCGGGACGGTCACTACAGATCTGGCTCCAGGTCAGGAATGTCGACGCAGAGCACGAGCGCCTGGCAGCGGCGGGCGTTCAGGTGCTTCGGCCGCCCGTCACCGAGCCCTGGGGACTGATCGAGATGTGGATAGCGGACCCGGACGGGATCCGCATCGTGCTCGTCGAGGTTCCCGCCGATCACCCGCTCCGGCGGGATGTCCGCTCCGCACCCCCGCGGCGGTGATGGTGACGACACCCGGCATGACATACCGGCTGCTGGACGGCATGCAGGCCGCCGCGCATGCGGACGAGCTTGAGGCGCTGCACGCTGAGGTGTACGCGGAGCCACCGTACGACCGCGCCGACGATGCGGCACGGTTCGCCAGCCAGCTACGGGTCCAGCGCCGCCAGCCGGGCTTTGCCCTGGCCGAGGCCCGCCACGGCGGCTATCTCGTCGGCTACGCGGCCGGGATGCCGCTGCGGCAGTCCACCTCCTGGTGGCGGGAACTGACAACCCCGCTGCCTGACCACGTCACGGCCGAGTACGCCGGGCGCACCTTCGCGCTGACCGAGTTGCTGGTGCGCGCAGCCTGGCGGCGGCAGGGTATCGGCCGGGCCTTGCACGACCTCATACTGCAGGACCGGCGCGAGGAGCGGGCGACGCTGACCGTCCTGCCTGCCGCCACCGCCGCGCAACGCGCCTTCCAGAGCTGGGGCTGGCGCAAGGTCGCCCGAGCGCGTGCTGGCAGTTCCGGGTCGCCAGTATCCGACCTCCTGGTCACGGCGCTTCCGCTGGGCCTGCTGCGCTGAGGCCAGCGGGCCGCCCGCGCGTCCACGCGTACTCCACGACCGCCACGCACCAGCTACATGCCGGTCAGATGAGGTGAAGGTCAACTGGTCGCCCGACGCGCCGGTGGGCGGCCAGTCTCCGCCCGGCCCGTGCGACGAGAGGACGACCTGATGATCTCCGCTTCACTCGCCGTTCCTTTCCCGCGGGCAGCAGCTCCGGGTCGCACCGGGATCTTGCAGGCCGGATGGCTGGCCGTGCACGCGCCGAAGGCCGCTCGCCGGCCGCTGGTGCGTCCGGTGCGCGAGGTCCTCGGAGCGCCGTTGCCTGCGGCCGGGCGGATCCTCGCCGTTACCGCCCGGCCGGGCCAGGAATCGGCGGACCTCGGCGGCGTGCTCTACGCGTTTCGCCGCGCCGGCGTCCGGCTGGCACTGCTGTGCCTGACCCGGGGCGAGGCGTCGCGACTGAATTCGACCAGCCAGCGCCTGGAGGAGATCCGGCCGTGGGAGCTGCAGGCCGCGGCGGCGGTCATCGGGGTCTCCGCGGTGATGGTCGCCGACTTTCCGGACGGCTCACTGAGCCGGTGCTCGCTCACAGCCCTGAGCGGGCGGGTCCAGCGCGCCATCGAGGAGCACGCGCCCGACCTGCTGCTGGTGATCGACCCGGCGACAGGTACTGCCTGTGACGTGCAGGTAGCGAAGGCGACCTGCATCACGGCGCGGTCGGCCGCTCTGCCAGTTGCAGCGCGTACCAGCACGCACGCGCGGGACAGCTGGCCCGTCGGCCAGGACGCTGAGGCCAGCGCAGCCCAGGCAGTCCAGCGGTCGGCCGCGGCCGCGCACGTCAGCCAGTCGGAGGCACTGGCTGAGGTGTATCAGCAGCTCGAGCGGACTGGCAGCCGGGACC
>Ga0335073_10013339_pt1 | contig 11521 bp, 8 predicted proteins | sample Lox_Sample_22_FD_207093 | JGI IMG/M metagenome (GOLD analysis project Ga0335073, IMG submission 207093) | Soil microbial communities from Loxahatchee National Wildlife Refuge, Florida, United States - Lox_Sample_2.2 | ecosystem: Environmental > Terrestrial > Soil > Wetlands | place: USA: Florida... | reverse complement strand
CATCGAAATCCGGGAAGGCGATGGCGAGGTTCTCGCGCATCACCGGCCGGCCGTACTTCACCACCCGCCAGGCGAGCCACGCGAGTCCATCGGCGAGGCCGTTCAGCAGCCACCAGGGGAGCGAGGCGGCCAGGCGCACCCACCAGGCCGAATGCGTCTGCGCAGGCTCGGACACCTACCGGACCGCGTGCGCCTACGAGACCGCGTGCGGCGGCTTGGCGCCCACCGGCTGCTGCGGCATCAGCACGCGCGCAACCCTCGGCCCCAGCCACTGCTCGACGTCGTCCACCAGCGTGAACACCGCCGGCACGATCACCAGCGTCAGCGCAGTGGAGGTGAGCAGGCCGCCGGTGACGGCGATGGCCATGGAGGCGCGGAAGACCTGGCCGGACCACAGCTGCAGGGCGACCGGGGTCATGCCGGCGATCATCGCCACCGTGGTCATGACGATGGGGCGGGCACGCTTGTGGCCGGCCTCCAGCAGCGCCGTGGTGCGGTCCTTGCCGGCGCGCATCTCCTCGATGGCGAAGTCCACCAGCAGGATGGAGTTCTTGGCGACGATGCCCATCAGCATCAGGAAGCCGATCACCACCGACAGCGACAGCGACAGATGGGTGAGCAGCAGCGCCACCGCCGCACCGCCCACCGACAACGGCAGCGCCGACAGGATGGTCAGCGGCTGGAACACCCGCGCGAACAGCAGCACCAGCACCGCGAACACCATGAGGATGCCCGTGCCCATGGCGATGCCGAAGTTGGTCAGCAGCTCGGTCTGCAGCTCCGCATCGCCGGTCTCCACGCGGCGTACACCCGCGGGCAGGTTCTTCATGGTGGGCAGGGCGTAGATCTGATCGAGCGCGGTGCCGAGCGCGGTGTGGTTGAGGTCGGCATCGAGCGCCACGCGGCGGCTCTGGTCGTAGCGCTCGATGCGGCTCGGACCCTCGCCGAAGCTGATGTTGGCGACCTCCTTCAGGGGTACGGTGCGGTTGCCCGCCGCCGGCACGGGCAGGTTCTCCAGCGTGTCGAGGTCGCGCCGCGAGCGCTCGACCAGGCTCACGCGGATGGGGATCTGCCGGTCGGCAAGCGAGAACTTGGCGTCGTTCTGGTTGAGGTCGCCCAGGGTGGCGATGCGGATGGTCTCGCTGATGCTCTCCACGGTCACGCCGAGATTGGCCGCCAGGTCCAGCCGCGGCCGGATGATGATCTCCGGCTGCTGCATCTCCCCGTTGATGCGCGGGTCGCGCAGCGAGGGGAGCGTGCGCATCTCGGTCAGCACCCGCTGCGCGGTCTGCTGCAGCAGCTCCGGGTCGTCGCCGGTGAGGAAGATTTCGAGGTCCGCATCGCCGCCCGCGCCGTTCTGCTTCTGGAAGGAGATGCGCGCGTCGGGGATCTGGCGCAGCTGCTTCATCATCTCGTCCTCGAACTGGGGCGAGGTGAGCTTGCGCTGGCTCATGGGCACCAGCTCCACGAACACCTGGGCATTGCGCACGTCGTCCGAGCCCACGAACTCGACGACGCTCTTCACCTCCGGACGCCTGCCCAGGATGGCGGCCACCTTCGCCGACACCGCCGAGGTCTGCTCCAGGCGCACGCCGGGCGGCAGCTCGATGTTCACCTGCGAGGCGCCGGCGTCGTCCGGCGGGAACACCTGCGTGGGCAGCAGGGTGAAGGCGCCGATGGACAGCGCGTACACCACCACGCCGACGCCGAGCGTCTTCCAGCGATGCGCCACGCACCAGCGCAGCAGCCGCATGTACCAGTGCATGGCCGGGCCGTCCTCGTTGTGCACGGCCTGGTCACTCTTGAGGGTATAGGCGGCGACCACGGGCGTCACCATGCGCGCCACCAGCAGCGAGAAGAACACCGCCGCGGCCACCGTGAGCCCGAACTGCTTGAAGAACTGGCCGACGATGCCGCCCATGAAGCTCACGGGCAGGAACACGGCGATGATGGCCGAGGAGGTCGCCACCACCGCCAGGCCGATCTGGTCGGCGGCATCGTACGCGGCCTGGAAGCCGCTCTTGCCCATGCGCATGTGGCGCACGATGTTCTCGATCTCGACGATGGCGTCGTCCACCAGCACCCCGGCCACCAGCGACAGTGCCAGCAGGCTGATCTGGTTGAGCGTGAAGCCCATCATGTCCATGAAGGCGAAGGTCGGCACCGCCGACAGCGGGATGGCCAGCGCCGAGATCAGCGTCGCGCGCGCATCGCGCAGGAAGATCCACACCACCGCCACCGCCAGCAGCGAGCCCTCGACCAGCGCCTCCAGCGCCGAGTTGTACATGCGCTTGGTCATCTCCACCGTGGTGAAGACGCGCTGGATGTGGACGTTGCCGTACTCCTTCTGCACGCCGGCGATCTCCGCTTCCACGCGCTTGAGCACGGCGACGTCGGATGCGCCCTTGGACTTGAAGACCGCGAAGGTGGTGGCGGGCCGGCCGTCGAGGCGCGAGATGGTGCGCACCTCGGCGATGCCGTCATGCACCTCGGCGAAGTCCCCGAGCCGCGCCGTACCGCCGGCGGGCAGCGTGATCTCCACATCCGCGAGGGTGGCGGCCGACTGCGCTGCGCCCAGCACGCGGATGGTCTGCTCGCCCCCGCCCACCTGGGCGCGGCCGCCGGGCGCGTCGATGTTGAGGTCACGCAGCTGCTCGTTCACCTGCACGGCGGTGAGCCCCAGGGCCTGCATGCGCGCCGGGTCCAGGTCCACGCGGATCTCGCGGTCCACGCCGCCCGCGCGCTGCACCTGCGACACCCCGGGCACGGCCAGCAGGCGCTTGGTCATGGCGTTGTCCACGAACCACGACAGCTGCTGTTCGCTCATCGAGGTGGTGCTGACCGCGAAGTAGGCGATGGGCCCGCCGGCCACGTCCACGCGCGACACCAGCGGCTCCTGGATGCCCTGCGGCAGGTCGGCGCGCACCTTGGCCACGGCGTCGCGTACGTCCGAGACGGCACGGTCGATGGGCGTGCCGATCTGGAACTCGATGTCGGTCTCGGCCGAACCCTCGCTGGCCGTGGAGGAGATGTGGTGCACGTTGCCGATGCCGGCCACGGCGCCCTCGATCTTCTGCACGATCTGGGTCTCGATCTCAGAAGGAGCCGCGCCCGGCTGGGAGACGTTGACGCTCACCACCGGGTACTCGATGTCCGGGTTCTGGTCGATGGGCAGGCGGATGAAGGAGACCACCCCGATGGCGAACAACACCACGAACAGGACGATGGGCGTCACCGGATGGCGGATGGCCCACGCCGAGATGTTGCGCATGTCAGCCGGTCCCCGCCACGGTGGCCGCTTCCGCGCCGGCCGCCCCCGGCACCCGCGCCACGTTCACGCGCTCGCCGTCGCGCAGGAACCCCGCCGCCGTCAGCACCACGCGCTCGGCACCGGTGAGCCCGGAGGTGATGACGATGCCCTGGGCGGTGGCCTCGCCCACGCGCACTCCGCGGCGCTCGACGTGGTCCGTGCCATCCACCACGAACACGTAGGTACCCTGATCATCGGACTGCACCGCCGTCTGGGGCAGCACCGGCTTCTCGCCGCGCCCCACCAGCACGTCGGCGCGCGCGAACGAGCCCGGTCGCAGCAGCGGATCGGATTTCAGCGCGATGCGCACCTCGCCCAGGCGGGTCTGGGGATCGATGACGGCGGCCAGCAGCCGCACCCGGCCGGTGAAGGGACGCTCGATGCCGGTCAGGTAGACGGAGGCAGCCTGCCCGAGCTTGAGACTGGGCAGGTCCTGTTCGGCCGCGAGGCCGCGCATTTCCACCTCGCCATCGCGCGCCAACCGGAACAGGTCCGTGCTGCCGGGGGTGGCGATCTGGCCCACCTCGGCGGTGCGGGTCAGGATGATGCCGTCGGCGGGGGCGCGCACCTGGGTATGGGAGAGCCGCGCCTGGTACTCCGCCAGCTGGGCGGCGGCCACTTTCACTTCGGCGGCCGCGGTGACGGCCGTGGCCTTGCGCTTCTCGATGTCCTCGGCCGAGAGCGCACCCGCGGCCTGCACGCCCATGGCCCGCCCATACTCGGCATCGGCCAGGGCCGAGTTGGCCTTCGCCTCCTCCAGCGAGGCCGCCAGGCGGTCCACCTGCGGCTTGAGCACCGAGGGGTCCAGGGTCGCCAGCAGCTGGCCGGCATGCACGTGGTCGCCGGCCTCGGCATAGATGCCCGTGATGCGGCCGGTCTCGCCCTCGGTGCCGATGGGCATGTCGTAGCGCGCGTAGATGGCGCCGGTGAACTCAATGGTGGTGCTGACCGCCGTCAGCCCGGGGGCCCGCGCGGTGACCAGCGGAATGGCGCCCACCGAGGCCGCTGCAGTGGCGGTACCCGTCGAGGACCTGCTGCCATAGTGCACGGCCGCGAAGATGGCCAGGGCACCCAGCAACAGCGCAGCGCCGGAGACCGCCAGCTTCTGCGGACTCCAGGACAGCGGAGTTTCCGGCTGTTGAGAACGATTCGCTGCCAATTCGCTGCCGATCCAACCGGCAGGTGCGTCGGTTCCTGCTGAACCCGGATCCTGTTGCACGCCCACTCCCTGTAGGTGTCATGAGATTTGGTGTTATATATAACTATATCACCAATGCGTCAAGCGCCTCGCCCTATAAGAAAAAGACACAATGCCGCGCCAAGAGTTGCAGGGGCATTGCCGACTCACGGGATCGAACCGTGGACCCCATCATTACGAATGATGTGCTCTACCAGCTGAGCTAAGTCGGCGCCGGGGAAAACGGGGACCGCGCAGCGCGCGGGGGCGCGATTCTACACCAGTTCGGGTTTCTTCCTTAACCGGATGACCAGGTCGATGCCGGCCAGCTCCATGCCCGGCGGGGGGGCGGGCAGGCGGCTGAAGGCCACCTCCGGCACGGGCACGTCCACCAGCGCGCCGGTATCCACGTCATGGAAATGGTAGTGCGGCGCGACGTTGGAATCGAACCAGGAACGGGCCCCATCCACCGAGAGCTGGCGGATGACGCCCTTCTCGGCAAAGAGATTCAGGGTGTTGTACACCGTCGCCTTGGACACGCGGGTGCCGGAACCGCGCAGGCCGGCCAGGATCTGCTCGGCCGAGAGGTGCTGCGGCGCGGACAGCAGCAGGGTGGCGATGCGCACGCGCTGGGCCGTCGGCCGGATGCCGTAGCCGGCCAGCCGCCGGGCGCAATGCTGCAGCGCATCCGGGGATGAGGAAATTTCCTGCATATCGGCCAGTATAGCGGCAGATTCCCGCCGGATCTAAGAGGCCTGCTGCCGACGCAGCTCCCGGGGCAGCCCGAAGATGATGTGCTCCTCGCGGCCGGAGATCTCCCGGGGCAGCTCCGCCCCCCACTCGCGCAGCTGCGTGATGACCTGCTGCACCAGCACCTCGGGCGCGGAGGCCCCGGCGGTCACGCCCACGACCTGCCTGCCGTCGAACCAGGAGCGGTGCATGTCCTGCGGTCCATCGACCAGGTAGCCATTGATGCCGGCCCGGTCGGCGAGCTCGCGCAGGCGGTTGGAGTTGGAGCTCGCCTTCGAGCCCACCACCACCAGCACGTCGCAGTCCTCCAGCAGCTTCTTCACCGCATCCTGGCGGTTCTGCGTGGCGTAGCAGATGTCCTCCTTGCGCGGCGTGGCAAGGCCGGGGAAGCGCTCGCGCAGGGCCTGGACGATCTCCGCGGTGTCATCCACCGACAGCGTGGTCTGGGTGACGAAGGCCAGGCGGCCGGGGTCGCGGACCTGGATGCTGCGTGCGTCCGCGACGTTCTGCACCAGCGAGATCCGCCCGCCGAAGGAGCTGTCGAAGCGCCCGAGCGTGCCCTCCACCTCCGGGTGGCCGTGGTGCCCGATGAGGATCACGTCGCAGGCCTCGCGGGCGTAGCGCTGCACCTCCATGTGCACCTTGGTGACAAGGGGGCAGGTGGCGTCGAAGATGGTGAGCCGGCGCTCGCGCGCGCCGTGCTCGATGGCGGTGGACACCCCGTGCGCGGAGAAGATCAGCGTCGCCCCCAGCGGGACCTCCTCCAGCTCCTCGATGAACACCGCGCCCTTGTCGCGCAGGCGGTCCACCACGTGCTTGTTGTGCACCACCTCGTGGCGCACGTACACCGGGGCGCCGAACAGTTCCAGCGCGCGCTCGACGATCTCGATGGCGCGGTCGACACCGGCGCAGAAGCCGCGGGGGTTGGCGAGCAGAATTCGCACTACATACTCCTCTTGCGATCCGTCCAGGCGTCCAGCAGCAGCAGCGCCGCGCCCACGGTGATGGACGAATCGGCGATGTTGAACGCGGGAAACTCCGAATCGTTCCAGTGCGCCAGGATGAAGTCCACGACGTGCCCGAGGTACAGCCGGTCGATGAGGTTGCCGACGGCGCCGGCCATGATCAGCGCCAGCGCGAAGGCCAGCAGCCGGTGCACCCTGGCGTCGATGCGGCGCAGCCACACCAGCAGCCCCAGCCCCACCGCCAGCGCCAGCCCCGCGAACAGCCAGCGCTGCCACCCGCCGGCCCCGGCCAACAGGCTCCAGGCCGCCCCGCTATTGTAGCGCAGAGTCAGGTCCAGCACCGGCAGCAGGTGCACAACCGCGCCGTAGTTCACATGGTGCACGATCCAGGCCTTGCTCAGCTGGTCGAGCACGACCACGGCGGCAGCCACCGGCAGCCAGCGCCAGCCGCTGGCGAGCACGCCGGGCCTGGTGACCGCCTTCGCCTCCGCGGCGCTCACGTGAACCTCCGGGTCTCGCCGGCACCGGTGATGTTGGTCACACAGCGCCCGCACAGCTGCGGATGGCCGGGATGGACGCCCACGTCGGGGAGCCGGTGCCAGCAGCGCACGCACTTGGGGGCCGACGCCGGCTGCACGGCCAGCCACACGCCCTCGCGCGCGGCCTGCACCCCCACCGCACCCGCCGGGGGCTGGGACACCTCGTGCACCCGCGCCGCGGAGGTGACCAGGAAGAAGCGCAGTTCCTCCTGCAGCGCGTTGAAGCGGCCGAACTCCGCCGGCACGCAGTAGATGTCCACTTCCGCATCCAGCGGTGCACCGATGCCGCCGGCGTCGCGCAGCTTCTCCAGCTCGCGCAGCACGTCGCGGCGCAGCTGCGCGAACGCCGCCCAGTCGACGGTGTGGGCCAGCACCTCCGGCAGCTCGTGCCAGGTGGCGAGGAACACCGAATCCCCCGGCGCCCCGGGCAGATGGCCCCAGATCTCCTCGGCCGTGAACGACAGCACCGGCGCCAGCCACCTCACCATGGCGTGGGCCACGTGGTGCAGCACGGTCTGGACGGAGCGGCGCGCAGGGCTGGCCGCCGGCAGCGTGTACAGGCGGTCGCGCACGATGTCCAGGTAGTACGCCGACAGGTCCACGATGCAGAAGTTGTGGACCTTGTGGTACACGAGGTGGAAGGCGTAGTCGCGGTAGGCCGCGATGATCTCCGACTGCAGCTCACGCGTGCGCGCCAGCGCCCAGCGGTCCAGGGCCACCATGTCCGCCGGGTGCACGGCATCGCGCGCGGGGTCGAAGCCGTCGAGGTTGCCGAGCAGGAAGCGCACGGTGTTGCGCATGCGGCGGTAGGCATCGGCCGTGCGCGCGAGCAGCGCGTCGGAGACGCTGAGCTCGTTGGCGTAGTCGCTGGAGGCCACCCACAGCCGCAGCACGTCGGCCCCGAGGGTCCCCACCACCTTCTGCGGCGAGACGACGTTCCCCAGGGACTTCGACATCTTCCGGCCCTTCTCGTCCACGGTGAAGCCGTGGGTGAGCACGCCCCGGTAGGGCGCGCGCTCGTACAGCGCCTCGGACATGAGCAGGGAGCTGTGGAACCAGCCGCGGTGCTGGTCCGAACCCTCGAGATAGAGGTCCACGGGCGCCGCCAGCTCCGGGCGGGCAAGTCCCACGCACTCGAAGGACAGGCCCGAGTCGGCCCACACGTCCATGACGTCCGTCAGCTTGTCGTACTCGGCCGCCTCCGCCCCCAGCAGCTCCGCCGGATCGAGCGCGAACCAGGCCTCGATCCCGCCCCTGTCCACGCGGTCGGCCACGGCCTCGATCAGCTCCGGCGTGCGCGGGTGGCGCTCGCCGGTGAGCCTGTGCACGAACAGCGTGATGGGCACGCCCCAGGTGCGCTGGCGCGAGATGCACCAGTCCGGCCGGTTCTCGATCATGCCGGTGATGCGCGCCTCGCCCCAGGCGGGAGTCCACCTCACGCCGCGGATGTCGCGCAGCGCGTGCGCGCGCAGCTGGTTCTGCTCCATGCTGATGAACCACTGCGGCGTGGTGCGGAACACCACCGGGGACTTGTGGCGCCAGCAGTGCGGATAGCTGTGGCGGTAGGACTGCTGATGCAGCAGCCGCCCGGAGGCGCGCAGCGCATCGAGGATGACCTTGGAGCCCTGCTCGAGCGTCAATCCGCCCACCAGCGGCGTATCCGGCAGGTAGCGGCCATCGTTCCCCACCGGGTTCACCACCGGCAGTCCGTAGGCGCGGCCGACGGCGAAGTCCTCCTGGCCATGCGCCGGGGCGGTATGCACCGCGCCCGTGCCGGACTCGGCGGTCACGTGTTCGCCCAGGATCACCGTCACGCGCCGCGGCTCGAAGGGATGCAGCAGCCGGATGCCCTCCAGGGCCGCACCCTGGAACTGCGCCACGACCGCATGCGAAGCCGCGCCATAGCGGGCGAGGCAGGCTGCGAGCAGGTCCGCCGCCAGCACCAGGTGGCGGACCGCCCCGCCGATCCGCGCCGCCACCAGCACGTACTGCAGGTCCGCGCGCAGCGCCACGGCCTGGTTGGCCGGCAGCGTCCAGGGCGTGGTCGTCCAGATCACCACCTCGGGCACCGAATCCCCCAGCGCACCCGCGGCCAGGCCGATGCGCCGCTCCAGGTCGCTGTCGTCGGCCACCTGGAATCCCACATCAACGGCCTCGGAAGCGTGCTCCTCGTACTCCACCTCCGCCTCGGCCAGCGCCGAGCGGCAGTCAAAGCACCAGTGCACGGGCTTCACGCCCTGGTACAGGTGGCCGTTGGCGATCACCTTGCCCAGGGCACGGATCTGCTGCGCCTCGTAGCGCGAGTCCATGGTGATGTAGGGGTGCTCCCAGTCGCCGAACACGCCCAGGCGCTTGAAGTCCGCGCGCTGCAGCTCGATCTGCTGCGCCGCAAAGGCCCGGCAGGCGGCTCGGAAGGCCGATGGCGAGAGCTTCTGTCCCGGCCGGCCGTGCTTCTTCTCCACCTGCTGCTCGATGGGCAGGCCGTGGCAGTCCCAGCCCGGCACGTACGGGGCATCGAAGCCGTCGAGCGTGCGCGACTTCACGACGATGTCCTTCAGGATCTTGTTCAGGGCATGCCCGAGGTGGATGACGCCGTTGGCGTAGGGCGGGCCGTCGTGCAGCACGAAGCGCGGCCGGCCGCGGCCGGCTGCGCGAATACGGGCGTACAGACCCTCGCGCTCCCAGCGCTCGAGCATCGCGGGCTCGCGTTGCGCGAGGTCGGCCTTCATGGCAAAGCCGGTCATCGGCAGGTTGATCGTGTGCTTGTAGTCAGTCACGTGTACTCTCGTTCAGCCCGCGGCGTCCAGCCTACGGTAAAGCCAGTATGCGCCGGGCCTCGGCCGCGTCGCGGTGAATCTGCGCGACCATCGCATCCACGGAGGCGAAGTGCAGTTCCTCGCGCAGGTGCGCCACGAACTCCACCTCGATCTCCCGTCCGTAGAGATCGCCCTCGAAATCGAACAGGTGCGTCTCCAGCCAGGGCTCGCCCCCGCCCACGGTGGGACGCGTGCCCAGGCTCGCAACCCCCGGCAGCGCCGCTCCTGCTGCACCGTGCACCCGCACGCGGACCGCGAAGATGCCGGCGAGCGGCGAGCGGCGGCGGTGCAGCAGCACATTGGCGGTGGGGTAGCCCAGGGTGCGGCCCAACTGCCGCCCGCGCACCACCCGCCCCACCATGGCATAGGGGCGGCCCAGGAACCGCGCCGCCCCGGCGAGGTCGCGCCTTGCCAGGGCCTCGCGGATGGCGCTGCTGCTCACGCGCATCCCGCCGAGCGCCACCGGCTCCACCACCTCCACCTCGAATCCCAACCGGCGGCCGGCCGCGCACAGCCCCGCGGCGGTGCCGGCGCCGTCGCGACCGAAACGGAAATCATGCCCCACCACCACCACGGCGGGCTGCAGCTGCCGCGCCACCAGCTGCGCGAAGTCCTCCCCCGACAGGGCACGCGTGGCCGCGCCGAAGCGCAGCACCACCATGCCCGAGAGCGCCCCGCCCGAAAGGCGGCGCCAGCGCTCACGGAAAGAGGTGAGCCGGGCCGGCGGGTCGGCACTGCGCAGGTACTCCCGCGGGGTGGGCTCGAAAGTCAGCATCAGCGCCGGCACATCGCGCTCGCGGGCGTGCACGGCCAGGCGCTCGAGCAGCGCGCAGTGCCCGAGGTGGATGCCGTCGTAGGTGCCCACGGTCAGGGCGCACCCGCGCGGGCCCGCCCCCGCATTGTGAAATCCGCGAATGAGCTGCATGAAGCCGGGGAATTATAAGGCGAAGTTGACAATCACGGAGCCCATCCGCAGACTATCGCGCCCCGCACCGGGCACTCCTGGAGTGCGCCGGCCGTTCAGATTTCCTGGAGACCTTTTAGTGGCCAATACGAAGTCCGCGGAGAAAGCCGCTCGCCAGGCCGAGAAGCACCGCGCCCGCAACGTCGCCCTGCGCTCACGCATGCGCAGCGCCGTGAGGAAGGTCACCGGCGCCGTCGCCGGCGGCGACAAGACCGCAGCCGCGGCCAGCTACCGCGAGGCCGTGCCCGTGATCGATGCGCTGGTGAGCAAGCAGATCATCCACCGCAACAAGGCCAACCGCCACAAGAGCCGGCTCGCCGCGCGCGTGCGCGCCATGGCGTAGCACGCCCGCCGCGCATGCGCACCGGGTGTGCCCGGCGCGCGCAGGAAGGGGCCCTGGGGCCCCTTCTGCGTTTGCGCGGCGGCTCACGCCGGCTTGCGGGCCACCAGGATCCGCAGCGGCGGAAAGGTCCCCGTCCAGTCGCGCGGGCAGAGCCGCACCGCCAGGCCGCAGCGGGCCAGTTCGGCGGCATATTCACTCACGTGCTTGTAGTCCGAGAGCACCGCGACCGCGCCGGGCCTGAGCACGCGGGCAATCTCCCGGCACGCCTTGGCGCGGCCGGGCTGGCGGTAGATGTTGTGCAGGCACAGATTGGACAGCACGACGTCGAAGCTGGCGTCGGCGAAGCTCATGGACCGGGCATCCTCGCTGCGGATGCTGGTGCGCTCGCCGACCCCTTCCCGGGCGATGTTGGCCGCGAGCGCCTCAGGGCCGTTCCCGGAGAGATCCTCGGCGTTCCAGATGTCGATGCCGGTGGCGTGGCCGGTGGTCAGCCGCTTGGCCGCGCCGATCAGCAGCAGCCCGCGTCCGGCGCCGACGTCGAGTACGGTTTCGCCCCCGGTCCAGGACACCTCGGCAAGCATGCGGTCACGGTGACGGAACTTGCCCACCAGGCCATACAGCAGCATGAGCCCACCGCCGGCGAAGAACCCGCCGGCA
>Ga0335073_10013336_pt1 | contig 11521 bp, 9 predicted proteins | sample Lox_Sample_22_FD_207093 | JGI IMG/M metagenome (GOLD analysis project Ga0335073, IMG submission 207093) | Soil microbial communities from Loxahatchee National Wildlife Refuge, Florida, United States - Lox_Sample_2.2 | ecosystem: Environmental > Terrestrial > Soil > Wetlands | place: USA: Florida... | reverse complement strand
CGTCGCGGCCAGCAGGCCCGGCGCGATGAAGTCGAGGTAGGAGACCTGGTCGACGTGGTGGATGTGCTGGTCCACCAGCGTGCCCAGTCCGACCCCCATCGCTGCGAGGTACAGGACGGGGTACAGGAAGCTCGTGGCGACCGAGCTCCGCCAGGTCCGCTTGTACTGGTACAGCCAGTACTCGAGCCCCCGGTACCAAAGCGGCGTCGACCGGACGTCGCGCTGGCTGAGCGTCCCGAGGACCATCAGTCGACGAGTGATCGGCCGGTCAGGTGCAGGAAGACGTCTTCGAGGGTGGACCGGCGGACCAGGGCGCTCAAAGGCCGCAGACCCAGCCGGTGGACCTCGGCCAGGGTGGCGTCCCCGTCGTCGACGTAGAGGAGCAGCCGGTCGGGGAGCGCCTCCACCCTCGGCACCATGTCCTCGAAGCGGCGACCGGCGGGCTCGTGCTCGTCGGGCTCGAGTCGGATCTCGACGACCTCCCGGCTGGAGTAGCGCTCGATGAGCTCCTGGGGCGAGCCCTGGCCGGCGAACCGGCCGTGGTCCATGACCACGAGGCGGTCGCAGAGCTGCTCCGCCTCCTCCATGTAGTGGGTCGTGATGATCAGGGTCACCCCGGCCTGCTTGAGCCGGTACAGGCGGTCCCAGAGCAGGTGCCGAGCCTGAGGGTCGAGACCGGTGGTCGGCTCGTCGAGGATCAGCAGCTCGGGCTCCGAGATCAGCGCCCGGGCGATCGTGAGCCGCCGCTTCATGCCGCCCGAGAGCGGGTCCACCTTGTCCCCGGCACGCTCGGTGAGCTGGGCGAACTCGAGGAGCCGCTCGGCCCGTTCCCTGATCTCGCGCCGGGGCAGGTCGAAGTAGCGACCGTAGATCATGAGGTTGTCGAGGACGGTGAGCTCGAGGTCGAGGGTGTCCTCCTGGGGGACGACGCCGAGGCGCGCCCGGATGGTCGGGCCGTGCGTGGCCGGGTCCATGCCGAGCACCCGGAGCGTCCCCTCGCTCACCGGCGACAGGCAGGCGACCATCCGCATCGTGGACGTCTTTCCCGCCCCGTTGGGTCCGAGGAACCCGAAGGACTCCCCCCTCCCGATGTCGAAGTCGACGTGGTCGACCGCGACGTGGGGGCCGAAGGTCTTGACGAGCCCCCTCGCCCAGACCAGGGCCTCGTGCTCCTCGCGTCCCGGCGCTTCGGAGGACTGCACCCCGGCCGTGGGAGCGCCCGTGACGGGGCCGGCCGACGGCGGGACGGCGACCTCTGTCGGCTCCGTGGCCCCGGGGGCCGCTCCAGGCGATGGCACCGGTGGCACGCTAGTGCCGGGGTTGGGACGGACCGCCCGACGGCTGTGGCTACTGGTCAGTAACATGTTCGGCCATGTCTGTGAAAAGGGTCGCCATCATCGGTTCGGGAATCATGGGCTCGGGCATCACGGAGGCCGCCGCCGCCTCCGGCCACGACGTGGTGCTCCGGAGCCGCAGCAAGTCCACCGCCGACGCCATGTTGGCCGGCCTGGAGAAGTCGCTCAACAAGCAGGTCGACCGGGGCAAGCGGACCGCCGAGGAACGGGACGAGATCCTCTCCCGGGTGACCACCACGAGCGACTTCCACGCCCTCGCAGACTGCGACCTCGTGATCGAGTCCGCCGTGGAGGACCTCAGGGTCAAGAAGGAGCTCTTCGTCGAGCTCGACCGGGCGGCACGGCCGGGGGCCGTGCTGGCCACCAACACCTCCACCCTTCCCGTGGTCGAGCTCGCGATGGAGACGAGCCGGCCCGAAGCCGTGTGCGGCATCCACTTCTTCAACCCGGCGCCCTCGATGAGCCTGGTCGAGGTGGTGCGTCCCCTCACCGCCAGCGACGAGACGATCGCCACCGCCCACGCCTTCGCGCAGGCGTGCGGCAAGGAGACCGTCGAGGTGAAGGACCAGGCCGGGTTCGTCGTGAACGCCCTGCTCTTCCCCTACCTGAACAACGCCGTGCGCATCCTCGAGCAGGGGGTGGCCTCCATGGAGGGCATCGACACGGCGATGAAGGGCGGGTGCGGGTTCCCGATGGGCCCCTTCGCGCTGCTCGACCTCGTCGGCCTGGACACCTCTCTCGCCATCCTCGACGCGCTGTACGAGGAGTTTCGCGATCCCAACTACGCGGCGGTCCCGCTGCTCCGGCGGATGGTGGCGGCCGAACAGCTGGGCCGGAAGTCCGGGCAGGGCTTCTACGATTACCGGAAGTGAGCGGGCGCGGACGGAGGAGCTGACGACCGACGGGAGCACCGCGTGGAGGACCTCGGGTGATGGGACCGGGCGAGCGACCGGCCGACGAGCCGGTGGGTGAGCCCGTGGGCGAGAGGGATTCGATCGGGGACCCCTCGCCCGTGGGTGCGGCCAGGCCCTGGTTCATGCGGACCTACTCGGGTCACTCGAGCGCCCGGGCCTCCAACGAGCTCTACCGGACCAACCTGGCCAAGGGCCAGACCGGCCTCTCCATCGCGTTCGACCTGCCCACGCAGACCGGCTACGACCCCGACGCCCCGCAGGCCGCCGGCGAGGTGGGCAAGGTCGGGGTCCCGGTGGCCCACCTCGGGCACATGCAGCAGCTCCTGAGGGGGATCCGTGTCGCCGAGATGAACACCTCGATGACCATCAACGCCACGGCCCCGTGGCTCCTCGCCCTCTATGTGGCCAATGCCGAGGGCCAGAGCGTCGATCCCGCGCTGCTCCAGGGCACCACCCAGAACGACATCGTGAAGGAGTACCTGAGCCGCGGGACGTACATCTTCCCCCCGGGGCCCAGTCGCCGCCTCACGGTCGACCTGATCACCTACACCGTGCGCAACGTGCCCAAGTGGAACCCGATCAACGTCTGCAGCTACCACCTGCAGGAGGCGGGTGCCACACCGCTGCAGGAGCTCGCCTATGCGCTGGCGACCGCCATCGGCGTCATCGACGCCGTGCGCGACTCCGGACAGGTCGCGGAGGCGGAGCTGCCCACGGTGGTCGGGAGGATCAGCTTCTTCGTCAACTCGGGCGTGCGCTTCGTGGAGGAGGCCTGCAAGATGCGCGCCTTCACGGCGCTCTGGGACCGGATCTGCCGGGAGCGTTACGGGGTGGAGGACGAGAAGCTACGCCGCTTCCGCTACGGGGTCCAGGTCAACTCGCTCGGGCTGACGGAGGCCCAGCCGGAGAACAACGTCCCCCGCATCGTCCTCGAGACCCTCGGGGTGACCCTCTCGGCGAAGGCGCGCGCCCGGGCCATCCAGCTCCCGGCGTGGAACGAGGCGCTCGGCCTCCCGCGTCCTTGGGACCAGCAGTGGTCATTGCGCATCCAGCAGATCCTCGCGTTCGAGTCCGACCTCCTCGAGTACGGGGACATCTTCGACGGCTCCAAGGTGATCGAGGAAAAGACCGCAGGGCTGATGGAGGCCGCCTGGACCGAGCTCGAAGACGTGCTCGGCCTCGGGGGCGCCTTCGAGGCCATCGCCGAGCTCAAGAGCCGCCTCGTGCGCAGCCAGGCGGAGCGGCTCCGTCGCATCGAGACGGGCGAGCAGAAGGTGGTCGGCGTCAACTGCTTCACCTCGACGGCGCCGTCGCCGCTCACCGCCGACGGCGGTGCCTCGAGCATCTTGAAGGTCGATCCCACCGTCGAGGCCGAGCTCCGGGAGGACGTCGTGCGGTGGCGGGCGTCGCGGGATCCGAGCGCCGTGAGGCGTGCGCTCGACGACCTCCGACGGGTCGCCGAGAGCGACGGGCCCGACGCGGGCAACATCATGGTCCCGACCATCACCCTCGCCCACGCCGGCGGCACGACCGGGGAGTGGGCGGGGGCGCTGCGCGAGGTCTTCGGCGAGTACCGGGCGCCGACCGGCGTCACCGGCGGCGTCGGTCATCGGGGCGCGGGCTTTGCCGCCGTCCTCCGGCGCACCCGCGAGCTCGCCCAACGGACGGGCGGGCCGCCGCGACTGCTCGTGGCCAAGCCCGGTCTCGACGGCCACTCCAACGGCGCCGAGCAGATCGCCGTGGCGGCACGGGACGCCGGGTTCGAGGTCATCTACCAGGGGATCCGCCTCACCCCGGAGGAGATCGTCGTCGCCGCCCGCGACGAGGACGCGGACGTGGTGGGGCTCTCGATCCTCTCTGGCTCGCACCTAGAGCTGGTGCCGGAGATCGTCGATCGCCTGCGTGCGGCGGGCGTGGACGCGCCCGTGGTCGTGGGGGGGATCATCCCGCCGGACGACGCCGAGGTCCTGCGCGGCAAGGGCGTCGCCGGCGTCTACACGCCGAAGGACTTCGAGCTCGGCCGACTGATGGAGGACCTGATCGGGCTGGCGGAGCGGCACCGGCCCCCCGCCGCTTGACCCGGGACCTAGCCGCCCGTTGGTCCGGCCATCCAGGGCCGGTCGCGGCGGGCCACCGTCGGTTGCGCCCACCATCTCCCGCTGAAGCGCCAGCGGAGGTGCTGGGGCTGACCCTCACCACCGGCCGGCGCCGCGGCCGGCCGGGGCCAGGCCTGGTCGACGGCCGCCGCCAGCACCGCGAGGATGTCGGGTTCCGGCTGGGGACGGGGGCGCAACCCGAGCGGCTCGTTCGTCACAGCGGCATGTTCCCGTGCTTGCGGCGAGGGAGCTCCTCCCGCTTGGAGATGAGCATCTCGAGGCTCCGGATGAGGACGCGGCGGGTGTCGGCGGGGTCGATGACGTCGTCGACGTAGCCGCGCTCGGCGGCGACGTAGGGGTTGGCGAAGCGCTCGGTGTACTCCTCCACCAGCTCGTTGCGCCGGGCCAGGGGGTCGGCCGCCTCGGCGAGCTCGCGCCGGTAGACGATCTCGACGGCACCCTGCGGTCCCATGACCGCGAGCTCGGCCGACGGCCACGCGAAGGCGAGGTCCGCCCCGATCGACTTGGAGTTCATGACGACGTAGGCCCCGCCGTACGCCTTGCGCGTGATCACCTGGATCCGCGGGACGCTCGACTCGCAGTAGGCGTAGAGCAACTTGGCGCCGTGGCGGATGATGCCGCCGTACTCCTGGTCCGTCCCGGGCATGAAGCCGGGCACGTCCACGAAGGTGATCAAGGGGATGTTGAAGGCGTCGCACGTGCGCACGAACCGGGCTGCCTTCTCGGAGGAGTCGATGTCGAGCACGCCGGCGAGCACGGCCGGCTGGTTGCCGACCACCCCCACCACCCGGCCGTTGAGGCGCCCGAACCCGCAGGTGATGGACATGGCCCAATGTGCGTGGGTCTCGAGGTACTCCCCGTCGTCCAGCACGCCGCCGATGACCTTCTTCATGTCGTAGGGCTGGTTGGGGGAGGGCGGGATGAGCCCGGAGAGCTCCGGGGTGGCGCGCGTGGGGTCGTCGGTGGGGACCACTGCCGGCGGCTCCTCGAGGTTGTTCGAGGGCAGCATCGAGAAGAGGTAGCGGACCTCGTCCAGGCAGGACTTCTCGTCCGCGCAGACGAAGGTGGCGACGCCCGACTTGGTGGCGTGGCTCATGGCCCCGCCGAGCTCCTCCAGGGTGACGTCCTCCCCGGTCACCGTCTTGACCACGTCCGGACCCGTGATGAACATGTGCGAGGTCCCCTGGACCATGAAGATGAAGTCGGTCATCGCGGGCGAGTAGACCGCCCCGCCGGCGCACGAACCCATCACGACGCTGATCTGGGGGACCACGCCCGAGGCGTCGACGTTGCGCTTGAAGATGCCGCCGAAGTAGTGGAGCCCCACCACGCCCTCCTGGACCCGGGCGCCCCCACCGTCGTTGATGCCGATGACCGGCACCCCGAGGGAGGTCGCGAGGTCCATGACCTTGTGCACCTTCTCGCCGAAGACCTCGCCCAGGGACCCGCCGTTGACCGTGAAGTCCTGGCTGAAGACGCAGACCTTCCGCTCGTCGATCGTCCCCATGCCGACGACGACGCCGTCGGTGTAGGGCCGTCGGCTCTCGGGGACACCCGGCGCCCGCGTCCGGGCGAGCATGTCGAGCTCCTGGAAGGATCCCTCGTCGAGGAGGTAGTCGAGGCGCTCGCGAGCCGTCATCTTTCCGCGCCCGTGTTGGCGCTCGACCGCGGCGGGGCTGCCTGCGTGCACCGCCGTCTCCTTGCGGTGTTGCAGCTCCTCGAGCCGTTCCGTCATCCCGTGCTCCATGGCCGTGGAGGCTACCGGAGCACTGCTCGGGAGAGGAAAGCTCCCTGGCCGGGCCCGGATGGAGCCGGGCCCGGGGGCCTCAGGGCTCCTCGACCAGCTCGATCAGGGTGCCGAACGAGGCCTTCGGATGGACGAAGGCGACGGTGGTCCCGCGGGAGCCCGGCCGGGGCTCCTGGTCGATGGTCCTGGCGCCGTGCGCCTGGACCGTGGCGAGGGCGGCCGCGCAGTCGTCGACCCGATACCCCACGTGGTGGATGCCCTCGCCCCGGGTCTCGAGGAACCGGGCCACGGTCGAGTCGGGCCGGCTCGGGCTGAGCAGCTGCACGTACGAGTCCGCCACCTTGATGAGGGCCTCTTCCACGCCGTCGCGCTCCACCAGCTCGCGGTGGACGACCTCGGCCCCGAAGACCTCCTCGTACCAGGCGATGGCCTCCTCGAGATCCCGCACGGCGATCGCCACGTGGTCGATCTCCGTCAGGATGCCGCCCTTCGTCTCGCTCATGCGCCGTGCCTCCGAAACAAGGTGATCCGCTCCTCTCCGACCCGGGCCCGAAGCTCGGGATCCTCGATGCCGAGGCCCTCGGTGGGGGCCAGGCACAGTACGCCGATCTTGCCCTCGTGCAGGTTCCGTTGCACCTGGAGCGTGGCCTCGCCCACCTCGACCAGCGGGTAGACCGCGGAGAGAGGTGGGAGGATCTTGCCTTCGCAGACCAGCTGGTTCGCGTTCCAGGCCTCCCGGTAGTTGGCGAAGTGCGAACCCTTGATGGTCTTCAGCTTCATCCACAGGTGACGGTTGTCGTACTCGATCATGTACCCGGAGGTGGCGGCACAAGTCACGACCGTCCCTCCCCGCTTGCACACGAAGACGGACGCGCCCATGGTCTGGCGCCCGGGATGCTCGAAGACGATGTCGGGATCCTCCCCGACGAGGCCCCTGATGTCCTTGCCCAGGCGCCGCCACTCCCGCTCGTCCTGGGTGTGCTCGTCGGACCAGAACCGGTATCCGGCGGCCCGGCGGTCGATGACCGCCTCGACGCCCAGATCGTGCAGCAGTGACACCTTCTCGGGCGACGACACGACCCCGACGGGTGTGGCGCCCCCGTTCAAGGCGTACTGGACGGCGAAGCTGCCGAGTCCGCCGGTGGCACCCCACACGAGGACCCGCTCGCCCTGGGCGACGGGCGCGCCGTTGCGGGAGACGAGCATCCGGTAGGCAGTGGAGTTGCACAAGGCGTTGACGGCCGCCTCCTCCCAGCTCAGATGCCTCGGCTTGGGCATGAGCTGGTTGGCCTTGACGACGGTGACGTCGGCCAGCCCGCCGAAGTTGGACTCGAATCCCCAGATCCGCTGGTTGTCGGCCAGCATCGAGTCGTCGTGGGCGGAGGGATCCTGGTCGTCCACGTAGTTGCAGTGCACCGTGACCCGGTCGCCCGGCCGCCACTTGCGGACGGCCGAGCCCGCCCGGAGTACCACCCCGGACGCGTCCGAGCCGACCACGTGGTAGTCGAGTGCGTGCCGGGCCCCCCACTTGCTCTCCTTGCCGAGGCGGTCGAGGAACCCGAAGGTGGGGAGCGGCTCGAAGATCGAGGTCCACACGGTGTTGAAATTGATGGACGAGGCCATGACGGCGACGTAGGCCTCGTCCGGGGCCAGTTCCGGGAGGGCGACCCGGTCGACGTGGAGCGACTTGCGGGGGTCCTTGTCGTCGGACTCCACTCCGGCGAACATCTCGACCTCGTCCCTCCGGACGAACGCCGCTCGGTAGGACTCCGGTAGGGGCAGCTGTGCGAGCTCGTCGCCGGGGGCGCCGTCGATCACGGCCTGGAGGATCTGATCCATGGGCAACGACGATACCGGGCCCGTAGTATGGGTTACCGGCCGGTCACAAAGCCGGCCAACCAACCTGGTGGTGCGCCTGCCGAGGGCGCCCGCCGGCCAACTAGCGGAATCTTCCGGAGGTCAACGCCATGCCCGGTTCGGTCATCGTCTCAGGAGCCAGGACTCCGATCGGGAAGCTCTCCGGCGCCTTCGCCGGCCTGACGGCCATGGACCTCGGAGGATTCGCCATCAAAGCGGCTCTCGAGCGTGCCGGACTCAGCCCCGACCAGGTCGATTACGTCCTCATGGGCCAGGTGCTGCTCGCCGGTCAGGGCCAGATCACCGCTCGCCAGGCGGCCGCCAAGGCCGGCATCCCGATGACCGTCCCGGCGACCACCGTCAACAAGGTCTGCCTCTCCGGCCTCAACACCATCTACCTGGCCGACCAGATGATCGCCGCCGGTGACGCCGAGATCGTCGTGGCCGGCGGGATGGAGTCCATGACCCAGGCCCCTCACCTGCTCCCGGGCGCCCGCGCCGGCTTCCGGATGGGCGACGCCGCCCTGGTGGACTCGATGATGCACGACGGCCTGACGGACGCCTTCGACCACGACGCCATGGGCCTCTCGACCGAGCGCTACAACAAGAAGGTCGGGGTGAGCAGGGAACGCCAGGACGCCTTCGCGGCCAGTTCCCACGAGAAGGCGGCGGCGGCCATCAAGGAAGGACGGATGGCGGAGGAGATCTCGCCGGTGAGCGTCCCCCAGCGCCGCGGCGACCCCATCGTCGTGGACACCGACGAAGGGGTCCGACCGGGCACCACGGCGGAGTCCCTCTCGGCGCTGAAGCCCGCCTTCGACAAGGAGGGCACGATCACCGCCGGCAACGCCTCGCAGATATCCGACGGGGGTGCCGCCGTCATCGTGACCTCCCGGGCCAAGGCGGAGGCGCTCGGGCTCAAGCCCCTCGGTGAGTTCCTCAGCTACGGACAGGTCGCGGGTCCCGACACCTCCCTGCTGCACCAGCCCTCCCGGGCCATCCTGCAGGCGATCGGCAAGATCGGTCAGGACATCGACGACGTCGACCTGTTCGAGATCAACGAGGCCTTCGCCGCGGTCGGGCTGGCGTCAATGGACGAGCTCGGCATCCCCGAGAGCAAGGTCAACGTCAACGGCGGCGCCATTGCGCTGGGTCATCCGGTCGGCATGTCGGGCACCCGGGTGGCGCTCACCGCCATGTACGAGCTGCGTCGCCGTGGCGGCGGGACCGCCGCGGTCGCCCTCTGCGGTGGCGGTGGGCAAGGTGACGCCCTGGTGGTCCGGACGCCGGCCTGATCGAGGCCGGCCCGACTGGGCCGGTCAGTAGGGCTGGTCAGTAGGGCGGCACCAGGAAGGCGACGACCGAACCTTCGCCGAGGTCGAGGTCGGCCCAGGTCTTGGCGCCGAACCGGTACACGACCAGCGCGCAGGTGGCCAGCGTCTGTCGCTCCAGGAGCTTGCGTCCCGGCTTGTCGTGGCGGTCGACGAGCTCGATGGCGAGCTCCTGGGCGGTCGGGTTGTGCCCGACCACCATGACCGCAGGCAGCTCCGAACCGGCCTGGGAGACCTGGCGCAGCACCTCCCGCGGCGTGGCTGCGTAGAGCGAGTCGAGATAGCGGATGGGTGGGGGGTCGGGCACTGCCGCCCACACCCGCTCGGCCGTCTGTGCCGCCCGGGTGGCGCTCGACGACAGCACCAGGCCGGGGCGGGGCACCCCCTCCAATCCGGAGAACTTCCCCCTCTTGGAATCCGCCGCGAGACGGGCACCCATCGCGTCCGCGTCGCGCTCGCCGCGTGGGGCGAGCCGGCGATCACGGTCGGCGCCACCCGCAGGTGGATCCTGGAGGGTCTTGGCATGCCGCAGCAGCCAGAGATGGCGGTCGTTCTCCCTCGATCGACGGGGCACCCCCCAAGTGTGCCTCAGCCCCACCCACGTCCGGACGGACCGCCGGACGCCGAGGCGGGAAGGGGCCGCCGGAACGACCGGCCCCGACGGCCGGCTAGGTCAGGATCCCGACGTGCCAGAACCCGAGTTGCCCGAACCCGAGCTGCCGGAGCCCCCCATGTTCGGGCACGGGTGACCCGAACCACCGGAGGGCGCCTCGCTCGAGCCTCCGTTGGCAGCCGGACCCTCACTGGGAGTCGATGTCGAGGGCGAGCCTCCCGACGAACCCGAGCTTGATGCGTCGTTGCTCGCGGTCACCGACGCCGAGGGGTTGGAGCTGGCGCTGGTCGAGGCCCCCGAGAGCGCTGCCGTCGCCCCGAGTGAGATGCCGAACGCCGCCGCCGTCACCGAACCGATCAAGAGGGTCTTGGCAACTTTGGGTTTCATCTGGTCCTCCTTCAGCCGCGCGATCACCGCAGTTCCGACATCCGATCACTCGACTTTGGGACCCAGCTGGCAGCCCCCTGTGAGACAACTAAACCTTTTGGAAACCCGCCGGCGCCGGGGATCGGTACTCGGCTCGGTCGGTCAAGGCTCGAGCGCGCGCCGCCCCTCCAGGGCCCGCCCGAGCGTGAGCTCGTCGGCATACTCGAGGTCTCCACCCACCGGCAGCCCGCTGGCCAGGCGCGTGACGCGTATCCCGAGCGGGGCGAGCAGACGCGCCAGATACATCGAGGTCGCTTCCCCCTCGAGGTTGGGGTTGGTGCAGAGGATGACCTCGCTGACCTCCTCTTCCTCGACCCGCTGCAGGAGCTCCTTGACGCGTAGCTGGTCCGGGCCGATCCCCTCCAGGGGATTCAGCGAGCCCTGCAGTACGTGGTAGCGACCGGTGAACTGCCGGGTGCGCTCCACCGCCACGACGTCACGGGGGTCCTCGACGACGCAGAGCATGTGCGGATCCCGTCGGTCGTCGGTGCAGATCGAGCAGAGCTGCCCGCGCTCGGCCACGTTGAAGCACCGTCCGCACAAGGTGGTGTGACGCTTGAGGGCGACGATGGCGTCGGCGAGGCGCAAAGCGTCCTCCTCGGGCACCCTGAGCAGATGAAAGGCCAGTCGCTGGGCGGACTTGGGACCGATGCCCGGAAGCCGGCCAAGCTCGTCGATGAGGGCACGGAGCGGTGGGGTGTACACCGCTACTCCGAGACCTCTTGAGCTCCGGGAAAGGCATCGAGCAGGCGGGCCTGCGCCTCGGATTCGGCCTCCACCTGTGCCGAGAGGTCGTCCGGATCGAAATCGACGTCCTCCGAGGGGTCGGCGTCCACGGCCGGCCGATCGGTGGCCGGGGTCTCGGTCTGCCCCTCGACCACGAGCCGGATCCCGACCGGCTGGTGGAAGTACTCCGAGAGAGCGGTCTCGAGCAGCGGGCGGACATCCTCGCAGCGGTCGCGATGGGCGGCGTTGGGCAGAGCGAAATGGGCCGCCCCCTGATCCACCCCGACGAAGCGCCCGACACTGCAGAGCGCCTTGGCCCGGACGGGCAGGCCGCGCAGGATGTGGTCTCCCCAGGCCTCGACCACGGCGTCCCGGTCCGGGAAGGGCGACACCCCGGTGACGTCTGCGTCCGCCGAAGGTCGGGAGGGCCCGGGC
>Ga0335073_10013335_pt1 | contig 11522 bp, 10 predicted proteins | sample Lox_Sample_22_FD_207093 | JGI IMG/M metagenome (GOLD analysis project Ga0335073, IMG submission 207093) | Soil microbial communities from Loxahatchee National Wildlife Refuge, Florida, United States - Lox_Sample_2.2 | ecosystem: Environmental > Terrestrial > Soil > Wetlands | place: USA... | reverse complement strand
CTGACGCTCGAGGTTCTGCGGGTGGACGCGAACCACGAGCACCTCCTCGTAGTAGGAACGGTTGAAGATCCCGATCTCGCCGCGCTCCGGGAGCCGCCTCGCGTAGCGCCAGAGGAAGTCGTGGTCGAGCTCCTCGCTCGACGGAACCTTGAAGCTGTGGACAGAGACCCCTTGCGGATTGACCCCGCTCATCACGTGGCGGATCGTCCCGTCCTTCCCCGCGGCGTCGAGCGCTTGAAGGACGACCAGGACTCCCCAGCTGTCCTGCGCGGCGAGGCGCGCCTGATACTCCGTCAGTAGTCGCACGCCCTCGGTGAGGAGCGCGACCCCTTCCTTCTTCTTCTTGACCCCTTCCTTGAACGACGGATCGAAGTCTTTCGAAAGGGTCACCTTCGAGCCGGGCTCCACGCGGAAGGGTGCGATGAAGCGCTCGACTCGCTCACGCCGCTTGTCTGGCATGGCTAGCGGCTGCTGGCGCGGGCGCCGTAGGCGACCAGGCCGTAGATGGCCAGGATGTCGAGGGCGAAGATGGCCAGCGACCAGTAGGGATACGACGGCATCATCAACAGCTGGGCAATCGCGTTGAGGCTGAGCACCGCCACGCCGATCCAGCGCGCGAATTGATTGCGCACCAGCAGGCCGAGCCCGACCAGACCCTGGAGCACGCCGAGGCACAGCACGACCCATCCCCACGTGCTCAGATCACCGAATACGTATCGGGCATTCGCCATGTAGAAGTGTGCGTTGCCGATGGCCGCGATGCCGTCGATCACGTTCAGCGTGGCCACCGTCAGCAACAGCGCGGCCGCGAACGCGATCCATCCGTTGCCCCGTTCCTCCTCGGGGCTCGCGTAGCTGCGCGCCGGGGTAGGCCGCTCACCGGTTTGGGCTGACATGGCCGACCTCCAATCTCGAGACTGGTGTTAGGAAGAAGGCTTCCAGCCTCGCCTGCGCCGGTCCTCATACAAAAGGGGTGATGGTTCTGGCGCGAGCAGATGGAGTGACATTCCGCGACATCCTCCGGAACGGATGATGAGACAGTGGCGACGCGCCGCGAACATGTGCGTGCGGTCAGTTCACAACGATCAGGGAGGTCACCATGGCTCCGGTTACCCACCAAACGATTAGGCTCAGCAGGGGGAAGCACACGTCGCAGGAGAAGGGCGCGTGCGTGATGGAGCTGTCATCGATGCTCGCCGGCGAGCCGTTCAGCGATCACCCGAAGTCGGTCTGCCCAGTCATCGCCGCGCTGCTGCGGACCTACAACGACTCGGTCGGCGATGAACGCCGGCAAGAGCTCTACGCGTATGCCGCCAGGGTGGTCGGAAGTCGAGGCTCGCGCAGTCTCGAACGCGCCCGCGCCCAGGAAGTGATCAGCCGGATTTCGGAGCGCCCGCCCCGAGGGCTGCGGCGACTGCTGCGGCTCCGCCGGCAGGCAATGGTGCCGTGGCCGCCCTACGAGCCGCTGAGCGCCGAGGCCGTGCGCACGCTCTCCGCCCACGGTGATTCCGGCCAGCCAGAACTGCTCGCGTGCGTGGACAACCTGCTGGCCATGGGCGGCGGCGATGAGCGGCTCGCGGCTACAGCACCGTCCGCTGGCCTGGATTCAGCACCCTCACCTCGGTCGACGGTGAATACTGCTCCGTGAGCGCCTTGAAGTCGCGCGCCGGACGGCTCGGATCGGCCAGGCGCTTGACCGGTCGAGGCAGCGCAAACGTGCCCCAGTGAATCGGAATCGCCACCGCGGGGGCGATCAGGGCCACAGCGGCGGCGGCGCTCTGCGGGTCGAGATGCCCGGCGCCGACGCTCGGCCCCCATCCCCATACGGGAAGGAGGGCCACGTCCACCGAGCCGTGAAGCTGCGCCATGTCAAGGAACAGGTCGGTATCGCCGGCGAAGTACACCGAGCTGGAGCCGCGGATCACGTAGCCGATCGGGTCGGCTCGGGGCCCAAACGGCCGGCGGCGCGGGTCGTGTCGGGCCACGGTGGCCGAGATCCGCACGTGCCCGACTGACACCTCGCCTCCCGGGGCGAGTTCTCGCACGCGACGGACGCCGTGGTCACCGAGCCAAGCGTGGGCCGGGCACGGGGCCAGCACCGGACCGGACTGGCTCAGCGTCCGCAGGCTGGGAAGGTCCGCATGGTCAGCATGCAGATGCGAGAGCAGTGTGCAATCGACCGATTCGAGAAGCTGCGGCCTTGGACCGATCCGAATCAGGGGCCCGATCCGGTTGCGCAGCACGGGATCCGTGATGATCCGATGGCCGTCGAGCTCGATCAGCACGGTCGCGTGGCCGAGCCACGTGATCGCCAGACGGGTTTGCTTGTCCGTCTCAGCCGCCGTCGGAGCGGGCAGGCCCATGCGACGATCGCATCAGGTCCGGTTGAGGTGGTCATCGTCCCAACGGTATGACGGCGGCTGCCATCGAGGCTCCCCGCCATGGGGGGCGGTTTACATCCGAGACACACACTGGTGTACCCCATTGCCCCGGTCGCGTCCCGATGGAAACTTCTCGTCCGATGCGCTGCCGAGTTCGAGCATGATCCGGTTCCAGGGCAGCGCCGCGGCGCAGGATCTCGAGCGCCAGACGCTGGCCCTCGTCCAAGGGCTCGTAGCCCTGCTCGACCGCGCGCTCGACGCGATCGTCCATGGGGATGCTCGCCTCGCCGATGAAGTCGTGGCCAGCGCCGCCGACCGCAACCGCGAGTGCGTCCGTGTCCAGGAAGAGGTCATGTCAGCGTTTGGGCACAATCCGTCCGCTCCCGAGCTGCAGATGCTGGCCGCCCTATTGCAGATCGTGCACGGAGCCGAGCGGATCAGCACGCAGTGCCTGAAGATCGCCACGATCGTGCCCGACGTCGCGGGCGGAAGGACGTCCCCGATCTTCTGCGACCTGGTCGACCCGGCCGCGCGGGTCTCGGTTTCCGAGGTCTGGCTGGCGAAGCAGTCCTTCGCGACTCGTGACGTCGACCTCGCGCACGAGGTGGCGCGGGCGGACATGGAGCTCCGGCGCCGTAGCCGGGAGATCTACCGAGCCGCGCTCGACCCCGCGGATGGGGCGGTGAGCCCGGTGTCGATGGCCGCATTCCTCGCCGCGAGTTACCTTGAGCGCATCGGCGACATCGCCGTTGACCTCGCCGAGCAGACCGTGATCGTCGTCAACGGCCTGTTCCGGGAGGTCAGCGACGTCCCCACACCGGAGCAGGCGCCGGCCACCGTGTGAGCTTTCTTAGCCAGTGCCGCCGGACGCTTGCGGGCGGCGATAATGTTGAGGGCGCCGGGGGGTATTAGATGTCGGTCGAACGTATTCGGGTGGTCGTTGGGGAAGATGAGTACCTCATCCGTGAGGCGCTCCAGAAGATCCTCGCCGGCGTCGCCGACATCGACGTGGTCCGGTTCGCCGCCGACGCCGACTCGCTTCTCGCGGCTGTCGAGGAGGAGGAGCCCGACGCGGTTCTGACCGACATCCGGATGCCTCCGACTCACACCGACGAGGGCATCCGGGTGGCGCAGACGCTGCGCACCAGTCATCCGTCGATCGGCGTCGTGGTCCTCAGCCAGTTCGCCGATCCCGACTACGCGCTGGCGCTCCTGGACGCCGGGAGCGCGGGACGGGCATACCTGCTCAAGGAGCGGGTGAGCGCACCCGGGGAGCTGATCGCCGCGATCGAGGCGGTCGTCGAGGGAGGGTCGGTGATCGATCCCAAGGTCGTGGAAGTGCTCGTGCGGGCGCGCAGCCTTGGCGCGCAATCACCGCTCGCGACGCTGACGCCACGCGAGCGCGAGGTGCTCGCCGAACTCGCGCAGGGCAAGAGCAACGCGGCGATCGCGTCGTCGCTCGTTCTGACCAAGCGGGCGGTCGAGAAGCACATCAACTCGATCTTCCTCAAGCTGGAGCTACCGAGTCCGGACGACGTCAGCCGCCGGGTCAAGGCGGCGCTGCTGTTCCTGGCCAGCGGCGAGAGCCAGCCTCCCGTGAACCGCTGAGTCAATCCGCTGCGGCGGCCACGCGCAGCGGGATCCTGACCCGGATGACGGTCCCGTGGTCGACATCGCTGTGAAGTGTGAAGCTGCCGCCGGTGGCTTCCACGCGATCGCGCAGGCCCTGAAGCCCGAGGCTGTTCTGCTCCACCGCGCCGCCGACGCCGTCGTCGGCGATCTCGACCTCGAGCCTGGAGCCGATCAGGTGGGCGCGGATCCCGATGACGGTCGCACCCGCATGGCGCTGCGCGTTGGTAACCGCCTCGAGCACGACGTAGTACGCGGTCGCCTCCGCGGTCTCGTCGAACCGCCCCGCGGGGAGCGCGAGCAGCTCGATCGGCGTGCTGGAACGGGCGGCGACTTCCTCGACCGCCCGCGCGAAGCCGAACTTCCGCAGCGCCGAAGGGTGAATCCCCCGGACGAGATCTCGCAGCTCGTCGATGGCGAGCAGCACCTCGTCCTTACCCGCCGCGAGTGAGACGGCCCCCGTGTCGGGCGAGCGGGCGGCCTCCGTCGCCGCGAGGGAGAGGTGGGCGCTGAGGGCCACGAGGCGTGCCTGGGCGCCGTCGTGGAGGTTGCGCTCGATCCGCCGTCGCTCCTCGTCGGCGGCGACGACGATTCGTTTCCGCGACGCCAGCACCGCCGCGGCCAGCTGCTCTCGTTCGCTGGCCAGAGCCGCCACCAGGAGCGTCGAGGCCGCGGTCACCGCCACGTAGAGCTGCGTCTCGAGCAGTCCCCGGTTGATCGAGCCGACGTCAAACGCTCCCAGATAATGGGTTGTGCCCCAGATCATGAACGCCGCGCTGATCGTGAACGCGGCGGTCGCGCCGCGGGGGCCGAATCGCAGCGCGGCCCACATCAGCGCCGGAAACGCGATGTAGCTGACGGGACCGCGGCCCGCGACGGCGGCCACGTTCAGCGCGAGGAGCAGGACCCCCAGCAGCGCTGCCTCGACGGTCCGGGAGCGGTCCCATGCGATCGGTGCCGATCGCCGCCAGGCGAGGATGCTGGGCACCACGATCGCCGCTCCACAGAAGTCGCCGAGCCACCAGGAGGCGCTGACGCGCGCGAGCGACCCGGCGCTGAGCGCGCCGCCAACCCAGATCGAAACCGGACCGATGACCGCGCTGACGAGCGTGCCGGCGGCGAGCGCCCCGAACAGCCCGAGGACCGAGCGGGTGCTCTCGAGTGGGCGCGCCTGCGATACGAGGCGCTGCAGGAGCAGCGCGGCGATGACGATCTCCAGGAGGTTGCCGAATGTCTGCCCGATCGCCGACCCCAGGGGCAGGCTGGAGTACTGGTTTACCGTGAGGTCGCCGATCACGATGGCCGGCCAGAAGCGCAGACCGCGCATGTAGAGGAACGCGATCCCAACCCCGACCGGCAACCACACGATCGAGGAGACCGGGCCGGCGAAGCGCAGCGCGAAGCTCAGGTGCGCGGCGCCGGAATACAGGACGATCAGGGCGACGCATCCGAGGGCGTAGCTCGGAGAGAGGCCGGAAAGAGACCAGCCGAACCGCCTGCGCTCGAACGCCCGCGGCCGGGCTGGTTCTATCGCCTCCGGCGAGGAGACGACTGCGCCCGCGATGGCTTCGTTGTAACCAGACGTTCCGCCGATTTTCCCCCCGGGGGGGTTGAAAAGCAACTACGCCAATCGGTTTGGACTGATGGCCAAACGGCCTGTATGCAGGAGCAACGTCTGTCCGCGGACCCGCCTGGCCGTCACAGGGGCGGCTGTCGCGGCGGCGGTCGCGGCTCGCGCATGGTGGGTGCGTCCGCCGCAGAGCTCCCCGGTCCCATGCCGGTCGGGTAGGGCTCTCCGTGCGGCCCGGCGGCCCGCTGGGCGCCCTGCCCGCGGCCGAGCATGAAGATCCCGACCGCAACCGCCACCGCACCGAGCGCGATCAGGACCCAGACCCACCACGCCACGCCGGAGTCGCTGGAGCTCGGCTTGCCCGCGACGGTGGTGTTGTTGGTGATCGACGTGGTGTGCGACGGGTTCGTGGCCGTCGTCGTGTCCGTCACCGTGTGCGTCTGCGCCGGCTCGGTCACGGTCTTGGTCTCGGTCGTCGTGGCCGTCGTCGTGGTCGTCGTCGTGGTGGTCGTGTCGGTGGAAGTGGTCGTCGTGTTCTGGGCGCTCGCCGCCGCGGCCCACAGGAACGTCGTGGCCAGCGCGACCAGGGCCACGCGCCTCAGCAGTGCGACGCGAGCGGTCACGAGCACTTGGAGCTCGTGGAGTTGTAGAAGTTCTGGACGGCGGTGACGGCGCTCGCCGCCTGCGTGCCAAGCTTCGCGATATCCGCGGCCGACGGACTCGAGGAGAACCCCTTGACCGTCGCGGTCAGCGTGTCCACGGACGATTTGATCGCGCTGGTCTCGTTGGGGAAGTCGCTCTTGGCCGAGCTGACGAGTGCGTTTGCGTCGCTCTGGATCTTCGTCAGCTGCGCTTCAAGCCCGCTCAAGCCGCTGCTGGCACTCAGGTCGGTAAGGCCCTTGACCGAGCTCTCGAGATTTGCTCGGTTGGTGCAGTACGACGGCTTGCTGCTGCCGCCGCATCCGGTGACGGCCACCAGCGCCAGCACTGACACACTCACCGCGAGGGCACGCCGAGCGCCGATCCGGTAACCAGTCGCAATCATGGGTGCGCCTCCGTGAACTCGCGTTGCTTGTTCATGTCACCAACTCCACGACGCCCTTGATCACCAGCAGCGTGCCAACCACGGTCAGGACGGCGAGGATGAAGCCGTGCGCGTGCCGGGTCACCCAGCCCTTGGCCCGTTCGATAGCTCGGGGCGTCCAGTCCGGAGCCACCAGAAAAAGCACGAGCGGCACCTCCAGGAGCGCCATCATCACGAGGTTGAAGCCAATGACGAGCGCAACCGTCGGTGCGGTTGCGTAGTTCAGCTTGTCGATATGGCTCAAGCCCGCGATATAGGAGGCGCCCGGAAGCGTGAGCAGGGCGCCGACGACAAAGGTGATCCGCGGTGAACCGCGGCTGAGGGCTCGCTGCCAGCGTGGCGGTCCCTTGTCCGGCTTGGCCGCCCTGCTCGCGTGGACTCCACCGCGGCGTTCGTGCTTCTTGACAACGGCTGCGGCCCACAGGGCGATCGCGCCGAGGGCGATCGTGGCGGCCGGGCTCAGCGTGTGCTTCGTCGTGCTGACCGTGCTCGACCCCTCGAACGAGAAGACGATGAGGAGCCCGAGCGTGACGCTCGTCATGAGCGCCCCGAGGAGATAGCCGAACATCAGCCGCACGGGCCGCGGAAGCAGCATCATCAGCGTTGAGGCTGCGACGAGAGTCGGGTTCAGCGCCGCGAGCAGCGCAAAAAGGAGGACCTGGTCCACGGGTGCTGGCAGGGAGTGACATGGAATCCGACGCATTAACCATCTCGTCGGAGACGTGGCGCACAAGCATGCCCGCCAGTCAATGCCGGTATGCGTGCACCCCTGTCGCCTCCGTCGCATTCACGGGGCGACACCCGCGCCGAGCGGGGTTTCAGCTTCACCGGGGTGAAAGGACACACCGCCGTCGAGGTGGCAATGCGGGGGGCTTAGCCTCAAGCGATGGCGGCGCGTTCCCCCCTGCCCGGACTACGGGCGCTGAGGACCTACCAGGCCTCATGGCTGCGGCGGGATCTGGTCGCCGGCGTGGTGCTGAGCACCCTGCTGGTGCCGCAAGGGATGGCCTACGCCGAGCTCGCCGGACTGCCCGCCATCACCGGTCTGTACACCTCGGTCCTGTGCCTGGTCGGGTACGCGGTGTTCGGACCCTCGCGAATCCTCGTGCTGGGCCCGGACTCGTCGCTCGGACCGATGATCGCCGCGACGATCCTGCCGATCCTCGGATCTGGCGGTAGCCCCGAGCGCGCGATCGCGCTGGCCTCGATGCTCGCGCTGATCGTCGGGGCGGTGATGATCCTGGCCGGGATCGCGCAGCTCGGGTTCGTCGCCGACCTGCTCTCGAAGCCCACGCAGATCGGCTACATGAACGGCCTGGCGCTCACGATCCTGGTCGGGCAGTTGCCGAAGCTGTTCGGTTTCTCGACGGACGCCAACGGGCTGATCGGCGAGGTGCACGCGTTCATCCACGGCCTGGCCTCGGGAGAGGCCGTGGCCGCCGCGTTTCTCATCGGGGTGGTCAGCCTGGCAATCATCATGGGGTTTGCGCGCTGGCTGCCGCGTGCGCCCGGCGTGCTGATCGGGGTGATCGTCGCGATCGGAGCCGTCGCCGTGTTCAACCTCACCGACCACGGCGTATCGGTCGTGGGAACCCTCCCCCAGGGATTCCCGCCGCTGACCGTGCCGAGCCCGGTATCCGACCTTCCCTTACTCGTGGCCGGCGCGCTCGGCATCTCGCTGGTGGCGCTCACCGACACGATCTCGACCGCCTCCGCGTTCGCCGCGCGCACCGGTCAGGAGCTTGACGGGAACGGGGAGATGATCGGAATCGGAGCGGCCAACGTCGCCGCGGGGTTCTTTCAGGGATTTCCGGTCAGCACGAGCGGCTCGCGGACCGCAGTCGCCGAGCAGGCCGGTGCCAAGACGCAGGCGACCGGCGTGGTCGGCGCGGCGACGATCGTGCTCATGCTGCTGCTCGTGCCCGGCCTGTTCAGGAACCTCCCAAACCCGACCCTGGCCGCGGTCGTGATCGCGGCGTCGCTGTCACTGGCCGACCTGCGCGGCACGGTTCGCCTGTGGCGTCAGCGACGGGTCGAGTTCCTGCTGTCGTTCGCCGCGTTCCTCGGGGTGGCGCTGCTGGGGGTTCTCGAGGGGATCGCCGTGGCGGTTTTGCTGTCGATCCTCAACGTCTTCCGACGGGCGTGGTGGCCCTACCAGACGACGCTCGGCCGGGTGCCCGGTCTTGCCGGCCATCACGATCGCCACCTACACCCCGAGGCCGAGGTGCTCCCCGGCTTGGTGATCTTCCGATTCGACGCCGCGCTGTTCTTCGCCAACGCTCGGACCTTCCGCGACCAGGTTCGGCGCCTGGCGGCGACCGAGCCTCGGCCGAGCTGGATCGTGATCGCGTCCGAGCCCATGACCGATGTGGACACGACGGCGGCCGACATGCTGGCGGACCTCGACGAGGAGCTCAACGCCGCCGGGACGTACCTCGTGTTCGCGGAGCTCAAGGACCCCGTCCGGGTCAAGCTCGAGCGCTACGAGCTGATCGGTCCGCTGGACCCCGACCATTTCTTCCCCACGCTCGACGACGCGATCGACGCCTACCGCAGACAGACGGGTGCGGTTTGGACGCCGAGTGCGCCGAGCGCCGGGGATCCCTCGCCGTCGCCTCGCTGAGCCCTGTCATCCGTTTCGGATGACGCCCGCGACCCGGCGATGACTCAAGCTCGCCGTCGTGGACGAGAACCGGGGCGGCTCGGCTGCGCCGCCGGCGTTGCTCGACGAATTGCCGCCCCTGGCGGCGGCAAAGCTCGCCGCGCCTCGACAGCGCGACGGCATGGTCGCGCGCCAGCGTCTCACCGGCACCTTTGACGCCGGCGTCGATGCGGCCCTCACATTGGTCTCCGCGCCCCCGGGCTACGGCAAGACGACCGCGGCCCGTGCCTGGTGTGCGGCGAACGCGACGGCGTGGGCGTGGGTGACGCTGGACAGCCACGACAACGATCCGACCCGGTTGTGGACCTACTCGGCGACGGCCGTGGATCGCGTGCGCGAGGGCCTCGGGCGTCGCGCGCTGCAGCGGCTGCGCGTGCCCGGCATGCCGGCGGAGATCGCGGTCGACGAGCTCATGAACGGAATCGCGGCCTACGGGAGCGCCCTGGCACTGGTGCTCGATGACTTCCACACCGTGACCAGCGCGGAGTGCCTCGCTTCGGTGCGCTACGCGATCGAGCGGCTCCCGCCCAACGGTCGGTTGATCATCCTGACCCGGGCGGATCCTCAGATCGGCCTCGCGCCGCTTCGGGCCCGCGGCGTGCTCGCCGAGCTACGTGCCCGCGAGCTTGCCTTCACCGCCGCGGAAGCTCGCGAGCTGCTTCTGGTTAGAGCCGGTCTGAGCCTCCGAGACGGCGACGTGGACGTTCTCCTGGCGCGGACCGAGGGCTGGCCGGCGGCGGTCTACCTCGCTGCCCTTTGGCTCAGGACGGTCAGCGATCATCGGCGCGCCGTGCGTCGGTTCGGGGGAGATCATCGCTACGTCGCGGAGTATCTGAGCCGTGAGGTGCTCGCCTCCCTCGACGCCGATGAGCGATCGTTCCTGCTGGGTGCGGCCGTACTCGGCCGCTTCACGGCCGCTCTCTGCGACGGCGTGCTCGACCGCTCGGACTCCGCGACGAAGCTCCTCGCGCTGGAACAACGCAACATGCTGGTGCTGCCGCTCGAACGCCAGGAATGGTTCCGCGTGCATTCGCTCTTCGCCCAGTTCGCGGTGGCCAGCCTGGCCGCGAGCGAGCCCGGCGCGCCGGTCAGGATTCACCGCCGGGCCGCGGCGTGGCTGAGCTCACGCGGACTCATGGTCGAGGCCACCGAGCACGCGGCCGCAGCCGGTGATCACCGAACCGTGGCCGAGCTGCTCTCGCGGTATCACCTGCCGTTGCTGCGAAAAGGCAGCGCCCGGACCCTGTTGAGGTGGGTGCGTACGCTTCCGGACGAGGTCCTGATGGACCACCCGGAGTTGGTGCTGGCGGCGGCGGCCGCCGCGACGGTCATCGGCCACCTCGCGCTGGTCCGGCGGCGCTTTCTGGAACTGGCCAGCCGGGCGAGGCAGACGCGGCCCGAGCGGTTCGGCGCGTATGCCGACGGGCTGATGGCGACGGTCCGTGCCGTGGGCATCGACGCCGGGGTCGAGGATGCGGTGGTGCAAGGGCGCCGCGCGGTTGAGCTCGCCGGGCGCGGCGGAGGTGAGCTGCTGGTCGATGCGCTGGCCGGCCTTGCCCATGCGCTGTACTTCGCGGGAGACCTCGACGAAGCCTGGATGACCGGGTCGCAGGCGGTCGAGCAGCCGGGCGCCGAGCACGTCGCTCCGGGCTACGCGATGGCGCGCTCGACGCTCGCCCTGGTCGCGAGCGAGGAGGGACGATTGGGTTCAGCCCGTGCCCACGCCGAGGCGGCACGGACGGTGATCGGCAGGATCACGAGCAGCCGGAGCTGGCTCGGCGCCCACGCGTCGGTCGCCCTCGGCGCCGTGCTCGCCGGCGAGGGAGACCTCGCAGGAGCGGAGCGCGAATTCGTCAGCGCGGAGCGCTTCTTCTCCGACGAGGTCGCGACCGTGCACCACGCCGGGCTACTCGTTCGCCTTGCCGACGTGCGGCGTCGCCGGGGGCGTCTCGACGAGGCTGAGGGAGCCCTCTTACACGCGCGCGAGGCGATCGCCGAGCTTCCCGACTGCGGGACGGTTCCGGAGCAGGCGGCGCAAGCCTGGAAAGAGCTCGAGCAGACCAGGCGCGTCGCCATCCGCGGCGGGCCGGTCGAGCGTCCCACGGACGCAGAACTGGCTGTGATGCGGCTGCTGGCCACCGACCTGTCCGCGCGCGGGATCGGAGAGGAGCTGTTTCTCTCGCCCAACACCGTCCG
>Ga0335073_10013333_pt1 | contig 11522 bp, 8 predicted proteins | sample Lox_Sample_22_FD_207093 | JGI IMG/M metagenome (GOLD analysis project Ga0335073, IMG submission 207093) | Soil microbial communities from Loxahatchee National Wildlife Refuge, Florida, United States - Lox_Sample_2.2 | ecosystem: Environmental > Terrestrial > Soil > Wetlands | place: USA: Florida... | reverse complement strand
ATCAAGAGCTGCTAACTTGCATTGGTGAGAAACGTAGTATGATTCGTACTCAGCTTTCGTTTTGCTTTTCGACGAGGTCTTTTCTGCCTGCGCAGGGCATGCCTGCTCTGCCTTCAGCTTCAGGAACTCCCTTTCAGGTGAATGACAATGCACAGCCATTTCTTGCCGTCTATAAGGATTGTTGCCATACAGATGATTCTGTTTGTAGGTGTATCCTCCGCAGCTCTTGCTGTCGATAGCGGATCAAGTCACCGCGGTTATTACACCTATCCGGCCGTACGTGGTGAAAACATTGTCTTCACCTCCGAGGGAGATCTCTGGGTGGTTCCGGTCAGCGGCGGCACAGCCCGTCGTCTCACCTCGAATCCCGGGGAGGAATCGCACGCGGTTCTTTCGGCAGACGGGAAGACCGTAGCATTCAGCGCCAATTTCGAGGGACCGACCGAGGTCTATTCGATGCCTATCGAGGGTGGCCTTCCTCAGCGCCGCACCTGGGACGGGCACGCTGTTCCGGCGGGCTTCGCGCCCGATGGGCGTCTCATGGTCGCTACGTCACGCTATGCAACGCTGCCCGGCACGCAGCTTGTCCTCGTCAATGAGGTTGGCGCGCGCGAAATCATTCCGCTCGCCGAAGCCGCTGAAGCCACCTACTCGCCCGATGACCACAACCTCTTTTTCACTCGCTGGTACAAGCAGTGGAGCGAGACCAAGCGCTACAAGGGAGGGACCGCCGAAAGCATCTGGCGATTCGACGGGCAAAACGAGGCAGTGCCTCTCACGGCCGATTGGACCGGCACATCCACCCGGCCCATGTTTTGGAACAAACGCGTCTACTTCCTCTCCGATCGCGATGGCATCATGAATGTCTTCTCGATGGATGAGCAGGGGCACGATCTTCGCCAGGAGAGCCATCAGCACATCTTCGACATCTCCTCGGCATCCATTGATGATGGCCGAATCGTCTATGCATGTGGCGCTGAACTATGGCTGCTGGATCTCAAATCGGGTCATGAGCAGATCATCCCTGTCTCGCTGACATCCGATTTCGACCAGTTACGCGAACACTGGGTCAAGAAGCCGAACGAGTACCTCACTTCCGTTCACGTTGCGCCCGATGGATCCAGCGCGGTCTTCACTGCACGCGGAGAGGTCTTTACGCTGCCGCTGCGCAATGGAAGGATCGTGAAGGTCGCCGCGAATTCGGCGATCCGTTATCGTGAGGCTCGCTTCCTGCCCGACGGCAAAAGCATCCTCGCAATTTCCACCGAGACTGGCGAAACCGAGTTCTGGAAATTCCCGGCCAATGGCGAAGGAAAGCCGGAACAATGGACCAACGACGCGCACGTACTGCGCTGGGATGGCGCAGTTTCTCCCGACGGGAACTGGCTTGCGCATCACGACAAGGACGAGAATCTCTGGCTCTTCAATATCAAAACAAAGCAGGAGAAAAAGATCGCGCAGTCGATGATGGGCGACTTCTCCGATCTTCACTGGTCTCCCGACAGCAAGTGGCTGGCCTATGTCGAGACCGCAAACAATCAGTTCCAGCAGATCAAGGTGTTCAATGTTGCCAGCGGCGAGATCAAGCCAATCACCTCCGATCGCTACGACAGCGCCAATCCAACCTGGAGTTCCGACGGGAAATGGCTCTACTTCCTCTCCGATCGCATGCTCAAAACTACCGTCGAATCGCCCTGGGGACCGCGTCAGCCCGATCCGTTTTTCGATCACCAGGTAAAGATCTATCAACTCGCCCTTGTGCCTGAACTGCGCTCTCCGTTTCTTCCTCCCGACGAGCTGCATCCCGATAGCGAAGCCAAACCGGAAGAAAAGAAAACCGACGACAAGACGAAGGATCAAGAATCCGCCGACACCGCAAAATCTGCCAATGCTTCGAGGAAAACCGGCGACGAAAAGAAAGAGGATCAGAACGCCGCAAAGAAGGACGACAAGAGCGCTGAGAAAGCCCCGCCGGACGTCAAGATTGATTTCGGCGACGTGTCGCTGCGTCTCAGCGAGGTTCCCGCGCCGCCGGGCAACTATCTCAATCTGCAGGCGACAGATAAACGCCTATGCTGGCTTAACGATGCGGATAACACGCATGAGCACCTCGGTCTCCAGTGCCTCGACATTGCCAATAAGGGTGACGATGTCGATAACGTGATGGCCGATGTGCGGTCGTTCGAAATCTCGGAGAATCGCAAGAAACTGCTAATGCGCAAGGGCGACGACTTCTTCATCTTCGAATCCGATGTAAAGGCAGGAGCAATTTCCGATCCCAAGGCTCTGGCAAAGGCCTCGATCAACCTGTCCCGCTGGTCGTTCTCAACCAAGCCGGTCGATGAATATCGCGGGATCTTCATCGATGCTTGGCGTATGGAGCGGGACTATTTCTACGATCGCAACATGCATGGTGTGAATTGGCCGGCCATGCGCGATCGCTACCTGCCACTGGTTGATCGCGTCGCCAACCGCGATGAACTCAACCTCGTCATCGCGCAGATGATGGGCGAGCTCTCCGTGCTGCATACCTTCGTTGAGGGTGGCGACGCCCGCAAACCTGCCGACCAGGTCGATCTGGCTTCGCTGGGTGCGCGTCTTCGTCGCGACGAGAAAGCCGGCGGATTCGTAGTAGAACACGTCTACCAGCACGATCCCGATCTGCCGAATGCGGCTCCGCCGCTTGCCCGCCCCGAATCCATGGTCCGCGAGGGAGAAGTGATTGTTGCGATCGATGGAGAAGATGCGCTCAGTGTCACAGACGAAAGAGTGTTATTGCGTGGCAAGGCAGGTACGCAGGTGCTCCTGCGCGTAAAATCACCTGCCGGGGCAACGCGCGAAGTTCTCGTAACCCCGATGAAAGAGGGCGACGAAGAACGCCTGCGCTACTCCGAATGGGAGTACACACGCCGACGCATGGTTGAGACCGCCTCAGATAGCACCATCGGCTATGTTCATCTGCAGGCCATGGGCCACGAAGACATTGAACAATGGGCTCGTGAGTTCTATCCCGTTTACGACCGCCAAGGTCTCATCATCGACGTCCGACACAATGAGGGGGGAAACATCGATTCGTGGCTCCTCGCTAAGCTTTTACGTCAGGCATGGTTCTACTGGCAGCCGCGCGTTGGCAATCCAGTCTGGAACATGCCCTACGCGTTCCGCGGTCACATCGTTGTGCTCTGCGATCAGTGGACTGCATCTGACGGTGAGGCCTTCACAGAAGGATTCAAGCGTCTCGGTCTCGGCAAGGTCATCGGCATGCGCACTTGGGGTGGTGAGGTCTGGTTGAGCTTCGATAACGCCGAAGCCGACAATGGCATCGCCACCGCAGCCGAATTGGGAGTCTATGCACCGGAAGGAAAGTGGCTGATCGAAGGCCACGGTGTCGATCCCGACGTGGTTATGGACAATCTCCCTCATTCGAGCTTCGAAGGGAATGATGAACAGCTTCAGGCCGCGCTGAAACTCCTCAAGGAAGAAATCAAGGCCGATCCGCGGCCTGTGCCGCAACATCCGCCCTATCCTGACAAATCCTTCAAGTTCACAGGGTCTGGCAACTGAACCTGCTCTTGTTCCCTGGTCCCTGCCTTTCAAAAAAAGGCCGTCGCACTTCGAGGAGATGCGACGGCCATGAAGTTTGCTTGCACAACTCGCGGTTTTACTCGCCGTTCTGATTGCTCTGTGCTGGATGCACGACGCGGTAGCTCGCGCCGCCGTGCGACCACACCAGCAGCAGAATGTCCTTGCCTGCCGGAGCAGCATGCACGTCATCGGCAAACTGCTGTGCGTTCTCAACCGGCTTGCGATCAACTTCTTCGATCACGTCACCTGGTGCAAGACCCGCATCATCGGCGGGGCTTGCCGGCCGCACGCTGTCTACTGCTGCGCCATGTACGCTCGAGGGAATATTGAACTGCTGGCGCGCGTCGTCCGTGAGGTTGTCTACTGCGAGACCGAGTTTCCCGTGCTGGCCCGACCCGTTTCCGCCGTTTTCGGCAACCTGTTTCTCGCCCTTGAACTCACCAACCTTTACCGTCAGCGTCTCCGGCTGGCCGTTGCGCAGAATCCCCAGCTTGATGTCTGTTCCCGGCGCTGTCTGGCTCACCGCAACCTGCAGCTGGCTGCCGTTCTTGATCCGTGTCCCGTTTAGTTCACGCAGCACATCTCCACTCTTCAATCCGGCGTGGCTCGCGGGTGAATCCGGCGTAACCTGGCTCACGATCGCGCCCGTGGCATCCGGCAGGTTGAAGAAACTCGAGTTATCCGGCGTTACGTCGTTCATGCTGATGCCGAGATACCCGTGATGCACCGTACCGGTCTTGATAATTGATTCAGCCGAAGCCCGCACGATCTGCGTCGGGATCGCAAATCCAGCACCGGCAAACGAACCGTTGTTAGTGATGATGAACGTGTTGATGCCCACCAGTTCCCCGTGCGCATCCACCAGCGGTCCGCCCGAGTTGCCGGGATTGATCGCCGCGTCGGTCTGGATGTAATCGCCCGGCTTTCGCGGATCATCTGAGTACGGATTCGGACGACCGACTGCGCTCACGATTCCGCGCGTCACCGAAAACTGGAAGTATCCGAACGGACTGCCGAAAGCTAACACCGTCTGCCCTGGACGTAACTTGGTCGAGTCACCCCACGCGACCGTGGTCAGATCGTTGGCATTGATCTTGATTACCGCGAGATCGTTCAGCTTGTCCACACCCACCAGCTTTGCCGGGAAGACACGACGATCATTCAGCGTGACCCGGATCTGGGTCGCCCCGTTGACCACGTGGTTGTTGGTAACGATGTAACCATCGGGAGAGATGATGATGCCGCTCCCAATTCCGTGCTCGATCTGTGGCTGCTGCGGACCGCCGCCGTTGCCGAAGCCAAAGAAGAACCGTCTGAACTCTGGCGGAATGGCGTTTTGTGGATTGTTGTTTCCACCTCCTTGACCATCGCTTCCGCCATCATCGTTATCCGCATCCTGGGCCGATACGCGCGAGGTAACCGCAACGTTCACTACAGCCGGGGTGACCCGGGCTGCGACCGCTTCCACCGCGTTATCCAGGTTCACCAGCGCTGAAACGCTGCTATTGTCCATCGGCGCCCCGCCGTTCAAGGCTGCCCCGCTGGCGGCTGCATGTGCCGTGTGATCGATCAGGAAACCAAAGCCAAGGAGAACAGCTGCCGCTGCCGCTGCCGGCCCACCGAACTTCTTCGCTCCTGCCACTAATGAATTAGTTGATACTGACATGTTTATTGCTCCATCGGAATTGAGTTGAACTTAAAGTTGAATCACGAGCCAGCCGCCACGAACCATGGTTGCCAGCGGCTGAGTTGATTTGGAATTCTGATTCGCGGGAACCACTCTCAGAATCAGCTGCGTGACGGTATAACTACTTGCCGGGTCCTGAGTTTTGGTCTTCTGCCCGCTCGCCTTTGGATCGTTCTGCTTCGGCACCGACGCATTCCCATCGAAATCGGTTACCTGATCCGCTTCGTCCCGGCGGCTCACCGTCTGCACCTCTTCCCACGCCGCCAGCACCACCCACTTCTGTTCGGAGCCTCGATTCACTCGGTCAGCGGTCACATCTGATTTGGCGACCTGCTGCACCAGCCCGGATGAACTGCTTTTCTCTGTCGGAAGGTTCTCGTGCTTTGTCGAGCTGACCAGTTTCGCCTGGCGAACCGGAGGCAGGATCGCCTTTGCTTGCACCGCGCGATATCCCGTCGGCAACATCATCTTCGAATCGGCCGACTCCTTCGCGAGCAGCGCAACCATTTGTTGTTGCCTTTCCGGGGTCATCGCCTTCTGTTCTGGAACAAAGGCGATCAACTGCGGAGCCCGCGCCATCTCTATCGTGGCAGTAACCAGCGAGCATCCAATCGCCGCGAACAGCGCGCCCGCCGCGGTCCGGCTTATCGCAGGCTTCCGCAGCAGAATGCCGTGTACGCGATGCACGAGTTCCGACCGCTTGTGCCACGCACCCAACGACAGCGCTTCTGCTCGCCGTTCCAATCCGTGTTCCGCAAGACTTGCCAGGCAAGCCGCATAGGCTCGCGGCGCATTTGTGACACGCACTACGCCTTCGTCACAGGCCATCTCGCGCTCGCGACAGAGCTGGCGCTCCATCCACGCCAGCGCCGGATTCAATGGAAACGCGACCAGCACGAGTTTCTGCACCAGGTTTGTCCAGTCATCGCTCCGCCGCAGATGCTCGGCTTCGTGGAGGACGATTTGTTCCAGTTCACCCGGCGTTAGCCGATCAATCAGCCATGCAGGAATCAGGATGCGCGGCGCTACAAATCCAATCACGCTCGGCCTGTCCAATCGCTCCGTCGTGCAGATTTGCACATTTCCGCGGCGCACATGCCTCAATGCAGCCAAAAGGCGTTCGCTGATCTCAACCGGCTCAGCAGTCTCCCACAATCTCCATAGCCGCATCGAGTGTACTAGCAACCCCGCTCCACGAATCACCGATGCAGCGACCCAGAGTCCCGCGATCGCCAGTCCCCAACGGACGTCAATCTGCATTAACGCGTGCGCCTGCGCCCTCGATCCCGTGCTTGCTGGTCCTGCGGCGTGCGTGCCGAAATGGATCAACGGCAGCAGCGGCAATCCCACCGCCGCGGCAAATCCTGCTACCCACACCGCGAACCGATAAGCCGCTGAAATCCTTGGCGTCATTCGCAGTGCGATTTCGAGCCCGCACACTATCACCGCACCCTGCCAGATCGAGGTCACAAGTACCGTTCCGGCATTCTGTGCGAAACTCTGCCAAGTCCCAGCGAGCCACGCCCATACGGCTGGAACCATCAATTCGAGATCGCCGATCATTGCCCCCGGGTGCATGTCCTAAACCTCTTCCTTTTCGGATGCCTTGGACTCGTCGGGTGCAGCTTCGCGAATCACGGTCCTCAATCTTTCCAGTTCTTCGCGCGAGATTTCCCCATCTCCCAATACTGATAACAACAATTGTTCGCGCGAGTTGCCAAAGAAGCGGCTTAGCACGTGTTTCACCTCGCTACGGCTTGCCTCCTGCTCGGCCACAACCGGACGGTAAATAAACGCCCGTCCTTCCTGGCGATGATCCACATAGCCCTTCTGCTCCAGGATTCGGATCGTGGTCAGGACCGAGTTATAGGCCAGCGGTTCCCCATCGGGCATGGCGGCCACAAGATCGTTCACTGCCGACTCGCCGCGCCGCCAGAGAATCTTCATCAGTCTTAGCTCGGCTTCGGTCAACGTGTTGGACTTCTTCGGAGGCATTACTTAACTCATTGATTCCATGTGCCGGGCGATTTTCCACTCTATGCCCTGCATCTCTATAGACGCATCAACTAAAGGATTAGTTACCATGTTTGCCCACAAATTATCAACCCCCTCCCTCCAGCTCCGGCCGTTCCGTTATATTGATTGCGTCCTGCGGTCCCGCCTTGTTCCCCATCGGAGCATCTCATAGACCGGCATCAACACCCGCCAGGAGGAAGCTTCCATGTCTGCGCTCTCCGCTCATGAAATCCAATCCCGCCTCACCTCAGTCCCAGACTGGCAGATCGAATCCGGCGAACTGGTTCGCACCTTCCTCTTCAAGGACTTTCGCGCCTCGCTGGCGTTCGTCAATAAAGTTGGCGACCACGCCGAAAAGGCTGGCCACCATCCCGACATCGACATCCGCTACAACAAGGTCCGTTTGGCCCTCGTCACCCATGACGCCGGAGGCATCACGCAGAAGGATTTCGACCTCGCCGCCGCCGCCGACAAATTCTGCTAAGAGAATGAGAATCTCTGCAAGCGCATATCCTGATCGCCTGAGATCTAAATAGATCTGAGGCTGTCATCCTGAACGGAGTGCCTTACTTCAGCGAAGCGAAGGACCCGCTTTTCACAAATGCCCAGCCAAGTTAAGAACAAGCTCTCGAGCCGTGGATTCGTGCTGACGGTTCTACTCTTCTCACCTTTCGCAAGGACCCAGTCCGCCCAAACTGTGCCAATCCCACTCCCACCCATGCCCGCCGACGCGAATCCCGCATTCGAAGTCGCCACCGTCAAGGCCAGCGATACCTCCGCACCGCACGGCACCTTCATCCGGCATAACGGCCGCCAGATAATTGCTTACAACATATCGGTGGCCAGGCTGATTATTTATTCCTACGGACTCCAGGCAAAGCAAATCGCGGACGGCCCTCCATCCCTTCTCAACACGCACTTCGATATCGACGGCGTCCCGGACATCGAGGGCCATCCCAATGTCAGCCAGACTCGCATGATGTTCAAGAAGCTGCTGGGCTCCCGTTTCAAGCTTGCATTCCATTACGAATCCCGGGAACTCCCCGTCTACGCTATCCAGATCGCCAAAGATGGACCCAAGCTCACGGTCAGCACCGCCAGGCCCGGTGACAGCACAAGCTTCTCGTATGCCTGCCCGCCCGTTCTCACGGTTCGAAATTATTCAATGCCCGACTTCGCCAAAGGCATGCAGGATGGTTTTTTGGAGAAGCCGGTCGTCGACCAGACCGGCCTGCGCGATCGATACGATTTCGACTTGAAATGGACGCCGGATGACTCGGCGAGCTATTGTCCTGTCACTCCGGCGAGCTCCCGCAACGATCTCGACGCGCCTCCCGGCCTCTACACTGCGATCCAGGAACAGCTTGGCCTTAAAATCGTTCCCACTAAGGCGCCCGTCCAGGTTATGGTCATCGATCACATCGAATCGCCGTCCGCAGACTAACCTGTTCGACAAGATTGATGGTAGCCAGCCTTTTCATCCTGCAAACTTTCGTATCAGCGCACCCAAAATAGCCGTCCGGAATGCCCGCATTCCAGACGATATACTGCATTTGGCCACTTTTAGAGCAGAGCCACAGTTAGGGTGTCCTGGTTAGTTCTGAGGAAGATCGCCGCTCCTTGCTGGTCGCGTCGATTCGAGCGCAACCGCTCCGGGATACATCTGCTCTGGTTCTGCTGTAGCCTATTTTTCTTGAATGCAAGTGAGAATTGACTTTGGCGCGTGAACTATATACTGCACGTCTGCTGAAAAAGATGTGCATCTCCGAATCGGCTCAGTGTTACCACTTCGATTTCGTATTGGAAGACCGCGAGTCGTTCCCCTTTATCTCCGGCCAGTTCATCTCCGCGGTCGCGCCCGATCCCAACGGCAAGCAGCAGACCCGTGCTTACTCCATTGCATCCGCAGCCAACACCAATCATTTCGAGCTGTGCGTCAATCGGGTGCCTGAGGGATTCTTTTCCAACCATCTCGCCGACCTCACCGATCTCCCTCCCGGCGGCACCATCAAAGTTCACGGCCCTCACGGCCACTTTATCCTGAAAGAGCCCATTACCGACTCCATCTTCATCTCCACCGGCACCGGCATCGCCCCCATGCGCGCCTATGCACAGTGGCTCTTTCCGGAAACCGGTCCGGATGCCGGCATTGACCGCAGCGAAGGCAAAGATATCTGGATGGTCTACGGCACTCGCTGGGAAAGCGAGCTCTACTATCGCGAAGAGTTCGAAGCGCTCGCCGCCCGCAAGCCGAACTTCCACTATCTGCCGACGCTTAGCCGCGCCGATGATAGCTGGAAGGGACTTCGCGGTTACGTGCAGGAACATGTGGCCCGCATCGTCGAAGAGCGAGCCATGCGGCTTGGTCAGGCGCTGCCCACGCCTCCACCCGACCCCAGCATTCTGCCGGCGGATCTCAAATTCGACATCTACGCCTACATCTGCGGCCTCAACAACATGGTCGCCGGCGTGCGCGAAAAGCTCGCCGCCTACGGATGGCACCGCAAACAAATCATCTTCGAACGCTACGATTAATCGAAAAGGTTCCCGCCAGAACCAATCCAAATCTTTGGTGTCATCCTGAACGGAGCGGTTTTCTTTGGCGCAGTGAAGGAGATGCTTTTCTCCTCTGAGGAATACAGGCTTTCAACTTGGAGAGAGAGCTATGTCAATCGCACTTCTCTCGTCAAACCAGTCCACACCCCAGCGTGGATCCCGCGTGCTTCTAGCGATCCTCGCCGTCTATCTCCTCGGTCGCATCATCGAAATAGTGCCGTTCAGCAAGCCGTCCACTCCGTATGTCGCGCTCGAAATCCTCTGTGCATTTGCTTTCGCACTTTTCCATGGTGCAAGACATTACCGCGTGCGCGGAATCCTGACGTTCACCGCCATCTGCCTCGTCGTTGGCAACGTTATCGAGAACATAGGGGTCGCCACAGGCTTCCCCTATGGCCACTATGTATTCCTCTCGCTCATGGGACCGAAACTGTTGCAGGTGCCTGTCCTGCTTGGGCTTGCTTACATCGGTATGGCCTACGTCTCATGGACCCTCGCCCGCCTTATCCTCCGCGCAACAAGCACAACCGTTTCCGGTGGACAGCTCATCGCTGTTCCACTGCTGGCAAGCCTCATCATGACCGCTTGGGATTTTGCGCAGGATCCGGTCTGGAGCACGCTCCTCCATGCCTGGCGCTGGCACGACGGCGGGATCTGGTTCGGCGTTCCGCTCACGAATTATGCGGGATGGGTGTTGACCGTCTTCCTCATCTACGCCGCCTTTGCGCTTTGTATGCGCCACACCGCACCCATCCCCGCCGCGGCGTGCCCGCATTGGCGCTCCGCTGTCCTGTTCTACGTCCTCTGCGCAATCGGCAACGTCCTGCAGCTTTTCCGCTCGCAGCCGGTCGACCTCATCGCAGACCCATCCGGCACACTCTGGCGCACCACAGGAATCCTCCGGGCCTCCGCGCTCGTTTCAGTTTTCGTCATGGGATCGATTGCGCTCGCCGCGTGGCTCCGTATCCCCACAGCTGTCGATGCTACAGATTGAAGAGTTCCCGCAGCCGCTTCGTCTGCGCGCGGCTCACCGGAATCTCCGTCTGCTTCTTATCGTTCATGCGCAATTGATACGTCGACTTGAACCACGGAACCACCTCGCGAATCTGGTTGATATTTACCACGAAGCTGCGGTGCGCTCGCCAGAAGAGCGTCGGATCCAGCTGCTCGAGCAATTCCTCGATGGTCCGGCATTTCGAATGCCCCTCAAACTGCTGCGTCATAACGCGGATTACGCCTTCATCGATCTCCGCAAAGCAAATCTCCGCCTGGTCCACAAGCAACAACCGACTGCCCGCCTGCACAATCAGCTTTGCGGGTTGTGCGCCGCGCCCCCCGCTCTGCGGATTCCTGAGCAGATTTAGCAACGCATCCAGTTGTGATTCAATCGGTGATTCGACATTGCTTCCTGTCGCCGGCCCGTTCATCATGCGTTCGCGCACCCGCTCCAGCGCCTTCTCCAGGCGCCCTCGATCAAACGGCTTCAGCAGGTAATCGACCGCATTTACCTCGAATGCGCGCACGGCGTACTGGTCGTACGCAGTTGCAAAAACAAACTGCGGCAGGCTCCAGGTTTCGCGGTCCTTCGATTTCCGATGCCGATCAATTACCCGCTGGATCACCGCAAAGCCATCCAGCCCCGGCATCTGCACATCCAGGAACACCAGGTTGGGATGAA
>Ga0335073_10013332_pt1 | contig 11523 bp, 7 predicted proteins | sample Lox_Sample_22_FD_207093 | JGI IMG/M metagenome (GOLD analysis project Ga0335073, IMG submission 207093) | Soil microbial communities from Loxahatchee National Wildlife Refuge, Florida, United States - Lox_Sample_2.2 | ecosystem: Environmental > Terrestrial > Soil > Wetlands | place: USA: Florida... | reverse complement strand
CCCGGGGCCGAGGTGGCGGGGCGCCATCCGATTCCGCTGGCGGCGCTGCTGAATTCGAATGAAATCCTGAGAGACCGGCATCGCGTCTTCACCACGGGCGTGGTCACGCTTTACGATCCCGGCGAGATGATCGTGGTTCAGGACGGCACGACGAGCCTGCTGGTACGCACCCGGCAGATGGATCCGGTGAAGATCGGGCAGCCGGTGGAAGTGACGGGATTTCTGACGACGGTCGATGGCGTGGCAGAACTCGATCCCGGACAGTTTCGCGTTCTGCCCGGCGAGAAGCCGGTAGCGCCGCACGATGTCACTTTCGCCGATGCGATGACCGGGCTTTACGCGGAACGCCTCGTGTCGATTGAGGGTGAGGTGATCTCGCAGACGCGGGAGAGCCACATGGACACGCTGATCCTGCGGAGCGGCGATCAGGTGTTCGAGGCGGTGTACCGCAAGCCTGCGGGCGTACCCGATCCATTTCCGAACTACGACCGGGGCGCGCGGATCCGCGCCACGGGCGTTTGCCTTGTGCACCTGCGCGGCTTCTGGGGCGCGGTGGAGAGCTTCCAGATTCACCTCCGCTCGCCCGAAGACGTCATCATCGTCGAGCAGGCGTCGTGGTTCACGCTGGAAAATCTCTTCTATCTGATTTCCGCCCTGTTCGCGGTATTGCTGATCGCCGTGGCGTGGGGCATGGGCATGCGCCGCAAGGTGCTGGTGCACGAGCAGGCCCAGCGGCTGCGCAGCGAGCAGGAAGCGGCGCGCATGGCAACGATGGCGCGGCTGGAGCAGCAGCGCAGCCACATTCTGGAACTGATGAACAGCTTCCAGCCGCTGCCGATTGTGATTTCGGCCATTCAGGCCTATGCCGATCACATGTGGCCGGAGAGCATTGGGTACTGCCATGTGCTGGTGAGCCGGAAGCTCGTGCTGATGACGCGGTCGCACCTGCCGGAGCCGCTGCTGGCGCGGCTCGACACCGTCGATCCGTCGCACAGCAACGAGGCCTGTGCGGAAGTGGTCAGGAGCCACGCTCCGGTGGGGCCTTCGCCTTCGCGCAACGCCTGGTCGCGGCCGATCCTCTCGAGCCGCGGCGAGATTCTGGGCACCATGACGTTTGAAGGCCGTCACGGGCGGCCGCTGGATCTGAAGGCGGAAGCCTTCGAGTTCGGATGCAACCTCGCGGCGATCGCCATCGATAACCGCCGCCTGTATGAGGACGTGCTGCACCGCTCGGAGCACGACCAGCTGACCGGCCTCGCCAACCGGGCTCTGGTCGATCGCAAGCTCGAGGATGCGCTGGCGCAGGCGCACGCCACCAAGCGCTGCGCGGCCGTTCTGTATCTCGATCTGGACGGCTTCAAGAGCGTGAACGACACCTACACGCACCGCATTGGCGACGCGTATCTTGTTGAAGTGGCCCAGCGCTTCCGGGGGTGTCTGCGCGACTGCGACACGCTGGGACGCGTGGGCGGCGACGAATTCATCGCAGTGCTCACGGATCTGGCGAAGCCGGAGATCGCGCGCACCGTCGCGGAACGCCTGGTGCGGGCCATGGACGAACCGTTCCGCATTGAAGAGCACAGCATTCGCCGCGCCGTGAGCGTGGGCATCGCGCATTATCCGTCGCCCACCGGCAGCGCCCTCAACATCACGCAGATGGCCGATCATGCAATGTACGCGGCCAAGCGCGCCGGGGGCAATCGGATCGCCGGCGCCGACGAAGAAACGCTGCCCAGCGGGTCGGCCGTCGTTCTGTAGGAACTCCGCAGCGAACCGGAAAAAATCAGCAGCGTACGATTTTGTCTGACGCGAGGCCGCGCGTAGCGTTGCGCGTGTCGATCACCAGTTGGGCGTCCTCGACGATGCGCGGGAAGTCGTACGAGGAGTGATCGGTGACGATCAGGACGCAGTCGTAATCCGCGATCGTTTCCAGCGGAGCGCAGTCCATGTTCAGGTCGTAGTGGCGGCCCCGGCCGACGTGCGCAAAGTAGGGGTCGTTGTACGCCACCTGTGCCCCCCTGCGGCGCAGCAGTTCGATGATGGTGAGCGCGGGCGATTCGCGCAGATCGTCGATGTCGCGCTTATAGGCGACCCCGAGGATCAGGATCCGGGAGTCCTTGAGCGGTTTGCGATGGCCGTTCAGCGCCTCAGACGTCTTTTCCACGACGTAGTAGGGCATGCGTGTGTTGATTTCGCCGGCCAGCTCGATGAAGCGGGTATGGAAATCGAACTGCCTCGCCTTCCACGAAAGGTAGAAGGGATCGATGGGGATGCAGTGGCCGCCCAGGCCGGGACCGGGGTAGAAGGCCTGGAATCCGAAAGGCTTGGTTTTGGCGGCATCGATCACTTCGAAAATGTCGATACCCATGCGCTCGCAGAGTTGCTTCAGTTCATTGACCAGAGCGATATTGACGCAACGGTAAATGTTCTCGAGCAGTTTCGTCATCTCCGCTGCCGCCGGGCTGGAGACGGGGATGGTGCGGTTGAAGATGCTGCCGTAGAGGGCGGAGGCAAGGTCGCGGGAAACCGGTCCGACGCCGCCGATGACCTTGGGGATATCGCGGCGGGCGACGGTGTCGTTGCCCGGATCTTCGCGCTCGGGCGAGAAAGCAACGTAGAAGCCGGGCGCTTCGGCGGTGCCCGATTCGGCGCGAAGGCCTCCCGGGTTGCCGGATTCGAGCCGCGGGATGAGCAGTTCTTCCGTCGTACCGGGGTAGGTTGTGCTCTCGAGAATGATGAGCTGACCGGCACGCAAATGCGGAGCGATGGCCTCTGCGGTGCCGGTGATGTAGCTCAGGTCGGGCTCGTGGAATTCGTCGAGCGGAGTGGGCACGCAGATGATGACCGCGTCCATGCCGCCAATGGCCGCGTAGTCGCTCGTGGCGGAGAATCCGCGTTGCCGGGCTGACTGAATCTCGGTCGCAGGGATTCTCACGATGTACGACCCGCCGCCGTTCAGCGCGGCTACTTTTTTCGGGTCGATGTCGAATCCCGTGACGGGGAAGCCCTGTTCGCTGAACAGGAGGGCCAGGGGCAGTCCCACGTAGCCCATGCCGACGATGCCGATGCGGGCGCTGCGCGAGGCAATGCGCGCTTTCAATTGCGTCGATGATTCCTGCGAAGAAGACATACCGTACGCGGGTTCTCGCTTTTCTGGGACTCGAGCCTCTGGTCCCCTGATTTTACGGCTTCGGCTCCGCATGCCAGAAGCTAGTGGAGGTTGGTCCCGCTCTCCTCGGTTACAGCGGCGAGAAAGTCGGAAAGGATACGGATGCGCGGTTCGGCCAGGCGATGTGTCGATTCGAGCAGAATTTTGCGCGGGAGATCGTCGAGAGCGCGGCGCAACGCGGCCACGGCCTCGGTGAAACGGGGAAACCGCGTGTCACGGCCCACTTTGCTCACGGTGCGGAGGATTCCGATAGCGCCGAGCTGCTCGAGGATGTCGGCGTCGCGCAGGATGGTCGCTTCGATGGTTGCGGGATCGTCTTTGGGCTGATGCTGGCGGATGCAATCGAGGACGGCGGCAATTTTTTCCTCTGGAAAACCGGCCTCGCGCAGGATCGTGGGTGCATGGGCGCAGGCGTAAGCCACGTGATCCCAACGGCTGAGCGCCTCGGGATCTTCAGGGCGGTTACCCACAAAGACGCCGAGATCGTGAAGCCAGGCGGCGGCGCAGACCACGTCGCGATCGTAGTGGAGACCGGCGCCGACGAGTTCCGTGAGCGCATGGAGGCGCGGCTGATGGCCGAATTTGTCTCCTGGCCGGGCCTGTTCCAAAATGACCCGGTGTAAATCCTGGAGGTAATGGCTTCTCATAGATTGTTGTGCAAAACTGCTGCCTGACGCGATTAATGTGTCACATCAGGGTATGAAAACGGTGACAATTTCCTGAGCGGCCGAAGGATTTGACACCGTGACTGTGACGAACTAGCATCAGGGTCCGTTAAGCTCTCGAGATTCGCGCATCCGGGGTCGAGGCAGCCCCGCAAACCGCTCCCGCGTCCTGCCCAATTGTGCTCCGGCGCCTGTGGAGTACTAAGGAACGGGGGCCCCAGCAGGGGTATTCAAAAAATATACATGCACGGCAGCCGCGAACTGTTGTATGTTGCTAATTAATAGAAGGCGATTGGTCATGGGTCTCTGCCTCGGCTCTGCTCGTTCCTTGACAGCAGCGGAAGTTCGGCAAAGAAGTCCGGTAACCGCGTTCCAGTCGGCACCTTTTGCTCTGCAATAATTTCTCTATGCAATCCTGCTGAGTCGTAATTCTGCCAAGTTCCTGACGGACGCCAGAGGTGTCAGCGAAAGGTTTCCAGTTTTCGGGCGCAGCTTCAGCCTGGGTGATTCGGATGGCCACATCGGAATACATAAGGAACGGCAGCACCGCAAACAAGGTGCACCACTCCGTGTCGCACCTTCCGGCTGCGACGCGAAGCGCCTCCATCGGTCCGGCGACGGCCACAGCGGCGGTGCTGGCTCTGAACGATCTGCTGATGATGGCGCTGGCATTCGGCGCCGCCCTCGTTCTGCGGACGATGGTCGTTTACCGGTTTTATCCCGTCCTGAGCAAAGCCCACACGTATTGGATTCATTCCGTGGAACTGGCCTACCTGGGCTGGTTCATGCTGGCATTTATTCTCGTGGCGCGGCGTTACGGCCTCTACGCTCCGATCGCCGGCAGCACCGCCGGCCATGAGCTGCGGCTGGTGGTGCAGGCCTGCCTGAATGCCGGCCTGCTGCTGTGCGGCACCCTCTACCTGTTTCGGGCGGTCGAGGTTTCCCGAATTCTCGTGATGCTGCTGGTTGCGTCGTCGGCGGTGACGCTCTCTGTGCGGCGCGCGATCGGACGGCTCGCCCGGTACCGGCAGTTTGCGCAGGGAATCGAACTGCGGAACGTGGTCATTCTCGGCACCAATCAGCTGAGCCTGGCTCTGAGCCGGCATCTGCAGCAGCACATTCGGCTGGGATACCGATTCGTTGGGTTCGTAAGCGCTACGGGAGCGACCCTGAGTCCCGAAATCGTACCGGACCAGGTCCTCGGCGGTGTCGACAAGATTCGCCAGCTCACACGGCTGCACTTTGTAGACGAAGTGGTGATCGGGGAATTCTGTCCGACCGAGCAGGCGATTCGGCTCCTCGAAGATGCTCGCGAACTCGGCATCGATGTCCGCGCCATTGCCGGCTACTACGGCGAGCTCACCGCGAACGCTCCGGTGGAATATCTGGGGATCTTCCCCATGTCGGCGCTGCATCGCAGCGAGCCGCGGGTGGTGGGGCTGTTCTTCAAGCGCATCGTCGACATCGTGCTCTCGCTCGGAGCCCTGATTGCCGCCGCCCCGCTGATGACTGCGATCGCGCTGGCAGTGAAGCTCGACAGCCCCGGACCGGTGTTTTACGTTTCCGAGCGCATCGGCAAGCGAGGCCGCGTATTCCGCTGCGTCAAGTACCGCACCATGGTGAGAAACGCCGAGGCGATGAAAAAAGATCTTGCCGCCCAGAACGAGCGCGACGAAATCCTCTTCAAGATGCGCAACGACCCGCGCATTACGCGCCTGGGCCGCTTCCTGCGCAAGTACAGCCTCGACGAGCTTCCGCAGTTCCTGAACGTGCTGCGCGGCGAAATGAGCATTGTCGGCCCAAGGCCGCCGATCGCTTCCGAAGTGGAAAAGTACGAACTGGAGCACTTCCGCCGGCTGGAGGTGATGCCGGGCCTGACCGGTCTCTGGCAGGTGCAGGCGCGCCACGATCCTTCGTTCGCCAGGTACATCGAACTCGATACCGCCTACGTCGAGAACTGGAGCCTCTGGCTCGACCTGAAAATTCTGGCGCGCACCGCCGATGTGGTTCTGCGCGGTACGGGCTCGTAAGGGTTCGCGAAGCCTGTGGCTCCTGAGCGCCGGAGAGATCCGGCGCTTTCCATTTTTCGCGAACTGCTCGCGCCAGGATGTGCGAGCCGCCTCTGCCCTTGCCATTCCGGTCAATCTGAAGCAGACTGAATCGCGGGTTTTTGCGTGATCGCCGATGTCGTGGAATCGATGGCGCAGCGCGTGGGCTCCTGATCTCGTGGAGGGAATGTTGAGCGATCTAAAGCGCAGGAGTTGCGCCCTGGCAGCCGGGGCGTTGCTGATGGCAGGCATGACACAGGCAGTTTTCGCGCAGGAACAGAGGAGACCCGACGAGGCGCGCGCGGCCGACGCAGCCAAGCCAGACGCCGGCAAGAATGAAAACCAGGCGCCGGTTCCTCCCGAAAAGAAATCGGAAACGCATCACGATCTGAATCTGGACGGCAAAACACTGCACTACACGGCGACGGCGGGCACGCTGATCATTCGCGACGGCGAAGACGATCATCCCTACGGCAGCATTTTCTCCGTCGCCTATACGCTCGACGGCGCCGACCCCAATACGCGGCCCGTCACGTTCCTCTACAACGGAGGACCGGGATCGGCGACCATCTGGCTCCACATGGGATCGGTGGGGCCGGTCCGCGTGGTGACCGACAGCCCGAAGGCCACAGGGCCCGCGCCCTATCAGATCGTCCCCAACCAGTACAGCCTGCTCGACAAGACCGACCTCGTCTTCATCGATGCCCCGCTCACCGGCTTTTCACGCGCGGTGGGCAAGGGAACGGCCAAAGACTTTACCGGCGTCGACCAGGATCTGAAGGCGTTCACAAAATTCATCCAGCGCTGGGTGACGGTCAACAATCGCTGGAACTCGCCCAAGTACCTCTTCGGCGAATCGTACGGCACCACGCGCTCCGCGGGCCTCGCCGATTCGCTGCAGGGAGGAGGCATCTCGCTGAACGGCGTGATCCTGCTCTCGTCGATCCTGAACTACAACGTGGAAGGTCCGGGACTCGATGCCACGTTCGTTGGAAATCTGCCGTCGTACGCCGCCATCGCCTGGTACCACAACAAGCTTGCGAACAAACCTGCCGACATCAAGGCATTTCTTGGCGAGGTCCGGACCTTCGCGCGCGGCGAGTACGCCGATGCGCTGTGGCAGGGCGATGCGCTGCCGCCGTCGCAGTTCGACGCGGTCGCAGCCAAAGTCGCGCAGTATACGGGACTGCCGGTCGACTACGTGAAGGAAGCGAAGCTGCGCATCAGTCCGACGCGCTTTCGCAAGGAGTTGCTGCGCGACGAGGGTGACATTCTCGGCCGGTATGACGCGCGCTTTGAGGGAACGGATGTCGACAACGCCGGTGAAATGCCGGGTTACGATCCGTCGGACACGGGCATCTCCGGAGCCTTCATCGCGGCGTTCCACGACTACCTGACGAATCAGCTGAAATACGACACGAACGACGAATACCGGCCCTCGGCGGGCAGCATCGGCGAGTGGGACTGGCACCATCGTCCGCCGGGCGGGGGATTCCGCGGCTTCGGCCGCGATGAAACGCAGCCGGACGTGATCGACGATCTGGCGGATGCGATGCGCAAGAATCCGACGATGAAGGTGTTCTCGGCCAACGGTCTTTTCGATCTGGCCACGCCGTTTTTCATCACCGAAATGGATTTGGCGCACATGATGCTGGCGCCGGATCTGAGCAAAAACGTCGAATTCGGCTACTATCCGTCGGGCCACATGGTGTATCTGAACGTCGATGCGCTGAAGGACTTCCATCACGATCTGGAAGGCTTCTATACGGAGACCGGGCACTAAACAGGAATCGGGGCGCGGGCGGCCTGCCAGCCGCCTCTCATTCTCACCGGAGGTCAATCGTGGCGATGCAGTGTTCGCACGTGAAGGAAATTCACATCACCAGCACGGATACGCATGTGTGCCCGGAGTGCGTCGAGAAAGGCGATCGCTGGGTGCATCTGCGGCTGTGCCTCATCTGCGGGCACGTGGGCTGCTGCGATTCCTCGAAAAACAAGCACGCCACAAAGCACTTTCACGCGAGCCACCACCCGCTCATCCGCTCCATCGAGCCGGGCGAAGCCTGGGTATGGTGCTACGTCGACAATACGGTGACGGGCGAGATCGGCCCGCACGGCTTCGAAGCCAGCTAGAGCAGCGGTTCTCCACGGAAGCCCAGCCGCAGTGATTCGGATGCTCCACATCTGCGCGTTTTTCGCAGATGTGGAGTTCTGCCCGATGAGAACTGCGTCTCTCAGTGCATCTCGTCGGCGCTGGGTCCATAGATCGCCGGCACCTTCGATTCCAGCAAGCGCAGATAGACCGTGAGCTGGCCGCGGTGGTGCGCCAGGTGGCTCAGCACGCCCTCGCGCAGCTGGCTGTAGCGCGGCCCCTGCGTCAGGATCTGACCGCCCATCCGCAGCCCCCACGGCTTCATCAGGTGCTCTTCGGTCGTGCCCTCGAGCGCGGTGCGCGATTTCCCGTGGCCCTCGTCCAGCAGGCGCAGCAGTTCGGCGCGCGACTCGACCGAGCGCGTGCGGAAGCCGGAGTCGGCGCCGTCGATGTCGGTCAGATCCTGGTTGATGACCATCGCAACCCAGCCTGGCATGGTGGCGACCAGCGACGCCAGGTAGCCGAACTCCATCGACCGCGGATGCGGCTTGAACGAGTTGTGCCCTTCCGGAGCGCGCTCGATCGCTTTGCGGGAGGCGGCTGCTTCGATTTCCAGCTGTTCGAGGAAAAACTTCTTCAGGTCCATGGGGATTTTCCTTTCTGATCCGCTCGACGAGCGGTACGGGAACAGAGTGCAACGCGAAATATGACAGGCACTGTCATATTTGAGAAATAATCCTTTATGGCCTGTGGCGCAGAGATGCGCCGGATGAAGAGGGGCGTTGGAACATGAAATCGGAACGGCTGCTTTCGGCATTGTTGCTCCTCCAGGCGCACGGCCGCATGGCCGAACGCGAGCTCGCCGAGCGGCTCGAAGTCTCGCAGCGCACCGCGCATCGCGATATGGAAGCTCTGTGTGCAGCCGGCATCCCGCTCCTCGCGCATCGCGGCATCCGCGGCGGGTGGGAACTGGAGAAGAGCTGGCGGACCCGGGTTCCGGGTCTTGACGACGCCGAGCTCTGGGGCTTGCTGATGGCCGAGCCCCGCGCGCCGGGAGATCGGCGCGTCTCCTCCGCCGCGCGCCGCGCCTTCGACAAGCTGATGGCGTCGATGCCGGCGGCGCAGAAGGCCCAGGCGGAGTCGATCCGCGCGCGGCTGCATATAGACTCCACCGGCTGGCGGCCCGTCGCCGAGGACTGGTCGGCGCTGCCCGTCGTGCAGGACGCGGTCGCGCGCGACGCGAAGCTAACCTTCCGCTACCGGCGCGCCGATGGGCGCGAGAGCGCGCGCACCGTCGATCCGCTCGGGATGGTAGCCAAGCAGGACGCGTGGTATCTGGTGGCGCGCAACGCCGACGGTCTCCGCACCTATCGCGTCTCGCGCATGAGGGAAGCCGTGGCGCTGGCGGTCACCTTCGAGCGCCCGCGCGATTTCGACCTCGCCGCCTGGTGGGCTCAGAGCACGGCAGCGCTTCGCGAAAAGCAGCGTCCCTACACCGCCGTGTTTGCGATGAGCGAAGCGGCCGCGGCGGAATTATGTCCGTGGTCGCCGATGCGGCCAGTTGCGGGCGAGGGCCCGCGTATGCTGCCGAAGGGATGGAAAGTCTACGCGGTGGATTTCGACAGCGCCTACGCCGCGAAGTTTGTGGCGATGGGGATGGGCGCGCGCGTAAGGGTGCTCGGTCCGGAAGAGCTGCGGAAGGACGTCAAGGACGAGCAGCGCCTGGTGATTCGCGTTCGGTGGCCGGCAATCTGACCTGCCCGGCGAATTACGCCGTCTGTGCCGCCGCCACCGACTGCAGCCCCCGCGCTTCAATCTCAAATTCCCGCATCTTGTATTTCTGAATCTTGCCGCTCAGCGTCGCGGGAAACTCATCGACGAAGCGAATGTGCTCGGGAATCTTAAAGTACGCGATCTGATCGCGGCACCACTCGCGAATCTCGTCCTCGGTGGCAGTCTGATTCGGTTGCGGGCGAATCCAGGCGCAGACAGCTTCGCCGAGCCGCGCGTTCGGGATGCCCACTACGTGCACTTCCGCGACTTTGGGGTGCGTGTAAAGGAACTCCTCGATCTCCCGCGGATAGATGTTCTCGCCGCCGCGGATGATGATGTCGCGCGACCGTCCCGTCAGGTGGATGCAGCCGTCGGCGCGCATCACGCCCAGATCGCCGGTGTGCAGCCAGCCCTCATCGTCGATGGCGAGTTTGGTAGCCGCCGGCTCCGCGTCGTAGCCCTTCATCACGCAGTAGCCGCGCGCGCACACCTCGCCCTGCTCGCCGGTGGGCAGCGTCGCGCCGGTCACGGTCGACACGATTTTGATTTCGGTCTGCGGCATCGGGCGTCCCACAGTGTTCACGCGAATGTCGATCGGATCGGCCGCGTCGGACATCGTGACTACCGGCGACGACTCCGTCTGCCCGTACGCGATCACAATCTCGCCCATGTGCATTTCCGACCGCACGCGCTTCATCAGTTCGATCGGGCACGGCGCGCCCGACATCATGCCTGTGCGCAGCGAGGTGAGGTCGAACGACGCGAACTCAGGCAGCGCAAACTCCGCGACGTACATCGCCGGCACACCGTAGAGCGACGTGCAGCGCTCGGTCTCGACAGCCGCCAGCGTGGCGCGCGCGTCGAAGGTCCAGTTCGGGAAGACCAGTGCCGCGCCGGTATTGAGCGCGGTCATCGTGCCGATCACGCAGCCGTAGCAGTGAAACAGCGGCACCGGCACGCAGATGCGATCCTCCTCGGTGTAGTGGAACCCCTGCGCGAGAAACTGCCCGTTGTTCACGATGTTGTGGTGCGAGAGCATTACGCCCTTCGGCAGGCCAGTGGTACCCGACGTGTACTGGATGTTCGCGACATCGTGCGGCGAGACCGCGTCCGGCAGCCGGCCAGGAGCGTCGAGCAGACCGGCCCAGTCAGGCGAGTCGAAGAAGACGGTGTGCTGCAGCGCCAGATCCGCATGGTCGCCGGTGCTGCTCAGCCCGTAGCGCGCGCGTTCGAGGATCGCCGCGTAGTCGGCGCGCTTGTCATGCGTCCAGAGAAAAATCGCCTTCATCCGCGAGCGCGTGAGCGTGTACTGCAGTTCGTGCGAGCGGTACGCGGGATTCACATTGACGAGCGCGACCCCGGCCCGGGCGCAGCCCATGTGCATCATCACCCACTCCGCGCAGTTCGTCGACCACAGGCCGACGCGATCGCCTTTGCGAATGCCCAGCGCCCACAGCCCGCGCGCCACGCGATCCGCCTGCTCGCTCAGTTGCGCCCAGGTCAGCCGTCGCTGCTGATGGCAGGCAATCACGGCATCGCGATCGGGGAAGCGGCAGGCCGTTCGCGCGAGCAGTTCGCCGATGGTCAGGTCGAGCAGCGGGCGGTCGGTTCCGCGCGTGTGACTGAAAGCCAGGGAGGATTCGGCGACAGGCATTCTGGCCGGAAGTGTAGCGGCCGGCGGAGCGGAAAGATGTGATCCAGGGCACATGCCACAGGCCCCAGGGAATCGCAGTTCGGCGGCAATGGAGCGAGCCGGCGCGCCGGCCGAAAGCGACA
>Ga0335073_10013331_pt1 | contig 11525 bp, 14 predicted proteins | sample Lox_Sample_22_FD_207093 | JGI IMG/M metagenome (GOLD analysis project Ga0335073, IMG submission 207093) | Soil microbial communities from Loxahatchee National Wildlife Refuge, Florida, United States - Lox_Sample_2.2 | ecosystem: Environmental > Terrestrial > Soil > Wetlands | place: USA... | reverse complement strand
TCACCTTCCACGACAAGGGGTTCGTCGTCTCGGTCGGGCCCCGCCGCGGGGTCGCCGACATTGCCGGCGTCACCACCGGCGGGCGGCTGGCCCACCTCCTCAAGGACGCCATCGAGTGGGAGTACCGCCAGTCCGTCAGGCACCTGCGCGGCTGGGACCCGGTAGCCATCTGACCGCAGCCCCCGATGTACCGGGAGCGGCTGCGGGCGCGGACGGACCGGACGCCCACGTATCGCGGCTGCTCAGCCACGCGCCTCGCGGGACGGTAATCGCGCGTACCGCTCGTTGAAGCGGCTCGCGGCCGCCCGGCCCAGCATGGTCAGGCGATCGAAGCTGCGCCTGGGCAGGGCTGGGTTCAGTTCATGTCCCGGAGTGCCCTGGTCGTCACGCTGGCCGCCCGGAGCCGGAAGCGCCAGCTGCTGCGTTAGGTGGAGGACCTGGCCGGTCAGCCCGGGCGCGATGCCGGCCAGGCGGGAGACGAGCTGGCCGGCCGGGGTCAGGATGATCTCCCCCCGCCGGCGGCGGATCGCGTCGATGATCTGACGGGCGGCCCGCTCTGCGTCCATGGAGAGCAGCGGGAGGCTGGCGCCGAGCGCGAACCAGGTGAACTCCTTCCCGGCCTGCCCGGTGAAGCGGGCCTGCTCATGGGAGCCGGTGCGCATCAGCCCGGGCACTACGGTCGTGACGGTCACCGGTCCGGAGCCGAGCTCGGCGCGGAGTCCTTCGGAGAACCCGACGGCGGCGAACTTGGCCGTGCTGTAGGGCAGCAGGTGCGGGACGCTCAGTTTGCCGCCGATCGAGGCGATCGTGACGATCCGCCCGTGACCCTGGCTCCGCATCACGGGCAGCGCCGTGAGCGCCAGCCGGACGGGCGCGAGCGCCATGGTGTTCAGCGCGGTTTCGTAGTGCGCTACATCCGACACTTGCACGGGCCCCACCTGGATGATCCCGGCGTTGCTGATGACGATGTCGAGTCGGCCGTAGCGTTCGAGCGCCGCGTCGACCAGCAGCTGGGCTGACCCCTCGTCGGTCACGTCGCAGGCTACGGCGGTGACCTCGGTGCCCGCCGCGCGCAACTGCCCGGCGGTCCGGTCCAGTTCGCCTTGGTTGCGGGCGCAGATGATGAGCGGGCAGGAGTGGCGGGCAAGCTCACGGGCCAGCAGCAGGCCGAGGCCGCGAGATGCGCCGGTGATCAGCGCCACCTCACCGTGGATGTCGTCCGGTGTCCTCATGTGCGGGCACCCTTCCCGGGCGTCCGGCCGGGAAACAGAAATTCCTCGTGCGACCGAGGTGGATTCCCGTCTCGGGCGGGCAGGGGGCGGACTGCCAGCAGACATGGACGGACGGGAGCGACGCAATGAGGGCACTGACCTGGCAGGGCAATCTCGACGTGCGGGTCACCGAGGTACCCGATCCGCGTATCCAGGAGCCGAACGACGCGGTCATCGAGGTAACCTCGACTGCGATCTGCGGTTCTGACCTGCACCTGTACGGCGTACTGGGGCCCTACCTGTCGCCGGGCGACATCCTGGGCCACGAGGCCATGGGCGTGGTGACCGAGGTGGGCCCGGACATTACGCACCTGGCGCCCGGCGACCGGGTGGTCATCCCGTTCAACATCTCATGCGGGCACTGCTGGATGTGCGGCCGGGGACTGTATGCGCAGTGCGAGACCACGCAGGTCCGCGGGCAGGGCAAGGGGGCGGCGCTGTTCGGCTACACGTCGCTGTACGGGTCGGTGCCGGGCGGGCAGGCGCAGTTCCTGCGGGTCCCGCAGGCGCAGTTCGGTCCGGTCAAGATCCCGGCGGACGGCCCGGACGAGCAGTACCTGTTCCTGTCCGACGTGCTGCCCACCGCCTATCAGGCTTATCGCTACGCCGACCCGCCCAAGGACGGCACGCTCGCGGTCCTCGGCCTGGGGCCCATCGGGCAGTTCTCGGCCCGGATCGCCAGGCACCTCGGCGTCGAGCGAGTGATCGGCGTGGACCCGGTGCCCGAACGCCGGGCCGCCGCGGCCCGGTTCGGCGTGGAGGCCGTGGACCCGGCTCAGACCGGGGATACCGCCAGCACCCTGATTGAGATGACCGGGGGCCGCGGACCCGACTCGGTCATCGACGCGGTCGGTATGGAAGCCGACGGCTACGACGAGACCGCGTTCGCGAAGGTTGCCAAGGCCGCGCAGCGAGCCGTCGGCCTGTTGCCCGATCGCGCCGCGCAGAAGATCACCGATGCGGCGGCGGTGGACCGGCTCGACGCGCTGCACGTGGCGGTTAAGGCCGTGCGTCGCGGCGGCACGGTCTCGGTTAGCGGCGTCTACGGCGGCGAGATCGACCCCATGCCGATGATGGAGATGTTCGACCGCGGAGTCCAGCTGCGCATGGGCCAGGCTCACGTCAAGCGCTGGATCGATGACCTCATGCCGATGGTCACCGACGGCCGCGACCCGCTCGGCGTTACCTCCTTCACCACCCACCGCCTGTCCCTGGAGCAGGCCGCGCACGGATACGACATGTTCAGGAACAAGACCGACGGCTGCATCAAGGTCGTCCTGCAGCCCTAACCGGAGCGGTTGCGGCGAGCGATATCAGCGTTCAGGACGGTGGCGAATGCGCACCACAGCCCGTAAGGCGCCAGCGCCGCCGCAGCCCACGGATCGGTCCGCGCCGAACGCCGGATCAGCTCGGCGTTGCTGAGATCCAGCAGGACGGTTCCGGCCAGCCCGGCACGCGGGCTGCGCAAGCCGAAGAACAGCCGGTTCCACGTCGCATTAACGGTCAGGTTCACGGTCAGGGAGGCGGCGAGCGCGGTGCGCTGGGGACCGGAGGCACGCTGCAGCACGCGGCCGCCCGCCCAGGCGATGCTGGCGTACAAGGGCGTCCAGATCAGCACGAACGCCTGCGGCGGAGGCTGCCACGATGGCTTGTCCAGTCCCCGGTACCACGCGCTGCCAGGATCCACCGCCCGGGCTCCCGCTGCGGCAGCGGCCCCGGCCGCTGCCGCAGTCAGCACGTACGTCGCCCACGGCGGCAACGCGTCGTGGCGGCGCCTGGCGCCGGGCGCTTTCGTAACCGCGATGATCATTCTGCTGCCTGCCCTCCCCGGCCGCCCGGAAGCTCTTTGGGATCGGCGGTGCGCTCCGGGGCTGGCGGGCCGGGTGCGGAAGGATCGCTGACGACACGGCTCACGGCCCGGACCCGGAGTTCTTCGAGCTGGGCGGACTGACTAGTGGCCCTGGAAATGAGCTTGTCTAGGTGCCCAGCGTCGAGCCGCGTGTCGGCATCGGCCAGGGTCCGCAAGGTGCGCCACCCGGCCGCCTTACCCTCGACGCCCAGCCGCAGCACCTCCAATTCCTCCAAGTCACTCAACGGCGACCGGCCGAGGAAGCGGCCGTTGAACTTCAGCCGGCCGAGCTTCTCACCGATCCAGGCGGCACCGACTTTGTAGGCGCGCACAGAGATGCCGAGCGAAGCCATGATCGCCAGCAGGGCCGAACGGTCCTGAGCAATCTCGACCGCGAGCCGGCTAAGAGGTCCGCTTTCCTCCTCACCACCGTGTGATCTGGCCATTCGGCTCGCCAGCTCGGCGCCTGCCGTCGCGCCCGCGAGGTGGTCGTTGAGGTAGACGCCGAGCATGTCGTGCCGGGACGGCCCGGTAGTGATCGGTGTGCTGGTCATGAGTCCTCCTAGCGTCGCCCCGTTCATCGGTGACCTTTCGGCGATGCCGGCCGGGCGCCACCGGTGCATTGATCCTGGCAAGTTGCCCACGCCTACCCGGCGGCAGCCTGTCAAACAGCGCGACACGCTTCGCCAATGGCGCCGGGCCCCTGGTAGCCCGTTAGCCCTGGCCGTCTGAGATTGGCGCCGCCTCGCCTTCCACCGCAGCCTGGCGGACGGACCGGTGCTGGTGCCCGACGGCATGCAGTTCGTCGTCCGACGCGTGCTCCAAAGTGACCAGGGCGTTGTCAGTCCCGGGCATGGTCAGCAGGATCTCGTCCAGCTTGCGCTGAGTTGCCCGCTGGTGGCGGGCCTGCGTGTGCTGGATGACGAAGACCATCGCCAGGGTGAGGGCCGCTACCACTGTCTGGAAGATCGTTTCCCACCGGGCCGGGAACCCCGTCACGATGCTGACAATGATCCATACCCCGGCCGCGGCGACAACCAGCACAACGGCAACAGGCCGCGAAGCATACCGGTCCGCCCTGGACAGCAGCACACTTGCCGCGGACCTGGACGGCCCGCGGGACGACGCTACCTTCGCCATGGATCAGGCCCCGTGGTGCTAGCTCACGCCAAGCTTCCTCGCGAGTTCGTCACGGCCCATCTTCGACCGGCCAGGCAGGTCACGCTTACGGGCGATCTCGTACAACTCCGCCCGCGTCTTGGGAGACGAACCGCCGGCCCGCTTGCGCTGGGCCACGGCCGCACCCTGCTTTCCCAGCGCGGTCTTCTGGTCCTTGGGCAGATGAGCGATCGTCTTCTGGTCGGCGGCGGCCTTCTGGGCCTTCTTCACATTGCGCTTGGCCGCCTGTGCCTGCTTGCTCGTAGCCATCGCGAATCCTCGATCGTGAGTCGGCGGTTTCGCCTGCTGGCTACCCTGTCGAACCGCCGGCTAACAGGCAGTCGCATGCGCGGCTTCCGCTGACCAGGAGGTGGCGTGGAGTCCTGGCACGCCCGGCAAGCGCGGATCGCGTGGCCTGCTGACCGTACCATTTTGAAAGTGCCTCACTTCTCGCTGGTCGTCATCGGTTCCGGCTCGGGCAACATCTCCGTGCCCGCCGACACCGCGCACGGTCCCGTCGCGCTGATCGAGTCCGGAGCCTTCGGCGGCACCTGCATCAACCGGGGATGCATCCCCAGCAAGATCCTCATCCACACAGCCGAGGTGGCTGCACAGGCGCGGCACGCCGCTGAGTTCGGGATCGAGGCCGCGGTCACCGCGGTGGACTGGCCGTCCATCAGGGACCGGACCGTCGGCAAGACCGGCAGCGCCTCCGCCGCGGGCCGCCGCGCCAGGATCGAATCGGACACGGTGACGCTGATCGAAGGGCGGGCTCGCTTCACGGGCCCGCGCGAGCTGGCTCTCGACGATGGCACCCGGCTCACCGCCGACCAGATCGTGCTGGCCACCGGCGCCCGCCCGGTCATCCCGCCGGCCATCGCGGACAGCGGGGTCAGCTACCACACCTCGGACACGGTCATGCGGCTCCCTGAACTGCCCGCCAGCATGGTCATTGTGGGCGGCGGCTACATCGCCGCCGAGTTCGCCCACCTGTTCTCCAGCCTCGGCGTCCGCATTCGCGTCCTCGACCAGGCGGACTCCCTGCTGGCCAGCTTCGACCCGGAGATATCCCGCCGTTTCACCGAGCTGGCCGCCGAGCGCTGGGACATCCGGCTGTCGGCCGAAGTCACCGGGGCCAGGCGGCGCGGCCAGGCGGTGGAGGTGGTGACTGCAGACGGGCCGCCGGTCACCGGGGAACTGCTGCTGGTGGCGGCGGGCCGCAAACCTGACACGGCGGGCCTGGACCTCGACAAGGCAGGCGTGCAGGTAGCCGAGGACGGCCGGATCGAAGTCGACGAGTACGGCCGAACCACGGCCGAGGGAATCTGGTCCATGGGCGACGCGAGCACCCCGTACCCGCTCAAGCACGTTGCCAACGCCGAGGCGCGCGCCCTCGCGCACAACCTGTCCTCTCCCGGCGACCTGCGCCCGTACCCGCACGACTGGGTGCCGGCAGCGGTGTTCACCGACCCGCAAATCGCCACTGTCGGTGCCCGCGAGCAAGACCTCGGCGGGCGCCGGTACGTGTCGGCGGTCCAGGAGTACGCCGACGTGGCCTACGGCTGGGCACTGCAGGACACCACCGGTTTCTGCAAGCTGTACGCCGACCCGGCGACCGGGGCGCTGCTCGGCGCGCACATCATGGGCTATCAGGCCTCACTGCTCATCCAACCGCTAATCCAGGCCGCCGCCGCCGGCCAGCGGGTCGCCGACCTGGCCAGGAACCAGTACTGGATCCACCCGGCGCTGACTGAGGTAGTGGAGAACGCCCTGCTCAAGCTAGAGCTGGACCCCGCCGCCCAGCCGACGGCCTGAGCGGGACAGGTGGGCCGCACGTGCACAGTTGCACGGCCGGAAGCTCCTTCATATCTTCGCCCTGTCCTGAGCCTCAGCCCTCACCCGGCACGAAACGCGACGCACGCGCGGGGGTGGAAGCGTGACCGAGCGGTGCTCGGGTAGCGCGAGGGCATGAGCGAATCATCGCGGGCTGTGCTGTTCGATGTGGACGGCACTCTCGTTGACACTAATTACCTGCACGTCGTCACCTGGTGGCAGGCGTTCGCCCAGGGCGGGCACTACGTCCCGATGACGGACATCCACCGGTCGATCGGGATGGGCTCGGACCAGTTGCTCGACCGGTTGCTACCGAGCGAGCGGGACAAAGACGCCGATGCCACCCTGCGGACATCGCATGATGCGCTGTACGCCACGTACTGGTCGAGGCTGCGACCGCTGCCAGGCGCGGTTGACCTGCTGCGGGCGTGCAAGGCGCGCGGCCTGACGGTGGTGCTGGCCAGCTCGGCCGGCCAGGCCGAGTCCGGCGTGCTGCGGGCCGCCCTCGACGCCGAGGACGCCATCGACGACGCCACCTTCTCCGGTGATGTCGAGCGCACCAAGCCCGCCCCCGATCTGGTCGGAGTCGCGCTCCAGAAGGCGGCCGTCCCGGCCGAGCAGGCGGTGTTTGTCGGCGACACGGTCTGGGACGCACGGGCCTGCCGGAAAGCCGGGGTGCCGTGCATCGGGTTGCTCAGCGGCGGCATCTCCCGCGGGGAACTCGCCGATGCCGGCGCTGCGCAGATTTACGCCGACCCCGGCGATCTGCTCGCCCGACTGTCCGGCAGCCTGATCGGGCGCCCCAGTTTGAAGCCGCCCTCTGCTGGCAGTTAGCCGGGAGCAGAGAGGAGGGCATCATGCATGCGTCCGTGCTCACAATCTGGGCCATCGCCGCCGTCGCCGTCGTCACGCTCGCCATCTGGCTGATCGGGGTCGGCTGGGCGGCGCGTAAGCCCTACCAGGACCCGCACGGCGACCCTCTTCGCGGCCCCGTCCAAGGCGGAACCCATGTCGGTGGCGGCGTCGGCGGCGGCCGGAGCGTGGCGCCGCGCCGCGACGAGGAGGTCAACCCCGACCAGACACCGTACGGCGATACGGTCTCACCGCGACAGGACCCGCCGGAGCTTGAGCACGCACCGCCAGGTTCGGCGAACCCGCAGGAGCGGTAACCGTACCAGACCCGACCGTCAGCCCGGCAACGAGGAGGAATCTGCCATGCCCACGCCACAGATCAAGGACGAGAAGACCTACCGCGCGTTGCGCCGTGAGGGCAACAGCGAGGAGAAGTCGGCCCGGATCGCTAACGCGGCCGCCGCAAGCTCGCGCAAGAAAGTTGGCGCCCGCGGCGGCAAAAGCCCCAGCTACGAGGACTGGACGAAGAAGCAGCTAGTGGAGCGCGCCCGCGAAATCGGCGTCAAGGGCCGCTCATCAATGAGCAAGCAGCAGCTGATCTCCGCACTCCGCGACCACTGATTTCAGCCCAGAAACCAGGGAGACCCGTAGCGTGGCGACCGCTGACAGCCCGCCTAACCCGGCGACCGAGACGCTCCGGCGATGACGACCGCCGGAAGGAGACTGACATGAAGATCGGATACAAGCTCAGCGCCGAGGCTTTCGGCCCGCAGGAGCTCATCCGCCAGGCGGTGCTCGCCGAGCAGGCGGGCTTCGACTTCGTTGAGATGAGCGACCACTATCACCCGTGGCTGGAGGCACAAGGTCACAGCCCATTCACTTGGGGCGTGCTGTCGGCGATCGCGGTCAAGACCGAGCGGATCGGCCTGGTCACCGGGGTCACCTGCCCCTCGGTGCGCTACCACCCGGCCATCATCGCCCAGGCGGCAGCCACCCTTGCCCTGATCTCCGACGGGCGTTTCACGCTCGGCGCCGGCGCCGGCGAACGGCTCAACGAGCACGTGACCGGGACGGGCTTCCCCGCCCGGCGTGTCCGTCATCAGAGGTTCCGTGAGGCGCTTGAGATCATTCGGCTGCTGTGGAAGGGCGGCTACCGCTCGTATCAGGGCACGTACCTGCAACTCGAGGATGCCCGCGTTTTCGATCTGCCCAACGAGCCGCCGGTGATCGCGGTGGCGGCCAGCGGGCCGGAGTCGGCCAGGATCGCCGCCGATCTCGGTGACGGCCTGTTCGCTACCGAACCCGACGCGGAGTTGGTCAGCACCTGGCACCGGCTGGGCGGCCACGGCCCCGCCTACACCGAGCTGCCTCTGGCGTGGGCCTCGGACGAGGACGCCGCCGTCGCGGCGGTCCTGGAAAAGAGCACCTTCGCGCTGACCGGCTGGAAGGTCATGGCCGAGCTGCCCAACCCTGTCAACTTCGAGGCGGCGACCGCCAGCGTCGGCCCGGAGCAGGTCAGGGGACAGTTCGCTTGCGGGCCTGACGTCAAGCGCCACCTGGAGGTCGCGCAGCAGTTCGTCGACGCCGGCTTCGACCACCTGGTCACCATGAACGCCGGCCCTGACCCGGACGGCTTCATCGACTTCTTCGCCCGCGAGCTCGCGACCCCGCTAAGGGCCCTGACCCCAGCCTGATTCGCCGCTCTCAAGCGCCTGCTCGGTGATCAGGTGTGAACCACGCACGCCCGGGTAGCGGCAGGTCTCCGTTAACCGATTCGACCTCCGGGGGCCGCTATGGCAGCAGGAAGTTTCACTACCGACATCGCTGCGATCCGCCAGCGGGCCCGGCAGAAGATGGAGGAAGGGCCGGTCACTGGCTCGTACGGCAAGGACCCGAAGGACGTCATCGCCGTGCTCAACGAGGTGCTGGCGACCGAGGTTGTCTGCTGGATGCGCTACACCCGGCATGCCATCTCCGCCACGGGGATCAACCGAGCGCCGGTGGCGGGCGAGTTCACTGAGCACGCGGAGTCGGAGCGGGGTCATGCGATGCGGGCCGCGGAGCGGATCAGCCAGCTCGGCGGCGACCCGGACTTCGATCCGGCCACGATCGCGAAGCGGGCGCACACCACCTACGAGACGTTCGCCGGCGAGGACCTGGAGGGCATGCTGCGCGACAACCTGGCCGCTGAGCGGATCGTCATCACGACCTACCAGGAGATCATCCGCTGGATCGGCGACGACGACCCCACCACCCGCAGGCTCCTGGAAGACATCCTCGCTGACGAGGAAGAGCACGCCGACGACATCGTCGACCTGCTGGGCGCGTAGGGACCGCCGCCGCGCGTGAGGGACCACGGGGAGCTTAGGGACCGATCGGGACAGGGCTGCGAGGGCGGATCGGCCGCATGGCAGCGGACCGCCAGCGCGTTCGTCGCCGCGGTTGATTCGGGCCGGCTGGATCTGCCGCTGCCCGGCGCCGGGGCGACCAGGGACCGGTGGGCCGCGTTCGCCGACTTGGCCGACGACGACCTGTCGCTGGCCAGGCTGGGCGAAGGGCACGCCGACGCGGTGGCGATCCTGGCCGAGCTCGGCGGACCGTATGCGGAACCCGGCAGCCGCTGGGGGGTGTGGGCGGCGAACCCGCCCGGCCTTAACGTGACGGCGACCAGACGGGGGAGCGGCTGGTTGCTGCACGGCGTCAAGCAGTACTGCTCGGGCGCCCGGATCTGCACCGACGCCCTGGTCACAGCCGCCGCAGACGACGGGCCGCGGCTGTTCGCGGTCGCCACCGGGCGGCTTGAGCCGGATCCGGCCAGCTGGCCTGCGACGGGGATGGCAGGCAGCGACACGCTCGACGTCGGCTTCCCGGGGATCCCCGCAGCCGCGCTGGGGCCGCCCGGCGGGTACACGGACCGGCCCGGGTTCAGTCACGGCGGCGTCGGGGTGGCGGCCTGCTGGTACGGCGGAGCCCGCGCGGTAGCGCGGACGCTGCTGGGCGCCGCGGCCAAGCGCGACGTCGGCCCGCACGCGCTCGCGCACCTGGGGGCGGCCGACCTCGGGCTGCGGGCGGCCCGGGCCGCACTCGACCAGGCGGCCGACGAGATTGACGCCGACCCCGGCGACCTGCGCGGCGACGGGCCGCTGCGGGCGGTGCGAGTGCGGTCGCTGACCGAGGCGGTCGCGACCGACGTCATGGCCAGGACCGGCCGGGCGCTGGGCGCTGGGCCGCTCGGCCACGACGAGGCGCACTCCCGCGCCGTCGCCGACCTGACCGTCTATCTGCGCCAGCACCACGCCGAGCGTGATCTGGCGCGGCTGGGCGAGATGGTCGCCGAGCGCGGTGACACATGGTGAGCCGCGCCTCCGGCGCGCATCCTATCGACGCTCCCGGCACGGACGAGCGAACCTGGGCGGCCTGGCCGTGGCTGAGCACGCTGGCGGCCCCGGGGGTGGCCGGCGCGGGGCTGGCCGGACTGGCGGGGGTGCGGAGCGCCGTCATCGTGGCCGCGCACCCCGACGACGAGGTGCTCGGGGCCGGCGGCCTGATCTCGATGCTGGCGGCCTCGCGCGCGCGGCTACGGCTGGTGGCCGTCACTGATGGCGAGGCCTCGCACCGGGGACATAGCTCTAGGACCTCTATGGTCCGGAGGCGCGCGGCGGAAAGGGACGCGGCGCTGCGCGCTCTCGGCGCCCAGGCGGTCGAGGTGATCAGGCTCGGCCTGCCCGACAGCGGCCTGGCCGGCCGTGAGGACGAGCTCGCGGCGGCGCTGGCCCCGCTGGTCGCGGGCTTCGATCTCCGCCTCGCCCCGTGGGACCGCGACCTGCACCCCGATCATGAGGCGGCCGGGTGTGCCGCGCGCAACGCCGGCCCTGGGATCTTCCGCAGTTTCCCTGTCTGGATGTGGCACTGGGCCTGCCCGGGCGATCGGCGGGTGCCGTGGGACCGGGCGCTGCGGGTGCCGCTGGCGCCGCGGACGGTCAGCCGGAAACGCGCGGCGATCACCTGCTTCGCCAGCCAGACCGAGGACCGGGGCCATGGCCTCGGGCCGGTACTCACCCCCGGCGTCATCGCCCACTTCACCCGCACCGTGGAGGTGCTGCTTCCGTGACGCTCGACCCGGGCCACTTCCAGGGAAAGTACGACGCCTCGCCCGACCCGTACCGGCTGGCCGGCCGCTGGTACGAGGCGCGCAAGTATGCCATTAGCATCGCCCTGCTGCCCGCGCAGCGCTACGGCAGCGCGTTCGAGCCCGGATGCTCGATCGGGATCCTCACCGCGCGGCTCGCCTCCCGCTGCGACCGGCTGCTCGCCTGCGACGCGATCCCCCACGCGGTGGTATCGGCGCGGTCGAGGACCGCAGGCCTGCCGGGCGTTCGGGTCGAGCAGCACGTAATCCCGGGCGAATGGCCAGCGGAATCGTTCAACCTGATCGTGCTGTCGGAGATCCTGTACTACTTCGACGACGCTGACCTGGAACAAGTGCTCGGGCGTGCGGTTAAGACGCTTAACCCCGGCGGCCACCTGCTCGCGGTGCACTGGCGGCACTACGCGCCTGATCA
>Ga0335073_10013330_pt1 | contig 11525 bp, 10 predicted proteins | sample Lox_Sample_22_FD_207093 | JGI IMG/M metagenome (GOLD analysis project Ga0335073, IMG submission 207093) | Soil microbial communities from Loxahatchee National Wildlife Refuge, Florida, United States - Lox_Sample_2.2 | ecosystem: Environmental > Terrestrial > Soil > Wetlands | place: USA... | reverse complement strand
ATTCCGCGACGGCGCGCGCCGCTACGGGCCGCGCGAGCACTCGCCCAACATCATCCGTCGCCTCGAGGAGGCCTGTGGCGTGCGGGTGCTGGGCGAGGGCTTCCCGGCGCAGATGGTGGACGATGAGGCCAAGGTCCCGGGCTACGAGGTGCGGCCCCGCACGGCCGGCTCTACCTGAGCGTGCCGCCCTCCTGTAATGTTGATATCGTGATATAAAAAGCGGACCAGAGCCGCCTCCCGGGAGGTCTCCTGAAGCGATTCATCGAGGTGCGCTCGATCGACTACGTGCCGCTCGCCGAGCGTCACGGCAAGGTCTGGCATCTGTGGCCGGTGTGGTTCTCCGGGGATGCGCACCTGGCGACGCTCGCCGTCGGCGTGCTCGGCATCACCCTCGGCGGCAACCTGCTGTGGACCGCGGCCGCCGTGCTGCTCGGCAACGCGCTCGGCACCTTCTTCATGGCCTTCCATTCGACCCAGGGGCCGCAGCTCGGGCTTCCGCAGATGATCCAGTCGCGGCCGCAGTTCGGCTACACGGGGGCGCTGCTGGTGTGGGCGGTCGCGCTGGTCGCCTACATCGGCTACAACGCCTTCAACCAGGTGCTGGTGGTGCAGGCACTGCACCAGCTGACGCCGGCCGTCCCGGCCACCTCCGCCGCGGGGATGGTGCTGTTCGCACTCGTGGCGGTGAGCCTCGCGGCGGTCGGCTACGACCAGATCCACCGCGCGCAGCGCGGCTTTGCCTATCTCATGATCGCGCTGCTCACCGTGTTCACGGCGGGCGCCCTCTTCATGCTGCGATTCCCCGCGGCACAGTGGGACTGGAGCGGCTTTCGCGCCGTGCCGTTCCTCGCGCAGATGTTCGCCGCCGCCTCCTATCAGCTCAGCTGGTCGATCTACGTGTCGGACTACTCGCGCTACCTGCCGCGCGACGTCGGCGTGAGCGAGTCGTTCTGGTGGACCTATCTCGGCGCCTTCATCGGCGGCACCTGGATGATGCTGGTCGGCACCGTGGCCGCCGCGGTCGCCCCGCAGCTGGACGTCGCCGCCGCCATGGAGCACGCCGCGGATGCCGTGCTTCCCGGCCTCGGCAAGGTGCTGCTGCTCGGCGCCCTGCTCGGCCTCATCACCATCACCGCGCTCAACTTCTACGGCGCCTCGCTCACCCTGCTGTCGGTCGCCGACACGCTGCGGCCGCTCAAGTGCACGGTCGGCAAGCGCCTCGCCAGCCTCGCCGTGGCGCTCCTCGCCAGCAGCGCGCTGGCGGTCAACGCCTCGGGCAACTTCGTCGAGCGCTTCGGGGACTACCTGTCGCTGCTGCTGTATCTGTTCACGCCCTGGACCGCGATCAACCTGGTGGACTTCTACCTGGTGCGCAAGGGCCACTACTCGATCCGCGAGATCTTCAACTCCTCCGGCATGTACGGCCGCTGGAACTGGCGGGGACTGAGCGCCTATGCGATCGGCTTCGTGGTCATGATTCCGTTCTTCAGCACCGGGGTCTACACCGGACCGGTGGCGCGCGCGCTCGGTAACGCCGACGTCGCCATGCTGGTCGGCCTGCCGGTCGCAGCGCTCGTCTACATCCTCGCCTGCCGCTCGCTGGATCTCGAGGGCGACCGGCAGCGCGCCGCGGCCGCCGATATCGGTCTCGATCCGGCCTAGGAGCACGCCATGCCCAAGATCGTCGATCATGCAGCGCGGCGCGATGAGATCGCCCTGGTCGCCTGCCGCGTGGTCGCGACCCACGGCTTCGATCAGGCGAGCATGGTGCGCATCGCGCGCGAGGCCGGCTACACCACCGGCATGCTGGCGCACTACTTCGACAGCAAGCAGGACATCATCATCGCGGCGCTGCGGCTGATCCTCAGGCGTATCGAGGAGCGGCTGACGCTGCCGGCGGGCGCCGCGCGGCCCGACCTGCTGACGCTGCTCAGCGAGGCGCTGCCGCTCGATGCCCACCGGCGCATCGAATGCGCCTTCTGGACCACCTTCTGGGGGCAGGTCTCGGCGGACAAGCGCCTGAAACGCATCAACGCCTGGGTGCACCGGGAGTACCTGCGCCTCTTCGAGCGCTGCCTGGCGCAATGCTGGCCGGAGTGGTCGCAGTGGCCCGCCGCCACGCGCGAGCCGGTGCTGCGCTCGCTGGTCACTTTCATCAACGGGCTCACCGCGAGCGCGGCCGCCAATGCCGGCGACTGGCCGGCGGCGCTGCAGATCGAGCAGCTGCGGCTGCAGCTGGCGCTGCTGCACGGCTGGGCGACCGACTCCTCGAGCGGGCAGCCGGCGCGCGCCGCTGCCGCGGCGCGCGCCTGAACGGGTCGGTCAGAAGCTCTTGCTGAGCTGCAGCGTGACGGTGAGCGGCAGCATGGTCGCCACCTGCGGAATCACGCTGCCGAGGGCGTTGAGCTGCGCGTAGCCGATGTAGCCGATGTCGCCCAGGTTCGGCTTCGCATTGAGCAGGTTGTGCACGTTGAGCGAGAGCTCGGTGTCCCCGCGGTCGACGCCGAAACGCAGGTTCGCCACGCCGAAGCCGGGACGGGTCGCTTGCGAGCCGCCGCCGCCGACCAGCAGCGAGATCGCGTTGGCCTGGTAGCTGTAATCGCCGGACACGAAGCCGTCCAGGCCGGTCGTGAGCGCGCGCGTATACACCAGACCCAGCGAGCCGTTGAAGTCCGGAACGCCGGCGATGCGCGAGCCCGGGTTCACACCGAACAGCGCGAGGTTGCCGGGATCGGTCACGTCCGTGTCCTCGTAGCCGAGTCCCAGGCGGAACTGCAGGCCCGGAAGCCCGAGCCGGCCGGACGCCTCGAACTCGGCGCCGCGGATGCGCGCGGAGTTGCCGTTCACCTGCGCGTAGAACCCGCAGGCGAGCGCTACCTGCTGCTGAATGTTGCTCCACTCGATGTCGTAGGCCGCCGCCGAGATCAGCACTGCGGGCAGCTGCGACTTGACGCCCGCCTCATAGGTCCAGAGCGTATCGGAGCGGATGTGGGTGATCGCATCCACCGACAGGCTCGGCAGGGTGCAGCCGGGGAAGTTGGCCTGCGCGCCGCCCGCGCGGAATCCCTTGGACGCGGAAGCGTACGCCATGGTCGCATCGGTCATCTGCCAGGCGAGCGCCGCCTTGGGATTGAAGCCCGATTCGCTGTTGGCCTGCGGATCGCTCGGCTCCGGGCCGCCGTTGAGGAAGCCGTCGGCGGTGTAGTCCGTCGTCTGGTTCAGCCAGTACTGCCGCCCGCCGAGCGTCAGTGTCCACTTGGGCGCGAACTTCCAGTAGACCTCGCCGAAGATCGACTTGTCCTCCTCGGTGCCGGGATTGGTCTGTGTCCAGATCTCCGGGCTCGTCCAGGCGGGCGAGGCATAGCCCACGGATGCCGCAGTGCACGGCGGCGGCGTCGGGCTGAACTCGCAGGCGCTGCTGCCCGGCTGATCGATACCGATGGAATCGGTCGGCGGGATGGTGAAGCGTGTGTGCGTGTTGGAGTAGTAGACGCCCACCGTGCCGCTCACATTGTTGACCGGGTCCCAGGAGAAGCGCGCCTCGCTCGAGAACTGATCGTGATGCCGGTCGCCGATCCACAGGTAGGGCTGCGGTGCGACGCCGTTGAGCTGGTACAGCGGGCTGGTGAGGATCTGCTGCGTGCCGTAGCTCGAGTCCTCGACGTCGTAGGTGTGGCGGTAGAAATAGCTGTTCGACCATACGAACGCCCAGCCCGAGCCCGAGTACTTGACGTCGAGCGAGGGCAGCGTCCAGACATCGGTCGCGTAGGGCTGCACGTCGAAGGCGCGGTCCATGGTGTAGACCGGGTCGAAATTCGGCAGCGGTGCGAAAGTCGCGGGGAAGCCGTGGTCCTTGGAGTCCTGGTAGAGCACCCGCAGCTTGATATCGAGCGCGTCGCTCGGCTTGACGAGGAGTGCGAGCGAGCCGCCGCCGGTCGACACGGCACCCTGATCGTTCGAGCTGCCGCGCGGCACCGTCTCGAAGGGATCGCCGCCGGCCGGATCGCCGGCCGGGCTCAGGGGATCGATCGGCCAGGTCCGCGTCAGGTAGCCGGCGTCGTGGTTGCCGAACAGCACCACGCGCAGCGCGGCCGAGCCGGGTATCAGCACCACGTTGCCGATGAAGTTGGCGCCGCCGTCGGGGCTGCCACCGCCCGAGGTGACGCCGGCATCGAGCATGTAGCCATAGCCGCTGCTGTTCACGTCCGGCTGGCGGGTGATGAGGCGTACGTTGCCGCCGAGGGAGCTCTCGCCGTAGAGCGTGCCCTGGGGGCCCTTGAGCACCTCGATGCTGGCGATGTCGACCACGCGCGGATCGAGCGAGCCCGGCACCGGCGTGTCGTCGATGTAGAAGCCGGTGGCGCCCGCCGTGCCGAACAGGTTCTGCCCGGTGACGCCGCGAATCGCGACGGTTTTCGCGTCGGCGAAGCCGGTCGGTCCGCCGCCGTAGGTGAAGGACAGATCCGGCGTCTTGGTGGCGTAATCGGAGAACGACTGGATGTTGTAATCCTTGAGCGTCTCCGGGGTGAAGGCGGTGATGCTGGTCGGCACCTGCGCGATCGATTCCTCGCGCTTGCGGGCGCTGACGATGATCGTGGCGATCTCGCCGCTGCTCTCGGCGCTGCCCTGCGCCTGCTTGTCCGGCTGCTCCTGCGCGAGCGCCGGCGCGAGCGCACCCGCTGCGATCAGCCACGCCGCGACCGCCGCGCCCGTGAAGGCGCGCCGCGAACCTCGACTCCACCCTGTTGGACTCATTGTCGGATGCTCCCCTTCGTCAGAAACGTGTTGATCACCGCGGCGCATTGCCCCGGCTCCTCCCAGAAAGGATTGTGTCCGAGGCCCGGAAAGACCTTGACCTCGGCCTGCGGCAGCGCCGCGATGAGCGTTTGCCGCACCTCCTCCTCCATCAGCGGGTCCTTCTCTCCCCAGATGAGGAGCGTCGGCGCCTTCAGGCGCGGCAGGGTGCGCTGCAGATCGGTGTCGATGAGGGCCTGATCGAGCACCGCGAGCCACACGCGCAGCGGGATCGCCGCGGCGTCGCGCCGCTGGCGGCGCAGGAAATCCGCATCGACGGGTGTCGGCGACGACCACCACTCGCGCATGAACGGCGACTCCGGATCGATCGGCTCCCTGAGCGCGCGGATCGCGGCGGCGTAGTCGAACTTCGGCGGCGGCGGCGGTGCGCCGGCCTTGTGGCCGCCGGTCGAGGAGATCAGCACCACTTTCGCCGTGCGCTCCGGCCACACTTCCGCGAAAGTCTGCGCGATGATGCTGCCGAGGGAGTGCCCGACGATGTCGGCGCGCTCGATGTGCAGCGCATCGAGCAGCAGCTTCAGGTCGTAGGCGAAGTCGAAGCGGGTGTAGCAGCACTCGGGCTTGCCCGAGCGGCCGTGGCCGCGGATGTCCACCACGATGAGGCGCAGGCTCTTCGACAGGTAGGGTATGAGCGGCACCCAGTCCCGGGCGTTGTCGGTGTAGCCGTGGATCAGCACCACGGGGGTGCCGCCGGGCTTGCCCATGTCGACGTAGGCGAGCGTCTCGGCATCGGGCAGCGCCACGCTCTTCTTCATGGCATCGAAGGCGTCGAGATCGATCGGCGGGGGTGGCGGTGTCGGTGCGGCGGCGGCGGCGGCGCCCTGTAGCAGCAGCAGCAGCGCGCCGCGCGCCCGCCAACGGCACGGCGCCGCCGTGGGGCGGTGAGCGGGGGTCAAGGTCGCGTCGCGGTGCAACAACACGCGTCGGAAGAGCGGCCGGTGGTAGATATTATGCTGTCAATAATATATAGGCCGGACGCCGGGCCCGCAACAGCTTTTGCGCCGCCGTGTGCGCTTCAGCGGCTGGCGGGCGCGGGCGCGGGGTGGTCCGCCGCGGGTGGCGGCGCGCCGGCGGGTGCGGCGCTGGCGAGACGCGTCCTGTAGGCGCTCAGGTGCGCCTCGAAGGCGACGGCATCCGCCCGGCTCGCGGCCGTGAGGGCGTTGTCGCGCCACGCGGCGGCGAACTTCGCGGCGCAGTCCCACTGCTGCGTCTGTGCACACATGTGGGCCAGCGCGTACGCAAGGTTGGCGTTACGCGGATGCCGGTCGAACGCCTGGGTGGCCGCCGGCAGCAGCTCACGCGCGGCGGCCACGTCGCGCGCGGCGCCGTAGAGCCCGGCGAGCCCCGCCCACGAGCGCAGGTCCTCCGCATCCGCAGCCAGCGCCGCCCGATAGTCCTCGCGCGCGTGGCGCAGCAGCGTCGGCGCATCCACCCCGAGGTCGGCGTGGCCCGCGCTCACGGCGGAGGCGAGGACGACGACCGCGGCGGCGCGCTCGGCGAGGGCCCGTGGCGAGGGCCGGCCGTGCGCGACCAGCGCGTTGACCGCCGCGAGCACCGCCGGGTAGTTCCAGTTGAGCAGCTGTGCATCGATGGCGGTGCACAGCGCGGTCTCATCGGCCGGGTCAGCCGCCAGCGCCTCGCCCGCCAGCCGCAGGGCCTCGGCGCGGTGGCCGGCCGCCAGATACGCGGCGGCCAGACGTGCGGCGACCTCGGGCGCGGGGAGCCGGCGCGGCGGTACCGCATCCGGCCGCTCGTCGGCCGGGCTCGGCAGGACGTAGACGTGGGCGGGGGCGCGGCGGTCGTCGCGCAGCATCCGGTCGAGGTCCTCATAGCTCACGCTGAAGCTCGCGGCGAAGGCCGCCCGCTCGCTGCGGCCCGCGCTCAGCAGCGTCAGGTAACGGTCGAATTCATCGCGATGCCGGCCCTCGACCAGCACCTCGCGTGTCAGGAACCAGCTCTGCGCCGCGTACATGTCGGCGAACGCCGCGGTCTGCAGCCGCGGGTCCTGCTCCTCGAGCGCGAGCAGCGTGCGCAGCGGGATCAGCTTGCCATCGGCGACCGTGTAGGCGTAGCCGGCGGCGATGCCGCCGGTGCGGATGCGGTGGGAATCGAACTCGGTGCTCGCGAACAGCTCCGGCACTCCGAGGCGGAACCAGTACGGGTAGCGCAGCGCGCCCTCCCCGGCGAGCAGGCTGCCGACGTAGCCGAAATACACGCCCCAGTAGCGATCGTCCTCGCCGCGCCCGGCGCTCGCGATCACGGTGGTGTCGTAGCCGGTCGTGCTGTAGGTGGCGGTGCTGCCCGCGCCGAGGAGCTTGACGATCTCGTCGTCCGGCAGCACGAAGATGTGGGTCGGCAGGCGCGCTTCGGAGCGGAAGTTGAGCACCCGGGTCAGCGCCGTGCCGAGACGGTCGGCGTTGCGCGCGACGAGCCGGGCGTAGCCGCTCGAGCCGGCGACCGTGACGTCGATCTGCTTGTACTGATAGGTCCAGTAGTCGGCGCCGGGCGCGCGCGGCGCAGCGAGCAGCGCGAGGCACAGCAGCAGCCCGGCGCGCCCCACCCTCACCGCGCGCGCTCCACGCCGACCGGCAGCCGCTCCACCGCGCGCATCTGCGGCGACTGGAAGGCGGCCGGATCGGCGAGGTAGTCGAGCGCCATGCCGAAGGCGTCGTGCCCCCAGAACAGCTCCTCCCCGATCACCAGCGTCGGCACGCCGAACACCCCGCGCGCGATCGCCCAGTCGGTGTTCTCGCGCAGCCGCTGCTTGACCGCCGGATCGCTCACCGCCCGCTCGGGCTCGGCCACGCCGAGGGTGCGCGCGAGGTCGGCGATCACCGCCGCATCGGTGAGATCGCGCCCGTCGCGGAACACGGCATCGAGCACCGCGCCGACGGCGCGCCGGTCGCTGCCGGCGGCCACGATGAGGCGCAGTGCCGCGAGCGGGTTGAAGGGGTGGACCGGCGGAAAGCGCATCGGCAGGCCGAGAGTGCGGGCGCGCCACAGTACGAAGCGGTAGGTGAAGGTGCGCTTGGAAGGGATCTCCGCGGGTCCCTTCTGCCCGAAATGACCGAGCAGCGGCGCGAGCAGCACCGGTACGTAGCGCAGCTCGACGTGCGCGGGCAGCCGCTCGAGGTCGCGGAAGCCAAGATAGGCGAAGGGCGACAGACAATCGAACACCCAGGAGGCCGTCACCCGCTGCGCCGCCATCCTTCAGCTCTCCGACACCCGCACCACGAGCTTGCCGAAGTTCTCGCCCCTGAGGAGTCCGATGAGCGCCCCCGGCGCCTGCTCGAGGCCCTCGACGATCTCTTCGCGGTAACGCACCCGGCCGTCGCGCAGCCAGCCGCTCATGTCCTGGTAGAAGGCCGCAAAGCGCTGGTAGTGGTCGAGGACGATGAATCCCTGGATCTTGACGCGGCAGCGCAGCACGGTCGAGAGCAGCGCCGGCGTGCGATCGCCCCCCGCGGGAAGCTTCTCGAGGTTATACCAGGCGATGAGCCCGCACAGCGGCAGCCGCGCCCCGACGTTGAGGAGCGGCACCACCGCGTACAGCACCTCGCCGCCGACGTTCTCGAAGTAGACGTCGATCCCCCTGGGGCAGGCGGCCGCGAGGCGCTCGCGCAGCTCGCCGCCGCGATGATCGATGCAGGCATCGAAACCGAGATTCTTCACCGCGTAGTCGCATTTCTCCGGCCCGCCGGCGATGCCCACCACCCGGCAGCCCTTGATCCTCGCGATCTGTCCGACCACCGAGCCGACCGCGCCGGTGGCCGCGGCCACCACGACCGTCTCCCCGGCCCGCGGCATGCCGATGTCGAGGAGACCCACATAGGCCGTCAGCCCCGGCATGCCGAGCACGCCGAGGGCGTACGAGGGCCGCTCGAGCCCCGGGTCGATACGCACGAGGTCACGCCCGTCGGACAGCGCGTAGTCCTGCCAGCCGGCGTTGCCGACCACGAGCTCGCCCGCCTTGAAGGCCGGGTTGTTGCTCGCCTCGACGACACTCACGGTCTGCGCCGCCATCGGGGCATCGAGCGCCACCGGCGGCACGTAGGACGGCGCATCGTTCATGCGGCCGCGCATGTAGGGATCGAGCGACAGGAAGCGGGTGCGCAGCAGCACCTGGTTCGCCGCCGGCACCGGCACCGCGACCCGCTCGAGGCGGAAGTCCCCGGCCACCGGCTCCCCGCGCGGGCGGCGTGCCAGCACGAAGCGGCGGTTCACCGCGGCGCTCACCGCAGAAACTCCAGGCGCACCCCGGGCGGCGCCGGCGCATCGCGGGCGATGAAGAGGTCGGCGAGCAGCGGCGCGCCCGGCTCGACGCTGTAGGGGGCGAAGTCGCGCACCCCGTCCTCGTAGAGCACGCTGTCGTCGATCAGGAAGCGCCCGGTGCACTCGCGCGCCGGCCTGGTGAGGATCACGTGAGCGGCGTCGGCGACGATCTCGGGCTTGCGCGAGCGGCGCATCATCGCCGGCCCGCCGAGCGCGAACTCCACCGCCGCCGTGGCGATGGTGGTGCGGGGCCAGAGCGCGTTGCAGGCGATACCCGCGGCGCGGTACTCCTCCGCCAGCCCGAGCATGCACAGCGACATGCCGTACTTCGAGAGCGAGTAGGCGAGATGCGGCGCGAACCACTGCGGCTTCAGGTCGAGCGGCGGCGACAGCGTCAGCACGTGCGGATTGGCGGCGTGCTTCAGGAACGGCAGGCAGGCGCGGGTGGTGACGAAGGTGCCGCGGGTGTTGATCTGCTGGATGAGATCGTAGCGGCGCATGTCGATCTCGGCGGTGGCGGCGAGATTGATCGCCGAGGCGTTGTTCACGCACACGTCGATGCCGCCGAAGTGCTCGGCGCAGCGCGCGGCCGCCGCCGCGACCTGCGCCTCCTCGCGCACGTCGACGACGAGCGCCAGCGCCTTGCCCCCGGCGCGTTCGATTTCCGCGGCCGCGGTATAGATGGTGCCCGGGAGCTTCGGATGAGGCGCGGCGGTCTTGGCGGCGACGGCGACGTTGGCGCCGTCGCGCGCCGCGCGCAGCGCGATCGCGAGCCCGATGCCGCGGCTGGCGCCCGTAATAAAGAGTGTCTTGCCCTGGAGGGAGCCGGCCATGGACAGCTGCGCTAGGACTTGCCCGCGTAGTTGGCGGCCAGGTAGTCGAGGATCTGCTGCGCCTCCGGGTCGCTGATCGGCGCACCGAAGCGCTCGCGCATCTTCTGGATGGTCTTCTGCCAGCCGGTGCGGTCCATGACCGGGGCGTTGCCCGGGATGTAGTCGAGGCTGTGGCAGATGGCGCAGCGGCCGGCGGTCAGATCGCGCGCGGGGCCCGGGCGCAGGGTGAGACTCTCCTCGCCGGCGAGCGCCACCGCCGTGGCGGCCACCACCAGCATCGCCGCGAGCGCCGCGAGCGCGAGCGTGTGCCTCATCCGACGTCCAGCGTCACGGTCTGCACGATGTTGTCGTGGTAGCCGCCGGGGTTCACGGTGAGCTTCTCGGGCTGCGTCGCGCCATCGCGGCTGCGCGCGCGCACCGCCACGGTGAGCGGCCCCGGCTGCGCGGCATCGAGCCGGTAGCGGAACTCGCGCCAGCCGAAGCGGCCGAGATCGCGGCCGAGGGTCGCGGCCTGCCAGCTGTGCCGCCCGTCGACGGAGACCTCGACCGCGGCGATCCCCGCGCCGCCGTCCCAGGCCTTGCCGGCGAGCTCCACGTGCGCGCCGCGTTTCACGTGCGCGCCGTCGACGTGACTCGTGATGAGCGAGTTCACGAGCATCTGGGTAATGGGGGTCGTCTGCGGGTTCTCCTGCGTGCTGAAGCGCACGCCCGGAAAAGCCCCGGTCGGCAGCCGATACGCGCTCTTCATCCAGAAGCCGTCGAAGGGCGCCGACTCGATGCGGATCTCCGTCAGGTGCTTCACCCAGTACGTGCCGGTCCAGCCCGGCACGATCAGGCGCGCCGGCGCGCCATTCAGGTGCGGCAGCGCCTTGCCGTTCATCTCGAAGGCGATCAGCGTGTTCTCATCGAGCGCCCGTTCGATCGGCAGGCTCTTGAGGAAGTCGGGCGTCGCCGGCAGGACCGGCAGGTCCGCGCCGTTGAACACCACCTCGACCGCGCCGGCGGCGACCCCGGCACGGGTGAGCACCTCGCGCAGCCGCACGCCGCTCCACTCGGCGTTGCCCATCGCGCCGTTGCCCCACTGCACGCCGGGGACGCGCGGGCTGAAGAGCCCGCGGCGGTTTCCCGAGCACTGATTCACCGCCGTGAGGGTGACGCGCTCGAAGCCGTGCCTGAGGTCGTGGAGCGTGAAGTCCATGGGCCGCTGGGCCGCGGCGCCGCCGACCTTGAGCCGCCAGGTGTCGACGTCGATCTCCGGAATCACCGCGAGGTGATAGCGAACGAAGAACAGATCGTTCGGCGTATAGAGCGGGACGAGCCCTGCGAGCGGCGTCTCGTAGTTCGGCGGCCGCCAGGCGCGACGGATGAGGGGCTTCTTCCCGGGCAGCGACTCGAGCGGCTCGGCGCCCGGCGCCTCGGCGGCGAGCGCGCCGACACCCGCCGGAGCGGTGCCGCCGAGCAGCCAGCCGCCGGCGGCGGCCAGCAACAGCTCACGCCGGGTCGTCATGCCTCACGAACAGGGCTTGCCGTGATCCGGGCGCGCGCCCGCGGCCTTGGCCTGCGCCTCGCTCATGTACGAGCCCGCCTTGGTCTTGCCATACCAGC
>Ga0335073_10013329_pt1 | contig 11525 bp, 6 predicted proteins | sample Lox_Sample_22_FD_207093 | JGI IMG/M metagenome (GOLD analysis project Ga0335073, IMG submission 207093) | Soil microbial communities from Loxahatchee National Wildlife Refuge, Florida, United States - Lox_Sample_2.2 | ecosystem: Environmental > Terrestrial > Soil > Wetlands | place: USA: Florida... | reverse complement strand
ATCCAGTTGTACGCCGTCGATCATCCTGCCGGCACGGAGATCTTCACCAACGAGAAGTTCAAAGGTCCTCCCTACCCGGAGTTCCGCCTGTTCGGTGTCGAGCGAAGGATCTATCCTAAGACCGCGCGTGACGACAACGGTGCGGATGTTCTGCCGCAACTGATCGCCAAGGATCAGCGTTATCCGGATCATTTCCGCCGTTCCGAAACGGGAGTGGCGAACCTTCATTCGCTTGAACTCGATTTCGGCTCCGCCGCCCCGTCCGGCAAGGCCATCCTGGTGCTGAACGGATGGGTAGATTGGCCGGATGGCAGCACCTTCCGCAGAGCCTCCCAGGAGTCGGAGGCTGGCCTGGTGATGCCGTATCTGCAGGTGCGGGACGTTGCGGGCGCCTGGAAAACCGTGAATCCGGATATGGGCATGCCGGCCGGAAAGCCAAAGACGATCGTTGTCCCGGTCCAGTTTCTTTCCGGGAGCCGTAGGGTGAGAATCGTCACCAATCTGTGCGTGTATTGGGATGAGGTCTTCTTGAGCGAGGGTGCTTCGGACGCCGGCGTGAAGCCCGTTCCCATCGCTTTGGATTCCGCCAACCTGCATTTTCGAGGCTTCTCGCAGACACGCATTGACCCGCAGCGCAAGCAGCCCGATACATTTTTCTACGATCGTGTTTCTCCTGTTTCCTTCTGGAATCCCACGGCGGGCCTCTATACCAGATACGGGCCCGTGGACCGCCTGCTGAGCGACGTGGATGACCAACTGGTGATCATGGGTTCGGGCGACGAAGTGACCCTGCATTTCCGCGCGGATGGCTTGCCCGCGCCCGGTGCCGGCCCAAGCCAAGAAATGACCCGCGATTTCCTGCTCAAGGTGGATGGCTGGGCTAAAGATCGCGATCCGAATACGGCCTTCTCATCCACCGTTCAGCCGCTCCCGTTCCATGGCATGTCGCGGTATCCCTATCCGGCGGACGAACATTTCCCTCGGGATTTCGTGCACGATTCCTACCAGCGCACCTACAACACGCGGCCCGCGCGGGTAGTGCTTCCAGCCCTCGACTCGCGATGACGGATCTGTGCTCATTATCGGGGACCGAGCAAGCCCGTTTGATCCGTGCGGGCGAAGTTTCAGCCGCGGAATTAGTGGAAGCGCATCTGGCGCGCATCGCAATGGTCAATCCGTGCCTGAACGCGATTTGCGAAGCGCTGGAGGAAAGCGCGCAGCGATCCGCTGCCCGTGTGGATCGCGAGAGAGCACAAGGCGATCCACTTCCTCCTTTGGCCGGCGTTCCGTTTTCCATCAAAGATTCGATCGAAGTCGAGGGTACTGTTTGCACCGCCGGCACACTCGGCCGCAAGTCGGCGGAGCCTTCGACTCAGGATGCGACGGTAGTCGCGCGCCTGCGCGCCGCCGGAGCGATTCCGATCGCCCGAACGAACCTGCCGGATCTTTTGTTTGCGTTCGAAAGCGACAACCTGATCCGCGGCCGCACCAGCAACCCCTACGATTTCTCGCGCACCCCCGGCGGCTCCAGCGGAGGGGAGGCCGCTCTGATCGCGGCGTGCGGATCGCCCTTCGGCTTGGGCAGCGACGCGGCGGGAAGCGTGCGGTTGCCGGCGCATTTCTGCGGCATTGCGGGCATCAAACCCACTTCGGGACGCCTGCCTCGCACGGGCCACGTCCCTCCCGCGGGCGGTTGGATCGAAACGCTATGGCAAATCGGTCCCCTGGCGCGCAGAGTCGAAGATCTGAGCGCCCTGATGTCGTTGCTGGCCGCGCCGGACGGCCGCGACCACACCGTCGTCGGCATGCCGTTCCGCGATCCCGCCAACGTGCGTCTGAAAGATTTGCGGGTCGCGTTCTTTACCGACAACGGAATCGTTCCAGCGGACCTGGAAACCCTGGCTGTTGTCAGACAGGCGGCTGCCGCGCTTGAGAAGGAGGTCGAGCGAATCGAAGAACGCCGCCCACCGGGGGTGGAGGAAAGTTTCGAGCTCGAAATGCGGATGATTGGTCCGGATGGCGGCGACGGTTTGCGGGCTTTCCTGACCGCGATCGGGAGCACGCGCACACATCCGCTTCTGGATGGATGGCTGAAGAAGCTCGAGCCGTACCGCACCACCATCGACGGCTTCGCGGAATACTGGGCCGCTCTCGACCGATTTCGATCGCGAATGTGCGCCTTCCTGGAAGATTACGACGCAATCATTTCGCCTGTTTCGGCGACCGCGGCATTGCCGCACGGCGCTTCAATCGAAGAGCGGAACTTCCGGGGATTCAGTTACACGATGACCCACAATCTCACGGGCTGGCCGGCCGCCGTGGTGCGCTGTGGCCAGACGGCCGCGGGACTGCCGATCGGTGTGCAGATCGCCGCTGGCCCTTGGCGTGAAGACGTCGCGCTTCGGATTGCCGCGCACCTGGAAGCCGTTGGCGGAGGTTGGCAACCAAGTCCGTGCCTGTGATCCTGGATCCAATCGCCGCTTACGATCAGATCGGGCCGGTGTTCGCGCGCGTCGCCGAAAGGCGCAAACCGTATCTGAACGGAATCGACGATCTCGTAATCTCTGGAATCCCGGCCGGAAGCCGATCGATGCTCGACGTCGGCTCGGGCGACGGCAGGCGCGCACGCCGGATCGCACGGGCGCGAAACATTGCGGAACTCGTTTTAGTGGAGCCCAGCGTGGCGATGCAAGGCGGCAATGCCGCCAACGTTAGGACCATACGCGCGGAAGAGCTTCACTCAATCGAAGGCGAGTTTCACGTGGTGACCTGTCTTTGGAATGTCCTCGGACACGTTCTTCCCTCCGCCAGTCGCGTGGAGGTTCTTCGTCAGTTTGCCCGTCTGGCGTCTCCGCAAGGACGGATCTTCGTGGACGTGCATCACCGCTACAATCTGCGGCACTACGGCGCGATTCCAACGGCGATCCGCTTCCTGCACGATCATCTGAGCTGGAGTGAGACCAATGGCGACGTGGGCGTCGACTGGGATGTCGAGGGCGTGCGCTGCACAACACGAGGGCACGTCTTCACTCATCGGGAGTTTCGCTCTCTTGCCCGGGCCGCCGGCCTGAACATCGAGAGCCAGTTCGTGGTCGACTATGCCACCGGAGAACGCCGGCGCTGGCGGTTCGATGGACATCTCTTCTACGTTTTGCGAGCCACTGCCCGTCGCAGCACGCAGCAGACTTCGTGAATCTGCTCGCCGGTGAGGCGATTGAAAAACGGCAGCGCCAGGGTTTGAGCCGCGACTTGCTCCGTAATTTTCAGGTCATTGCGAGGATTTGCGTAGCCGGCGAAGAGCGGTTGCCGGTGCAGAGGAGCAAAATAGCGGGAACATCCGATCCCATTTTCTGTCAATTGTCGCATCACTTCGTCACGATTTTCAACGCGGATCACGTAAACGAACCAGCAGATGCGTCCATCCTGGATCTGTAACGGCGGAGTTGTCACTCCGGGGACAGCCCGAAGCTCCTCCGTGTACTGAATCGCAAGCGCCTCGCGGCGGTCCAGAATGCCGTCGATCCGTTTGACCTGCTCCAGGCCAAGCGCGCAGTTCAGTTCCGAAAGCCGGTAGTTGTACCCGAGCAGGCTGTGCTCCAGCCAGCCGTCCGAGTCCCGCCTGCCTTGGTTGCGAAGCGCCCGGATGGTATGCGCCATTTCGGAATCGCGAGTCACGACCATGCCACCCTCGCCCGTCGTGACGGGCTTGTTGGGATAGAACCCGAACACGCCAAAGTGTCCGATTCCGCCGGCGGGCCTCCGTCGATAGCGGGCTCCGATCGCCTCGCAGGCGTCCTCAATCACGGGCAGGCCGTGCTCCCGGGCGATTTCCATGATCGGGTCGAGATCGGCAGGATATCCAAAGGTGTGAACCGCGATAATCGCCCGCGTTTTCGCGGTAATATTCCGCTCCAATTTAGCCGGATCAAGGTTGAGCGTGACCGGGTCAATATCCACAAAGACAGGTCTGGCTCGCTCATAAAGGACTGCATTAGCAACGGAAATAAACGTGAAGGATGGCACAATCACTTCGTCGTCCGGGCCGATGCCGAGCGCACGCAAGCAAAGATGCAGGCCCGCGGTTCCCGAGCTGAGGGCGATCCCGTACGGCACGCCCACAAGATCCGCGATCGCTCTTTCAAATTCCTCCATCACAGGGCCGATACTCAGCCGCGGCGTTCGCAACACCTTCACTACAGCCTGGATATCGGCCTCCGTAACGTCGGGCGCCGAGAGCGGTATCCTCATCCGAGTGCCCGCACGTGCTTGATCAACAGTTCCTCGCCGAGCGGCAAGGATGTCAGTACAGAAACGATTCTTTGAGAAGCGCATCCATCCCCGTACAGGTTCGCCATACCCTGGAGCGATTTCCGGAATTCGTCGCTCCTTGCGGTTTCAATGCGCTCCAGGATGCAACGAGCATCCGGTTCCGCGTCGAGCACGTTGCGGCCATGTTCGCGGCCCTGCTGGCGAATCCCCACATTGACGGCCGGCAACGAGAAGGACGCAGCTTCAATGATCCCGCTGCTCGAATTGCCGACCAAAAACTCGACGTGTCTCATCAGGCTCCAGTAAATCAACGGGTCCAGGTTGACGAATATTCTGCCGCCGCGGTCGCGCAGGAATGCTTCAATCCGCGCGATCAATTCGCGGCTGCCCGCATCCGCGTTGGGATAGCAGAACAGGAGCTGTTCCGGCAGCTCCTCGAGCGCATCGAACAGCGCATCCGCCTCGCGGATGGTGTCCCGTGCGATCGTCGCCGGATGATAGGTGACGATCGCCGACGGCCGGCCGAGATCGATGGCCAGTTGCCGCTCGAGTTGCTCGCGGCTCAAGAGCGGACTGCGCCGCAGATGATCCAGCGACGGCGCACCGGTGCGGTGGACGCGCCACTCTTCCTCGCCCATGGCGATTACCCTGGCGTGCGCCATTTCCGTGGAAGTGAAGTGGACGTGGCTCATCTTGGTGAGCGCGTTGCGGACCGCGTCATCAATGGCGCCTTGGCTGATCTCGCCGCCTTCGATGTGCGCCAGGGGAATCCGCAACGCCAATGCAACCGAAGCGGGAGCGAGCATTTCGTAGCGGTCCGCGATCAGCAGCAGCAGATCCGGGCGCATCCCGCCCAGGCAATCCGCCAGACTCAACGTGGCCAGACCGATGGTCTTGGCCATGCCGACATCCGTATCCGAACTGAGCAAGCACTCGATGCGCGCGTCGATGCGGAATCCGGCCTTCTCGATCTCCCGGATGGTGAAGCCGAATTCCGGAGACAAGTGCGGCCCCAGCGCGATGATCCTCAAATCCACCTCGGGATGAGCCGCCAGGTCGCGTAGCGGCCAATACAGCGCGGTGAAGTCGGCCCGAGAGGTGGTGACGGCGGCGATTGTTCGCGTCATGCTAAGAGCTCGCTGGGCACGTATTCAGGAACCATGGAACCGAGCGTCCGAATCAGTCCAGGAACGTCCTGGGAAGAGATGCACCCACAGAGCCGCTGCATGATGTCCTCGACTTGATCGCGTGGAAGGCGGCAGGTCCGGAAGATTTGCAGCCGGCCGGGGAGGGTTCCTTCCTTGATCTCGGCCGCGGAAGAAAGCTCCTCCGTGAGTTTGTCTCCGGGCCGGCAGCCGGTAAACACGAGCGGGACTTCGGCAGCCGCCGCATCGATCAGGAACGCTGCCAGATCGGCAATGCGGGTTGGGTCGCCGAATTCCGGCGCGAGAATCCTGCCTTCCAGATCCGTCATCGCGCAAGCCAGGATCGCATTGACGGTCTGGTTGAGAGACATAAACCAGCGGGCCGCTTCCGGGTGGGTGACGGTAACGGGCTTGTGCCCGGCGATCTGCCTCAGGAAAATCGGGACCACGCTCCCGGGCGACCCGATCACGTTTGCGAGGCGGATGGCGTTCATGCGGGAGACGGGATTACTCAGCGCGACAACGGCCAGCTCGGCGAGGCGTTTGGAAACACCCATGACGCTGTGCGGGTTCACGGCTTTGTCGGTGGAAATCAGGATCAGCCGCGGCGTCCGGTGACGGGCGGCCGCTTGCGCCAGCGTATACGTACCGATCGCATTGTTGCGAACGGCCGCGATCGGGTTGCGCTCCAACAAGGGAACGTGCTTGAAGGCCGCCGCGTGATAAATGATCTGCGGCTCAAACCGAGTGAAAACCCCGTCGAGCAAAGGAACGTCGTTCACGCTGCCGAGGACAGGCTGACAAGCCACCTGGCCGAAGGCCGATTGGAGGATCTGGTGGATTTCGAAGAGGTTGTGTTCCGACGACTCCAGCAAGACGATGCGGCTGGGACCGGCCGCGGCAATCGCTTTGACCAAGGCGGATGCGATGTATCCTCCGGCGCCGGTGACGAGGACGGACTGTCCGGCGTGGGCTGATGCAGACGCGAAGTCGAGGGTGTCAGCGCTGTCGCTCGCGAGAAATCGATTCCAGAACCCAGAGTCAGAAGGGGAAAGTTCGTCCATGCCTATGGATTCAGATTACAAAATGAAAGAGCCTCGCCGGTATTCCGGCGAGGCCCATGACTTCGTGCGAGGTTGCGGCTGCCTCAGAACGTGAAGCGCGCCACCAGTTGGCCCGATCTGGGATTCGTTCCAGCTCCGTTGAGAGTGTTTACAAATCCGTAGCCTCCGTTTAAAGCGCCTGACGTACCGGGAAGACCCGGGAACGGGTTGCCGGTTGTGGCGGCCGTCGTGCTGGTCGTGGCGCCAGTCGGCATGGGATAGAACACACGATTGAACGGATTGAAGAACTGGGCTTGGATCAGCAGCTGTAATTTTTCTGTTATGCGGAAGATCCGGCCCAGGCTCAGAGATTCGGCCGGCTGCCGCTGCCAGCGGCAGCTGCTGTAATACGGCGCAGCGTCGCCGAACGTTTCGGTGGTCTGGTTCACCCAAGCATTGGGATTCAGGACCAGTGTTTTGGTCGGATCGAAATGGCTGTTCGGATTGATGGCCAGGCAGGACTGGCCGGGCACATAGTTCTCAAGAGGCTCGCTCCCGCCGAAATTCGAGACGCCGTTCAAAGGCGTGCCGCCGACCCCCATGGTATTCCACAGGGTGATGTTGGACGCCGGACTCTGGATCAGCATGCCACTGGCATACTTCAGAACCGCACCGACGTTCCAGTCGCGGGCCAGCCAGCTAAGACCCTTTCCGAAACCGTTGCCGTTGAGAAAGCCCTCGGGCAACTTCGGAGTCGTGTACAGGAAATTGATCACCAGCACCTGAGGCTGGTCGAAGCCGGAGATCTGCTTATCGGTCGCAATGTTGAAGGGGTCGTTCAAAACGGGATCTTCCGGGGTCAAGTAGGAGGTATTGGAATTGGCCCCGTTGGTCAACGACTTCGACCACGTATAAGCCAACTGAGCGGTCAAGCCATGCGAGTAACGCTTGGTGACCTTAATCTGCAGCGAATCATACCAGGTGTCTCCATCCGGCGGTCCGAGGAACGACGGCACGCCGAACCATTGCGGATAGGGCCGCAGCGCCTGCGCCAGGGTCTCGCTGTTGGGGAAACCTGGATAGACGTTGTTGGGATTGGCTAATGCGGGGAATCTTGCGATGACGGCCGGGTTGTTGATCGTGTCCTGAAGCAAGGCGTAATCGGCTGGATTCTGGAAGCTCATGTTCTGGGTTGTGCCGTACACACCCCCTCCGCCGGGGCCTTCGGTGGTCAGGCTCGCAAGACGCTGCTGGGTCAGGCCGTTAAACGACTGGGTGTCGAGGAGCGGCGCGGTGAACCAGGCGCCGCGATTGCCGACGTAATACGCGTCGACCACCAGGTTGGAAGCGATCTCCCGCTGGAAACCGATGCTCCACTGGAAGATACGCGGGAGTCTGCCGGTCTTCGGGATGGTGATGAACGGCTCCTGGGGCGGAACGCAGCCGATGTTTCCGCTCGGACCGCAACCCGTGGAAGAGACCGGGAACGGGTATTGGTTGTATTCCGGGAACGTGGGAGCGAGAGAACCCGTGAGGGGGTTGCCGTTCGCTAGTTGCGTGGCCGGGAGGAATTGGCCGGGTGAGGCAATGGTGTAGAAGTTCGCCACGCTGGCTGACAGGAAGGCGTTGTCGGCCGACGATGAGTAAGCCATCGACCCGCCGGCGCGGAATACCGTCTTGGGCGTGATTTGGTACGCAACACCTACGTGAGGTCCAAGCGAGAAGGGATAGGCGTTGTTCAACGGGCCATTGTTTGTGGCGCCATACACGATCGCACCCGCCAGTCCACCGGGGCTATATGCGGATGCAAGCGCGGTGTTGACGCAGGTGAAGCAGGCGTCAGACATTCGCCCGTGCTCTTCGGTGTATGTTGTGGCGTAGTCCCACCGCAAACCAAGCTCCAGTGTCAACTTTCGATTCACTTTCCAGCTATCCTGGATAAACACGCCCCAGGTGTGGTTACCCAGGCGCGAGTCGTTGATGGCGGAAGTTTCCACGTACGAGGTCTGGCCGAGCAGGAAGCTGGCGTACGGGAACCCTGACGTAAAAATGAGGGGTTGGCCGTATTCCTGGGGATTCTCCGTCTGCTGAGCGCTGAACCCGTATTCGCCGAACGCGCGCAGGCTGCTCTGTTGCGGGACGCCGTCCAGGATCATATCGGCGCCCACCTTGAAGGTGTGGTTCCCATGGACCCAGGTCATGCTGGTGTTCGCGGTCGGTTTGATTTCCGTATCGATGTAGCCCGCAGCGAGGCCGCTCGAGCCGGGGCTGGGAGCAAAAAAGCCCGAGCCCAGTGCGATACCACCGCCGACTAAAGCATCGTTCAGACCGGCGAAGGATGGCATGTAGCTACTGGCAGGAAAATCCGCGAAGGTATGGCCCCCGGATACGCCGCCGTACCCGTTCGCGGCCGCCGTGGTGGCCCCTTCGTCAAATGGGACCTGCGGCCCAAGATCGGGATGGCTATAGTAGAGCAACCCGGCCCCGAAATGGAACAACAGCGTGGGGCTGATCGTGTCGTCGAAATTGAGCCGGTAGGTAAACGCGCGATCGGCGTTGGGGACCGCCGGAGCTAGATCGGTGGCGAACCCGTTCGCGTTGGGCGAATTCGTTTCCGTCGCCGAAATGTAGCCGGACAATTTCATTTTCGAGCTGAGCATTTGATCGACCTTCAACGACGGGATGGTGGTGTGCTCGAAGTTGGAATAGGCCGGGATGGCGTAGTTGTTCAAACCGTTAGCGCTGGTTAAGTTGGGCTTGGGGAAGAAACTCTGCAGGTACAATGCGACAGGGTCCAACCGGCTCAGGGGAATGGCGTTGTTGGGAAACGGGGCTTCCGTGATTTGTCCGTTTGCACCGACGCTCCTGGTGGACGGATCGAAAATCTGGTTCACAGCGGCATCCGAGGGAAATACCCCAGGCACGGGAATAGGAAATGGGCCAAACCCCTCGGCTCCGGCGAAGTTCCCGCTCTGATAAGCAGCCGCGGGCACGGTTGCAATTCCGTTGTTCGTCACCGTGGTTTGCCGGAACTGCTCGAAACTGAAGAAGAAGAAGGTTCTGTCTTTCCCGTCGTATAGCTTCGGGATCTTCACGGGGCCGCCCAACGTGAAGCCATAATCATTGCGCTTCACGACATTCTTGATGTGCCCGGAGTTGAAGTTCGAAGCGCAAGTATTGTTCTGGTTGCAGTTGGCCGTGAATGGCAGACCGGCGTTCAGCGCATTGTTGACAAAATAGTCGTAGCCGCTCCCGTGATATTGGTTCGTTCCGGACTTCATGGTGAAGTTCAGGTAACCGCCGCCGGCTCCGCCATACTCAGCGGCGTAGTTGCTGGTTTGCACGGAGACTTCCTGGACGGCATCGGTTCCCTGCTGGACAGACTGATTGATCTCCCGCCACAGGCCGTTGGTAGCGTCCATGCCTTCCACCATGATGGTTTGCGAACTCGAGGGCAAACCGTTGATGCGCAGCACCGAATCGGTGGTCTGTTGCGCGCCTGGCAGGACGTTCAGAACAGTCAGAGGATCGCGAATATTGCCCAAACCAGTGCTGCCGCCTGTGCCGTTGGTGGTGAAGAGCGGTAACAGGTCCGCCTGGGAGTAATCCACCTGATGGCTGATTTCGCCGCTTTCGGTTTTGAGCAGGGGAGCTTCCGTACTGACCGTAACGGTCTCGGCAGAAGAACCGACTTCGAGCACCGCGTCGACGCGGATGGTTTCGGCCACCTGAACGAGCAGGTTGGGCCGCTCGAATTTCTTAAAGCCCTGCGCATCCACCGTGAGCGCGTACGTGCCCACGGGCACGTTGGCCAGCGTGTAGTTGCCCGTGTTACTGGTGCCGATTTTGTAGATGGCTCCCGTGGCGGTGTTCGTGACCTGGATGCTCGCGTTCGGAACGACGGCGCCCGTCGGATCCGTGACCGTTCCGGTGATCGTACCGCCGGCGCCTTGACCGAATGCTGACAAGGTGCAGATCAAAAAGAGACTGGCGATTTTCAACCGCATGAAGATACCCCTCCCTGGCTGCGAGGCCTAAGGATAACCGTGTGATACCAACCTTCAGAACTAACCAAAACTTCGGATATCATACAACAGTCGCCTGTAACGGCGACGGTTCCGGCCAAAATTTGCCGCTGTTTAGACGGCACATTAATGTGTCCTAAACGCATGAGAGTCTGGAGGATAATCACGCCGCGTTGGTGACCGTATCAAGCTGTTTGATGCGCGGGACTCGGGGGCGCACCCGAAAGGGCCTTCCGCAGGGCGCCTGAGTAACTTCTGCAGTATGGGACCGGCCACCGAAAGAGTTAACCGGCCCCCAAACTCTTCAAGTTTCTTTCGATCTGTGGCAGAAGATTGGAGGGCCCGTTGCGCAACACGTACTGGTGGGCCTCATCGAGATATTTTCGTGCGGTGGCGCGGTCTCCCAGGTTCACGTAGGCCTGCACCAGAAACATCAGCGCAACCGGGGTGTCCTGGTCTTCCACCCGGAGCGCCGGAAGGAGCACGGGAATGGCTTCCCGGCTGCGGCCCGCGTACAGAAGGTCTTTCGCCAATTCCAGGCGGGCGATGCGAAAATCGGGCTGCTGCTCGACCGCGATGCGATATTGATCGATGGCGTCACCCAGACGATGCTGGCGTTCGCGCACATCGGCGAGCCAGGCATGCGCTTCCGCGTTATTGGGCTTGATCTGGATGGCCCGGTCGAGCTCGGCCACGGCCGCATCGTACTTGCCCTCGGCGGCGAGCGCCGTGCCGTGATACATGTACACTTCCGGGAGCTGCGGGCTCACTGCGCGAGACCTCTGATAGAGATCTTCCACTTCCTCGGGAGTGGCCTGGTTCGGGTATTGCGCGATGTAAAGAAGATTGACCAGGCAGTCCAGATTGTCCGGATATTGTTGCAGAACCTCCTTGTAAATCCGCGCGGACTGGTCGAAGTCCCGCCTGTTCAGGAGGTTTTTGGCTTGCATGAGGCGGTTCTCGATGCCGGTGGCGAGGTGCATCATTTGCGCGTACAGCTCGTCTCCGGAGGGCGGGTATTGGTCTTTATGCGTTTCCGCGAG
>Ga0335073_10013327_pt1 | contig 11526 bp, 7 predicted proteins | sample Lox_Sample_22_FD_207093 | JGI IMG/M metagenome (GOLD analysis project Ga0335073, IMG submission 207093) | Soil microbial communities from Loxahatchee National Wildlife Refuge, Florida, United States - Lox_Sample_2.2 | ecosystem: Environmental > Terrestrial > Soil > Wetlands | place: USA: Florida... | reverse complement strand
TTGCGCCACGGTAAACGGCGAAGCATCCCACCAGTCCATGTCCTTCACATAGCCGTTGGCATAGAAAAAGTAATCCCGCTTCCAGTGAGCCGGAAGTGCCGGGAGCTTCGAAACATCAAACTCCGTTGCAATCTCCTCGCCGCTGCCGAAGATCGCATAGCGGTCGTCGACGCTCTTCACCAGGGGGGTTACATCGCCAAAATGGGTATAGCTCCCGCGCTGGTGCTGGAACGGTCCCGTAAGGCTCACACGGTCGTAGTCATAACTAAGGTCGCCCGGGCTCTTGCCTTCAATCTGTGTCGGATAGCCGCGGAACTGTTCCGTGGCCTGTGCCAACGGCACCTCGGTTTTGCGGAAAGCGCCCGCGGAATTATTGTCGATCAGCACCTGGTCCCAGTAAATCTCAAGATTGCTCACCAGCCGGATGCGTTGCGTGCCTGGGGGCAGCTTCCCAGTCAAATCGACAACAATGGTGCGTTCCAGCCCCGCCGGGAATCCCGCTTCGCCGGGGATGGTCTGCCAAGTCCCGTTCGGCAGTTGCGCCTCCACATACGGAGAAATGGGCTTGATGCCCGCCTGCCACGCAGCGTAGAGCGACGTCGCGCTGAAGTAGTTCACATACCCGGTCATCAACAGGCGCAGCGGGGCTTTCGCATCCACCTTTCCCAGATCCAGCGTGAGCGTGTGCACATTGGCAAAGCCGTCGTATGGAGTCGCCGTGAATCCGCTTGCAAAAGTATGATCGCGCCGGCTCAGCACATTCAAAACATCCTGCCCATTGCCGTCCCACGCGCCCACTGGCAGACGCGTCCCCTGCGAGGCCACCACACGGCCTGATGCGAACGGCGGATCGTCAAGAAAGCGCTCATCCGGATTCACTTCAACGTTTTCAGGATGATCAACCGCGACTAGCCGCAATTGATCGATGTAGTTGACCTCTTCCATCGGCTCGATAAATCGCATGCTCAGCCTGCCGTTCACGGGCACCGCCTCCGCACCATCAACCTTGATCCATTCGCTGGGTCGCGGAGTGTTGCGCCGCGTCGGTGTAAACCAATGCCCTACCACCGCCGCGCCAATCACGTCGGTAACAAGCTTGTACTTGTGGCCGTCCCACACAAAGAGCACGGGACATGAACTGCCCCTGCGGTCGGCCTCTTTCATCGCAATCACCTGCGTGTGCGGCAGATCGATTTCGTCCTGCAGCACCCCGGTGGGCCACAGAATACGCAGCAGGTCAATGCCATCGGCTTTTCCCAGACCAATCAAGAGTTGAGGTGGCCCCTGTGTCTGGTAGCCCGAGGCGCCTGCCAGTTCCCACTTTTGCCACTGCCCTTGAGAAAAGATTTCGACCTTCGAGCCAATCGCGGTCTTGTTGTCCGCATAGCCGGTCAGGTCTAGGCGAACGAAGTGGTTCTTGTTCGCGCCGATGTTGTGCAACAAAACCGGCGGAGCATCGGCCTGGACCACAATCAAATCGGGAGCCCCATCCCCGTCCACGTCGGCTGCAATCAGGCCGCGGGGATCGTGCAGTTTGAGGTTGTCAAGGCCCAGCACCCGGCTCACATCTTCAAAACTGCCATCGCCGCGATTTCGCAAAACACGTACGCGCGGGCCCGAACTCGTTTGCACAATGACGGCCAGATCGATCCATCCGTCATTGTCAATGTCGATGGGCGTCAATCCCCATCCCCGCTCCGCATCGTGCAACGGCAGTGGCACGCGCTCAAACCGCCGACCGATATCGTTCGGCCCCGCAACGTTGCGCCAAAGCGTGATTCCAGGCGCCCCGGCATGGGTGACGGCAATATCCATCCAGCCGTCCTTGTTGTAGTCAAGCACCGCGATGCCTTCAGTGGGCGGCAGTTTTTCGTTCTCGTAGAGCGCCTGGGTCGGGTATTTGCCCTCGCGCGGATTGACGTAAATGATGGGCGAGGCGCTATCGCCGGTCGTCGCAAGGTCGACTGCCCGGTCATTGTTAAAGTCAGTTAAGATAACTCCGGCCGTCCTGCCGCTGCCGCCCAGCCCCGTCGGCTCAGTCCACTCAGTAAATGTCTTGTTGCCGTTGTTGCGCCAAAGCACATTCGATTCGCCACCGTTTTGCAGCGGTGTTCCCGTCAGAAGCAGGTCCAGATCGCCGTCGTGGTCGTAGTCCACAAAGGTGATCCCCGTCGGCCTGTTCCGCGGCGCGAGACCTGCCGCAGCCGTTACGTCTTCAAACTTCCCATGACCCAGGTTGCGAAACAGCAAAAGATTGTCATCAAGAGCCACGGCAAGATCATTCAGTCCGTCGCTGTCGAAATCGCCAACTGCGCATGCAACCGCGTGCCCTGAGGCTTTCAACCCCGCGGCAACGGCGTCCAGGTCTTCGTAGCTGCCATCGGCACGCCTGTGCAGCACGCGAATCGCCTGCTCACCAGACTGCATCAGAATCAGGTCCATGCTGCCCGAGCCGGTCACGTCCATCATGCAGGCCCCGCCCGTCTCCTGGCTGTTGTGATTGGGCGCGACCATCTCCTGCGCTTCCAGGTGAATCGGTATCATCTCGCGTTGGACTGACTGAGGTTCTTCGACCGGCGTCACAGTGGAATAATGTCCCTGTTCTCCGTAGGCAAGGCCGATCGCGGCGGCGATCTTGGTGCTGGTCATGTGCTGAAACAGCTTGAAGCGTTCCCTTGCTTCGGCCGTGCGACCGGTGCGTTGAAACGCGCGAGCGAGCTGAAATTCAGCGGAGGCATGCAGCGGATTGATAGCCAGCGCCTGCTCGAAAACTCCGATAGCCTTATCGAATTGCTTCATCTCCGCATAACAGACGCCCTCAAAATAATAGGAATCGGCGTCTCTCGGATCGAATTTCACAGCCTGCTGAAAACTGGCGAGGGCTGCATCCAGTTCGTTATCCGCGTGCTGCGCCAGGCCAAGGTTGTACCACGCCTGCGGATCATCTGGCTTAAGTACAAGCGCTTCCTTCAGGACCGTCTTGGCTTCAGGCAGTTTTTGCAGCGTCATCAAGGCGATGCCGTCATTCACGGCAGCCTGTGCCATCTTTGGATCCTTCTTGAGGGCATCGGCGAATGAGGTCGCCGCTCGTTCCGTGAATTGCTGCCCCATCTGTGCCACGCCGCGATTGTTCAGTTCGATCGCCGCGGCGTTATAGCGGGCTTCGGTTGCCGCAGGGGCGCCGACGGTTGCTGCAAGACACACAAGGACCACGACTCCATTCTTTCCCATCCAATTCCTACTCAACTTGATCTCCAACCCTCGGACTGCCTGAACCATGAAGCGATGTATGCATCCAGTGTATGCGAGCGGTCTGGCGGATCGCTTCACCTGTGCCGGCCGCAGCCTTCAGGCCTGGCATGGTCGTCTTGTATCCCCGACGAATCGATTGCTTCCGATTCCAGTGTCATGGTAGCGTCCTGAAATACCCTCGTGAGAGAGACCTGAAACATGATTTCATCTCAGCAAATGGACACGTCCCGCTGCGTCTACCAGATGAAAACCTGGAAGAGGGCATTCTGCATCATCCTCGGGTTTGTGCTGATCGCCTGCGGATCGATCTTCACCCTGACTTCCAGTTCAGCCGCTTCCGGCTCCCTCGCACTGATCCCGATGATGTTCTTCCTGGCGGCCGGAATCTACATGTTCGCCTGGGCTTTGCGCGCCAGACTGGTCATCGACGGACCGCGCATCGAGGTCCGCAGCGCATTTCAGCAGAAAACAGCCGATCGCAGCGAGATTGAGGGCTTTCGCACCTTCAGTTCGAGAAACGGAACTTACCTGCGCCTTTACCTCAAAGACGACCGCGGAAGCATCACGGTTCCTCGTGACTTCGAAACAGATGGGGAGTACGACAGTTGGTTTCGGCAGATTCCAGATCTGGACCAGCGTGACCGCGAAGCGCTGCTTGATGAAATCTCTCACCAGGAGGCCCTGGGCGCGACTCCTGAGGAGCGAATGGGAGCGCTTGCCACCGCCAAAACCTGGAGCATCTTCCTTCTTGTCGTTGCCATCGCCGCAGCAGTCGTGTTGAACTTCGCGGGCATCGAATTCCGCATGATCTCGGCCGCGGTCCTCGCAGCAGCTCCGGTGGTCATGCTCGGTCTTCTCTGGCGGACACCCCTCCTTTATGCTGTTTTCAAACAAAAAGCTGATCCAAGGGCAGAGGTGAGTTTCGTCCTCATGGCGGCCGGATTGGGACTCCTGATCCGGGACCGCGACGTGCACCTCGTATCCATGCAGCCTTTGTTGTGGCTCGTTGCGCTGATAGCGCTCGCCTTTCTAGCCGGGCTCTGGGGATCACTCGGCCAAGGTGCGTCCATCCTGGGCAAGGCTTTTGGGCTGCTGTTCTTTGCGGGTATGTACAGTTACGGGCTCGTAGTCCTCGCGGATACTCTACCCGATCGCTCGCCGGTCACGCCTTATGCCACAACCGTAGTCGGAAAACACGTTTCGCACGGACGCTCGACGACCTATACCCTCCGCCTCGCGCCCTGGGGACCGCTTCAGGAGCCAAATGGAATCAGCGTCTCCTCGAGGATTTACGAGAAAACCGACATCGGGGACACAGTTTGTCTTGATCTGCGCCCGGGAGCTCTTCACGTTCCCTGGTATGTCCATGTGCCCTGTGACGGGCAAGTCTCTCCTGACCTCGTAAAGTGAATCCCAATCGATATCCGCGATAACTAGCCGCAAAACAGTCGCTAATCTACCCAAATCGGGACAAACGTCTGCCCCCCCATAATCCGGTTGAACAGCAATTTATACTGCCACTGTGCTTCCGCATGGAAACAGAACTCCCTGGTTCCCAGTTGGCTTCGGCATCCGCAGGCAGGCCCGCGTTGGGTGAAACCGCGCCCCTCAAGCGGCGGGTCGGCGTGGTGACCACCTCACGCGCAGACTACAGCCATCTTTACTGGCCACTGCGCGAATTGGCCGTCCATCCTGCCGTGGAACTCGGCGTCTTCGCTCTTGGGCCCCATCTCTCACCGGAGTTCGGCGGCACAATCGCCGAAATCGAGCGCGATGGTTTTCCTATCAAGGGGCGCATCGAGTGCCTGCTCAGCTCCGATTCCGACACCGGCATGGCCAAGACCATCGGCGTTGCCATTCTCGGCCTGGCCGATGCCCTCACCGCATGGCGCCCCGACATCCTCCTGCTGATTGCAGATCGGTACGAAATGCTGGCCCCGGCCGCCACGGCCCTTGCTTTGCGCATTCCCGTCGCCCATATCGAAGGTGGTGAAATAAGCCAGGGCGCCATTGACGATCAGGTGCGCAATGCACTCACAAAACTTGCGCACGTACACTTCACATCCACTGAAACTGCCCGCCGCCGCGTCATCTCGATGGGAGAAGAACCGTGGCGCGTGCACCGCGCGGGAGCCCCCTCGCTCGACCATCTTCGCCGATCCAAACTGCTCAACCGCGACGCCATCGAGGCCAAGCTCGGAGTACAGCTCTCGGGTCCAACCCTGCTCGCAGCATGGCACCCGGTCACCATCCTCCGCAACACCAATGCAGAAGCGGACGCGCTGTTCTCGGCACTTGCCGAAATTCCAGCCCGGCTTCTCTTCGTCTATCCGAATTCCGATGCCGGAAGCTACGCTCTCATCGAACGAACACGTTCTCTCGCGGCAACCCGTGCAGACACCCATATCTTCGTAAACCTCGATGCGGTGACCTATTGGAGCCTCCTTCGTCAAGTCGACGCCATGATCGGCAACTCCTCGAGCGGCATCATGGAAGCCGCTTCGTTCGCGATTCCGGTCGTCAATGTAGGCATACGGCAACAGGGCCGGGAGCACGGACAAAACGTAATCGACGTTCCGGCGGAATCCTCTGAAATCGCCGCGGCAATCAAAAGGGCCCTGGAGCCGGAGTTTCGAAAGAAACTCGCCGGCATGATCAACCCATACGGCGATGGCACTGCCGCCCCGACCATTGCCCGCATCCTTTCGTCCGTTTCCCTCGAAGGTATCCTCATGAAGCAGCCGGCCCCTTTGCTCGACGAGAACGCGATTCTGAAGTTGGAAAACCCGGCGCGATGACTCAGGCCTGGTCGATCAGTCGTAGGGCAACTCACCATTCGCTGCAATGCATCCTACGCACTAGGTCATAGTGCAAAGTTGAATCAACGGGATCAGGCAAAATTCACGAAAGCTCGTCCACCTTCGACCCAAAGTGGCAATGAAAGCCCCCTTTTCTGAGAACGGGAATGTTTCACTGGGTTTTCAACGATCGCAGGTAGCCACACACAACTGAGCTCAATAGACTGAATCCATCCGTTGAAGAGCAGGTAATTATGGTTGTAAAGACACAAAGCAAGGGGCCCGGCGTAACCGGCCTGCACGTCGGAACAAGCAACGTCCGCCGTTACTTTCCCAAGGGAACCTCATACATCGATTTGCAGCTCGATCATCTCAACATTCGATGCGGCTTGAAACCCGATTTCTGGCAAGATGAGCCTGACATTTATGACCCCAGGCTCGGTGCATGGCTTGAAGCCAAGCAGCTCCACCGTGCGCCTGGACGGGTTTCGGTTCCATTGGCGATGATCCCTGCTGGCAAAGATTCCTTTCGCCTGCAACTGTTTCATCGGTTGGACGGGCGAAGGTAGGCTGCGGACAAAAGGCGACACGATTGCCAATCGATCCCCGCAAGCGGCAATCACAACTTGAATCAACCCCTTTAAAGAAAACGTATCCAATCCAGCAATCGCCTCTTCTGAATACGCTGCCGATCCGCATGTAACAGCGAACAGCCTCTGATTCGGGCTTCTTTCCCTTAAACATTCATCAGCAAATCCAGCGTCCCTGCCACGTCGCGTTGCTTGGTAAACTCACTGAAGAATGTCAATCACCGAGCTTCAGCAGGCGATGGAGCGCTGCACCGCAATCGGCACCGATGCCTTTGGCGATCGCGCGGCCATGGACCTGTTTCTCGAACTTCGGGCAGCGCTCGAAAGCGGCGAAGCTCGGGCCGCGTCTCCCGATCCCGACTCGCCAATCGGTTGGCGGGTCAATCCCTGGGTCAAGCAGGGTATTTTGCTGGGATTTCGGCTCGGCGTCCTCCACGATTTTTCCGGGTCAGGCCTGTCCTTTGTCGATAAACACACCTTCCCGGTCCGCCTTTTCAATGCGCAAAACGGGATACGGATCGTGCCCGGAGGCTCAGCGGTCCGCGCCGGAGCCTATCTGGCTCGTGGCGTTGTGTGCATGCCGCCCATGTACATCAACGCTGGCGCCTGGGTCGACGAGGGAACGATGGTCGATTCGCATGCACTGGTCGGTTCCTGCGCGCAGATCGGCAAGCGGGTGCATTTGAGTGCCGCGGCGCAAGTCGGCGGCGTTCTCGAACCGGTCAATGCCTCCCCGGTCATCATCGAGGACGATGTCCTGGTGGGAGGCAACGCGGGAGTGTATGAAGGGACGATTGTGCGCAAGGGCGCCGTTCTTGCCGCCGGCACAATCCTCACGCGAGGCACTCCGCTGTTCGACCTCCCCAATGGCGCCATTCTCAGAGCAACCGCAGAACTCCCTCTCATCGTGCCGGAAAATGCTGTCGTAGTTCCCGGCTCCCGATCCGTCGCCAAGGGCATAGGGCGCGAATGGGGACTCTCCATCTATTCCCCCGTCATCGTGAAGTACCGCGACGCGAAAACCGACCTCAGCGCCACACTCGAGGATTTGCTACGCTGAATGAGATGAGCTGCCGCACCGGTCGTGTGATCCCCATCCTGCGCATCTTTTCCATCGAGAAAGCGCGCGAGTTTTACCTCGAGTACGCGGGATTCCATCTCGACTGGGAACACCGGTTTGAGCCAACCGCGCCCCTCTACATGCAGGTCTCGCGCGACGGACTCACATTGCATCTCTCGGAACATTATGGCGACGGTTCTCCTGGAACCTGCTTCCAGGTCGATTTCGAGGGCGTTCGTGAACTGCACGCCGAGCTCAGCGCAAAGGGCTATCCGTACTGGCGCCCCGGCATCACAGAGACCTTCTGGGGAACTCCCCGACTCGTCCTGCTCGATCCCTTCGGAAACAAGATCCATTTGTGTGAACCGAAGCCGGCCGATCATGAACCGCAAAATGCGCGGGAGGGTTCCAACGTTTAGTCTGGTCCGATGGATAAACCGCGAGCCACGCAAGCAGCCCAACTGATTCGATGGGGCGTGATCGGGCCGGGCCGCGCAGGATCGCGCTTTGCAGAAGGATTGAAGGCCGTCGAAGGCGCTTCCCTCGATGTGGTTTGGGGACGTACACCCAAGCGGGCGCGGCAGTATGCGGAAAAGTTCGAAGTTCCGAATGTGCCTGATTCTCTAGACGACCTGCTCAACGCCGCAATTGATGCAGTCTACATCGCAACTCATCCTGACAGCCACGCCGAGTTCTGCCGGAAGGCGCTCGACGCGGGCAAGCATGTCCTTTGCGAAAAGCCTGCGGCACTGAATGAACGGCAGGTCGCGGCGGTCCTTGATGATGCCGGCCGAACGGGCCTCCTCTATATGGAGGCGATGAAGCCTCCATTTTTCCCCCTTTATCAGAATCTCAGGGAGCAACTCAATGACGATCCGATTGGTCCGATAGGCTTTGTTCGCGCCGGCCACTGCGACTCCACGCGCGCTCCGGATTACCCTCTCCACTTCCCCAATCTCGGTGGCGGAGGAATCATGGGGATCGGCCCCTATGAGGCATTTCTCGCGCTCGATTGGCTGGGCCCGCTGAAACGCGTACAAACCATGGGTCGCCTCACCGAGGCCAACGTGGATTCATTTGCCCTCTTTCAAACGGAGCATGAGCGAGGGATGGCTCAGTTGCATACCGGTCTCGATTTGCTCAGCCGCGGTGACGCGCTGCTCTCCGCGCCGCGTGGTTTTGTCACGATCCATGAGAATTGGTGGAACCCGGCACGCGCCACGATCTGTTATCACGACGGCCGAGTCGTCGAACTCAACAAGCCCTACATCGCTGGCGGATTCAACTATGAGACCGCGCATTTTTGCGAGTTGATTCGGACGGGCAAGCGCGAGAGCCCGGAAATTCCTCACAGCCTGTCACTTGAGATGGCCCGTCTGCTTGAGTCTGCCCGAACCGCCCTCGGAGTCCGCTTTCCCGGCGAATGAACTCCCCCGCGCGTCCCTTCATCCCGTGCAGTCTTGAGGGGCCTACTGGCTGCCCGCATGCGTGTTCGAGGGGCCACGCAGCCCGCGATCGATAGCTCCCAATAACGCGCCCGAAGTGTCATTCAGGTAGCTCCAGAACATCACTCCGCCCAGCTTGTTTTTCAACACATAATTGCACTTAATCGCGAGAGACTCCGGGTCCTCGTACGAGACAAAGATCTTACCCGTCTCGTTATACAAGTAGGGCACGTTCGCCGCGGCGTCCCAATAGCGAATGAATCCGTGGTTCAGCATCGAACCCGAAATAGCTGTATACGGAGCGTAGCCGTTGGGCACGGGCTTGCCGGGTTGGAAAAGACCATGGCTCACGTTCGCCACCTGGCCCCACATATGGCCGTAGAAAGGAACGCCAAGGATGATTTTTGACGCGGGCACTCCAGCCGCTTCAAATGCCCTGACAGAAGCGTCCGATGAGGCCCGCTTCGGATCGGCAGGATTGGCGTACAAGGGGGCATGATTGCCGGTGATGGCGTCGGAACCGGGCTCGTAATAGTCGTAGCACATCAGATTCACGGCATCCACATAACGCTGCACTTTCCCCATCTGCGTATGCGTCAGAAACTCGTTGTCCGTCCCCGCTGCGATCGTGAGGAAGAGATGTTTGTGCGTCGTTCTCGACCTGCGATCGAAACTCTGCCGCAGTTCCTTCAGCAGGAGCGTGTAGTTCTTCTTGTCCTGGCTGCGAAAGACGTTGCCTGCCCCAGCCTGTCCCGGGTACTCCCAATCCACATCCAGCCCGTCAAGGTCGTATTTCGCAATGAAGTCCATGACGCTCTGGATGAATACCTTCCGGCTCTGCGCGGTCAGCGAAACATCAGAAAAGTGATTCGACCACGTCCATCCCCCCACCGAGACAAGCACCTCGAGAGATGGGTTCTCTCGCTTGAGAGCGTTCAGTTCTTCAAAATTCGCTGCGTCGTTTTGAAAACCCTCGACCATCCGCCCATCGGCAATATTGGCGAAGGCGTAATTGATTCGATCTACACCATGTGGATCGACCTGATCCGGCTGCAACACACCCTTTTGCGGAAACACATAGGCAACCACAATGGCCGGGTGATCCTGCAGGTTCGATGCAACGCCCAATGTCGGCAGCAGAAAAATCAGGCAGGCAAGCTTGGCAACTCGAATTCTCGTCATCTCGATCCTGTTGAACGTCGACTACGCCAATCCTCTGGGTATCCGGCTTTGCTTCGATCCCATTCTTCAAAAACGATCCAGTCAGTTCACCCTTGACTCGCCAGGCTCGACGCTTTCGAGCGGTCTGGGCCGAATCAAATCTGCCGGGGCGAAAGAATGCGCAGCGTGAGGCATGCAGTGGTTCCCTGGCGCGTGAGGAATCGCAAACGACCGCGTCACGTGCAGCCGATCCATGAAGATGTAGCGCGTCCTCAATCCTTCAATGACCTGAGGAAGCGACGACGGGATTCGCTTGCGATCTACATAGATCACCAGAGCCGCATCCTGCGGATTGTCGAAGCTTTGCCCAACACCCACCCCGAAGAATGCTGGGGTCTGCTGCATCAATCCGCGCGCGATTTGTCGCTTGATATTCAAAGCCTGGCTCAGCACTTCGGGCGAAAGCGGCGCCTCGCTCAACGTATTGCGCAATGGCGCAGATCCCAGCGCCACCGCGCGTGCGTCCGTAGAAATCACCTCGGTTCGAACGCCGCCTACGGTCGAAGGCACCACAGGCTGTTGCTTCTCATTCACGTAGACGATCACCGTCGCATCGCCGGGTTCGTCAGTGCTCTTGCCCAATGCCACTCCAAGAATACCGGTCGCAGGATTCACCATTTGACGTGCAGCGGCAAGGGCCTGCTGCCCATGCGCAATCTCTTCGTCGCTGAGAACCAGCTTCTGCGCGTCCGCGATCGTGCTGTCGCCGTAACTCAGGCAACTCACCGGATGATCATTCGTGCCCACAAACGTATAGCTCGTTCCACCGCCAACCTGCGAACTGAGTTCCGATAGCACGTCGCCGGCCGGGTTTGCGACACCCTGCCCGACTCCCGAAGAGTCAGTCCCGCCGGCAAAGTAGAGACCAACCGGCTCCGCGTCGCCGGCATCGACCACCAGTGCGCCTGAATCCCCGGCATCACTGAAGCGATTCCCGCTGACCCCGAACTGGTTTGTAAAGATCTTCGTCAGGTAGGGCTTGGTTTCTGCACAGTCGCGGTAGTAGTCGACTGAGATGTCTAGACTCACGGTTGAAACACCGCCGCAAGTCAATCCCGTGGTGCGGCCACTCTTGGCGACCTGAAGATTGAGCGACGCATTTTCTCCCCTGCCGCCAGTCGACGAAATTCCCGGAGGGGCTGCTGCCAAAGTGCTGTCCG
>Ga0335073_10013325_pt1 | contig 11527 bp, 8 predicted proteins | sample Lox_Sample_22_FD_207093 | JGI IMG/M metagenome (GOLD analysis project Ga0335073, IMG submission 207093) | Soil microbial communities from Loxahatchee National Wildlife Refuge, Florida, United States - Lox_Sample_2.2 | ecosystem: Environmental > Terrestrial > Soil > Wetlands | place: USA: Florida... | reverse complement strand
CGGTCGCGCGGTCGTAGCCGGCGTCGGCGTGCCGGATCACGCCCATGCCCGGGTCGTTGGTCAGCACCCGCTCCAGCTTTTGCGCGGCCAGCTCGCTGCCGTCGGCCACGCAGACCTGGCCGGCGTGGATGGAGCGGCCGATGCCGACCCCGCCGCCGTGGTGGATGCTCACCCAGGACGCGCCCGAAGAGGTGCTGACCAGCGCGTTCAGCAGCGGCCAGTCGGCGATCGCGTCCGATCCGTCGGCCATCGCCTCGGTCTCGCGGTACGGCGAGGCGACCGAGCCGCAGTCCAGGTGGTCCCGGCCGATCACGATCGGCGCCTGTACCTCGCCCCGGGCGACCAGCTCGTTGAAGCGCAGCCCGGCTCGATGCCGCTCCCCGTAGCCGAGCCAGCAGATCCGCGCGGGCAGGCCCTCGAAGTGCACCTTCTGCCCGGCCATCCTGATCCACCGGGCCAGGGCCTCGTTCTCCGGGAACAGGTCAAGCACCGCCGCGTCGGTCGCCGCGATGTCCTTGGGCTCCCCGGACAGCGCGGCCCACCGGAACGGGCCCCGGCCCTCGCAGAACAGCGGCCGGATGTAGGCCGGGACGAAGCCGGGGAAGTCGAAGGCCCGCTCGTAGCCGGCCAGCAGGGCCTCGCCCCGGATCGAGTTGCCGTAGTCGAACACCTCGGCGCCCGCGTCCATGAACCCGACCATCGCCGCCACGTGGTCCGCCATCGACTCCCGGGCCCGGATGGTGAACCCGGCCGGGTCCTCGGCCCGCAGCGCGGCCATGTCCTCGAAGGCGACCCCGCGGGGCAGGTAGGTCAGCGGGTCGTGGGCCGAGGTCTGGTCGGTGACCACCTGGACCGGGGCGCCCATCGCGAGCAGTCGCGGCACGAGATCGGCCGCGTTGCCGAGCAGCCCGATGGACAGCGGCTCGGCCGCGGCCGCCGCGGCCGCCGCGCGGCGTACCGCGTCGTCCACGCCGTCGGCCGCCGCGTCCAGGTAGCCGTGCTCGATCCGGCGGCTGATCCGGGACGGGTCGCAGTCGATGCAGATCGCGACGCCGCCGTTCATCGTGACCGCGAGCGGCTGCGCGCCGCCCATCCCGCCGAGCCCCGCCGTGAGCGTTATGGTCCCGGCGAGCGAGCCGCCGAACCGCTTGGCGGCCACCGCCGCGAACGTCTCGTAGGTGCCCTGCAGGATGCCCTGGGTCCCGATGTAGATCCACGATCCCGCGGTCATCTGGCCGAACATGGTCAGCCCGGCCGCCTCGAGCCTGCGGAACTCCTCCCACGTGGCCCACTGCGGGACCAGGTTGGAGTTGGCGATCAGCACCCGCGGCGCCCACTCGTGGGTCCGGAACACGCCGACCGGCTTGCCGGACTGGACCAGCAGGGTCTCGTCCGCCGCCAGGTTCCGCAGCGAGCCGACGATCGCGTCGAACGCGCCCCAGCTGCGGGCGGCCCGGCCCGACCCGCCGTACACGATGAGCTCGTCCGGGTGCTCGGCCACCTCGGGATCGAGGTTGTTCATCAGCATCCGCAGGGCCGCCTCCTGCGGCCAGCCCTTACAGGTCAGGTCGGTTCCGCGGGGCGCGCGTACCGGGCGCGGCCCGGCCATCGGCTGATCAGGCAGGTGCGCAGCGGTCATGGCCGGTCTCCTCGTCGAGTCGTGGCCGGAGCCTTCGGCGGCAGGATAACTGGCGGGCGGCCATGAGGATCGCATGGATGTCGGCCGCGGTCGGCTGGCGCGGCGCGTTGGCCAGCACCTCGTCGTCGAGCGCGTCCGCGGCGATCTGGCCGAAGTCGGCGCCGGTGATCCCCAGGCCGGCCATCCGCTGGGTCATCCCGACCTGGCCGGCCAGGCCGGCCACCGCGTCGATGGCGGCATCGGCGTTGCGCGCGCTGGACCGGGCCGGGTCGGCGACACCGAGCGCGACCGCCACGTCCGCCAGGCGCTCCGCGCAGACCGCGGCGTTGAACCGGAGCACCTCCGGGAGCAGCACGGTGAGCGCCACGCCGTGCGCGACGTCGAACCGGCCGCCGAGCGCGTGTCCGACCGCGTGGCACAGGCCGAGGCCGGTGGTGGCCATCCCGATGCCGGCCATGTGCGCGGCCAGCAGCATCTGCGCTCGGGCCTCCAGGTCCTGGCCGTCCGCGTACGCCCGCGGCAGGTGGGCCGCGATCATGCGGATGACCTGCAGCGCGATGCCGTCCGACCAGGGATTGGCCCGGACCGACAAGTAGGACTCCAGCGCATGGGTCAGCGCGTCCATGCCGGTGGCGGCCGTCGCCGGCGGCGGCAGGCCGACGGTCAGGCCGGGATCGAGGATCGCAGCCGCGGGCAGCGTGCTGGCGTGCCCCACGTAGAACTTGCGGCGGGACTGCGGGTCGGTCACGACCCCGAACGCGTTCGTCTCCGCGCCGGTGCCCGCCGTGGTCGGGACGGCCACGATGGGCAGCGCCGGGCTCGCGAACTCGCCGCGGTAGTCCAGGTCCCGTCCTCGCTGCGGGTTGACGGCGGCCAGCGCGATCCCCTTGGCCGCATCGATTGGCGACCCCCCGCCCACCGCGACCAGCGTGATCCGGCCGGCCCCGGCCGCCCCGGCCGCCCGGGCCACGGCGTCCGCGCCGGCCGCCAGGTCGCCGGTGGTCGGGTTGGGGTGCACCTCGCCGAACACGGTCACCGGCACCCCGGCCACCTCCAGCACGCCCGTGACGCTGGCCACCACCGGCGTGGCCGCGAGCGCGGCGTCGGTGACCACGACCACGGCGCCTCCGCCGGTGCCACGGACGAGGCCGGGCAGCCCGCCGATCGCGCCCGCGCCGAAGTGGGCGCGCGGCGTGGGCGAGATAACGAACCCGGACATGTGACCGAGACCGATGAACTCTGCCCCATCGCCCCTCCCGATTCGGACCCACAACGGGCCGTGCGCCTCAGCTCTGGGCCCACCGCGCGACCGCGGCCTCGTCGATCTCCGCGCCCAGCCCCGGCCGGGCGGGGACGGTCAGGCAGCCGCCGGCGTCGACCCGCAGCGGCTCGGCCAGGAAGAAGTCGCGCCGCTGCTCGGTCCACCCCGGCGGGTCGTAGGGGAACTCCAGGTACGGGCCGCCCCCCACGCCGGCGGCGACGTGCAGGTTAGCCAGCAGGCCCAGCCCGTTGGTCCAGGTGTGCGGGGTGAACCAGCGGTGGCTGACCCGGGCCAGCTCGGCGATCGTCCGGGCCCGGAGCATGCCCACGGCCAGCACCACATCGGGCTGCACCACGTCCAGCGCGCCCGCCGCCAGCGCGTCGAGCAGCTCGCCCTCGGTGCGCGCCATCTCGCCGCCGGCCACCCGGATCCCGGTCTGCTCCCGCAGGGCCCGCAGCCCGGGCAGGTCACGGGCGGGCAGCGGCTCCTCCAGCCAGAGCACGCCGAGCTCGGCCAGCTCGGCCGCCAGCCGCCGGACGGCGGCCAGGTCGAGGGCGGCCGAGATGTCCCCGGCCATCCGCCATCCCTGGTTCAGGTCGACCATGATGTCCATCTCGTCCCCGACCACCTCGCGGGTGGCCCGCACCGCGGCCAGCCCCGTGGCGACGTCCTCCCGGGCGATGCGGATCTTCACCGCCCGGAAGCCCGCCGCCTTGGCCGCCAGGGCGGCCTCGGCCCGTGCCCCGGGGCTGCGCACCTCGCCGAACGACGCGTAGGCCAACATGCTCCGGCTGGCCCCGCCGAACAGCACCGACACCGGCAGCCCGGACACCTGGCCGAGGATGTCCCAGAGAGCGGCCTCCAGCGGCCAGTACCGCCCGGCGTGGAAGCCGATCGTCTCGATCACGGCCGCGTGGCTGGCGATCTGCAGCGGGTCGCGCCCGGTGAACAGGCCCTCGAACGCCTCGAAGCCGTCCATGGTGTCGCCGGAGCCGTACCCGGTCACGCCCTCGTCGGTCTCCACCCGGACCAGGGTGGCGTCGAACCAGCGGCGCGGCACCGGGTCCCAGGCCGCCCGGAACGGCGGGTCCAACGGCAGCCGCATCCGGTCCAGCCGGATCGCGGTGATCTTCACCGGGCGCCGAGCACGGTGTTGACGCGCGCGGCCTCGGCATCCTCGCCGACGAAACTCTCGCCGATCAGCATCGCGTTGTCCGGCATGGCGACGAGGTTATCCGCCGCGGCGCGCCGGGTATCGGCCCGGATCGGCGGGCGGGCGGCTTGGTCACGTTTCGGCGCATTCCGCGACCGATTCGTTGCGGCGCTACCGGCTGGAAACTAGGCTGCGTCCATCCGATGACGGGCGCGTGGCCGTCCGCAATCGTCCCAGGGGGAGTCTTGGCGACGTACATCCTGAGACGTCTCGGGCTGGCCCTGGTCACCCTCTGGTTGCTCAGCGTCATCGTGTTCTTCGCCGGGCAGGTGCTGCCCGGCGATCCCGGGCGCGCGATCCTCGGCCCGCTGGCCGCGCAGAGCGCGGTCCACGCGCTCGATCAGTCGCTCGGCGTCGACCGGCCGCTGCTGACCCAGTACTGGACCTGGATCACGGGGCTGCTGCACGGCGACATGGGCCTGTCGTACGAGTTCCGGACCCCGGTGGCGCCGTTCATCGGCGCCGCGCTGGTGAACTCGATCAAGCTGGGCGCGCTGGCGTTCATCATCGTGGTGCCGCTCAGCATCCTCGGCGGGGTGGTCGCGGCGCTCAACTACGGCCGGGCCCCGGACCGGATCATCTCGGTCACCGGCCTGTCCGCGACGACCGTGCCGGAGTTCGTGTCCGGGATCGTGGTCCTGGTGATCTTCGGCGTCGAGCTGAAGTGGTTCCCGGTCTCGGCCTCGGCCGGGCCCGGTGCCTCGTTCGGGTCCCAGCTCTATCACCTGATCCTTCCGGTGATCCCGCTCGTGCTCGTCCTGTTCGGCTACATCGCGCGGATGGCCCGGGCGGGCACGATCGAGGCGCTGGAGTCCGACTACGCGCGCACCGCGACGCTCAAGGGACTCAAGCGGTCGGTGGTGATCCGGCGGCACGTGCTGCGGAACTCGCTGCTCCCGACGATCACGGTGATCGCCACCCAGACCGGCTACCTGATCGGCGGGCTGGTCGTGGTCGAGACCCTGTTCAACTACCAGGGCATCGGGAGGCTGATCTTCACCGCCGCCAACTCCAAGGACTTCCCCATGCTCGAGGCGGGCGTGCTCACGATCGGCGTGGTGTACATGGTCGCGACCCTGATCGCGGACATCCTCTACACCACGCTCAACCCGCGGCTACGCCCCGGGGGGTCCGGATGATCGAGTCCTCGAGCGAGCTGGGGCCGCCCACCCCGGTTCCGGGCGTAGAGACCGCGATCACGCACGCGGCGCTGCGCCGCCAGCAGCCCGCCTGGCGGCTGATGCTGCGCAAGCCCACGTTCATCGTGGGCGCGCTGATCCTGCTGTTCTGGATCTTCTGTGCCGTGTTCGGCGAAACCATCGCCCCCCACAACCCGCTCGCCCAGCAGTTGCTGGCCGTGAACGTGGCCCCGTCCCGGGCACACCTGTTCGGCACCGATCAGCTCGGCCGGGACGTGTTCTCCCGGGTGATCACCGGCTCCCGGAGCATCCTGCTCATCGCCGCGGCGGCCACCGTGCTCGGTACCTTGCTCGGCACCGCGCTCGGCCTGCTCATGGGGTATCTCGGCGGCGTCCTGGACATCCTGGTCGGCCGCGTGGTGGAGGCCGTGCTCGCGCTGCCGATCGTGATCGTCGCGTTCTTGTTCATCGTTGCGCTCGGGCCGTCCGCGCCGACGCTGATCGTGGTCATCGGGCTCGTGTTCACGCCGCTGATCGCGCGAACGGTCCGCTCGGCGGTGCTGGTCGAGAGCCAGCTCGACTACCTGTCGTCCGCCCGCCTGCTCGGCGAGAAGCCCCCGCAGATCATGTTCACCGAGATCCTGCCGAACGTGCTCCCGGTCATCCTGGTCGAGTTCACCGTGCGGCTGGGCTACGCCATCTTCGCCGTGGCCACGCTGTCGTTCCTGGGCTTCGGGATCCAGCCGCCGACCCCCGACTGGGGGTCGGATATCGCCGCGAACTACGGGGTGCTACCGGCCGGCTACTGGTGGGAGACGCTGTTCCCCGCGCTGGCCATCGCCTCGCTGATCGTGGGCATCAACCTGGTCACCGACTCGATTGAGCAGGTGCTGGCCTCGTGACCGCGGCGGATACCACGGCGGCGCCGGGCGCCGCGGACGAGGGCGCGCCTACCCTCGTGGTCGAGCACATGGACGTCACCTACCGGGTGCGCGGGCAGGACCGGCGGGCACTGCGCGACGTGTCGTTCCAGATTGGCCACGGCGAGTCGTACGGGCTGGTGGGCGAGTCCGGCTCCGGCAAGTCCACGGTGGCGCTCGCGCTGACCCGGTACCTGCCCCGCAACGGGCGCGTGAGCGCCGGCACGATCAGCATCAACGGGATGGACCCGCTGGCCATGGGCTCGGCGGACCTGCGTGACCTGCGGGCCCACACGGTGTCCATGGTCTACCAGGAACCCGGGCGGGCGCTGAACCCGTCGATCAAGGTAGGTCACCAGGTCGCCGAGGTGTACGAGATCGCCGGCCTGGACCGCAAGGCGGCCCTCGCGCGCGCCGAGGACATGCTGCGCAAGGTGCAGATCTCCGACCCGGCCCGGGTGATGGAGCGGTACCCGCACCAGCTCTCCGGAGGCATGGCCCAGCGGGTCGTGATCGCGATGGCGCTGGCCGCCGAGCCCTCGCTGCTCATCCTCGACGAGCCGACCACCGCGTTGGACGCGACCGTCGAGGCGGAGGTGCTCGACCTGGTGGCCGCGCTGCGCGAGGAGTACGACACCTCGGTGCTGTTCATCAGCCACAACCTGGCCGTGATCGCCAAGATGTGCGACCGGGTCGGCGTCCTGTACGCCGGAGAGCTGATCGAGGAGGGCCCGGCCCGCGAGGTGTTCGCCCAGCCGCGCCACCCCTACACGGTCGGGCTGCTGCGCTGTATCCCCCGCGGCGGGCAGCGCAAGGACCACGGGCGGCTGGACACGATCCCCGGCTTCCTGCCACCGCCCGGCGACACGCCTCCCGGGTGCATCTTCGCCCCGCGCTGCCCGATCGCCGAGGACCAGTGCCGGGCCGCTGCCCCGCCCGCGTTCGTCACCGGCCCGGACCGGACCTCGCGCTGCTACCTGCACGACGAAACCACGAATCTGCCCCGCAACACCCCGGTTGACCTGGAGATTCCGTCGCAACGCGACGACCGCGAGCCGGTCGTGCAGCTCGAGCGGCTGTCCAAGACGTTCGACCAGCGCGGCGATGCGGTCAAAGCCCTGGTCGGGGTGAACCTCAGCCTGGAGCGGGGCGAGACACTCGGGCTGGTCGGCGAGTCCGGCAGCGGCAAGACCACCCTGGCTCGCGCGCTGCTCGGCCTGATCCCACCGGACCAGGGCTCGGTGATCGATCTCGACGGCCAGCCGCTGCAGGGCGATGCCCGGCGCCGCACCCGCGACCAGCTCAAGGCGCTGCAGATCGTGTTCCAGAACCCGGACTCGGCCCTCAACCGGCGGCACACGGTCCGGCGCCTCATCAGCCAGCCGCTGTCCCGGCTGGCGGGCCTGTCCGGAGCGCGCCTGCGCGAGCGCCTGGCCGACCTGGTCCGGTCGGTCCGCATGGAGGACCGGCAGCTGTCGCTGCGCCCGAGCCAGCTGTCCGGCGGGCTCAAGCAGCGGGTGGCGATCGCGCGGGCGTTCGCGGGCGGCCCGCGCATCGTGGTCTGCGACGAGCCCACCTCGGCCCTGGACGTGTCGGTACAGGCCGCGATCCTCAACCTGCTGGTCGACCTGCAGGTCAAGGAGCAGGTGACTTACCTGTTCATCTCCCACGACCTCGGCCTGGTGCGGTATCTGTCGGACCGTATCGCCGTGCTGTACCTCGGCCGCATCATGGAGCTTGGCCCGGCTGAGACCGTGTTCGCCGGGCCGCACCACCCCTACACCGAGGCGCTGCTGTCCGCCGTGCCCAGCCTGGACGGGCAGCATCCCACCCGGATCCGGCTGCAGGGCGAGATCCCGTCCGCGGCCAGCCCGCCCAGCGGTTGCGTGTTCCACACCCGCTGCCCGCGCAAGCTGTCCACCGGCGAGTGCGAGTCGACCGAGCCCCCGCTGGCCGAGGTCGCGCCCGGACACCTCATGAGCTGTCACATTCCCATCGATCAGCTAACAATCTTGCAGCAGAACGGGCGCGCGCCGTGACGACCGCGCCCGTTTGGGCGTACGTTTTTCGCTTCACGCCGGCCGCGCGCCCGCGTGTCTGGTGAGGCTAGGGAGGTCCCAGTGAACGCAGACCATCGCCGCCTCGGCCGGCTCCGCGAGGGGCAGGGCGACATCGGTAACCACGTCATCGACGAGTACGTCGCCGGGAGGCTCTCACGCCGGGACTTCATCCGGCGCGGCGCGGTCGTCGGGATATCGCTCCCCGTGCTCGGCGCGGTCATCTCCGCGTGCGGAAGCTCGAGCTCGACAACCTCGGCGCCGAGCAGCTCCGCGGGCAAGTCCGGGGCGACCATCAAGGTCGGCATCATCGTGCCGACCGCGTCGATCAACCCGGTGACCGTGGCCGACCAGGGCGGCCTGGACATGCTCGCCCAGACCGGCGAGTACCTGTGCCTGTCCGATCAGACCCTGACCCTCAAGCCCGTGCTTGCCACGAGCTGGACGCCCAACTCCACCGCGGACGTGTGGACGTTCAAGATCCGCCAGGGCGTAAAGTTCCATAATGGCGCGGCGCTCACCGCCGACGACGTCGTGTACACCTACAAGCTGCAGACAAACCCGTCGGGCAAGTCGAACGCGCTGTCCAACTTCGGCGGCGTGCTCACCCCGTCCGGGGTCCAGAAGGTCGACGACTACACCGTGGCCTTCCACCTCGAGGCCCCGAACGGCAACTTCCCGTACCTGACCTCGTCCGACAACTACAACATGATCATCATCCCGAACAACTACGACCCCGCGAGCTGGCAGAGCTCGTTCGTCGGGACCGGCCCGTTCGTGATGAAGAGCTACACGGCGAAGGTGGGGGCGTCGTTCACCCGCAACGAGGACTACTGGGGCACCAAGGCCCTGCCCGCGGGTACCGAGTTCACCTTCTACGCGGACCAGACGCCGGAGATCCTCGCGCTGTCCAGCGGGACGATCGACGTGGTCGGGCAGTTCGCGGTGTCCGGCGGGGAGCAGCTGCTCGCCCCCGGCGCCCCGTACAACATCATCAAGCTGAAGTCGTCCGCGCACCGCGAGCTGTCCATGCGCTGCGATCAGGCGCCGTTCACCGACCCGCGGGTGCGCCAGGCGATCGCGCTCACCCTGGACCGGCCAGCAATCGTGCAGGCGCTATTCAAGGGCTTCGCCGACATCGGGAACGACAGTCCGTTCGCGCCGGTGTTCCCGTCGACGAACACCAGTGTCCCGCAGCGGAAGCAGAACGTCGCCCAGGCGAAGTCGCTGCTGGCAGCGGCCGGACACTCGTCCGGGTTCAGCACGACCCTCACCACCGAGATGCTCCTGGAGATCCCGGACTACGCGCAGATCGTGGCCCAGTCCGCGAAGGCCATCGGGGTGGACATCAAGCTGAAGGTCGAGAGCTCGTCGGCGTACTACGGCCAGGCCACGTTCGGGAACTCGGACTGGCTGGACGCCACGATGAGCCTGGTCGACTACGGTCACCGCAGCGTGCCGAACGTGTTCCTCGGGGCCCCGCTGCAGACGATCAACGCGAAGACCGGGACCGGCTCGTGGAACGCGGCGCACTTCAACAACGCGCAGTACGACAAGCTGGTCGCCCAGTACGTGGCCACGGCCGACCTGTCGACCCAGCGCACGATCGCCGGCCAGATCCAGACCCTGCTGCTCGACCAGACACCGATCATCTACGGGTACTTCTACAACTACCTGACGGCCACGGCCAAGAACGTGAGCGGCGCCTACCCGACCGCCATCGGCCACATCTTCCTCAACAACGCGACCAAGAGCTGACCGCCCCGCCGGCCGGCGGGGCGCGCGGACCGACTAGCCCGCGCAGCTGACGCCGGCCGGCGCGGCTCCCGTCGGCCGGCGTACCCGCGCCCGCTGGCTGCCCACGGCACGCGGTACCGCCAACCCGTCCGCTCGGGCCCGCCGGCCGCCCACGGCACGCGGTACCGCCAACCCGTCCGCTCGGGCCCGCCGGCCGCCCACGGCACGCGGTCCCGTCGGTCGGCGCGGGTTCGTCGGCCCGGCCGCAGCCCGCGGCCCCGCCAACCGCAACCGCCAACCCGCGGGCTCGCCCCGCCGACCGGCCACGACGGGCCTATGCTGCTTGTCATCCCTGGTTCGAGGTTTGGAGGTCTTATTGACATCTATTGCCATCGTCACCTCCGGCGGCCCTGGCGCGGAGCAGCCCGACCGGATCGGCACTGGCCTGAAGCAGGGCCGGGGCGTGAGCCCGCAGCGGCAGCAGGCGATCGTCGACACGCTCCACGGTTTCGTGCCGCGCACCGGGCGCCTGTCCCCGGCCCAGCTGCGGGCCATCACCCTCGAGCTCGCGGCGCGCCGGGAGCTGTGGGCCGACCTGGTCGTTCACGACCCCAACGTGCGCTGGTACCTGCCGCTGCACCGGTCGGACGCGTGCGACGTCTGGCTGCTGGCCTGGGAGCGCGGCCAGGACACCGACTGGCATGATCACGGCGGGTCGTCCGGGTCGTTCGCCGTGGCCGAGGGCAGCCTGACCGAGCAGTACCGGGTCCCGAGCGGGCGCAGGCTCGGCCACCGGCGGCTGCGGGCCGGCGAGGCTGTCGCGTTCGGGCCCGGGCACGTCCACGACGTCGCGCACGGCGGCGACGGCTCGGCCACGAGCATCCACGCCTACTCGCCGCCGCTGATGGCGATGACCTACTACCGGCCGACCGATTACGGCCTGATCGCCATCCAGACCGTTGCGATTGACGGTCCAGAAGGCGCTCGCGGCCGCGGCGGGGCGGACACCGCGCTGGCCGATGCCACCGCGTCCGCGGCAGAGCTCACCGTCGGCGCGCTGCCTGCCGACGCGCCCAGCATCGCCGACCTGCTGACCGAGGCCCGCGGCGGCCTGGCCCGGCTCCGGCCCGAGGCGGCGCTCGCCGCGCTGACCGACGGCGCGGCGCTGGTCGACATCCGCCCGCTGGAGCAGCGGATCGTCGAGGGCGAGGTCCCGGGGGCGATCCTCATCGGCCGCAACGTCCTGGAGTGGCGGCTGGACCCGCGCAGCGAGGCCCGCATCCCCGCCCTGGCCCGGACCGACGCCCGGATCATCGTGATGTGCTCGCAAGGGTATGCCTCGACGCTGGCCGCGGCGAGCCTCCGGCGGATCGGCCTGTACGAGGCGACCGACCTCGAAGGTGGCTTCCAGGCGTGGCAGGCCGCCGGCCTGCCGACACGCCCCGCTCAGTCCCTGGGCTGACCGCGGCAACCGCCTACCAGGCGTCAGACCCGAACGAGTCGTCGGCATGCCCGCCGGACACCGACAGCAGCTCCAGGTCGGCCTCGACCATCATCGTGA
>Ga0335073_10013324_pt1 | contig 11528 bp, 6 predicted proteins | sample Lox_Sample_22_FD_207093 | JGI IMG/M metagenome (GOLD analysis project Ga0335073, IMG submission 207093) | Soil microbial communities from Loxahatchee National Wildlife Refuge, Florida, United States - Lox_Sample_2.2 | ecosystem: Environmental > Terrestrial > Soil > Wetlands | place: USA: Florida... | reverse complement strand
CGACGGAATGAAGTTTCTGTTGCTCGTGCTGCTGTACCCGCCCCACGGCAAATGCGTCGAGCGGTTCGCCGAGTAATCGACGCCAATGACAACTTTCCAGGGAAAGGCCTTCTGGATACCCAGGTTCCACTGATAAATCTCGGCGTTGCGCGCCGTCTCCAGATCGAGGTTATTGCCGTCTGACAAACCCCAATCGGCCAGCTTGCCGTATTTCGTGCCCTGCGGTTGCGGGATTCCGCCGGGGAAGGGATTCTCCAGCGTAGCGAAGCGGGTTTGATAATTGTCCTTGGTGAAAAACACCGAAGGGCTCGCCGCAAACGCCGGCCCTGGATACTGGAAGTTCGTGGCAACATTCAGCCCGTAATAAATGCCTGCTCCCCCGCGCACCACCAGCGTCGGGCTGACCTGCCACGCGAAACCGAGACGCGGCGCCACATTGTTGCGATCCACGGGCAGCGTGCGCATCCCGTTGCCCGCAAAGATCGTCGCACCGGGAGGCGTGTCACTGGACTCGTACGCGCTTAGCCCCGGCACAGCCTGACCACTGCTTTCTGTGAAGTCGCTGAACTCCACGAAGTTGTGCCGCTCGGAATACGGAGTGCTCCACTCATAGCGCACGCCAAGATCGATGGTCAGTTGCGGCGTCGCATGCCAGCTGTCCTCGGCATAGAATGCCGTCTCTCGCGACATGTCGGCCACTGCCGGCTGCACGTTGATGCCGCCTGTGTCTCCGTAACCAATCAGAATGTTTGCGAAAGAATTGCCCTGCGTGCCGTTGGCGGTGTCGTACGGCGTTGCCGAACTCACCGTTTGGTCGAAGCTGAAGAAGCCGGTAGGGTAGTTAGGCTGATCGAAATTGTTATAGAAAATACGCTGCTCTCCGCCAAACTTCAGATTGTGCTGGCCGTGCGTCCACGAAAAGTTCGATGAGTAGTTCAGCAGGGTGTGCGCGAATCGCGTGTCGACGCAGCACTGGCTGAACAACGGAGTGAATCGGGAATAGTCCCCGTAATCGTTCGGCAGGATCGACGGCATGCGCTTGATTCCGTTCGCGGCATCAAGATAGGACGGAAAGCCGAGGCTCGTCGGGTCGACCGTGTTCGAAAACGAAGGCTGCCACACGCGATCGATCCCAAACCGGCTCACCCAAAGCGTATTTGCGGTCGGAGAGAAGGTGTATTCCAGTCCGTCGTTATAGAAAGCGCCGCGATAGGCCGTGCCGTCATTGAAGATGTCGTCGGTAAAGACACCTGGCGTAACGCCGTCGTTGTGCTGGTAGCTGTAGCGCGCGCTCAGCCGGGATCGCGAGCTGAAGTTCTGGTCGATCTTGATGTCGAACTGCTGGCTTTTCGAGGTCGACAAGATCTCATCGCGATAGTTGTTCGTACCGATGCCGGGATCGCCTGCTGTATTGGCAGCAGGATAGAGATTCAGCACCGCCTGGCCGACCTTGTCCCACTCTGTCTGCGGAACCTTGTTTCCGGTGTAAGCCTGACGGTTGCCGTTAGCGTCGGTGGTAAAGGGGTCGAAAATCTGGTTCTGCACCAGATTGCCGTTCGCGTCATAGGCCATGGTCTGAGAGAAGTCGCCCTTGCGTTCGAGATCCGTTGGAACGGTCGCCACGATGTTGACCGGCTCCAGATCGCGCACAATCGAGACATCGCCGAAGAAGAATGTCTTGTCTTTGCGGATCGGGCCGCCGACCGTGAAGCCCTCCTGATCCTGCTGGTGTCCGGGCACCGGACCGGTGTTGAAGAAATCTCGTGCGTCGAAGTTCGCGCGCTGCCCGTACCACCATCCGCTGCCGTGCAGCTGATTTGTGCCGGACTTCATGACCGTGTTCACCACAGTCCCGCCGTTATTGCCGTATTCGGCGGAGAAGCTGTTGTTCTCTACCTTGAATTCCTGCAGCGCTTCCACTGAAGGCTGATAGTAGACGTTCGTCGTTCCGCCCTCGCCCTGCTCCGGCGCGCTCAGCAGATCGCCGTCCAGGCGAATGTCCGCGGTCGCGTTCCGCTGCCCGTTCGAAACAAAGTTCGTCCCGCTGGGATACGAATCCTGCGTACCCGATCCGGTCGTCTCTGTCACGCCGCCGGCCAGAAACGTTAAGCCAAACGAGTCTCGGCTCATGAGCGGAATCTGCGTCAGATAAGTGCTGCTCACATCCGTCCCCAGGGTCGCATCTTCCGAATCGAGCAGCACGGGAATCGCATGCACCGTGACATTGGTCGCCGCCGTCGCCGGTTTCAGCGTCGTGTTCAGCGTCGCCTTCTGGTTCACCGTCAGAACGAGGTTGTCCTGCTCTACAGTTCCGAATCCCTTCGCTTCGATCACCATTTTGTAGGTCGCAGGGGGCAGCGCGCGAAAGGAATAATCGCCCTCGCCGTTGGTCTGCGTGGTCCGCGCGATGTTCGTTCCGACATCTGTCAGCGTGACCGTCGCCCCGGGAATCACAGCGCCGCTGCTATCGCTGATCGTTCCGGCCAGCACACCTTCGTTCGTCGACTGCGCCCAGGCCGGCAAACAGATCGGTAACGTCGCCAGCAGACCCGCGAACGCGAGAAAGCAGAGCTTGCGCATGAAGCCTCCAAGGGATTGCATACGAAACATTGATTTATTTCTTCTAGTTTCGTATTGAGCACTTTTAGTCCCGAATCCGCCATCGTGTCAAGGGGGGAACAGGAACTGTCACCCTGCAGATCGGCCGCGTTGTCAGGCCCCCGGGCCGAATTCGGCGAGCAGCAGTACCCTTCAGCGGATGAAGCGAACCTCCGGCCCAAATTCCTGGCATCACGCGCAGAGCGTTTTACGCTCGCTTCGGGTCCGTCCGGTTGCCAATCTCGCCAATCGTTGGTAACGTTACCACGCCGGGATACAGCCATCTGTCCGCGAACTCCGGCTCGATTCGAATTCTCGCACGATAACGCAGCCGTTAGCAGCAGTACCGTTCCCTCTTGCTGTCTGCCCCCGTTCACTTTGTTGCCCTGCGCGGGGCCGTACATTTTTCGGGGCCCGTGATCGACCACCTCTATCGCAAAGGAAGCAATTCCATGACCCACTCAGGCAGCATCCCCCGTTGGCTGGTGTTCGTGGCAGCCTTCGCCGCAATGTCGTTGCTCCCAGCTTCGTTCGCGCAGGCCCCACAGCGCCTGCTCACCCGTCATACCCGCGATGTGGTAATGAACGGCCGCGCACCCCGCGTTGGCCAGTTGCCTCCCGATCGCGTGTTGCGGCTGGCCATCATGTTGCCGTTGCGCAATCAGGCCGCGCTCAACGCGCTGCTCAGCGACCTGCGCAATCCCGCGAGCCCCTCGTATCTCCACTACCTCTCGGTACAGCAGTTCACCGATCGGTTCGGGCCCGCGCAATCTGACGTCGACGCGGTCGTTCGATTCGCCGAGGCAAACGGCATGACGGTTACGCGAACCACTCCAAACCGCATGGTCATCGATGTGCGCGCTTCGGTGGCTAGCATTCAACGAGCCTTCCACGTCACGATGGGTGTCTATCAGCACCCCACCGAGCACCGCACTTTTTACGCCGTAGATCAGGAGCCGACAGCCGGCCTGAGCGTGCATCTCTGGCATATCGCCGGCCTCGACGACTATTCCCCGCCCCGCCCGCTCACGCGCTTCGCTCCCAAAGGAGCGGTGCGCACCGATCAAACCGGCTCTGGCCCGAGCGGCCAGTACCTCGGCAGCGATATGCGGGCCGCCTACTACGGAGGAACCGCGCTTACCGGCGCCGGCCAGACCATCGGCATCTTCGGCCTCAACTTCAACATGAGCGACGTCGAAGCCTACTTCAGTTCCATCGGCCAGGCATTCAATCCCAGCGTGGTCGTTACCGATTCGATCGACGGCTATGACACGTCCTGCCCCAGTTCGTGCAACGATGGCGAGCCTGTCGCCGATATCGTGCAGTCCTACTCGATGGCGCCGGGGGTTAACGCGGTCATCGAGTATGAGGCTTCGAACGACGTTGACACCTTCACGCAGATGGCCACGGACAACATCGCGAAACAGCTCAGCGCTTCGGTGGGCTGGCTGCCCGCTGATCCCACCGCCGACGAGCCGATCTTCGAGGAGTTCGCGGCGCAGGGACAAAACCTGTTCGTCGCCAGCGGCGACAGCGGCGCCTACTCGTTGCCCGGATGCAGTGGCAGCGACTGCAATCCCGCGTTTTATCCCGCCGACGACCCGTACATCACGGCTGTTGGAGGACGCACATCACCACGAGTGGCCCCGGCGGAACCTGGCAGTCGGAAATCGCCTGGGGTGGAACCAATCCCGTGCTCGCCTGCGCCAATCCCACCGGCGGCAGCAGCGGCGGCTACAGCACCAACGGCTTTGCAATTCCTTCGTATCAGCAAGTGCCGGGCGTCGTGAATTCTTCCAACGACGGGTCCTCCACGCTGCGTAACATTCCCGATGTTTCTGCCGAGGCCGACTGTGACAACTGGTGGTGCGCCAACGGCAGCTGCCAGGGCGGCATAGGAGGCACGAGCCTCTCCACACCGCGCTGGGCCGGATTCATGGCTCTCGTCAACGAGCAGGCCGCCAACAGCAATGCGCCTTCCGCCACCTTCGTGAATCCGCAGCTCTACTCTCTGGGCACAAGCTCGAACTACGACAACTATTTCCACGACATCACCAGCGGCAGCAACGCGAACGGATATGGCCAGCAGTACGACGCGGTCACCGGCTACGACCTCGTAACCGGTTGGGGCAGCCCCAACGGCCAGGCTATGATCACCAGCCTCACGCCTGCAGCCACCGCACCTTACTTTGCCATATCGGCGTCACCATCGACTCTCAGCATTCCGGCTGGATCTTCCAGCGCCAGCAGCACGGTCCAGCTCAGTTCCGGAAATGGCTTCAGCGGCTCTGTGAATCTAACCGCAAACGTCCTCGGATCGCCTTCCGGCATCACCGCCTCCGTCAGCCCAACCACAATTTCCGGATCCGATACCGCGACACTGACCGTCACGCTCAGCGGTTCCGGGCCGGGTGGAACTTTCACGGTTGCCATCACCGGTGACAGCGCAGGGGGCGTGGAGACGCAGCCTGCCTACGTTACGCTCGCGCTGCCCACCTTCTCGCTCTCTGCTTCGCCGAGCGCCCTCTATCTCAATCAGAGCGGAACGGCCACCTCCACGCTCACGGTAACGCCGCAGAATGGCTTCGACGGCAGGGTGCGTTTCTCTTCCGTCGAGGGTCTGCCGAGCGGCGCGGCGGCAACCATTCGCCCCGCGGATACCACCAGCAGCAGCACGTTGACGCTGACCGCACGCAGCACCACGCCCACCGGGCCCTCCGTACCTCTCACCTTCAACGCAACCTCTGGAGATATTCAACAGAGCGCCGCATCGGTCAGCGTTGCCGTGAGCGCGGCGATCGGGAACTGGGGAAGCGGATGGCCCGTGAACCTCTCCTCCGCTTACAACACCTACGCGATCTATACCGATGGCTCCACGATCACGACCAGTGGGCTCGACGGGTTGGGCGACGCCTACTCCGCGAATCTGCTCACGCCGCACCGCATTCTCAACGATGTGCAGTTCAGTTTCGGCCCTGCGAATAAGCTGGATGCTGTCAGCGGTTCGGGCCAGACCATCGCGCTGCCGCGCGGGCACTACGCAACCCTGCAGCTGCTGGCGACCGGTTACAACGGAGACCAGTCTGCGCAGTCCATTACCGTCGCGTACGACGACGGCACGACGTCGACCTTCACGCAGAGCTTCAGCGACTGGTTCGCGCCGCAATACAACAACAACGAGAGCTTCGCGGTGGTCATGCCCTATCGCGATCTCGCCAATGGCGAGAAAGACAATCGCCCCTTCAACTTGTACGCCTATGTCTTCACGCTCGACAGCCGCAAGGCCGTCAGGAGCGTGACCCTACCCAACGATCCCAATGTGGTGGTGCTAGCCGCAACTCTGACGCGGCAGAATTTCGAACTGCCGGTGACCCTGGGCCGCGTCTTTAACACGGGGGCCATCTTTAACAACGGCATCACCTTCTCCGCCACTGGCGGCATGGACGGCGGCGGAGACGGCTGCACGCTACCCGATGGGTGCTCCGATGCTTATTCCGCGCAGCAGCTCGGCATTGCCTCTGCTCCCATCCCGCACCTGATCGTCAAAGGTGGCCTTTACGCCCTGGGTCCGGTCAACACAGCCGATTGCACCACGAACTGCCTCGCGGATGCCGTATCGCTGCCTACCGGCCGTGGGGCGACCGTACAACTGCCACGGGAAAGCCAGCGGCCTTACACCACCATGACCCTGCTCGGCACCGGCGTGCAGGGCAGCCACACTGCAGCTGTCACCGTGAGCTACACCAACGGAACCAGCGAGACCTTTAGCCAGACACTCAGCGACTGGTGCAGTTTCGGCCAGAACGCGAACGAGAGCATTGCCGTGGGGGGCATCAATCGCATCAACAGCGATGGCACTCTGAATGGAGCCACCTGCAACCTCTACTCCTACACGTATGCGCTCGATCCGCATCGGGCCCTGCGCAGCATTACCCTCACCAACACCGATCAAACCAGCTTCTCATTTGTTCTGTCGGCCACCCTGCAGGCAGCAGCCGGAGGCTGGTGAGCCACCCAGAGGCATCCGAAGTCACTCGCGATGCCTCTACAACCCTGAGGGCGCCGCTCTTTTCCGTGCGACGCCCTTTCTGTGATTTGCGGTGCTGCCGGTCCGCAGGCTGCGGAGCGTGCCCGCAACGGCGGCAGCAGCCCATGGGACCGCGCTTACTCGACGGTAACGGATTTGGCCAGGTTGCGAGGCTGATCGACGTCGCAGCCCCGGCGGACAGCGATGTGGTAAGCGAGCAGCTGCAGCGGGATGACCTCGAGGACCGGCAGCAGCAACTCCGGTGCGGGCGGCACGAAGAGCACATGATCGACGAGCTGCCCGATATGCTCATCCCCCTGTATCGCGACGGCGATCACTTTCCCGGAGCGCGCCGTAACTTCCTGGATGTTCGACAGCGTCTTTTCGTAGCGGAGCACCGAGTCCAGATTGCTCTCATCCTTCGTAGCGAGAACCACTACCGGCAACGTTTCGTCGATGAGCGCATTGGGGCCGTGCTTCATTTCGCCCGCCGGGTAGCCTTCGGCGTGTATGTAGGAGATCTCTTTCAGCTTGAGCGCGCCTTCGAGCGCTATCGGATAGTGAATGCCGCGGCCGAGGAACAGGAAATCGCGCGCGGTCGAGTACTGCCGTGCGAGGGGTTCGCACGGACTATCGCAGGTCCGAAGGATATCCTCGATTTTGCCGGGCAGCAGGGTCAGAGCGTCGAGCAGAGCGCGGCTTTCATTGCTGGAAATCGTGCCCCGCACCTGCGCGAGATGCACTGCAAAAAGAAACAGTGCGACGAGCTGCGACGTGAAAGCCTTCGTGGAGGCGACGCCGATTTCGGGGCCGGCATGCGTATAAATAGTGCCGTGCGCCTCGCGCGTCACCATCGACCCGACCACATTGCACACTGCAACCGTGGGCGCGCCCTTGGCGATCATCTCGCGCTGCGCGGCAAGCGTGTCGGCCGTTTCGCCTGATTGTGTGATAAGCAAGCCGATGGTGCGCTCGTCGACGATGGGATCGCGATAGCGGAATTCGCTGGCGTAGTCGACCTCCACGGGCATGCGCGCCAGACGCTCGATCATGAATTTGCCGGCGGTCGCGGCATGCCAGCTCGTCCCGCACGCGGCAATATGTATGTTGCGCCCCTTGCGGAAGGTCTCATCGTCGATCTTCATCTCAGCGAGGAAGACTTTGCCGGTGTCGAGCGAAAGACGGCCGAGCGTGGTGTCGCGGATGGCCTGCGGCTGCTCAAAGATTTCCTTGAGCATGAAGTGCTTGTAGCCGCCCTTCTCCGCCTGGATCGGATCCCAGTGGATATGCTGCAGCTCGCGCTGGACCGGCTTGCCATCGAAGTCGGTCAGGGTAACGCCTGCTGGCGTGAGCACGGCCATATCGCCATCGGCGAGGAAGTAGAGCCTGCGCGTGTGATGCAGGATTCCCGGAACATCGGACGCGACAAAGTATTCGCCGTCGCCCACGCCGACGACCGCGGGAGGCCCGTTGCGCGCGGCGACAATCTTGTCGGGATCGTCGGCTGAGAGAACGCTGATCGCAAAGGCTCCCGTAAGCCGGCGCACGGCGCGGCGCACGGCATCTTCCAACGGCAGCTTTTCTCCGCCTCTCTGCGCCGCGGAATGCTCCTGCTCGATCAGGTGCGCGATGATTTCTGTATCCGTCTCGGTAACAAATTTGTGCCCCTGACCGATCAGTTCGGCTTTCAGAGTCAGGTAATTCTCCACGATGCCGTTATGGACGACGACGATGCGCCCCGTGCAGTCGCGGTGCGGATGCGCGTTCTCTTCCGTGGGGCGGCCGTGCGTGGCCCAGCGCGTGTGGCCGATGCCCCAGGTTCCATCGATCGGATGGTCTTTCAGCACTTCTTCCAGACGGCGCAGTTTGCCGGGAGCGCGGCGCAGCTCGAGACCGTCGCCATGGCCGCCGACGGCGATGCCTGCCGAGTCATAGCCGCGATACTCAAGGCGGCGCAACCCCTCGATGATCACGGGGACGACGTCTTTCGTTTTACCAACGTAGCCGACAATCCCGCACATAGATTTAGCGTACCCCAGGCATGCAAATGGACTACTTCCGGCGGGGGGGGCCGGAGCACTACTCGATGCGGAAAGTGAACTCCTCGATCACAGGATTGGTCAGCACTTCGCGGGCGATGCGCTCCACTTCGGCGCGCGCGGCAGTTTCCGCAATGCCGTCGTCGAGGGTCAGCTCAAAATGCTTCCCCTGGCGCACGTCTGCGATGCCGGCATAACGCATCTTGCGAAGCGCGTTGTGGATCGCCTGCCCCTGCGGGTCGAGGACCGTCTTTTTCAGCGTGACGTAGACATGGGCCTTCATTGTGCCCGATTATAAATGGAGGCGCATTTCTCCACGCATCCACGACCCTTTCTGCGCATCCTTCATCTAAAGAGAGACCGAGACCGTCATGATTAATTACCTCGAGCTGCCTGTGGGCGAAAAAGCGCCCGAGACCTTCAACGTCGTCATCGAAATTCCGGCGGAGGGCATCAACAAATACGAATACGATAAGGAACTCCACGTCTTCCGGCTCGACCGCAACCTGTATTCCCCGGTGCACTATCCCGGCGATTATGGCTTTGTTCCATCGACGCTGAGCGACGACGGTGATCCGCTCGACGTGCTGGTGCTCGTGGACGCGCCCAGCTTTCCGGGCTGCGTGATGCAGGTGCGGCCGATCGGCCTGCTAAAGATGCTCGACCAGGGCATCCTCGACGAAAAAGTGTTGGCCGTGGGCAGCAAAAATCCGCGCTACACCGATGTGTGGAACTACTCGGAGATCTATCCGCACGTGCTGAAGGAAATCACGCATTTCTTCTCGATCTACAAAGATCTGGAAGGCAAGCGCGTCGAGATCAAGGGCTGGCAAAACGCTTCGCACGCCCGCGAGAGCGTGGTGAACGCGGCCCGCGCTTACAAAGAAAACAAGGAAAAAAAGCTGATCGAGGCCGGAGCGAAAATGTAACCGCGCCTCTCAGTCACCTGCGGCCACCGCATCGGCTGGCCGCAGCCACGCCGTTCGCGATGCCCAATACGAAACAGGACCGAAGGCTGCGATGAGCGCGCCGAGTGCGAGCGCGGGCATGTGTCCCATGCGCTCGTGCCGGGAAACAAACATCGCGTAGAGAATGAGCGCCGAGGGTACTGCGGCGATGGCGCAGGCGGCGGCCAGGCTGCCCGCGCGGAAGGGCCGCGCCAGGTTCGGCTCGCGCACGCGCAGCACCACCAGCGCGACGAATTCCAGCATGAGGCTGGAGCCGTAAAGGATCAGGTCGAGCGATATGAGCCGCTCGAAGCTGAGCGGGAGCGCCAGCGCCCACGCCACGGCGCAGGCCAGCACCGCAACCCACGGCACGCCGCGCTGGTTCGTGCGCCCCAGGGCCGGCAGCAGCAGGCCGTCTCCGGCAACTGCCATCGGCACGCGCGCGTACGACATGGTGAGCGCATTGAACATGCCCAGCGAGGTCAGCGCACCTCCGATTACGATCGCCGCCCCCAGCCACGCGCCGACCATCGTTCGCGCTACGACGGCCCACGAGCCGGTGCTGAACTGACCGACGGGAACGCGCGCCCAGGCCATTGCCGCCAGCGGAACAACGTAGGTGAGTGCGACAATGCCGGCGCTGAGCAGCATCGCACGCGGATAATTCCGTTGCGGATGATCCACTTCGCGCGCCACGGTCGACGCGTTATCCCATCCCATGTAGTTCCACATCGCGACAAGGATCGCAGTGCTCAGTCCGGCGTGGTCCGCTGGGCCGGCCCACATCCCTCCGTGCGCCATACGCGCACCGTTCCAGCAGGCATAACCCACCAGCACCACAAAGGGCACCAGCAGCACGAGGCACAGGCCCACGGAGCCATCACCGACGGCCGGTGCGCCAAGCAGGTTCCACAGTACGCATACGGCGATAAGGCCAAGCTCCCACGCAAAGCCATGCCAGCCCACAGTCCACGCGGGCGCAAGCTGGCGCAGGTAGAGCAGGAACAGCGTGGGATAAATGGCCATGTCGAAGATGCTGGCGGCCAGCGAAAGCCACGCTTCCTGGTATCCCCAGAACGGCCCGAGCGCTCGGCGCACCCAGACGTAGAAGCCGCCCTCTTCCGGTAGCGCGCTGGCCAGCTCGCCAATCATGAGGGCGGTGGGCAGACTCCACAACAGGGGCAGCGCCAGCAGAATGATCAGGCCCCAGAGATAACCCGCGCTGAGGATGTCTTCGATGCCGTAAGGGCCGCCGGAAACCATAAAGTACGTGGCTGCTGCAAGCGGAAGCAGGCGCATTCCGCGACGCATTGGCGTGCCCTTCTGGATCTTGGTTCACCTCTCGACTGGGTTCCGCACACAGCTTCTGGCGGAGGCGCGATTGCAAAAGACCGAATATCCGAATCTATCGTGCTTTGCCCTGCGTGGAAAGCAAAAACGCCACCGGTCTTCCGGTGGCGTTTTGTTAGACGTGACCAGCGGCTCTTCGTTCAGGACGCCTTACGGCGAATGTTTTCTTCGGGACGGTAGTATTTCCGCATCCGCCCGTAGATTTCCACGCGCATGCCTTCGCTGGTTCCGGCTCTGCCGGTCAGCGATTCAAACCGGATGACGCCGTGATTCCGCTCGAGAATGCCCTCGGCCAGCGAGGCGCGGCTGGTGGATGCGACCGAAACAATCGCGCCGCCACGGCCCAATTCGCTGCTCAAACCGCGGGCATCGCGAGAAGTGAGCCCCATGCCGACGAACGAATTCTCAAACGTCGGTTCGGAGTAGTCATAATCGGGGAAAAGGTGTCCTTCTCCGGTGCCGAACTTCATTGCGGAGCTCTTCCTCGTGGCGGAACCCTCCGACGTGTCGTCGAAGACTCGGCGCATGTGTTCGCGCCGTGCCTGATGCGCCTGCATGGTTTCTGCC
>Ga0335073_10013322_pt1 | contig 11528 bp, 11 predicted proteins | sample Lox_Sample_22_FD_207093 | JGI IMG/M metagenome (GOLD analysis project Ga0335073, IMG submission 207093) | Soil microbial communities from Loxahatchee National Wildlife Refuge, Florida, United States - Lox_Sample_2.2 | ecosystem: Environmental > Terrestrial > Soil > Wetlands | place: USA... | reverse complement strand
CGCTGGGGGACGGTTCGACACACCTCCGTCCGCTCCATGCGCCGCTGGTAAAACCAGCAGGCCGGCGGCCGCGATCAGCGTCCACGTTCGTGCGAGAAAATGCACCCGCAGGGCTCCTGCTTGATGAGATGTCTTGCGCCCCAAAAGAGATGCGGCAGAATTCGTCCCCAAATTCCATCCGTAACATTCTGCAGGTCGCCAAAATCCTTGACTGGCAAGGCTTCTGGGCTAACTGACCCGTCCGCAAGTCTACACCCCATGTCAAGCGGCTCGCCGCTCGCAGAAACGTTCAGGACTTGCCGGCCTTCGTCCCCGAAACATACGGATTCCCGTCGAGAACATACCGCAGCGGCAGGTGCGCCGCCTTTGTGATTCCGATGCGCGGTGTCATAAGAATCGCCTTCGTCTGATAGCCGTCATCCCCGATCCACAAGCTGCCCGCCTGCGACGTCAGATCCACGCCGTTGTCGCGATCCCGCGTAACTCCGAACGCCGTGCACAGCCTTCCCGGTCCGCTCGTCAATTTCCGCCAATCCTTCGGCCCATTGACCGCAACCCCTCGGGCCTTCGCCATTTGCTCAATGCCCGACAAGGGCTCCAGCGCGCGGAACAGCACGCCGCCGGCCTTTCCCTCCGGCTCGCATGAGACGTTCAGGCAATAATAGTTTCCGTAGATGAAGTAAACGTAGGCGTGGCCGGGAGGACCGAACAGCACCGCGTTGCGCAGTGTCTGGCCGGAAAACGTGTGGGCTGCCGGATCTTCTTCGCCCAGGTAGGCTTCCACTTCCGCGATCCGGCCCGTGAGCCGTCCGCCGTCATCCTGGCGAACCAGAACTTTTCCCAGCAGCCTTCGCGCTACTTGGCGGGGATTCTCCGCAAAGAACTCTCGCGGCAAGGGAACGATCGTTGCCGTCGGCGCCAGAACTTTCGCGCCTTCGACGTCGTTTGGTGTGGCGCTAGATGGGTTTCTGCTCGGTGTTGTGCGCGGCAGTGACGTTCGATGGCGCGTCCTCGAACGTTTTGCCCGGCTCGTAGGCGACCTTTTCATGTGTGTTGCCCGTCTTCCGGATCGCATCATGCCACCCGTCATCCCAGGTGATGCGCGCTTCGCCGTCGACCAGCGTCCAGGTTCCGTGCGGCGAACCGAGCGTCTTGCGCGCTTCGCCATTCTCTTCCAGCGTGATGAAGAAATGGCCGCCGCCGTTTCCCTCGCCTACTTCCCACCGCCCCAAATAATGCGAACGGCCCGGCAGCATTGCGTTCAGCCCGGAGTCCCCAAACTCGATGCGGTCGATTTCGCCCTTCAGCTTTTCCTTGTGGCCGTCTTTATACACGATAGCCGGAATCTTCAGGTCGATGCGTGAGATTTCCGCCGTGGCAAGAGTCTGGTGGTGCCCGTCTTTGAATGTGATCGTGATCGAGCCGCGTTCGTCGGCCGCCCCGGCCGGCGTGCTCGACAAGCTGGACAATACGATTCCGCACAGCGCTACTGCAGGAATGAGACCGCGCATGATGTCCTCCCGATGGACCGGGGAAACTGCTCCACCCTATGATACGGCTCTGCGCCGGGTATAGTTCCCTATTTCCAACCGTGGCCCGGTTGGCCGTCATCCTGAACAGGCCCTACGCTGCGCCCTTCGCAGCCTCTTTCAGATACCCGAGCACTTCCTCGGCGTGACCCTCCGGCTTCACTTTCTCGAAAATGTGCTGGATCTTCCCGTCCGGCCCGATCACGAACGTCGTCCGCGCCACGCCCCACACTTTCTTTCCATACATGTTCTTTTCCTTCATCACTCCGAACGCCCCGGCGACTTTCTTGTCCGCGTCGGCCAGCAGCGTGAAGGGAAGGCTGAACTTGTCTTGAAATTTCTTTTGCGCCTTCGGCGTGTCCGGCGAGATGCCGAGCAGCACCGCACCCGTCTTCTGCATCTTCTTGTAAGAGTCGCGAAATTCGCAGGCCTCGACGGTGCATCCGGGCGTGTCGGCCCGGGGATAAAAATAGAGAATCACTGTCTTTCCGCGCAGATCCTTCAGCGCGATTTCTTTTCCGTTCTCGTCCTGCAAAGTGAAGTCAGGAGCCTTATCATTGACTTTCATGGAAATTTCTCCGGAAAGATCGAAATTCACTGCCCGTTTCGTCGCAAAACGGATCCTTGCCGCCGCACCAGCCATTCCGGCATCCGCGGCCCATCCACCGGCGCGCCCCAGAATTCTACAACGTCGTCTTGCATCCTGCGCTGCATGGCTCGTTCTCCTCTGCCTCGCCATCCCCGCTATTGCTCAGGAGCAGGGGCCCGAGATCATGCCCAGCGAGCGCAAGCTCCAGGCAAAAAAAGATAACGGCCCGCGCGCCGTCGCCCTCCTGCAACTCGACTCGAAGGGAAAAAGTTCTCTCATCCCCATCGCCATTCTCATCGACGGCCATTTCTGGGACGCATCTTCCTACAAGGCCGATCCCGTTCCCATGGCGCTCGACCCCGGCACGGTCTACGAAGTCGAGCGCACCGGCAGCTCTCTGGGACTCTTCACCGTCGGCGGCGCTCTGCACAGCAACGCTGTCAATTCACCGACTCCATGGCTCGCCACCGGCTCTTACAAGGAAGGCGGAGCCGAGGTCGCAACCTCCGAGCACAAAGCCGAGTCGGCCCCGGCGGGAATCGACAACGTCGACGCGCCTCCGCGTCTCACCCACGATCCAACAAAGGCCGCTCCGCCCGCGACTACTGCGCCTTCAACTTCCTCCACTCCTCCGCCGTCGAATCCGCCCAGCTCCGGACCTCGTTCCGATGACGAGCCGCCGCGCCTGACCAAGCCAAAATCCAGTGCGCCTGAACAGCCTTCGTCGCCGCCCCCGACCTCCACGCAACCCACAGACGCTTCAAAGCCCGCATCCGGCAAGCCTTCCGACAGTCCCGATAAAGGCTCTACAATCCCCGTCTCTGACAGCGGCGCGAATGAAGCCAACCGTCCCGTCCTCCGTCACGGCAAGCCCGCCGAATCTTTCGCCGACGAGGATATCCCCGGCTACAGCAAGCCCGGCGCCGAGCCGAAATCCGCTGCCTCCGCGAAAGCCGCACCCGCCCCTCCCGCTTCCGACGTTCAGCTCATCCCTGCCATCTCCGATGCCGGTGGGCCCCGCCCGCAGTCTTACTCCTATGAGTGGATCAAGGGCGACGAAGACGACCGCCGCAAGCAGATGATGGATCTCGCACGCCAGCAACTTCACGCTTATCTGGCCGCTCAATCCAAAGCGAGAATCGCGCCTGTTCCCACGCACTCTCAGCCCGCGCGGCATGTCCCCTCGGCCGCCGAGCCAATCTTCGAAAACGTCCACATGATCGCCTTCGATCTGTGGAAGTCGAATCAGCCTGTCATCGTTTTCAGCGCCACCGCCCACTTGCCCACGCCGCCGCCCAATAGCGGTTACCCCGAGGGCTACTCCGCGCTTCAATATTCCATTCTTCTCGTCGCCTATCCCGACATTTACGGCAATTTGCGCAAGCTCTATTCAGGCGTCACTGACAAGTTTCATCTTGACCTTACGCCGCGCCTCGACCTGATCGATGCCCTCGATGCCAATGGCGACGGCCGCGGTGATTTGCTCTTCCGCGAAACCACAGATCAGGGCACCGGCTGGCTCATCTATGGCGTTGGCGCCGATAAACTCTGGAAGATTTTTGACAGCCTCAGCCTCGAATAATCCACGCCGAAGCGAAGTCGCCTTTTCGCCCGCCGATCACCCTCCGTGAGACTCCGTGCGTCTCCGCTTTTCCGGTAAAATCTTTCCTCGCAAGACTTGCAAGGAGCGGTTCCCTGGTTTGCCCTTAACACGCCGCAAATTCGTCCAATCGATTCTCGGCGCTGGTGCCGCCGCCGGCCTGCCTCTGCTCTCCGCGTGCAGCGGCTCGTCCAAAGCCAGCACCGTCGTTCCCTCTGCGCCGCAATTCAATACTGCGGCTGCCGTTTTTCCTAAAGGATTTTTCTGGGGCACCGCGACCGCCTCCTATCAGATTGAAGGCGGGTGGAACGCTGACGGGAAAGGCGAATCCATCTGGGATCGCTTTGCCCACACTCCCGGCAAAATCAAAAACGGCGACACCGGCGACGTCGCCTGCGACTCCTATCACCGATGGCGCGATGACGTCGCCCTGATGCGCGCCATGAATCTCAACAGCTACCGCTTCTCGATCTCCTGGCCGCGCATCCAGCCCTCCGGCTCAGGTCCCTCGAATCCCAGGGGCCTCGATTACTACAGCCGCCTCGTCGACCAGCTTCTCGAAGCCCATATCCGTCCGCTCGTCACCCTCTACCATTGGGATCTGCCCCAGGCGCTCGAAGATGCCGGTGGATGGCCCAACCGCGACACCGCATCCCGCTTCGCCGATTACGTCCAGCTTGTCGCCCAGGCCCTCGGCGACCGCATTTCCGACTGGTGCCTGCTCAACGAGCCCGACGCCTTCGTCGATCTCGGATACCTCGAAGGCACACACGCCCCCGGCCGCAAAAGTCTTTTTGATTTCCTTCGCGCCACCCATGTCGTGAACCTCGCGCAAGGAGCCGGCTTCCGCGCCCTCAAATCGGTTCGTCCCTCTTCCCGCGTCGGCACCGCTTTCAGCATGTCTCCCTGCGAACCGGCCACCAATTCCGATGACGACAAGCTCGCCGCGGAACGTGCCCACGCCATCACCAACCTCTGGTTTCTTGATCCCGTCCTGCGCGGCCGCTACGCCGAAGCCCTCACTTTCCTTCCCGAGAAAGCCATGGGCATCAAGTCTGGAGACATGGAGAAGACCCGCGCCCCACTCGACTTCATCGGCATTAATCTCTATTACCGCACCATCGCTTCCGCGCCCGGAGCCATGGAACGCGCCGCTCACGCCCAGGAGTGGCTCTTCCCCGTGAAGATGGAAGGCGGCAGCGTCGGCCCCAAAACCGACATCGGCTGGGAAGTCTGGCCCCGCGCCCTCTACGACATGATCATGCGCATCACCCGCGACTACAACCGCCCCGTCCTCGAAATTACCGAGAGCGGCTGCGCCTATAACGATGGCCCCGATTCAAGTGGCGTCATCCGCGACTCCCGCCGTATCGACTATCACCGTCAATACCTCGCTGCTGTTGCGCAATCCATCGCCGATGGCGCAGACGTCCGCAGCTACCATGCCTGGAGTTTGCTCGATAACTTCGAGTGGGCCGAGGGATTTTCCCAGCGCTTCGGCCTTACCTACGTCGACTTCAAAACGCTGTCCCGCACCATCAAGGATTCGGGACGCTGGTATGCCCGAGTGGCTGCTGAAAACCGCATCTCATCCGCTGGCTAGCAGCCCGGTGCCCGAGCCGGCCGCGTTCTCGTCGCGCTTCGTTCCCAGATTTCCAGTCATCAAAAGAGCGACGATCCCGATCGCTGCCCCGGTAATCAGCACAACGAATGTGTAGATCACCATCTCGTGCGGACGCCGCGGCAGCACATTGTGGCTAAGAGTATTTCCCAGCAGGCTGCTCGTGTTGAAAAATCCGTGGAGAACCATCGCCACCAGCACGTTAAACTTCGAGATGTTCGCCGCCGCCGTAAATAAGAACGTGATTCCGACTAAGATCAACAGGAACTCCCAGGGAGTCGCGCTGGTCCAGCCTTCCATCCAGAACAGCGGCGCATGCCATCCCGCCCACAGCGGGGCAAGGATCAGCGTTGCGCCCACCGGGCCATACCGCTCTTGCAACCGCGGCAGCGCGAATCCCCGCCATCCCGGTTCTTCGTTCACCGGACCGCCGAAGAATGTAGAAATGTTGATCCCGTAGGTGCTCACGTGCAGAAGCGTAGACCAGTGCCACGCCGACAAGGGAGCCTGCACCATGGCTCGAGTCGGCGCGATGATCGTGACGATCGCGAACGCAGAGAGCCCGAACGCGAGGCCCTGGATCAGACCCCGCCATCCGGTCCAGAATTTGCAGATTTTCAGATTGCGATGTCCGAGCCATTGCGTCGCCAGAGCCGCGACCGTCGGCCCAAAGGCGCTCATCATAAACAGGTTCTCCAGAAACATCTCGTATCGCGGAGAAACGTTTCCGTCAGGCACAATCCGCGCCATGAGGATCCAGCCCGACCATGCCCACGCGTAAGCCAGGATGAAAAACAATGTGAGCGGCCGCTTCTGCGCAAAGCGCGCCACCGCTGATCGGGATGGGACTGATGGCTCCGCTGCTTCTGCCGTCATAATGGCCGAAACAATATCACGAAGCAGAAATCAGGGTTAAGGAGTGTCTTACTTGCCCGTGCCGTCAGGAATCTTCAGCCGGTCGCGTTCTTCCGCCAGCCTCTTTTGCAACGCCGGATTCACCAGCGAAACGGGAACTTCCATGTCCCCGACCTTAATCTCCGTGGGATCGAACGTCGCGTATCCATCCTTCTCGCCCATGTGGCCGGAAATCGTTACCCACACGTCCTTCCCCGCAATCTCCGTCAGGAATTTTCCGTGGATGATATCGCCCTCCATCGTGACTTGCTGATCCTTGATGTTGGGACTCCCGCCGCCCACGTTCGTGTCGAGGCTCAGACCCGCCGCCCCGCCGCCGAGCATCTTCGCGATCATGCCGCTGACCGTGTCGGAGGTGGAACTGGCGTCAGGCTTCGTGCTTGCAGCGGCTGGAGTGCTCGCCTGCGGAGCCGCCGGCGCCGGACTCGCCGTGCTTGCCGCCTGAATCGATCCGTTTGTTTGCAGGTGTTGCGGCTCGGAATCCGGCTGCGCGGCTTTTTGGTCAAAAGACTCGCTGCGCGTAGTCGCCGCCGGAGACGGTGGCTGCACCACTACCGCTGCCGGTCTTTTCAGCACCAGCACAATCGCCGCCACAGCGGCCACCAGCGTCGCAATACTGATAATGCGGTCCAGCTTGAGCTTCATAAATAGACTCCCACTCGCCCGTTAACCTTGAGGTTATTTCTGCTGCATGATCAGTTGGCTGTCTTCCAATTTCAAGCTGCCGACGTTGTCAGGGAGCTTCAGCCGGTCCCGCTGCTCCGCGAGCTTTTTCTGCAACTGCGGATTCACCAGTGACACAGGCACATTCAGATCTCCAACCTTGAATTCGGTTGGATCGAAAGTGGCGTAACCATCTTTTTCGCCCAGGTGGCCAGAGATTGTGACCCAGACGTCCTTGCCCCCGATCGTCGTGAGGAACTGGCCGTGGACAATGTCGCCCTCAAAGCTGACCTGCTGATCTTTAATCGCCGGAGGTTCGGCGCCCACATTCGAATTCGGAGTAAGTTGCGCCCCAGAGTTTCCCAGCGACTGCGCCAGCACCGCGCTGACTTCGTCGGCATTAATATGAATTTCAGCTTTGTCGGCCGTCCCTGACGAAGCACTCGACTGGGTGGCCTGATCGAACTCAGCCATCTTCTGGTCAAACGACTGCGCATTCTGCGCAATCGCTGCCGCCGCCTGCGGATGGCCGACCGGCGCGGGTTTCTGCAGAATCAGCACCAGCGCAATCAGCGCCGCGAAAAGAAGCGCAATGCTGATAATGCGGTCCAGCTTAAGCTTCATGCTTTCATGCTATCGGGAAGGGAAGGCCGAAATCAGGTGACGAAAGTGATGTGTGAGGTAATCTATCCCGGCTTTGATCTACCCCAGCTTCTTCGCCAGCAACTCGTTCACAATCTGCGGGCTGGCCTGTCCTTTCGATGCCTTCATGACCTGCCCCACAAAGAATCCAAGCATCGTCTTCTTGCCCGCCCGGTACTGTTCACGCTGCTTCGGATTCGCCGCCAGAATCTCGTCAATTATCTTCTCCAGCGCCGACGTGTCCGTCGACTGTTGCGGCCGTCCTTCTTCGTCGTACACGGCCGGGAAGTCTTTCCCGCGCTCAAACGCCAGGTCGTAAAGCTCTTTCAGCATCTTCCCTGAGATCGTGCCCGCCTCGACCAGGTCCGCCGAAGCCGCAACCCCCGCCATCGAAATCGGCGACTCTTCAATCGAAATTCCCTTCGCCTTCAGCCGTCCCATCAACTCGCTCTGCACCAGGTTCGCCACCCGCTTCGGATTTTTCGCCGCCTTCGCCGCCTGCTCGAACTGATCGGCCAGCCCTTTCGAAAACGTCAACACCTGCGCGTCATATTCCGTGATGCCGTAATCTTTCACCATCCGCGCCCGCCGCGCCTCCGGCAACTCCGGCAGCGCCCGCGCAATCTCCGCCCTCCACTTTTCGTCGACCACCAGCGGCAGCAGATCCGGCTCCGGAAAATACCGATAGTCGTGCGCCTGCTCTTTCGACCGCATGCCGTACGTTTTTCCCTCATTCGCGTTATACAGCCGCGTTTCCTGCGTAATCTTCCCCCCGGATTCGATCACTTCGATCTGCCGCCCGATCTCGTACTCCAGCGCCTCGCGGATGAAGCGGAACGAGTTCACATTCTTGATCTCCGTCTTCGTCCCGAATTCTTTCTGCCCCCTGGGCCGCACGCTCACGTTCGCGTCCGCCCGCAGCGATCCTTCTTCCATGTTGCAGTCGCTCACGCCCGTATAAAGAATGATTTCTTTCAACCGCGTCAGGTATTCATACGCTTCATCGGGTGTCGCGATGTCGGGTTCGCTCACGATCTCGATCAATGGAACTCCTGTCCGGTTCAGGTCGATCGCCGTCTTTTCCTCGGAATCCGGAAACCCTTCATGCAGGCTCTTGCCCGCGTCTTCTTCCATGTGCACGCGCGTGATTCCGATCTTTTTCTTCTTTCCTTCCGCCGGAACTTCGATGAATCCGAACTCCGCTAGCGGCTTGTCGTACTGCGAAATCTGGTATCCCTTGGGCAGGTCGGGATAGAAATAATTCTTCCGCGCGAAAATCGATGTCTCGTTGATGCGGCAGTTCAGCGCCATCGCCGCCAGCGCCGCAAACTCCACCGCCTTCCGGTTCAGCACCGGAAGCGCTCCCGGCATCCCCAGGCACACCGGGCACACGTTCGTATTCGGCGGCGCTCCAAACCGCGTCGAGCACGAACAGAAAATCTTCGTCGCTGTCAGCAGGTGAACGTGCACTTCCAGCCCGATGACCGGCTCAAATTTCGGATGAGCCGCAATCGGCGTTTCTGTACTCGTAGCCATAGGCAAAAAATTATAAACACTACTGACGTTACGGATTCTTCGGCGCGTTCAGGTACTTGTCCACCGCGATCTCAAAATACATCAGCTCGTTCCCCTTCGCGTCCATCACGCCCGTGATGTCGATTGTCGCTCCCCGCAGCGGCGACGCAATGTCTCCCACGTCGAAGAAAAGGAATCCCGACTGCGTTCCGTGCGGCTCAACCGCCTTTGCCGCAAACTGCGACGTCTCGATCTCGTCCATTTCCTTTTTGCTGATGCCGCTCTTCGCCTTGTGCGGCAGCGGAATCGGGCTCGGCCGCGTGCTGCTCTGCGGATTCGAAAGCCTCCGGTACAAATCTTCCGTCGTCACCGGCGTCAGCTTCGACCGGTTCGCCGTGATCAGCGTAATTTCCATGTTCGCGATCGAAACCGGCTGGTCTCCGTCGTTGCTCACCACAAAAAATACCGGCAGGAATCCGTGCTCGGCGAAGTTCGTCGAAAAAAGTTTCGCCTTCTCCGGATTCTCATACGGATCGGCCGCAATCGCGACTTTTTCGTCGCGATGAAAATCGTGTGCCGGATAGTTGATCGCCGGCTTCGCCACCGGCTTCGAAAAACTTTTCCCCGCCCACGCCGCCGTGGTTAACGTAGCAGCAGTCAAGGCCGCCGCCGCAATCACCGCCAGCCGGCGTTGCGACCCGATCCTCGAACAACGCAAGAAAGCCCGCCGCCGCACAGAACTTCGCATGCCGCAATTATAGAAGCACCGTCATCCTCCACACGCCCTGCCGGTTTAAAATGGCTCAACTTGAGTTATTTCCTTTACAGCGTCTTTCTCGCGGCCGCGATGCTTCTGAGCCTTCCTTACTGGCTCTTTCAGTTCCTTCGTCACGGCAAATACAGCCGCGGATTCTCCGAACGCCTCGGAAAGGTCCCGTCCCGCATTCTCACTTCCGCGCCCGGCCGCGTCCTCTGGATTCACGCCGTCTCCGTCGGAGAAGTTCTCGCCGTCAGCCGCCTCATCGACCAGTTGCGCCGCGTCCTTCCCGAACATCGCGTCGTCGTTTCCACCACCACCGACACCGGTCAGGATCTTGCCCGCAAGCGCTTCGGCGAAGCCAACGTCTTTTATTTCCCCATGGATTTCGCCTTCTCCATCCGTCCGTATCTCGAAGCCCTTCGCCCCGATCTCGTCATCCTCGCCGAAACCGAGTTCTGGCCCAACTTCCTTCGCCTCGTTCATGCCTCCGGAACACCCATCGCCGTCGTCAACGCCCGCATCTCCGACCGTTCCTGGCCCCGCTATCGCCGCTTCGCCTGGGCCTTGCGCCGCATGCTGGCCCACGTCGATCTTTTTCTCACGCAGACTGCCGAAGATGCCTCCCGCCTTCGCTCCATCGGCGCCGATCCCGCCCGCATCGAAGTCCTGGGAAATCTCAAGTTCGATGTCAGCCTGCCCGCGCCTCCTCCCATCGTCGACAGTCTTCGCCGTTCCCTCGCCGCCGAAGGCGCTCGCCCCGTGCTCGTCTGCGGCAGCACCGTCGAAGACGAAGAGCCGCCGCTCCTCAAGGCCTTCGAGAATCTCCGCGTCGGCCATCCCCGCGCCGTCATGATTCTTGCTCCCCGCCATCCTGAACGCTTTCCGGCTGTCGCCGCCCTGCTCGAGCAGATGGGCATCCCCTTCCATCGCCGCTCCCAATGGAACGAGAACGAGCGTCAGCCTCTCGCCGCCGGCGTCCTCCTCGTCGATACCATCGGAGAGCTCGCCTCCCTCTACGCCCTCGCCGACGTCGCGTTCGTCGGCGGAAGCCTCGTTCCCCGCGGCGGCCATAACATCATCGAGCCCGCCCAACACGGCGTTGCCGTCGTCACCGGAAACCACACCGAGAATTTTCGCGACATCGTCGGTCTCTTTCTCAGTCGCGATGCCGTCCGCATCGTCGGACTCTCCGAGCTTCCGCTCACCCTCATGCATCTTCTCGATCACGAGTCCGAACGCCTCGCCCTCGGCCGCCGCGCCAAAGAAACCATCCAGTCGCAGATGGGAGCGACCTCGCGCACTCTTGACGCGCTGCTGTCCCTGCTCGCCCGCGATCCAAATTCTTTGCCGGCCTCCGCCCACGCCGCACACTCCGAGTGAACCCGCTCTCAACCATCTACGGCGCCGTCGTTCGCATGCGCAATGCGCTCTACGATCGCCGCCTTCTGCCCGCCCGCCGCCTCCAGGGCTTTGTCGTCAGCGTGGGCAATCTCTCCGCCGGAGGCTCCGGCAAAACTCCCTTCGTCCTGATGCTCGGCCAATATCTCAAGGAGCGCGGCGTCAAATTCGACGTCCTTTCCCGCGGCTATGGACGCCAATCCCGCGGCGTCCTCCTCGTCGATCCCTCGGGCCTTCCCGGCCAATTGGGCGATGAGCCGCTTCTTATCGCGCGCAAGCTCGACGTTCCTGTCATC
>Ga0335073_10013321_pt1 | contig 11529 bp, 8 predicted proteins | sample Lox_Sample_22_FD_207093 | JGI IMG/M metagenome (GOLD analysis project Ga0335073, IMG submission 207093) | Soil microbial communities from Loxahatchee National Wildlife Refuge, Florida, United States - Lox_Sample_2.2 | ecosystem: Environmental > Terrestrial > Soil > Wetlands | place: USA: Florida... | reverse complement strand
CGAACTTCGGCCAAAGCGCGAACGCCTGGCCCGGGAAGCGGGCGAGGAACGTATCGAGCTCCGCGTCGGTCGTCGCCTTCTCGAGCGACAGCATCGGCACCTCGTGGCGCGCGTCGGCATACAGCTCGCCGGCGAGCTCGGCGCCGACCTTCTCGAGCGGATTGTCTGCAGGGGCCAGCTCCGGATGTTCTCCGATCAGCCCGCGGAGCTCGTCCTCGAGCGCGTCGTACTCCGCGTCGCTGATCGCCGGCTCCCCGGAGTAGTACAGCCGCTTGTGGTGGCGCAGATCTTGTGCGAGCTGGTCGATCCGGTCGGAGACCGCAGTCAGCGGAGACATCGATGCGCACTATAGGAGTGGCGCTCCCGGGCCCACACGAGCTCAGTTTTGCTTGGCGGTCAGGCTCCGTTGGGCGTCCGCGAGAGCGCCGCGAAACTCGGTGACCCACTCGGCTGTCTCGCGCTCCATGATGTCCTCGACCTGCTTCACGTTCTCGCGCGCGAGCGTCAGGAGCTCGACGACTTGGGCCTCCGTTGGTGGGACGCTCAGCTTCTTCAGCAACTCGTTCCACGCGTATTCGAAGTCGAGGCGGTGGCGGTCGAGCCGCTGCTCGGCGACGATGTACCGCATCCAGGCATTCGAGTAGCCGAGAAACTGGTCGAGGAGACCGCAGCTCGCGGCCAGGACGAGCGCCACCGCCGTCCAGCCAGGAGCGATTGTCGGCGGCTGGCCCGACTTCGAGGTGATCTCGGTGATGATGGGAAGTAACGTGCCGACGACGCCGAGGCCGATAGCTGTGATGCGTAGCGCTCGGCCTCTGACTCGTCTGGACGGATGCTTCTCGACGTACCAGTCTTTCGCCGCTTGCGACACCTTCATCGCGTGCTCGAACACCTTCGACAGCGATCCGGCCTGGGCGTTCGCGCTCCAGTCGAGTTCGCCCAATTTGGGGATTTCGGTGTTTTTCGGCACGGCTGCCGGCGGATCTTCGCAGCAACCGGCCCGGCTCCGGGAATCGGCGAGCCAGACCGGTGGATCTCACAACACGGCGTCCCCGCTCGTTTCTATGCTCGATGACGATGGTGTTGTTCGAGACAGCGATCGGGACGTGCGGCGTAGGGTGGAGCGAGGCCGGGATCACCGAGGTCGTGATGCCGCGCACGCACGGCCTGCGCGGTCAGCGCCTCGAGGCCTCGGCGGATGTGCCCGACTCGATCCGGGCAGCGATAGCGGGCATGGTGGCGTTGCTCGACGGCGAGCGACAAGACCTCGGTGACGTCGCGCTCGACGAACGGCACCTCGACGCATTCCGCCGGCGCGTCTATGCGGCGACGCGCCAAATCGCGGCCGGCTCGACCGCCAGCTACGGCGAGGTGGCCGCGGCGATCGGCGAACCCCGCGCCGCCCGCGAGGTGGGCGTCGCGCTCGCCCAGAACCCGTTCCCGATCGTCGTGCCCTGCCATCGCGTGCTGTCGGCCGGCGGAGCGCTGCACGGCTTCTCCGCGCCGGGCGGGATTGCCACGAAGCGGCGGATGCTCGAGATCGAGCGCGCGCCGGGCTTCATGCAGCAGGCGCTGTTCGCAAGCTAGGCGCGGTCGCCGGTGGCCTGAGGCACGCCCGCGGCTTCGAGCAGCTCGCCCTCGATCTCATCGGCCCAGTCGATCCGGTCGTCGCGCTCGGCGCGTGCCTCGCGGATCAGCGACAGGTTGTTCGCGGTGCTCTTGGGCTCCCATTTCTCACGCACCGCCGCGAGCGCGGCCGTGGCCCCGGCGATCGCCTCGCCGCGATTGCGCGTGAGCACGCCGAGCTCGAGCCGGGTCGCATGGTCCCAGTAGTCGGCCGCGCCCCCGGCGATCCGGCGCATGCAGGCGTAATGGACGACCGGGAGGAGCTCGGCCTGGACCGGGTCTCCGGGTCCGCGGATCTCGAGCAGCGTGACCGCGTTCACGCCCGGGTACGCGCTGCGCCAATCACACTCGAACCCGCGGCGGTACGCGTCGATCGCCTTGTCGAGGTAACCCTGCGCTTTGAGGATCGAGCCGTCGCGCGCCGCCTCCCAGCGGTCCTTGTAGACGCGGCCGAGGAGGCCGAGCGTCTCGCCGCTCGGCCCGTGGTCCTCGAGGATCGCGAGCAGCTCGCGTTCGGCGTCGTCGGGACGGTGATCGCGGTTGAGCGCAAACCCGTACTGCTCGCGCACGAGCAACGTCCGTCGCAAGGGCTCGGGCATCGACTCGACGAGTCGGACCATGTCGGCCCACGCTTCGGTGGCCCGGTAGGACAGGAGCAAGTCGACGAGGATCCCGGCCTCGACGTCATCGAGCGGCCCGAGCCCAGCCTCGAAGGCACGGACCGCGATGCGGTCGCCCGCGGCGCGGTCGCGGGCGAGCTGCTCCTTCGCTGATGCCGAATACGCAGCACGGTCCCGGAACACGTCGGTCTTCAGGCGGTCGATGTCCGGACGCGGCAGATCGGCCAGGAGTTGGAACACGGGGCTGTCGGTGCTCGCCTCGCGTGCGGCTCGGAGGGCCCTCACCAGCGGCGGACGATCGGCGTCAGGATCCGCGGGGCGGCCGGTGCCGTCGAGGCTGTAGGGAAGAACCCGATCCGGCGCCAAATCGAACGGGACGCGCTTGGTGTCCGCGCTTACGAGCACGGTCGAGTACGGGCGGAGCGCGTGGCGGACGCCTAGCTCGTAGAACACGTTGGCGTTCGCGGTCGTCAGATCGGCGACCGCATAGTCGGCGAGGATCAGCCGCTCGTACATCGGCTTGTGGATGATGCCGCCGACCACTTCCTGGTCTGCGCGCAACGGCTCGAGGCTGGCGTCTCGGATCGCGGGCTCGAGCAGCTGTTCGTACACCGCGTCGAAGTCGACGGTCTGTCCGCCCGCGTCGGGCTTGATACCGAACGGCATGACGACGAAGCACAGCGGCTGCTGGGACACGGGCACAGCGTACGCCCACGCGCGCGGGCCGCGCAACGGTCGGCGGCTCTGCGCCGAGTAGCATTCTCGCTCGGTGTTCGACTTCGTCTTGAGACCTGTGAAGTCGGTCGTGCGGGTGCTGAACGAAGACGCGATGAAGCCGCTCGAAGAGACCGAGCGCGACACGCTCGATGCGGTCCGCGCGGTCGATCGTGCGACGGAATCGATCGAGCGCCACGTCGAGGTGATCGAGACGCTCGCGACCTCTGTCGGCCCCTTGACCGAGTCGGTCGACCGCCTCACCGACACGATGCAGGACCTCGTGCGACTTCTCGCCCCGCTGGCCGGCGCCGAGCACGAGGTTCAGCAGGCCGAGCTCGAGGTCGAGCGGGCCGAGCACTTCTTCGGCCTCCGCCGGCACCGCAAGCCCGCCGAGTCCGAGACGGGCGACGCCGAGAAGTGACCGGAGCGCCGCCGACGAACGTCCGGGTGACGATCGTCGCCGGCCCTCGCGGTCCTTCGGTGAGGCAGCGGATCGGCCGCCTGCTCCCGCGTCTGAGTACTCGCGCGGTCGCATATCTGGCGGCCGTTGTGGTTGGGGTGGCCACGGCCGGTGCGATCACGTTGCTGCGTACCGGCGGAGCAGGGTGCGTGAGCGTCGGGGTCGCGCTTCACGATCCGAGGTTCGGGCGCGCGAGCTTCGACCGCAGATTTCCTTGCCTTCGCGGGTTCGATGCCTACCGTGGGCCGGGAGGCCGCGTGCTCGGGCGGCCCCCCGATCTGGCTATCAGGCGCCATACGTAGCGTCGTCCGGCCGGCGGCTCGGCGTCGCCGGCAGCAGGCGGGTCAGCGCCGCCACTCCGACCAGCAGCGCGCCGAGCTCCACCAGGCTTAGCTCGACCGCGTGGGCATACCCGCCGTGCAGGGCACCGAAGAAGATCACGCCGGTGATCGCCACGCCGAGGGCGCCGCCGACGTTCTGCACGGTCGTCACCGCTCCGGAGGCGCTGCCGGCGTGCTGCACGTCGACGCTTGACAGGATCGTCGTGGTCAGCGGGACGAGCAGCAGGCCCATCCCGGCGCCGATCAGCACGAGTCCCGGGAACAGCTCCGCGATCGAGCCGCCGACGCCGACGTTCGCGACCGCGGCAAGCAGCAGGCCGTGGCCGCACGCCAGCACGAGTGCGCCGATCGCGAGCAGCCGCCGTCCGAACCGCGTGACCAGTGCGGGCGCCTGCGCGGACGCCGCGACGTAGGCCACCGCCATGATCGTGAACACGAGCCCCGCGCCGAGCGCGCTCAACCCGCGCCCCTGCTGTAGGTACAGCGCGAGCACCAGGAAGAACGACGCCTGGCCGCACCAGAACACGAGTTGCGTGATCAGCCCGGCACTGAACGAGCGCTCGCGGAACATCGCCGGCGCCACCAACGGCTCGCCGCCGCGCCGCCCGAGACGGCGCTGCTGAAGGGCAAAGCCGAGCAGGAGGAGCGGCGCGGAGCCGAGCGAGATCCAGGTCCAGGTCGGCCAGCCGTGCTGGCGTCCCTCGACGAGCGGCAGCACGATCGCGGTCAGTCCGGCGGTGAGCAGCAGCGTGCCGACCGGATCGAGCCGGGCTCGCCGCTCCGAGCGTGACTCGGACACGTACTTCGGCGCGAGCGCGAGCGCGGCAACGCCGACCGGAACGTTGATCAGGAAGCACGTGCGCCAGCTGAGCCCGGCGATGTCGGCCTGGATCAGCCCGCCGCCGATGAGCTGCCCGCAGGCCGCGGCCAGCCCCATTACGAGCCCGTAGATGCCAAGCGCCCGCGGGAGGTCGGCGCCGCTGTACGTCACGTTGATGATCGAGAGCACGTTCGGCATCAGCAGCGCGGCCCCGAACCCCTGGGCGAGCCGCGCTGCTACGAGCACGGTCGGCGTGCCGGCCGCTCCGCAAGCGGCCGACGCCAGCGTGAACACACCGAGGCCGATCGAGAACGTGCGCCGGCGGCCGATCCGGTCGCCGAGCCGCGCCGCCGTGATCAGGAACACGGCCGAGGTCAGCGCGAACCCGGCCACGACCCACTCGATCGCGCCGGTGCCGGCGTGCAGGTTGCGCTGCATCGACGGCAGCGCGACGTTGACGATGAAGAAGTCCAGCACGACCATGAACGTGCCGGCGAGCAGCACGGGCAGCGCCGCCCAGCGCCTTGCTTCCGCCGGCAGGGACCCGGCGGCTGCCGGGATCGCCAGTGTGGATGAATTCGATTGCGTAGTCATGCCGGTCACGGTGCCGGACGGCATGCGCGCTGTCGATTACCCGGCAGGTAACCGCCGCTGCGCGCCCGTTACCTCGGAGGTAATCGCCGGCGGGGGCCGGTGATCGTCGCGAAGGCACCGGGTGGGTGCTTAACTCGCCTCAGCCCGTTCGGCCCCCAACGCCGCGTGCACATAAGCGCCTCCCAGGCGCTTATGTTGCCGGGGTCGATGACGGCCGGGCGGATTTGGCGAGTTTTGCACCGCCGATCCCCGGCTGGCGCGCGTGTTGATCGGCCCGCCGGCAGCACCGGGAGCCGCTCGTCCGCTTCCGGGAGCCGCCCGTCCGTCTCATGCAGCGTCCCCGAGCCGCTACGGTGAACGGCTTGAGCGTGTACGTGGACAGCGCTTTTGCCGTCGGCGACTGGGGGCGGTGGAGCGGCGGCGGTCACCTCCAGGCCGACACGGTCGAGGAGCTGCACGAGTTCGCGGAGCGGCTCGGCCTGCGCCGCGAGTGGTTCCAGTCAAAGGCGGGGCGCCCGGAGAACGACCACTACGACCTCGGCCGAAAGGGACGAGCCCGCGCGCTCGAGCTTGGGGCGATCGACGAGGACCGGGCCGCCGGCACGAGACGGCGTCAGGCGATGCGCCGCGCTAGGCGCGCGACCGGGACCGCCCCGTCGGTGGCGTAAAACCGCGCGGGGGCGAACCCAGGCCGGCGGGACTCAGTCGGCGACCCCGAGCCCCCAGCCGCCGTCGATCACGATCTCCTGCCCGGTGATGTACTCGCACGCCGGCGAGGCGAGGAACAGGGCCAGCGTCTTGATGTCGTCCGGGAAGCCGACGCGATGCATCGGAATGTCCTTCGCGAGGGCCGCCTGCACGTCGGGGTTGTGCGCGTGGCCGCCGCCGATGTTCGTGACGAAGAAGCCCGGGGCGATCGCATTGACGGTGATGCCGTAGGCGGCCAGTTCAAGCGCGGCGCAGTGCATGAAGTGCCTGGCGCCGGCCTTCGCCGCCATATAGGCAGATCCGATCGCGCCCTCGGTCACGGTCGCGGCCAGCGAGGTCGTGATGACGATCCGGCCGAACCGGCGCGGGCGCATGTGGCGGGCCGCGGCTCGCGCGGTGGCGAAGATACCGTTGAGGTTGATGTCGATCACGCGGTTCCAGCGCTCGTCGGTGTAGCGCTCGAGTGAACCCTCCTCTACCCGGGGCCGCTGGCCCCCCGCCCAGGCGCCGACGAAGCCGACGCCGGGATCGATGCCGGCGTTGGCGAAGGCGACGTCGAGCCGGCCGTACAACTCCGCCGCTTCGTCGATCGCCCGATCGAGCCGCGGGTGGTCGGTGACATCCGCGGCCGTGCCGCGTACGTCGAGTCCCTCCTCCCGCAGCCGTGACGCCTGCGCCTGCGCGGCCTCGCCGTCGACGTCGATCAGAGTGACGCGCGCGCCGTGCGCCGCGAGCACCTCGCCGTACGCGAGTCCCAGGCCACTGGCACCGCCGGTGACGATCACGCCGAAACCGGCGACGTCGAACCTCGAGGAAACGTTCACGCTCATTGCTCCTGTGATCTCGATGGGGCCGGGGCAGCCTATACCGACCCGCACACCTATACGATCGGCGTAGTCGGCCCGAGACGGGTATTGCTACGGTGCTGACGCACTCGGGAGCCGGGAAGCTCTCACAGACGGGGGGATGGATGGATTCAGGTTGCGTCGTTCGCCGCCGGCTCGCCCATGCGCTGGTGGCGCTTGTCACTGCCGGGGTAGCTCTGCTGACCCCGAGTCTCGCGCTGGCCAGTAACGCCAAACGGCTGGCGATCGTGCCGAAGGCCGCCGTCAAGGTCATCCGCCACTATGGCGGTGCCACGCGCTCGCTCGGCGTCCATGTCACGCCGACACGCACGGCGCTGTTCAGGCACGCCTCGGGGCCGGCGATCCCCAACGCCGCCACCGCCACACCGACGAACGTCAAGAACTCCGGCGGACCGGTGATGAGCAACGTCGTGATCTACGACATCTTCTGGGTGCCGCAGGATTCGACCGCGCCCAACGAGTTGTTGATCAACCGGTTCACCGAGGATCTCGGCGGGCAGTTCGTCAATCTGCTCTCGCAGTACGGGGTACAAAACCAGTTGGGCTACGGCGGTTCGTGGGTTGACACCAAGGCGCTCCCGGACAACGGGAAGGCGAGCAGCGGCAATCCGATCGTGCTGAACTCGGACATTCAGGGGGTCATCACCGACGCCCAGAACGCCAACGAGGACTGGCAGCCCCCGAGCCTCAGCACGCTCTACATGGTGTACCTCCCGAGCGGCACCGAACTGTGTGACCCGGGCAACGGTTGCACGTTTGCGCCCAACAACTACGGTGGCGGCCAGTTCTGCGCCTATCACGGCGCGTTCGTCGACAACGCGGATCCATCGATCCCGATCATCTATGGCGCGATGCCCGACGACGGCGACCGGATGGACATCTGCTCGACCGGGAGCACCCCGACCGCGGGCTACGACGGCTCGGACGGACCGAACGGCGACGCCGTCGCCGACTCGGAAATCAGCACGGCCAGCCATGAGATCTTCGAATCGCTCACGGATCCGGAGGTGGGGACAAAAACGGCCTGGAACGGCGGCGACAACCCGGTCGATCCCAACTACTCGCGCCAGGGCGAGATCGGCGATCTGTGCGCCTACATCTTCAACCCGGACGGCTGGACCGACGGCGGCGACATCACGATGAACGGCGACCGCTACTTCATCCAGGAGGAGTGGGACAACGCCACCTCCTCGTGCGTGCTTCCCGGCGGCGCGATTCTCCCCGTCAGCCACTATGCCGGCTGCACCGCGAACACGCTGCCGGCCAACGACGACGGGTCCACCGACGCGGTCACGCTCCCCTTCGAGGTCAACTACTTCGGGACGAAGTACAGCTCCGCGTACGTCAACAACAACGGCAACGTGACGTTCACCCAACCGCTCAACACGTTCTCGCCGTTCCCGCTGCTCGACGCCAAGATGCCGATAATCGCCCCGTTTTTCGCCGATGCCGACACACGGGGGACGACTCCCGTGCCGTCCGGTGTGGTGACCTACGGCAACATCACCTATGACGGTCAGAAGGCGTTCTGCGTGAACTGGCGGAACATCGGCTACTTCGACGAGGAGACTGACCATCTCGACAGCTTCGAGCTGTTGCTCGTGCAACGCTCGGACTCGGGTGACTTCGACATCATCTTCAACTACGACCGCGTGCAGTGGGACGAGGGCGATGCGGCGGTCGCCACCTCGGCCCCTCGCCCCGCCGTCGAGTTCGGAGGGGCGGCGGCCCGCGCCGGCTTCTCCGACGGCCAGACCCAGTCGCTCGAGATGCAGGGTTCGGGGACACCGGGCGCCCTGGTCGACTCCGGCCCCGACGCGCTGACCACCGGGAGTCAGGGGACCCTCCAGTCCGGCCGCTACATCTTCCCGGTCCGCAACGGCCAGAACGCCGGTCCGGGATCGCTCACCGGCCAGGTCACCGATAACTACTCGCCCGCCAATCCGGTGGCGGGGGCGCTCGTGCAGGCGTGCGGCGGGTTGGTGTTCGCCGACTTCTGCGAGCTGACCACGACCAACGCGCAGGGCGACTACACGATCGCCAGCTTGCCCACCGGGATCTACTCGGTGACAGCGTCCCCGCCGCAGGGCTCGTCGCTGGGTGAGCAGGAGAAGTCGATCCTGCTCGTCGACAGCAGCCCGGCCACGCTCGACTTCGCGTTGCCGGCGCCGCCGCCACCACCGCCCGGAGTCACGGTGCACGGCATCGGCACGACCGCGCAGGGCGACCCGATCATCGAGTGGGAGCAGACCACCCCGATCTCGTATGCCGGCGTGTGCCCCGGTGGCACCGCCACGTGGGCGATCACGGCCGAGAACACGCAGACCTCCCAGCAGCAGACGGTCGACGGGCCAATGGCCGAGACGCCGCCCGGGAGCGGTGACTACACCGCGACGGTGCCGCCGCTCGACCCGCTGCACGGTCCGGGCACGCTGACGATCACGGTCGACTGTCCCGACTCCTTCGACAACTCGACGGCCACGCTCGCGATCTACATCGATCCGAGCGGGGCGGTGGTCGACACGCACGGAAATCCGATCCCAGGCGCGACGGTCACACTGCTGCGCTCTGAGGACCCGAACGGTCAGTTCACCCCGGTGCCGGATGGCTCCCCAGTGATGTCCGAGGGCAACCGCCAGAACCCGGACACCACGCGCGCCGACGGCTCGTTCGGGTGGGACGTAGTCACGGGTTATTACGAGATCCAGGCCCAGAAGGCCGGCTGCGCCGATCCGAACAATCCAGCCGACGACCAGGTGACGAGCCCGGTGATGCCGGTGCCGCCCGCGGTCAACGGACTCAAACTGGTGCTCAGCTGCCCGCAGTCGCCGACACAGATCGCCGGCGCAGCGTCCGCGGCGGCCGCCCGCTTCGGCGAACCCGGCGGGGTGACCGCGACGCTCGAGGACGGCGCCGGCAACCCGCTCGCGGGCAAGGCGGTCACGTTCACGCTACCGGGAGGCGAGTCGTGCACGGCGAACACCGACGCCGCCGGCGTCGCGTCGTGCGCGATCACCCCGCGTGAGTCCGCGGGCCAGTATCCGGTCACCGTGTCGTTCGCGGGTGACTGGGCCGATGCCCCCAGTCAGAGCACCGGGTCGCTCACGGTGACCGCCGCGCCGACCACGCTCAGCCTGACTCTCCCCTCGGCAGCCGTCGACGGCTCGTCCGCCACACTGGCGGCGACGCTACGGGACCACGCGGCCGGTCCGATCTCCGGACGACAGCTGACGTTTGCGCTCGGCACCGGGGCCGGGGCCCAGACGTGCACCGCCACGACCAACGCGAGCGGCACCGCCACGTGCGCGATCGCGCCGGTGACCCAACCGGCCGGTACGCCGGCGCCGGTGACCGCGTCGTTCGCCGGCGACGGCGACTATCTCTCGACCTCGCAGGCCGGCACCATCCCCGTGTCACCCGCCGGACAGCCGTCCCCGCCGCGGACAGGCACGGCTCGGGTCGGGGCCCCGATCAAGGTATCGTCGGGCGGCATTGCCGGCGTCGGCCTGAGCTGTGGCGGCCCGGCCGGCGCGGCGTGCACCGGCAGGCTCTTGCTTACCCGCACCGTGGTCAGCACGATCCGCCGTCGCGTCCGTGGTCATCTCCGCGCCGTCCGAGTCAAGCGCACGGTTCGCGTCGCGTCGGCCACCTACCGGCTGTCGGCGGGCTCGTCCAAGACGGTAAAGGTGCGGATCTCGGGAGCGCTCGTCAAGCTGCTGCGCGCCGCCGGCCGGCGCGGGATCACCGTCACCGTGTCGCTGCCGGGCGCAGGCGGTCGCCAGGCACTCGACAGGGTGAAGATGATCCTCCAGCGGCGGGCTACTGGCTCATCCACTCGTCGAACGACGAACTCGTCCATCCGCCACCCGATCCGGCCGGCGCTGGACCGAGCGGCTTACCGCCGTAGATGACCTTGCCGGACACGGCCTGGTAGGTCTGCCACGGGATCGTCGGCCGCTGGTCGACGCCAGGCTCGGACCAGTCGCACACGCCGTTCGGGAAGATCTGCTCCAGCTCCGCCCACTCCTGATCGCTGAACACGATCGGGTAGTACGCGGACTCGCTGAGCGGCTCGAGCTGACACTTCTCCTGATCGGTGGCGATGCTCTCGCCCGCCTCCATTCGCGGCGTGGCGAAGCGAGTCTGGAGGAGCGGCGACTCGCACACCTCGCCGAACCCGGGTACCACGACCTGGTCGACGTCGGGGATGTCCGAGCACTGATCGTGCACGGTCGACGGGCGGTCCTCGGCAATCTTCTGCCCGAGGCTCAGGTTGCGGTGATCGCCTTCGACCGCCGACAGCCAACCATCCATCGCCACGAGTGCCTCCGCGGCGTAGTTCGGGTCGCCGATCAACGGGGTCTCCCCGAACCAGATGACGTCGTTCGTCGGGAAGTGACCCTCGGCCTGCTCGAGCCGCGCCCGGATCGTCCATGAGCGATAGGCGTCGTGGAAGCTGCCAGCGTCCGGACCGCGCAGGTCGATGATCGCGACGTCGGTCAGGTTGTTGGTCTCGTCGATGCCGCCGCCCCGGTAGTCGTTCGTCAGTGCCGGCTCCTCGGCCGCCATCCGCGCGGTCGTCGTGTCGTAGTTGTTGTCGTAGCCGCCGATCTTCTGGTTGAGGTCGATGAACTGCTCGGGCGTGATGAACCCCTCCTCGAGCGGGAGCAGCCCGTACTGGACGCCGACGTTGTCGAGCGGGATGCCGGCGTACCCGTACGGGTTGTCGCCCTTGTATGGAGCGAACAGGTTGATCATGTAATCCTCGAGGTCGCAG
>Ga0335073_10013320_pt1 | contig 11529 bp, 13 predicted proteins | sample Lox_Sample_22_FD_207093 | JGI IMG/M metagenome (GOLD analysis project Ga0335073, IMG submission 207093) | Soil microbial communities from Loxahatchee National Wildlife Refuge, Florida, United States - Lox_Sample_2.2 | ecosystem: Environmental > Terrestrial > Soil > Wetlands | place: USA... | reverse complement strand
GTCCCCGCGAGCACCCGGTCCTTGCCGACCAGCTTGCCGACCTGCACGAGGCGGTCGGCGACCAGCCTTGGGTGCTCGATGTAGTTGGTCTTCACGTCGATCACCCCAAGGATCACCTTCTTGCCCGCCGGCAGCTCCGTGTCCTGGAACACGCGCCACTCGTGCGCGTGCCGCGGATTGGCGCCCTCCACATAGATCGTGCCCGCGTTGACCTTCAGCACCTCATCGATGATCTGCGCCAGCGGGACGTCGCAGTGGTGCGGGCTCGCGATGTTGCCCCAGCACACGTGAAAACGCACCCGCTCGGGCGGGATTCCCTCGAGCGCTCCGTTCAGCGCCTCCACCGCGAGGGGCAGATGGTGATGCCAGTCCCCGACGCTCGAGCCCACCGACCGCGAATGGGCCGCCATCGCCATGTCCGGCGAGTCGACCTGCAGGTTCAGCCCGGCGTCGATGATCGCCCGGTATTCGTAGGACAGGGCGTCCGCGCAGGCCGCCAGGTACTTCTCGTGCGAGCCGTAGTACTGGTCGGGATAGTTGAAGGCGATCTGGCCGGGGCTGATCGTCCCCATGAACGCGCCCGACAGGTCCGCGTCCCCCATCGCGGCCTTCAAGCGCGCGATATCCCTGTGCACCGCGTCGGTGTCGGCCACCTCCACCGGCCCTACACAGTTGGCGAACACCAGGTGCGCCATCGACGGCGTGGCAAACAACCGCATCGCCAGATTCGGAAACGGCGCCACGTCGTCGGCCTGAAACTCCGAGCGGCCCCCAAAGCCCGCGAAGCGATCGTTGATGTAGGTGCTGAAGCCGGACTTGCTCATCTCCCCATCGCTGATCACATCGATTCCAACCTCGCGCTGCTTCGCGACCACCTCGTCCACGGCGGAGTCGATCAGCGTCTCGAGCTTGGCCTCGTCGACCTGATTGCCGTCGATCCGCTCCCAGATGGTGTCCGCCAGCTCGTTCGGCCGCGGCAAGCTCCCCGCGTGCGTGGTCAGGATCCGCCCGTTTTCGCCCGCCATCTCTCTCCTCCTCGGGTCGTATTTCGGCGCTGCCGGGTGCCGACGCTGTACAGCGCGGTAGAACAGCCTTCTATCAGAGCGCCGATGGGCAGGCAAGCGCGGCTATCCACCCGCTTCGCGGACCCGCTGTCGGCGCCTTGCGTAAACTGCCGCTAAACGGAAGAGGAGAGGGCGGATGGCGACAGGACAGAATGGGGCGACTGGAGCGACCCTCATCGTCGGGGGCACGCGGGGCCTCGGCAGGCGCCTGGCCGAGCACTACGCCGTGCGTGGCCAGCCCGTCGTGATCACCGGGCGCGACCGGGACCACACCGAAGCCGTGGCGCGCGAGATCGGCGCCGAGACGAGCGGCCTCGCGCTCGACCTGACCGAGCCCACTCAGATCGCCTCGGCCCTCGAGCCCATCGGCACCGTCGATCACATCGTCCTCGCTGCCATCGAGCGAGATTCCAACAGCGTCCGGGAGTACGAGGTCGATCGGGCGATCCGGTTGGCGACGTTGAAGCTCGTCGGCTACACCGAGGTGCTCCACTGCCTGTGCCCGCGAATGCACGAGAACACGGCAGTGCTCCTGTTCGGCGGCCTGGCCAAGGACCGGCCGTATCCGGGATCGACGACCGTCACCAGCGTGAACGGCGCAGTCACGACGATGGTGCGCACACTCGCCACCGAGCTCGCTCCGGTGCGCGTCAACGCGCTCCACCCCGGGATCGTCGGAGACAGCCCCGCTTGGATCAACGCGGACGAGATGCTCGCGCGCGTGAAGGAGCGAACGCCGACGGGACGGCTCGTGACCATGGACGAGGTCACGGGCGCCGCGCTCTTCCTCCTCGAGAACACCGCCGTCAACGGGGTCAACCTGCCGGTCGACGGGGGTTGGGTGCTCGCGTGATGCCCGCCGAGCCTGGGCTACGTCCAGCTGGATTGCACGTACAGCGGTGATTGACAACAAACTGCTCCGCGCATTAGTGTCCTGCGGATGACGGATCAGGGCCGGCTCCACCACGTCCAGCGGGCGCAGGACGTCGAACCGATCGTCCCCGAGGCCCTCGGCGAGCGGGTCAGCGGCCTGCGGCGCGCGACGCTAGTTGGCCGGCACGTCGGTTCGGTGCACACCGGCTTCGCTCTGGTCGAACTCGATCCGGACGGACGGGTGGACACGCATCTGCACTCGACCGAGCAGAGCTTCTACGTGCTCGAAGGCAACCCGACGATCGTCGTCGACGGCCGCGCCCACCGGCTGGCCCCCGACGAGTGCGGCCTGTTGCCGGTTGGCGTGCCCCATGCCTGGCGCACGGGCGAGGACGAGGCGGCGCGCTGGTTGGAGATGAATGCCCCGGCCCCGCGCATCGCGGGGCCGCCGGACACGTTCTGGACGGGCGAGCCCATCGTCGACGGGGATGACGCCGGCGTCGACATCCGGGATCCCCGGACGCGGACGTTCTTCCGCCTCGGTCGGGGCGAGATGGACGTCGACAATCTCAAGCTCGGTGCCGCGGTCGACGCGCCCACCGTCTCGGCCAGCATGGCCACGGCATTACTGGCCTACAGCGGGATCGCGGTCAAGATGCTCGTCGACACGCGCCTGGGAGCGGTGCTGCACACGATGTTCATGGTCGAGTACCAGCCGGGGGGCGTGGCCCAGCCCCACGATCATCCCTTCGAAGAGACCTACTACATCCTGTCGGGGGAAGTCGAGGCGGAGGCCGACGGAGAAGTGTTCACGCTCGGTCCCGGCGACGTGTTCTGGACCGGGGTGGGCTGCGTGCACGCCTTCTACAACCGCAGCGATGGCCACGTCCGCTGGCTGGAGACCCAGTCGCCCCAGCCCCCCGCCAACTACTCGTACCGGTTCAACCGGGACTGGGACTACCTCGCCGAGCGCTTGGAAACGGACACATCACGGATCAGGGAGTCGAGATGATCGGATCGGCCCGCGGAGAGTCGGGATGATTGCGTCGCGCGGTGCCACCTTGGCGGTGGACTGGGAGCAGCGCGTGGACTACCCGCGCCTGCGGGCGGAGCGTCTCGAGCGCGCGCGGACCGCGCTGCGCGCGTCCGATCTGGGCGCCGTGCTGCTGTTCGACCAGAACAACATCCGCTACGTGACGAGCACGCACATCGGCGAGTGGGCGCGCGACAAGAGCGCACGCTGCGTCCTCTTGCCGCGAGAGGGCGACCCCGTGCTGTGGGACTTCGGCTCGGCCGCGCGGCACCACCAGCTGTACGCGCCGTGGCTGCCCCAGACCAGCTGGCGCCCAGGGGTCTCGAGCATGCGCGGCGCGATGCCGCGGGACACGGGTGTCCCCGACCTGCTCGCCGGGCACATCCACCAGGAGCTGCGCGAGCACGGCCTCGAGCGCGAGCCGCTCGGCATCGACCTCACCGACATGGAGACGCTGGCGTCGCTGCATCGCCTGGGGATCCCGACCGGCGACGCCGCGCCGGTGATGCTGAGCGCGCGCAAGATCAAGACCCAGGACGAGATCGCGCTGCTCGATCACGCGGCCGCGATCGTCGACGCGGTATACGAACGGATCTACGAGCTCCTGCGCCCCGGCATTCGCGAGCACGAGATCGTCGCCGAGGCCCAGCGGCTCCTATTCGAACTCGGCTCCGAGCAGGTCGAGGCCATCAACGCTGTCTCGGGCGATCGCTGCAACCCGCACCCCCACGTGTTCTCGGACCGTCTCCTGCGCCCCGGCGACCAGGCGTTCTTCGACATCATCCACTCGTTCATGGGCTACCGGACGTGCTACTACCGCACGTTCTGCGTGGGCGGCGCCACCCGGTCACAGCTCGATGCCTACAAGCAGTGCCGCGAGTGGCTCGACGCCGCGATCGAGCTCGTCCGCCCGGGGGTCAGGACGGATGCCATCGCCGCCGTCTGGCCGACCGCCCAGGAGCTCGGCTTCGCCAGCGAGGAGGCCTGCTTCGGCCTGCAGTTCGGCCACGGCATCGGGGTGGGTCTGTACGAGGCGCCGATGATCTCGCGCCTGCACTCCTTCGATGCGCCGGCGGAGATCGAGGAGGGCATGGTGTTCGCGCTCGAGACCTACTGCCCGGCCAGCGACGGCCGCTCGGCGGCGCGGATCGAGGAGGAGGTGCTCGTCACCGCCGAGGGACCCGAGATCCTCACCCGCTTCCCGGGCGAAGAGCTGCTCGTGGCCGGCCGCCAGTACGTCCGCGGCGCGGACCTGGTCGATCAGGACCGCGAGTCGGTACCCGTGAGTTGAGCGGCGCGCCGGGAGAGCACACGCTGGCCGAACCGGCGGTCGAGCTCGACCGCGACCAGGCGCTCGCGCTCTACCGGCGGATGCTGCTCATCCGGGGCTTCGAGGACACGGTCCAGTCTCTGTTCCTGCGCGGCGAGATCCACGGGACCACGCACCTGTACTCCGGGCAGGAGGCCGTCGCCGTGGGCGTCTGCTCGGCCCTCGCCTCGACCGACCGCGTCGCCGGCACCTATCGCGGACATGGGCACGCCCTCGCCCTCGGGGTGGAGCCGCAGGCTCTCCTCGACGAGCTCCTGGGTCGCGAGACCGGGGTCTGCCACGGCCGGGCCGGGTCGATGAACGTGGTCGACCTCGAGCACCGGCTGATCGGGTGCTTCGGGATCGTCGGCGGGAGCATCGCCGCCGCGACCGGCGCGGCACTGGCGTTGAAGCGTCAGGGTTGCGGCGGGGTCGCGGTCGCCTTCTTCGGCGACGGCGCCACCAACCAGGGCTACTTCCACGAGTGCCTCAACTTCGCCAAGGTCCTCTCGCTGCCGGTCCTGTTCGTGTGCGAGAACAACCTGTACGGCGAGTTCACCCCGTGGGAGGACGTGACCGCGGGCCGGATCCGCGAGCGAGCCGAGACCCTGCAGATTCCGGCGGCGACGATCGACGGCAACGACGTGGCCATCGTCCGCCGCTTCGCGGGCGAGGCGGTGAGCCGGGCGCGGGCCGGTGACGGGCCGCAGTTCATCGAGGCGCTGACCTACCGCTTCGTCGGCCACTCCCGGAGCGATCCGGGCAAGTACCGCAAGCCGGGCGAGCTCGAGGCGTGGCGCGAACGCGACCCGCTCAGGCTGGCCCGGGAGATGCTGGTCTCGGGCCTCGACGCCCCGCCCGACTCGGTCGCGCAGGTCGAGACGGAGGTCGCGGCGGAGATCGATCGCATCACCGAACGGGCCCTGGCTGCGCCGTTCCCCGAGCCCGGCCCCGTGCGCGAGTTCGCGCCATGACCGCGGTCATCGAGTTTCGCGACGCGATCCTTCAGGCCCTCGATGAGGAGCTGGGGCGCGACGAGCGCGTGGTGTTCTTCGGCGAGGATGTCGCCGAGGCCGGCGGCGTGTTCGCCGTGACCGGCGGCCTGCGGGAGAAGCACGGCCCGGACCGCGTGTTCGACACGCCGATCTCCGAGCTCGCGATCACCGGCGCGGCCTTCGGGAGCGCGGTGTGCGGGCTGCGCCCGGTGATCGAGATCATGTTCGGCGACTTCCTCGGTCTGTCGATGGACAGCCTCGTCAACCAGGCGGCGAAGTTCTTCTACATCTCGGCCGAGCAGGCGAGCGTGCCGCTGGTGGTCCGCTCGGCGGTCGGGGCCGGTGGACGGTTCGGGGCAATGCACTCCCAGCTGCCCGCCAACTGGTTCATGAACGTTCCCGGGCTGAAGATCGTCGCGCCGTCATTCCCGGCCGACGCCAGGGCGCTGCTCAAGGCATCGGTCCGCGACGAGAACCCCGTGCTGTTCCTCGAACACAAGCGGCTGTATGCGATCAAAGCCCCCGTGCACGGCGAGGAGGTGGCTGAGCTCGGCCGCGCTCGTACCGTTCGAGACGGGACGGACGTGACGCTCGTCTCGGCGATGAAGGGAACCCACGATTGCCTGGCGGCTGCCGAGCAACTCGCGCGGAGCGGTATCGACGCCGAGGTGATCGATCTGCGAACGCTGCGCCCGCTCGATGTGGAGACGATCCTGCGCTCGCTGGCGCGCACCAACCGGCTCGTGGTCGTCGAGGAAGGGCCGCTGACCGGCGGCTGGGCCGGCGAGGTGATCGCCCTGCTGGCCGAGCACGGGCTGCACGACATCGACGACATCTGGCGGCTCGCCACGCCCGACCATCCGATCCCCTACAGCCCCCCGCTCGAGGACGCCTTCCTTCCCGGGGCCGAGGCCATCGCGGCCTCGGTGGCGGGGCGGCTCGGGTCGAGCGGAGCGGCCCCGGAGCCGATGTACAGTCCGGTGAGCTGAACCCATGGCGCGTCCGCGAACCCCCACCAGACACGCTGCCCTACCGGCGGCTCCGGAGCGGGCCGCCGGCCTCGATGATCCGTCCGCGCGCAACGGAGTCGCGCCCGAGACGGTCGGCCGGCGGGTGCGCGAGGAGCGCCTGCGCCAACAGATCGGCGTGCGCGAGCTGGCCCGGCGCGTGGGCGTCTCGGCCAGCCTGATCTCGCAGGTCGAGCTCGGTAAGGCGTCGCCGTCGGTCGGCACGCTCTACTCGATCGTCAACCAGCTGGGGCTATCGCTCGACGAGCTGCTGCTCGGCTCGCCGGACCGCCGCCGCCGACTCGCCGCCCCGACGGGCGACGGTCACCGGCGCCGGCCCGCGACTCCGGAAGCCGACCCCCCGGACGAGTTACCGGGCGGCATGTTCGACCCGGTGGTGCGCCGTGGCGCCGGCAAGGCGATCGAGCTCGCCTCCGGGGTGCGGTGGGAGCGCCTCACCCCGCAGACGCCCCAGGACGTCGACTTCTTGAACGTCGTCTACGAGGAGGGCGGCGAGTCGTGTCCCGAGGATTCGCTGATGCGTCACTCGGGCAGTGAGTACGGTCACGTACTCACGGGTCGCCTGGGCGTGACCGTCGGCTTCGACACCTACGAGCTCGGCCCCGGCGACTCGATCTCGTTCGAGTCGACGATGCCCCACCGGCTGTTCAACCTCGGCTCAGAGCCGGTCGAGGCGATCTGGTTCGTGGTCGGGCGCCGCGGCGATCCGCGCATCGTGCGCAACCAGGACTGAACCGAGCCGCCGCGCGGCGCGGCGCGGCGCCGCGTCAATGAAGGACCAGCTTGAGGCCGAGGATGAGCACGCCCAATGCGCTGCCGACGAGCGTCTGAATCGCCAGATCGCGCCGGGACAGGTCGGCCTGGAGGCCGGTCACCACCTCGGTGGCGAGGATCGCCGCGGCCGAGGTCACCAGCGCGATCGTGATCGCAGTGTCCAGTCCGGCGCCGGCCGCCCAGGCGATCAGCACCGCGAGCAGCGGTGGAACAGCGCCGACGACGATCGGCACCTCCCGGCGCAGCATCCGGCCGACCCCGGCCGGCGTGAGACGCTCGCCCGCCTCGGCCCGCCAGAACACGAACTCGGAATAGGCGTGGGCCCACCACGAGATCAGGAGCGCCAGCACCGCGCCCAGGAGAGTCTCGGTATAGGTCTCGTTGGTCGCGCTCTCCGCCGCGAGCAGCGCGCTGACGATGATGAGACCGTAGAGCGCGGAGCCGAAGTTGTACGGCCGGCGCTCGTCGTCCGGGTTTTGCGGGGCCGGGGCCGGGGTCGGGACCGGGGTTGCGGACATGGCGGCGTGCGATCGGCTAGGGAAGCCGGGAGCCGGGGAACCCGCGGACCGGGTGCAGCTCGTACGTGAACAGGCCCGCCTTGACGCCGGGGTCCTCGTCGATGATCCGGGTCACGTCCTCGGGCGGCAAGTCGAAGATGCCGATTCCCGCCCACTCGCTGCCGTCGTCGATCGGGCAGACGATCGCGAGCGTCCCCTGCTCGCGCAGCGCCATGTTGCGCCGGCCGTGCTCCCAGACGATCTCCCGGCTGCCCGGTTCGGCGAGCTTCGGCGTGCGCTTGAGCAACAGCAGCGTGTAGCTCTTCACCTGGCCGAGTTTCTCCTGCATGTACTCGTCGGTGATCCGGCTCAGGACGGAGGCCAGGTCGGTCGTCTCGTTCATCGCGGTGCCCCTCGCTTTGGCGTTGGTGTCGAGACGGTGTTCTACCGCTGTCGACCCGGCGGGACCGAAAAGCGGGCCTGGACGGGACGGCTGCGAGCACGGGTTACTCGCCACTCGGTGATCGCCACCGGGCGAGTGGCGCGTTCTCCGCGGCTGAGCCGGGTGGACGGCCGTTCACCCCGGGTAGAGCGGCGAGTGGCGAGAAACCGGTCTTGGCGAGCGGTGTCGGCGAACGGTCCTGGCGAACGGTCCTGGCGCGCGCCGCCGGTTCACGCAGACCCCGCCCGGGGGCGCGATCCCACCTCGATGCCGAGCTGGCGCAGCCGCGCGAGGTTGTCCTCGATCCCCAGCGCCGAGACGAGCTTGCCGTCCTTCAGCTTGAAGATGTAGATCTCGTCGACGTTCTCGAATCGCCGGCCGGTCGCGGGCACGCCCAGCCACTCGCCGCGGTGGGTGCCCGAGCAGCGGAAGTGGGCGACCACGGTCCCGCCCTCGGCAATCAGGTCGACCACCTCCATCTGGAAGTCGGGGAAGGCGCGCTCGAAGGGACTGACCCAGCGCTTGGCCGCCCGCGCGAACTCGCCGGCGGCGAGCTCGTCGATCACGTCGGCGTTCCGCTCCACGATCACCTCGTCGACGAATCGCTGGACGACGCGCTTGTCGGCCTCGGTGGACAAGTCAGATCAGCGCCGAGCCTCGTCGATCAGCTCGCCCAGCGGGTGGCGCTGACGTCCGTTCGCGTCGAAGTTGGCGGGGTCGAGCCAGGCGCGAAACCCGGCACGCACCGCCGGCCACTCCTCGTCGGTGATCGCGTACCAGGCGGTGTCGCGGTTTCGGCCCTTGACGACCATGTGGCTGCGAAACACCCCTTCGAAGCGAAAGCCGAACCGCTCCGCGGCCCGGCGCGAGGCCTGGTTGAGCGAGTCGCACTTCCACTCGAGCCGGCGGTACCCCAGCTCGTCGAACGCGTGCGCGGCGAGCAGGTAGATCGCCTCGGTGGCGGCCCGGGTCTGTCGCAGCGAGGCGCCAAACCAGATGTTGCCGATCTCGATCACGCCGTGCTCGGGCGTGATGCGCATGTACGACGCGACGCCGGCGGGCCGCTCGCCGGGCTCCAGGACGATCGTGAGGAACAACGGGTCCTCCGAGGTCTCCATGACCTCGAGCGCGTCGCGCAGCTCGCCGGCGTCGCGGTACGGACCGTAGAAGAGGTAGGTCCAGAGGCCCGGATCGGCCGCCGGCGCGTGGGACTCCGCGTACAGCGCCGCGGCATCGGCGGCGGCCCGCAGCGGGCGCAGCAGAACGTAGCGACCCTCGAGCACGGTCCGCTCGGGACGCCGGGCCCCTCGCCAATCGAGCTCGATCCCCACCGGCCGTTCCGTGGTCATGGCGCTGATCGAATCACACCGCCGGCCGGCGCGCCGATAGGCTCGTGCCATCGGCCCGCCGCCCGGATGGGCCACGATCGAACCAGGAGGCCAGCATGGCAGACAGCGTGTATCGCGTCACCGAGGTGATCGGCGTGAGCAGCGAGTCGTGGGAAGCCGCCGCGCGCAACGCCGTCGAGACCGCGGGCAGGACGGTGCGCGACCTGCGTGTCGCCGAGGTGCTTCGGCAGGACGTGACGATCGAGAACGGGTCGCTCGTGAACTACAGGGTGCGGCTGGGCATCTCGTTCAAGTTCGAGTCCGGCGACTGACGCGCCGTCGACGCGTCTACCACGTTCCGTCTCCAATCGCGGTAGTGAAAGCGGTGCTCCGCTCGGCCTGAGGACCGCGCCCGGCGCGGGGTGTCAGTACGCGCGCGCGGATAGGATCCTGTGGCCTTGTTCGAGCGGTTCACCGAGCGCGCCCGGCAGGTCGTGGTCCTGGCTCAGGAAGAGGCCAGAACGCTCAAACACGACCACGTCGGGCCCGAGCACCTCCTCCTCGGGCTGCTCCGTGAACAGCAAGGCCTCGCCGCGCGTGTGCTCGGGTCGCTCGGAATCACGCTCGAGCAGGTGCGCGGTGAGGTTGTCCGCATCGTCGGTGTGGGCAACGATCCCGAGCTGGCTCAGATCCCGTTCACTCCGGACGCCAAGCGGGTCCTGGAGCTGTCGCTCCGCGAGTCGCTCCCGCTTGGCCACAACTACATCGGCACAGAGCACCTCCTACTCGCGCTGGTCTCGCTGCCCGACGGTCCTTCGGCGCGGATCTTCGCCGATCTCGGCGTCGAGCCCGACGCCATCCGCAGCGCGACGCTCCAGATGCTCGCTCCCGCCGAACCGGCACGGGGGCGGCCCGTCGGTGTGCCCCAGGCGGGGCGGGTCGAGGAGTTGTTCCGCATCGGTCCCGGGACCGCCGCCCGCCGCCTCCTGATGGTCGCCGGAGCGCGGGCTCTCGACGACGGCCGGGTCCTGATCGAGACGCAGGACCTGTTGCTCGCGCTGACCCGCGACCCGGAGACGGGCCCGCTCCTGGCCGAGCTCGGCGCCGACGAAGCCGCGGTCATGAGAGCGCTCGGCCGCCGCCCCCCACCGGAGGCGCCACCGCAGGCCCCGGCCGACGGCTAGCGACGCCGGCGGCGACGCCGGGCGACGTCGATCTCGCCCGAGTGCACCTCGTGCCCCGCCGCGCAGCGCAGCGAGACCTCGACCGGCTGCCCGCAGTCACGGTGGAGGAGCTCGACCGGGCCACCGCGGTCGTCGATCCACCGATCGCCCCAGCGCATCAGGGCGACGAGCACTGGGAACAGGTCGGCCCCTTTCTCGGTGAGGCGGTACTGCTGGCGGGTGCGCTGCCCGGGCTCGCGATAGTCCTCGCGCTCGAGCAGGCCCTCTTCGACGAGCTCGCGCAGCCGCTCGGCGGTCGCCGGCTCGCTCAGACCGACCCGCTCGGCGAAATCGTCGAAGCGGTTCGTCCCGTAGAACGCCTCGCGCATGATCAGCAGCGCTGAGCGGGTGCTCACCACCTCGAGCGCCTTGGCGATCGTGCAGCGATCGGCGGTCCATGAGCTGCGGGGATCGAGTTCTCCGGTGAGATGAACGGTGGCGGACATGCGGGGAATGATAGCTGACTATTGACGATCTTAGCCAGCATGCTAGGATGCCTGGCTATGTCCTCGCTAAGTCAGCCTGTTCGCGAAAGGTCCGTCGCCGAGACGGCGACCCGATCGGCCTCGCCCAACCTCGTCCTCGTGATCGTCTGCGCCGGCGTGGTGCTGGCCAGCCTCGACCTGTTCATCGTCAATGTCGCGCTCCCGTCGATGGCTCGGAGCTTCGGCTCCCACGGCCTCGGCGACCTCTCGTGGGTCCTGAACGCGTACGCGATCGTCTACGCAGCGCTGCTCGTGTTGTTCGGCCGGCTGGCCGACCGCTACCGGCGGGATCGTGGATTCCTGATCGGCGTGGCCGTGTTCGTCGCTGCCTCGGCCGCGTGCGCCGCGGCGACCAGCCTGCCCATGCTGGTCGCCTTCCGGGTCCTCCAGGCGGCGGGCGCCGCGCTGCTCACGCCCACCTCGCTGGGCCTGATCCTGTCCAGCTACCCGGCCGAGCGCCGGGGCGGGGCAGTCCGCA
>Ga0335073_10013319_pt1 | contig 11530 bp, 11 predicted proteins | sample Lox_Sample_22_FD_207093 | JGI IMG/M metagenome (GOLD analysis project Ga0335073, IMG submission 207093) | Soil microbial communities from Loxahatchee National Wildlife Refuge, Florida, United States - Lox_Sample_2.2 | ecosystem: Environmental > Terrestrial > Soil > Wetlands | place: USA... | reverse complement strand
CGACCAGCCCGCCTTCTACCAAGCCAGCTACCAGTCCGCCTGCTACCAGTCCGTCCGCGACCCATTCCGCCAGAGCCACGGACCCGCCGACCGTATCATCGCCTCCGGCCAGCGTCAGCAACGGTCCCGACCTGACCCCGTCGCCGACCGGCGCCAGCACCGGCGCCAGCACACCCACCAGCACACCCACCAGCACCGCCACCAGCACCATCACGAGCACGCCCACCAGCACCGCCACGGCCACGTCCACGGCCACGGCCACCGCCGCGACCCTCGATGCGCACGTCGCGATCGGGACCACGAGCCCGAACTCGAGCTCGAGCCCGCAGACCAGCAGCAGCAGCAGCGGCAGCAGCAGCGGCGGCAGCAGCAGCGGCGGCAGCAGCAGCAGCAGCAGCGCCACCACGACCGCGGCGCCCGAACTATGCGTCAGCGTGCAGCGCTCCCAGCCGAGCATCAAGCGGGGGCAGGCCGCCACCTACGCGGTGCAGGTCTCGACGCAGAACGGATCGGCCTCGGATGTGTCGGTCGCGCTGACCACGCAGCCGTCGAGCCAGAAGCCCACGTTCACCAGCGGCTGCGCCAAAGGTGACGGCACTGCCTCGTGCACCATCAGCTCGGTGACCACGAAAGCGCCCGCCAGCCTGAAGGCTCAGATCGCGGTGGCCTCGAACGCGACCTCGGTCAGTTCGGTGAAGCTGACCGCCACCGCCAGCGTGGTCACCACCGCGAAGTGGACGCCGCCGGCGGCCGCCGAGACCACCGCGGTTACCGCGGCCTCGGCCTCGGCCGCGACGAAGACGAAGAAGTCGGCCCAGAACTCGGCCCCGGCCTCACCGAACGCGGCGCACATAGCCGTGCTGCCGCTCGGGCCCATCCCGGCCCTGAACGGCGAGGCGAGCATGTTCGTCGGGGCGGGGAACGCCGCTGGCCTGTTCCCGTCGATCGGCCCGTCCCACGGGGCGAGCCCCGCTCCGACGACTCCGGCGCAGGAACCGGCGCAGGCCAAGCCGGGCCAGCGGAACAGCGCGCCGGCCGCCGACGCCTCACCGGTTTCCCAGAGCACGCCGGTCCTCACCGCTCAGGTCGCCGGGCTGATCGCGCTGGGGCTGGCCATCATGCTGACCGTTACGCGCCTGTCGGTGCGCCGGCGGTCGGGCAAGCCGCGCAGCTGACCGCGACGGGCCTTACTTCGGGACCACGATCTCCAGCGACGGGCGCATCGTCCGCATCACGTTGGACAGCGCTGTGGCGTTCATCGTGGGCGAGACGATCTCCCCGAAGCTGTCGTTGTCGAAGAAGACGCACATGGCCACGGACTCCGACGTCCCGGGTGCTTCCTCGACGCAGGCCGCCTTGCCGCCCAGGGATCCGGCGCTGACCTCCGTGGCGCCGGCGAACTTCTGGGTGAAGCTGGTGATCGAGCTGGCGGGCGCGGCGTTGGCCAGGTGGCCGCCGATGAACATGACGATCTGCTCGGTGTTCCCGGCGGCGGAGTTCCCGGACTCGTACACCGCCGACTTCACGTCGCTGGCCTGGCCGGAACTCATCTTGATGACCTCGGCGCGCAGCGCGTTGACCCTGGTTTCCTTCTCCATGTCCACGGTCCGCACGTAGCTCCCGATCCGGGCCGGGGTCTGCATGGCGTGCGCGGGACCGCTGTGCGACGGGAACTCGAACTTCAGGATGCCGAAGATGGCCGCCGCGGCCACGACGACCACGCCGAGCAACGCCAGCCACAGGCGGTGATCGTTGCTGCGCCCGCGCCGGCGGCCGATGCCCCGGGCGACCTTAGTCCGGGTGCGTGCCTTGCGCCGGGCGTCGTCGTCGGGGAACAGGTCCGTGTATTCGGCGTCGTCGGCGTCTTCGGCCCAGAATTCCTCGAAGGATTCCAGCTCATCGGCCTGCGGCTGGGCGGGCCAGGACGAGGTGATCTCCGGTCCGTCCAGTCCGTGACCCGGGCGCACCGGCGGGGCGAGAACCTGGCTCGCGCTGGCCGCGGCCGGCGGAGCCGCGACCGGCTGCGGCCCGGTGTCGGCCTGCTCCTCGAGCCGCCTGATCGCGGGCGGGGTGAGCACCCCGACCGGCGCGGTCGGCGCACCGTAGTAAGCCTCACCGGGGAACGCGCGATCCCGCGGGCCCGCGGCGGGCCGGGATCCGGTTTCCGGCGCGGCGCTCATCCGGGGGCCGCGCGGCGCCGCGGGGCCGGAACCGCCCCGGTCATCCCGGCCCGGTCCGGAGCCGAAAGCCTGCGGGTAGCCACCGGACTGGCTCGGCCCGGGCTGCGGGCCGTAACCAGGCGACTGGCCGTAGCCGGGACCGCGCGGGTCGCCGCGACGCTGGTCCGGGCCGGGCTGGCCCCCCGGAGCCTGGGGATACGCGGGCGCGCTGCGGCGCAGTTCCGCGACCCACGAGTCATCGTCGAGCGGCTCGTCGTAGCCGGGTCCGCCGGCGTAGGGCTCGTCGTAGCGCAGTTCGTCGTAGCGCATGCCCTCCAGCCGCGGATCGGACGCGGGCGAACCGCTGCTCCGCTGATCGTCCAGCCGCGGCTGGCCGTACCACTGCTCGGGATAGGCCGGGCGGTCCGATCGCGCGGCACCGGGGTCCCGGCCCGCCCAGGAGTCCGCGACCGGCTGCGGGCCGGTGGCCGGCAGTGCCTCCTGCGCGCCGGTCACGGGGTAGACGCCAGACGCCGGATAGCTGCCGGAAGCCGGGTAACCCTGCTGGTAGCCCGGGTCAGGCCGGGCCGGCTCACGGTGATCCGGGCCGCGGTACCCGGACATCCAGCCGTAGCCGGGACCGTCGGAGGCCGGCGAGTTCCCCGGAGCCCGCCGGCTCCGGCTGTCGCCCGGCGCCGAGCGGCCGCCGGCCCCGCTTCGCGGACCGTCGTAGGAGGGGTCGGAGTACCCCGGATCCCCGTAGTCGTCGCTGGACGGGGATGCGCCCGAGGGCCGGTAGCCGGATGCACCAGACCCGCGACCGCCGGTCGCGTAACCGGGGTCGGCGTGGTCATACTGGCCGCGGCCGTAGCCGGACTCCAGCAGGCGCCGCGCCTCGGGGTCCAGCTGCCGGAAGCCGTTGGGCCAGGAGACGTCGGGACCGAACTGCGTCTCGCGCCGCCGGCCGGCGCCCTCGTGCGGCTCGCTGCGTCGCCCCGGCCCGTACGGGCCCGGACCGCTCATGGCGTCCTCCCGATAGGGATCCTGCGCTGATGGCCATCCATCGCCGTCATGAGCCGACGAGCCGCTTCTCATCTACCGGGTCACTCCCCTGTCTGTCGTACAGCAGGTCAATGATCACTAGCATCATCGCGACAAACCAGACACTCTGCTACCTACTTGGATAATCCCGCAGCAGAGGTCCTCGACACGAAGTCTCACGCTACTGCTCAGCAGCCGTCCTTATGGTGCATTCCGTCCTATACGGCAAGTCCCGCGCCCGTTCCTTCACTCACGGAGAGTACACAGTAACTCTCCGCGACGGAGGATTTCGAGCCTCACCGGCGTTTTCCCGGGCCCTTGACGCCCCGGGCCGGCGGCGTACGATAACCGTATCCTGCCGACGGTATACAATCCGGGAGGGCGAGTGCCGTGCACCACGAGCTCACCGTCTGGTCCCGCGGGATCATCATGGATAAAGAGGCGCGCGACGTCTCGACCTGCATCGCCACCGCCGCCCGCAACCTGGGCTACCACGCGGAGAACGTCAGCGACTACGTCGACGACCCGGACCGGACCAACTGCCTGGTCCGCCGGTACGCGCGGTTCGCCGACGCGCCGATCCTGGACCGCTTCGTGTACGAGAACCCGCATCCGGACTGGGTGGTGCTGGTCGAGGAGACGATCATCAAGGCGGTCAACTTCTTCCGCGGCACGCCGGAAGGCCAGGGCGTGCTGGTCATCAACTCCGCCCGCGATCCGGCCTACCTGCTGAAGTTCCTGCCCGCGCCCATGCTGGCCAGGCTGGGCAAGCTCGTCGTGGTGGACGCCACCGGGCTGGCCGAGCAGCGCGGCAGCAGCCCGTGGATGTTCGTCCGGGACCTGTCCGAGCTGGCCTTCGACCGGATGTCCACCGAGGGCGCGGTGGAACGGCTGGCCATCGGGCGGGGCATCGCGGCCCCGCTGATCGGGGCCCTGGTGGCGGCGACCGGCGACCTGCCGGTCGAGGTCGTGGCCGAGGTGGTGGCCGACCGCGACGCCATGATCCGCGGGGCCAAGCAGCACACCGTCGTCGAGTACGCCAGGGAGCACTGATGTCCGTCCGCGGCACCCACGTCCCGGAGCACCTGCGGCTGCCCATCGCGGGCGTCACGCCGCCGCCCACCGAGAAGGACGGCCAGCGGCTGTTCCCCACCGGCAACTTCCGCTTCTTCCGCCCGGTCTACAAGGACAAGACGCCGCCGTGCAATCACGCCTGCCCCACGGGTGAGCAGATCCAGAAGTACCTGGACTACGTCAAGCACGGCCGCTACCTGGACGGGTACCTCACCATCCTGCAGGACAACCCGATGCCGTCCGTCACCGGCCGGGTCTGCTACCACCCGTGCGAGACGGCCTGCAACCGGGCCGCGCACGACGAGCCGATCGGCATCCGCGGCGTCGAACGGTTCCTCGGCGACTTCGGCCTGAACCTGGCCGAGAACCCGGCCAGGCAGGACCTCCCCCCGCTGAACGGCCAGACCGTCGCGATCGCCGGCTCCGGCCCCGGCGGCCTGGGCTGCGCCTATCACCTGCGCCGCCGGGGCTACGCCAGCGTCATCTTCGAGGCCCTGGACCGGCCGGGCGGGATGCTGCGGGCCGGGATCCCGGCCTGGCACCTCCCCGAGGACGTCCTGGAGGCCGAACTGGCCAAACTGCTCGACCTGGGCGGCATCGAGATCCGGTGTGGCGTCCGGATCGGCGCCCCCGGCCAGCCGGCCCTTAACGAGCTGGCCGACCGCTACGACGCGGTGTTCCTGGCCCTCGGCCAGGACGTCGGGCGGCGGCTGGACGTCGACGGGGCGCAGGCCCGCGGCGTCATCGGCGCGATGGAATTCCTCCGCGAGACCGGGCTCGGCCGCCCGGTCACGATCGGCCGCCGCGTGCTGGTCATCGGCGGCGGCAACACCGCCTCCGACGCGGCCCGCTCGGCGATCCGGCTGGGCGGCGGCGAGGCGACGATCGTGTCCCTGGAGGCCGAGCACGAACTGCTCATCCAGCCCGAAGACCTGGCCCAGGCCCGCGACGAGGGCGTCGGGTTCCGGCCGAACCGCGCGCTGGCCCGGGTCCTCACCGACGCCGACGGCAACGTGCGCGGCGCCGTGCTGGCCGACGCGCGCCTGGCCCGGGGCGAGGACGGTGCCGTCCGGCCGGAGATCACCCCCGGCACCGAGACCGAGGTGCCGTGCGACACGATCCTGGTCGCCATCGGGCAGGTGCAGGTCCTGGACTGCGTTCCGGGCGAGGCCACCGAACGCGGGCTGATCCGGGCCGACGACTACGGGCGGATCCCGCACGCCAGCGGCCGGATCTTCGCCGGCGGCGACGTGATGCGCGGCCCGTCGATGGTGGTGGACGCGCTGGGCGACGGCAAGCGCGCCGCCCGCGACATCGACCGGGTACTGTCCGCCGAACCGCTGCGGCCCGACGATCCGGTCGAGGTCATGCCGTACGAGAAGCTCAACACCGCTTACTTCCGGCACGCGCCGCGCACCGAGGCCCCGCAGGCCCCGGCCGGGACCCGCCGCACGAGCCAGGTGACCGAGGTCACCCTGGCCTACAGCCGCGAGCAGGCCGTGGCCGAGGCGGACCGCTGCATGAGCTGCGGCGTCTGTAACGGCTGCGACAACTGCTACATCGTGTGCCCGGACGTCAGCGTGCTGCGCGACGCCCGGCAGAACGGCCACTACTCGATCCGCACCCACTACTGCAAGGGCTGCCTGGTCTGCGTGCAGGAATGCCCCACGGGCTGCCTGGAGAAGGTGCCCGAGATGGACTTCGACGAGCCCGACGCGGTGGTGCGGATGGAGACCGCCTTCGCCCCGTACGAGGGCGCCCACGCCGAGCAGGCGCCGTTCACCCGCCAGCTCATCGAGGACGCGATCGCCGAATACGACGCACAAAGATCAAAATCAATTAATCCGAACGGACAGGGTGTCACGCCATGAAAACAGTGCGTGCGGGCCAGGGCATCTGCCCGAACGGGCAGGGTGGCTCGTCATGAGCACCGTGCATGTCGATCCCGGGCTGCCGCTCGGGGAGTCCGGGGGCCCGCCCCGGCTCCAGCCCGCGATCCGGACCCCGGACGGCATCAGGCTCCTGCACGGCCTGGCCGGCACGCGGGTCCGCCAGAACGGCTGCGCGGCGGCCGCCTACGCTGCGCTGTACGCGAACGTCGACGTGGTCACGGCCTTCCCCATCCGGCCGTACACGGCGATCATGATGAACCTCGCGCAGTTCATCGCGGACGGGATCCTGGACGCTGAGTACATCCACGCGGACGGCGAGCACTCCCAGTTCTCCGCCGCGTTCGGGGCCGGGTCGTGCGGCGCCCGGGCCTACACCGGGTCCTCTGGCGTCGGCGTCACCTACGGGTACGAGATGTACTCGATCATCTCCGGGGCCCGCATCCCGATCCAGATGGCCATCGCCGACCGGACCCTCGACCCGCCGGGCGACTTCGGCTCCGAGCACACCGACGCGCTGTGCACCAGGGACATGGGCTGGCTGCTCGGCTGGGCGGCCACCCCGCAGGAGGTGTTCGACAAGTCGCTGATCGCCTACGCGATCGGCGAGGACCCGCGGGTGCTGCTGCCGCAGATGGTGGTGCAGGACGGGTACTTCGTCTCGCACATCGCGGGCGAGGTGGAGATGCCGTCGGTCGAGCAGGTCGATGGCTACCTGCCGCCGTACCAGCTGCCGTTCCCGCTGGACCCGCGGCGGCCGGTGTCGCACGGCCCGCAGATCCACCCCGAGCAGGGGCCGCCGCTGCAGCTCGAACGGGCCCGGGCCATGGAAGACGCCATCCCCGTGATCCGGGAGAAAACCGACGAGTTCGCCCGCGTCTTCGGCCGCTCCTACCCGCACTTCGTCGAGTCCTACCTGCTCGAGGACGCGGAGATCGCGATCGTGATCTCCGGCGGGCACGCCGTGACCTGCCGGGCCGCCGTCAACCGGCTGCGGGCGGCGGGGATCAAGATCGGCATGGCCCGGCTGCTGTGGATCCGGCCGTTCCCGAGCGAGGACCTGCGGGCCGCGCTGAGCGGGGTCAAGGTGGTCGGCGTGGTGGAGACCAACCTCGGCCTGGGCGGGGCGAGCTACGGCGGCATCCTGTCCCTGGACGTGACCACCGCGCTGTACCAGATGACCGGCGAGCGCCCGCTCGTCACCAGCTTCATGGCCGGCCTCGGCGGCGAGACCGTGCCCATCGCCGAGTTCGACTGGATGGCCGGCAAGCTGGCCCAGGCGGTCGCCCGCGGCCGCGTCGAGAAGGCCGCCCACTGGGTCGGCTTTGAGGAGTGATGATGGCCCACGAAGTGATCCGCCAGCAGCTTCCGCTGTTCGACGAGGACGGGCGGGCAGGCGCCACCGACGACGAGCACGGGCGCGAGCTGTACTACCTCCCGGACCTGCCGGAGGAGGACCCGTACGCAGCCGGGCACCGGACCTGCGCGGGCTGCGGCCCGGCCATCCAGTACCGGTGGGTGCTGAAGGCGGCCGGGAACGACACCGTGGTGGCCGGGCCGACCGGGTGCATGTACGTGGCCAACTCGACCTACCTGTGCACGCCGTACACCGTGCCCTGGGCGCACACCCCGATCGCCAGCGGCGGCTCGTTCACCTCCGGCATGGCGGCCGGCTACGAGGCCATGATCAGGAAGGGCCGCTACCCCGGCCCGTACCCGAACATCCTGGTCATGGCCGGTGACGGTTCGGCCGCGGACATCGGCCTGGGGACGATCTCCGGCGCGCTGTACCGCAACCACGACGCGCTGTTCGTCTGCTACGACAACGAGTGCTACGCCAACACCGGCATCCAGGTCTCGCCGACCACGCCGTACGCCGGGATGACCACGTTCACCCCGTTCGGCAAGGCGATCCCCGAGGGCAAGAAGCTGCCCCCCAAGAACCTGGCCAAGATGATGGCCGAAGGGCACCCGCACTGCTACGTGGCCACCACCACCGTGGGCTACCCGGTCGACCTGATGAACAAGACCCGCAAGGGCCTCAACCACGTGGGCGCGGCCTTCCTGCACTGCTACACCCCGTGCCAGAAGGGCTGGGTGTACCAGACCTCGATGACCGTCGAACTCGGCCGCCGGGTGGTCGAGTCCGGGCTGTGGCCGGTGTGGGAGTACGACCCGGCCGAACGGCAGTACCACTACTTCCATCCGCCGGTCCAGCGGCCGGTCACCGACTACCTGGCCATGCAGGGCCGGTTCGGCCACATGCTCCCCGAGCACGTGGCCACCATGCAGGTCGGGGCCAACCGCAACTGGGAGGTCATCGGCATGGACGTGCCGCAGCACCTGCGCGACCTGGAGGATCCCGCCCGGCACCAGCGCCTGAAGGACGAGGAGTACTCGATGCCCCTGAACCGCGGCATAGGGGCCTAGCCCCGCCGGACGACGATGCCCGAAACCCGCCCCCCGAACCCCGCCGCCCCGGCGCCGAAGCGGCCGAGCGAATGGCAGGTCCGCTTCGACCACGGCCATCAGCAGCGGTACCTGCCCGACCGAGCGTCGGTGCTGCGGTACGTGCTCGCCGTCGGACCGCACGCGGCGAGCCCGCGGTTCGAGGTGTACGCCGAGTCCGAACCGCTGCGGCTGGCCGACGGCTCGGACGGCGGCAGGCAGTTCAGCCTGGTCGAGGTGATCGACCTGGGCCGCCCCGGAGAGGCCGGGCGCCTGCGCGAGGAGCTGAACCGTGACCCCTGAGCCGCCGTCGGGCCGGATCATCCCGCTGATGCCCGGGATCTCCCGCGGCACCGAGGACCGGCGCGCCGCACTGCGGGCGGCGGTGATCCAGGTGGTCAGGCACCTCGTGGAGCGTTCGGTGCCGCCCTCGCAGCGGCTGCCGCTGTTCGACCAGGCGATGGACCTGCTGGACGAGGCCGGCTGGGGCCTCGACGAACTAGCCGGAGCCGCCAGTCCCGGCCCGGCACAAGACGCGCTGCTGCGAGCACTGGGGCTGCTCATTACCTAGCTGGAGACGGCCATGACGGATCGACGACGATACCGCCGTTCACGGATGCGTCACGGCCCGCAATCCGCCACCAGGGGCCCGCCGCTCCCCCCGGATACGGGGCGATTCCTTCTCGTACCCGCTCCTGGTGAGCACACGTCCGCACCCTCGTCACGGGCCCGGACACAAGCCATAAAACGTCTCATCCGAGAGGTATCGGTGGCAACCGATGGCTACAGCAGAAGCAGTCAATCCCAACTACCAGATCGTAACCAACGCGACCGGCCGGGTATTCCGGGTCGGCGAAGAACCCAGACAGATACTGGGCCACAACCGCTGGGTCGTGCTCTGGGCCGCCTGGCTGGCCATGTGCCTGGCGGGCCTGCTGGAGTACACCTGGGCCGCGCTGTCCGGCTCGCTGGCGTCGGCGCACAACTGGGGCCCGGCGCCGACCTTCTGGCTGTTCTCCTTCTTCGTGATCTTCGAATCGTTCGTCCAGATCGGAACCGGATACCTGCGTAATCGCGGCATCCTCAACGTCCGGTATGCCACGATAATCGGCGGAATCGTCTGCGGCATCATCGGGTACGCGATTCTCGCCGAGTCGACCAGCATCTGGACGGCGTACCTCGGCTACGCGGTGCTCGGCGGCATCGGCTCCGGCATGGTGTACTCGAGCTGCATCAACATCATCCCGAAGTGGTACCCGGAGAAGAAGGGCTGGCGGACCGGCTTCGTGAACGGCGGCTGGGCCTACGGCTCCGTTCCGTTCATCATCGCCATCGGCGGTTTCACCTCCGGCGCGGGCGCCGCCGCCAACATGAGCCCCGGAACGGTCAAGACGTTCATCTTCATCCAGGGCTCGATCATGACCGTAGGCATCGTCCTGGCCGGCTGGTTCCTGAAGGATCCGCCGAAGAACTGGTGGCCCAAGGAGATCGACCCGCTCAACTGGCACAAGCGCAGCACCCGTGACCTGCTGTCCAATCCGCCCGCGCTGCGGCACTACACGGTCCAGCAGATGTGGCGCACCCCGCAGGCCAAGTGGCTCGGCGTCCAGTACGCGCTGTACGTGGGCTGCTCACTGTTCGGCGTGGCCTACTACTACGGGTTCGGCAAGGCGTTGAACCTGGGCGCCGCCGCGTATGTGGGCGGCGCCGCCGGGTTCGCCCTGGCCGACGGCATCTGCCGCCCGATCTACGGGTACATCTCCGAGTTCATCGGCCGACGGCGAACGATGATCTACGCGTACTCGGGCAACGTGGTCTTCCAGTTGCTCGCGCTGTGGGCAGGTGAAGCGCACCAGCCGGTGCTGTTCGCCATCTGCGCGGTGATCTCCGGCGGCCTGTCCGGCGCGAACTTCCCGATGACCGCGGCGATCGTGGCCGACTACTACGGCGAGACCAACAACGCGGTCAACTACGGGTCCGTCTACGCGTGGAAGGCGCTCGGCGGCAGCTTCGCCGGCGGCGGCGCCGCGCTGGTCATGACCGGCACGCTGTACGGGACCGCGACCTACCACTGGCCGCTGGGGTTCTTCTTCGGGGCCGCCCTGGGATTCCTGGCCGTGCTCACGGTCACGTTCCTGTGCAAGCGGCCCACCGAGGCGCAGATGGCGGCGGCCGTAAGCCACGCCGAGAAGACGGAGGCGCCGAAGGCAGCGATGGCCTAGATCGCCCCGAGCCCCATGATCGTGGTGGATGACCCCGGTCGCGACGGATATGCATCCACCACGATCATGGACAGGATATCGATCGTTCCGGAGTGCCATGTATCCGTACCAGCTCAAGCTGCCGCTCGCCCCGTACCGGTTCGTCTGGCGGGACGAGGCCGCGGTCGACGCGGAGAAGGAGGCCACCGACTCCTACACCGAGGAGCGCTACCGGCATGCCGACGGCACGCACACGATCATCCGCGAGTACCGGGCCGACGGGTCGTACCACATCCTGTCCGACCGCGGCGAGATCGAGCTGATCGACAACGCGAACGACCCGTCCGCTCCGGACCCGGTGAGCGTGGTACGGCTGCCCTAGGGTGGGTTCGGGGGAAAAGATCAAGACCGGTGGTAGGCCTGGCGGGTCCGCTCGGTGTGCTTGCGGGCCAGCAGCTGGGCTCGCTCCGGGTCGGAGGCCTCGATCGCGTCGATCATCTCGGCGTGCTCGGCCCACGAGCCCGGGCCGCGCTCGGGAGCGACCATCCGGTAGTACCACTGCACCCGGCGGCCCACGATGTCGGCCAGCTCGGCGAGCACCGAGTTGCCCGCGACCGCCGCGATCTCGGCGTGGAACAGGTCGTTGGCGGCCACCGCGGGGCCGAAATCGTCCTGCTCGGCCGCGGCCTGTCCCTCGGCGCAGATCTCCCGGAGCCGG
>Ga0335073_10013318_pt1 | contig 11530 bp, 7 predicted proteins | sample Lox_Sample_22_FD_207093 | JGI IMG/M metagenome (GOLD analysis project Ga0335073, IMG submission 207093) | Soil microbial communities from Loxahatchee National Wildlife Refuge, Florida, United States - Lox_Sample_2.2 | ecosystem: Environmental > Terrestrial > Soil > Wetlands | place: USA: Florida... | reverse complement strand
GCGTACGGTGTTTCCGGCTCGACAATCTGCCGGAATCCGGCTCCGCCACGATCGTCGCGGAGGTGCTGCGAATGGACCCAGCCGCGGCGGCAGACCTGGTCGAGGCCGTCCACACGCGCACGTCCGGCAATCCTTTCGAGACGTTGGAGCTGCTCGGCGCGCTGCGCCGCGACGGTTTGTTGAACGCGGGAGCCGCGGGGTGGCGGTGGGAAGCGGCGACGGTGCGCGCCCGCCTGGGCCGCGCGGAGGTGACCGGGCTGTCGGCGGCGCACGTCGAGGCCCTGCCGGAGCGATCGCGCCAGATGCTGGAGGCGATGGCGTGTCTCGGCGGGCGAGCGGAGCTGAGGCTGCTCCAAACCGCCACCGCCGAGCCGGCGCCCGCTGTGGAACAGGCTCTGGCGCCCGCGCTCGACGAGCGTCTGCTCGTGGTGGAGCCCGGGCTGCATGACTCGGTGCGGTTCCGCCACGACCGGACCCGCGAGGTGATTCTGCTCGGGCTGGATCGGCCGCGGCGACGCTTGCTGCAGTTGGCGATGGCGCGGCGATTGGCCGGCAAACCGGAGTTGTTCGCGGTCGCGGCGGAACAGTACCTGCCGGTGGTCGACGCGGTCGAGGATGCCGCGGAGCGGCGCGTGGTGGTCGGGCTGCTGCGGCGCGCCGCCGATCAGGCGGCTTTGACCGGGGGCTACGTGCTGGTGGACGCGCTGCTGGCCGGCGCGTTGCGGCTGATCGGTCCGGGTGACATCGCCACGCTCGTCGAGTTGCACACAGGCCGCCACGCTGCGCTGTTCAGCCTGGGGCGCCTGGACGAAGCAGACGAGGAATATCGGAGCATCGAGCGGCTGTCCGTCGCGGCGTTGGAGCGCGCGGACGCGACGGCGGTGCAACTGCGCAGCCTGACCCACCGGAATCGATATGCAGAGGCGATCGGGCTCGGCGTGGAGTCGCTGCGTCAGCTCGGCATCGCCGTGCCGGCCGTTGACCAGCTCTCCGTCGAGCTCGACCAGCGGTTCGACTACCTGGATCGGTGGCTAGACCAGACCGACCAGGCCGATGATCCGGCTCGGCTCGACATCACGGACCCGGCGCTGCTCGCCGCCGCCCGTCTACTCAACGCGATCCTGCCGGCAGCATATTTCGCCGACCCGTCGGTGCAGGCGTGGCTGAGCCTGGAGGCTTTTCGGATCTGGCTCGAGCACGGCCCGACCCGCACGCTGGTGGGCACCGCCGGCGTCGCCGCCTTCCATGCTGTCGCGCTGCGCGGGGACGCTGCTGGCGGATATCGAGCGGTGCGGCGGATCCTGTCGCTGGGCGAAGCTCGCGGCTACGCGCCGGACACGGCGCAGGTGCGTTCCCTGTTCGCCGTCCTCAGCTGCTGGTTCGAGCCGATCGAAAACGGTGTCCAACCTGCTCGGCAGGCCCGCGAAGAGCTAATCGCGGGGGGCGACCCGGCCAACGCGGGCTACACCTACTACCCGACCGTGTCCTACCTGCTGGACTGCGGGTCGTCGTTGGACGACTGTGTCGCCGAGGTGGATGCAGGGCTGGCCTTCGTGCGCCGTAGCGGCATCGAACAGACCGGCGAGTCGCTCGACAGCTATCGGTGGCTGACCGATGTGCTGCGCGGAGAACGCTCCGCCGCGACCGGTGACGCGAACCCCATCGAGAGATACGCCGACAACCCGCTCGCGCTTCTCCACGCGCATGTCAACCACGCGATCGCCGCCGCCGTCTTCGGCGATCCGGTGGGCCTGGGGCGACACACCACTGCCGCGATGTCGCTGCTGCCCGTTGCCCCGGGACTGTATGTGAGCGCCGTGGCCCGCCTTCTATACGGGCTGGCCCTCGCCGAGCAGGCGCGCGCCAGCGACGGTGACGAGCGGGGCGGTCTGCTGACCAAGCTCGACGACGTAACGCGCTGGCACGCCGCGCGCGCGGCAGACGCGCCGTCCAACTTCCTGCATCTGCTGCGACTGGTCGAGGCCGAGCGGGCGTGGGCGGTCGGCGACTTCCGGGCCGCGGTGCTGGCCTTCGACGCCGCCCAGCACGAAGCCGCCCAGCGCCAGCGTCCGTGGCATCGGGCCCTGATCGCCGAACGCGCCGCCCGCTTTTATCTCGCCCACGCCGTCGACCACGCCGGCTACAGCCTTCTTGCCGAGGCCCGCCAGGAGTACCTCGCGTGGGGCGCGACGGCGAAAGTGAACCAGATGGACTGGGCGTATCCGGCGCTCCGGCCCCAACCCGACGCGAGCACCGGGCAGCGCGGCTCCGCCGTCACGACCGGAACCATCGATCTACTCGGGATCCTGTCGGCGTCGCAGGCGCTGAGCTCGGAGACCAGCATCGAGCGATTGCACTCGCGCCTCGCCAAGGTGCTCAGCGCCATGACCGGCGCCACCGGCGTGCAGCTGCTGCTGTGGAGCGAGGACCGGAAGGTCTGGCTGCTGCCCGCCCCGAGTGGCGAGCGCGCCACCGTCCCGGTCAGCGGCACCGGGGACGACGGTCTCGTCCCGATGTCGGTGCTGCGGTACGCCCGGCGGACGGGTGAACCGCTGGTGGTGAGCGACGCGACCCGTGACGACCGCTTCGCCCGGGACCCGTACTTCACGGATATCTCGTGCTGCTCGCTGCTGGTGCTGCCCATTCTCAGTCGGGGAAGCGTGCAGGCATTGTTGGTGTTGGAGAACCGCCTCATGCGCGGTGCGTTCTCGACCCAACGCCTCGACGCGGTCAAGCTCATCGCCGGCCAGCTCGCCGTGTCCCTCGAAAACGCCCAGGTTTATGCTGAGTTCCGCCGGGTCGCGGACGAGCAGGCCGCGCTCCGGCGCGTGGCGACACTGGTGGCAGAGGCGGCGCCGCCGGCAACTGTTTTCGCCACGGTGGCGGAGGAAGTCGGTCGGCTGCTCGCCGTCGACGGCGCCGCGGTGCGGCGGTATCTCGCGGACGGCACCGCCGAAATCCTTGCCCAGTGGAGTCGGAGCGGTGAGATCATCCTGGTTGGGCCTCGGGCTCAGCCGGTCAGGGGGACGGTGACCGCAACCGTCCGCGAGACCGGGCGAGCGGCTCGGGTGGACCGGTACACCGACGCCGCTGGCGGGGCCGCGCGTGAGATGGGGATCCGTTCCACAGTGGGCGCGCCGATCACCGTCGGGGGCGAGCTGTGGGGACTCGTTGCCGTCGTGTCGACAGGCGAGGAGCCACCATCGGCCGGAACCGAGGAACGTCTGGGGGGGTTCACAGAACTCGTGGCCACCGCGATTGCGAATGCTCAGGCTCGCGGGGAGCTGCGTACGATTGCGGATGAGCAGGCCGCCCTGCGTCGGTTGGCGACGTTGGTCGCGGCGGGGGCGTCGCCGGCGGACGTCTTCGCCGCCGTGGCCGAGGAGGTCGGAAGGCTGCTCTCGGTTGAGGGCGCGTTCGTGGTCCGCTACGAGCCCGACGAAGCCATAACGATTCTCGCCGGGAGGTCCACATCCGGCAGGTCGCTGCCGATTGGTCTGCGAACGCCGATCACCTCGCCGAGCTTGGGCTCCGTGGTGCGCGAGACTGGGCGCCCAGCCCGCATCGACCATTATGCCGACCACCCTGTGGCGCTCGAGTACGGCGTTAGGTCCTCCGCGGCGGCGCCGATCACCGTCCAGGGTCGTCTGTGGGGCTATATCGCCGTCACATCAGGGCGCGAGGAGCCGCCGCCGGGCACAGAAGTGCGCCTTGCCGCCTTCACCGAAATCGCGGCGACCGCGATCGCGAACTCGCAGGCGCGTGAGGAGCTGCGCGCGGTCGCGGACGAGCAGGCCGCGCTGCGGCGTGTTGCCACGCTCGTGGCGGAGGCGGCCGCGCCGGGGGAGGTGTTCGCCGCCGTGGCGGAGGAGGTGGGTCGCCTGCTTGCCGTCGACGACGCCGCGGTGTGGCGGTATCTGCCGGACGGCACGGGCGAAATCGTCTCAGCGTGGAGCCAGACGGGCGAAGCTATACCAGTCGGGTTCCGGGCGGAGCCCGTCACGGGCACCCTGACGGGGACCGTCAGAGAAACCGGGCGCCCGGCGCGGGTGGACCGCTACACCGACGAGGCCGGTGGGGCTGCGCGTGAGATTGGGATCCGTTCCTCCGTGGGCGCGCCGATCGTCCTCGGGGGTGAGCTATGGGGGCTCGTTGCCGTCGTATCGACAGGCGAGGAGCCACCACCACCCGGAACCGAGGAACGTCTCGCGGGGTTCACCGAACTCGTGGCCACCGCGATCGGGAATGCTGAGGCTCGCGAGGAGCTGCGCACGGTCGCAGATGAACAGGCCGCCCTTGGGCGGGTGGCCACGCTAGTCGCGCGGGGCGAACCGCCAGCGGGGGTGTTTGCCGCGGTGGCCGAGCAGATCGGCCGCCTGCTCGAGACCGATGACGCTCTCGTGGTCCGGTTCGAGCCCGACGAGAGCGTCACGATCGTCGCCTCGTGGACCGCCACCGGCGAGCCGCTTCGAGTCGGTCATCGCCGGCACGTTGAACCGGGGGAAGGTCTGACCCCGCTCGTCCGCGAAACCGGCCGATCGGCGCGCATCGATTCGCAGACGTCCTACTACTCCGAGCTGGGAGTCGAATCCGCGGTCGCCGCGCCGATCACGGTCGAGGGCCGGATCTGGGGGGTGATCGGCGTGGCGTTGCGCGGCCGCGAGCCGGCTCCGCCGGATACCGAGGAGCGGCTAGCGGCATTCACTGGTCTCGTCGCGACGGCGATCGCGAATGCAGAGAGCCGGGAGCAGCTTATGGCGTCCCGAGCGCGGATCGTCGCCGCCGCGGACCAGGCGCGCCGGCGGATCGAGCGGGACCTGCACGACGGCGCCCAGCAGCGGCTCGCGTCACTTGTGCTGCGGCTGCGCACGGCCCAGGCGGACGTTCCGCCCGAACTCCGCGAGCTCGGCGGCGAGCTCGACCGCGCTGTCGTCGATGGGAGCGGCGCGCTCGAGGAGTTGCAGGAGATCGCGCGGGGCATCCACCCGGCGATCCTGGCCAAGGGCGGCCTCGGCGCGGCGGTCAAGACGCTCGCTCGCCGCTCCGCCGTCCCGGTCCAAGTCGACGTGCGCACCACCGGCCGCCTCCCTGAGCCGGTCGAGGTCGCGGCCTACTACGTCGTCTCGGAGGCGCTCACCAACGTGGCCAAGCATGCGCGCGCCTCGGCCGTCACGGTGACGGTCGAAGCCGACACAGAAGACAGCGTCCTGCGCGTCGCAGTCTGCGACGACGGCGTCGGCGGCGCCGACCTCACCCTGGGCACCGGCCTGATCGGACTCAAGGACCGCGTCGAAGCGCTCGGCGGCCGAATCCTTCTCGACAGCCCCCGCAGCGCCGGCACCAGCTTGCGGGTAGAGCTCCCGCTCACGGCCACGAACGCTCGCCCCACCGCCGGTTGAGTTATGCCGGCCAGGGCCGGGGTGGTGGTTTCCGAGCGACGACCTGGAATGGCGAGCACTCACCGCAGGTCTGCGGGGTCGCGAGGGACCCAACCAGCGCGTAGGGCGCGACCGGGATCGCCGAACGCGGACAACGCAGCGTGATTCGCCTCACGGCGGACGTTTTGTCGGTGACACGAGCAGCCTCCTCGCCACCGGCCGGGTCGAACACGTCCGAAACGGCGAGCGAGGCCACTGGTCGGGACGGACCGCGCGAGCAAACGCCACGGGGTTCTGGGCTGACACCCGCAACGCGCCCGCACGGTCCTCTCGATGCCCACCGTGCGGGCGGCGGCCGACGACCTGTCGCCGTCGGACGCAACGTCATATCGGCTGGTCTGCTGACCGCGGAGAGGGTGATGGATGGCGTGTACGCGTGTGAGCCTGCCTTCGGTCTATATGTGCCGGTCTCGACGATGATGGACGCGCTGTCACCCGGGCTGCGCAGAAATCGGTGCCCGATAGGGGGCTGCGGTGGGAGGGGTTCGGTAGCCGGTGGTAGGTGAGCAGGCGCGGCGGCCCCGCCCGGAGGATCCTCATCCGAGACGCGTATAGCGGGGTTGCGGTGACGGTATTCCACGAATCGTCCAGCGTCTTAAAGTGGGCGCATGGATTTCGTCCTTCCTCAGTTCGGGATCTTCGCGCAGGGCACGCATGCCCATCACTTCCTCGAGTTCGACCTGAAGCCGGGGGTCGGCTCCGATCAGGCGGTGGCCGCGTTCCGCCGGCTGCGCACTCCCGACGTGTCGGCGGGAGGCATCAACCTGGTGGTCGCGTTCGGGGCGCGCGCCTGGCGCGAGGCCGCACCGGCGATGGCCCCAGCTGAACTGACGCCGTTCGAGCCCGTCCTGGGGCGTGACGGTCACACCGCGCCCGCGACCCAGCACGACGCGTGGCTGTGGATCAGCGGCGCCGAGCCGGACGTGACCTGGCAGAGCGCGCGAGCCGCGGTGCAGGCCGTCGGCGATGCCGCGCAGCTGACCGCCGAGCAGGAGGGTTTCACCTACCTGGGCGGCCGTGACATCACCGGCTTCATCGATGGCACCGCGAACCCGCAGGTCCGTCGAGCCGGGAAGGTCGCGCTCGTGCCCCCGGGCCATCCAGGGGAAGGCGGCAGCCATGTAATCACGATGAAGTGGGTGCACGACCTTGTGGCGTTCAACCGGCTCCCCGTCGAGGAGCAACAGCGCGTGTTCGGTCGGACCAAGCCCGACAGCGTGGAGCTGTCCGCCGCGGAGAAGCCGCCTACCGCGCACATCTCGCGAGTCGAGACGACCGTCGACGGCACAGAGCTCGAGATCTTCCGCCGCAGCGTTCCCTACGGAACCGCCGAAGAGCATGGCCTGTACTTCGTCGCGTTCAGCGCCGATCGCAGCCGATACGACAGGATGCTCGCGCGCATGTTCGGGACCGCGCCGGACGGCATCCGCGACCACCTCACGGACTTCTCTCATCCCGTCAGCGGCGGCTACTATTTCGCCCCGTCGCTGAACGCGCTGGCCGAGCTCGCCGGCGACGATTGACAAGCCGCGACGCCGCACTCGATATGAGCTCGGGGCCCGCACTCGGGGAAGCCCGCCTGAAGCCTGTGCCGAGCACGCTCCGGCTAAGCGGTCAAGACACCCAGACGAGCCGTGTGTCGAAGCAGTGACCGTCCGCGGTGGCGGATTGCCTGACCGGAACCCTGTTCTGCGCGTTACCGACGCGCGGGGTCCGCCAGCAGCCTGCGGCGAATGACTTATTCGAGAGACTGCCGCACTCTGATAGCCCGCGCCTATAGCGGGCCTTCGCGTGTCTTCTTGCCGCTGCACAGCTGCTGACGCACGATTAGTTATGACGCGCCATCCGGTGCTCCTCCTCCCGGCGACATCGCCCTGCGCGCGCGCCCCTTCGCCGATCGTCGGCCTCTCCACGGGCACGGAACCAGCCGCCGCGACGGCAAACCACTCCGTCGCGGCGGCCCGGCGGGTCTGTCTCGGTCTCCGGCGCGCTGAATACGCCTGGCGCTCCTGCCACAGGCCCTTCGGCCACCACGAGTAGGCGCCGGGGGCGGGCCGCGACGGGCAGGTCGGCGAATTCGCCCGTTCGGGAGCTTGACCGCTTCATCGCCGGCGGCGTCGAAGGCGTCGAGCATGGCTCGCGCCCATCCGAGCTCCTCGACGGATGGGTGAAGACGTCGTGGAGGATCGGCAGCTGCCGCGATGGATCGGCGATTTGCCGGAGAAGTCGAGGGAGCGCGCGAACTCGGGTTGGGTGCGTAGGCCCGTCTCGTCGTGAAGGCGAGCGTGGACGTTGTCGATGGGCGGGTCGAGGCCGGCGGCGGGGGATGCCACGACCAGGTGCGCGCCGGCGTAAGGGCGTGCGTATTGCCGTCGGTCGCACCGAGATAGCGATGGAGGTCGATTTCGCCCAGCGAGAGATGCCGCACGCCGGCGCGCAAGTGGTTGCCTGGGCGGCCAGATTCCGCGGAAGCTCTCGATGGCGCGGATCAGCGGTGCGTCCGGTGCCGGTCGCGGACCATTGCATAGCTGTGGCGGACTGCACCCCGGCGAATGCGGACGCCGGCGGCGAGCCGGCGATCGCCTCGAGGCCGGCAGCGGCGAGCTCGCTGCTAACCGCGTTGATGCTGCACCGGGACCAGCGGACGCGAGGACCTCGGTGACCATTTCGCGCGCGCGTCGCACCACCGCCACCTGGGTGTGGGACCGAGCAGCGTCTACGCTGCCCGCGCGCGGGGAGACGCGATCGTGCGCAACCGGTGCAGCGCCTCGCGCTCGATCTGGCGACTGCGTTCCTCGCCGACTCCCAGGCAGCGGCCGATTTCCTCGTGAGTCTGGGCCTGATTTTGATTCAAGCCGTAGCGGCGGACTACGACCTCGCGATGGCGGGCGGGAAGAAGACGCAGCATCGAGGACACCTCGCGTTTCTCCTCATGCGCAATCGCGCGTTCGCTTGGATCCTCCGCACGCTCGTCGACCACGAGATCGCCCAGCGCCGTCAAGTCATCGCCGACCGGCTCGTCCAGCGAAGCCGTCACGCGGGCCGCGCGACGCAACGATTGGACCGTCTGGGCGCTCAGGCCGGTCCGCTCGGCGATTGCCTCCGTCCGCGCCCGGCCACGCCCTCCGCGTCCTAGCTCCGCCTCCGCCCGACGCACCGCCGAGAGTTGCTGGTTGGCCTTTGCGGGGATTCTGATGACCTGCGAGCCGGCGACTGCGTCTAGTAGCGAGCGCCGAATCCACCACACCGCGTAGGTCGAAAACTTCAGGCCCCGCCGGTAGTCGAAACGTTCCACGGCTCGCACGAGCCCAATCGTTCCTTCCTGGACGAGGTCGGCGAACGGGACACCGCGGCCCCGGTAGGACCGCGCGATCGCGAACACCAGCCGCAGATTGCTCTCGATCATCTGCTCCTTGGCCCGCAGATCGCCCGATTCGATGCGCCGGGCGAGCCGGACCTCCTCGTCCGCGGTCAGCAGACGCCTGACCCTGGCGTGACGCATGAGCATCTCGACGTTGTCGTAGCCGCCGTGCAACAGCGAATCCTCGCTCATCGGTCTCTCTCCTCTGCCCAGCCGCGCGGCGACTCCGCGCGTCCCCGCTCGCCATCAGCGCGAGCTATGCCAGACCGCGCATCTCGAGGTTGGACGGACGGCGCCTGGTGCCGAGACTCGGAGACATGCCGTATGTCACCTGTCCCCACTGTCACGTCACCAATTACGCTCCGCTGTCCTACCGACAAGTGGGCGCGCGATGCCCGAGTTGCGAAGAGCCGCTCGGCGAGCAGGTGTCGGGCCTTCGAAGCAGACCGGTCGTGCTGCCGAACCACACCTCCCAGGACCTCGCCCGCGGGGGCGAGGATGGCGCGCACTCCGCCGCTGAGCAGCGCACGCCGGCGTGACGACTCCGCGCGGACCAAGCGCTCGACTTGTGTATCGATTGTCATCGGGTCCGTCCAATCAGGCGACCGCAGCAAGCGGACGGGACATGGCTGGCCTTCGCGGGACGCTGGCCGCGGCGATTCGCACAAACTCGCTGAGCGCTGCCGACGGCGTCTCGTCTCGCCACAGGAGGTTGAACGACAGCGTGCGACGCGGATCCAATCGTCGGACCATGACGCCCGGATGGAGGTTCTGCGGGGCGGTGGTCAGAGCGATCGCTTCCCCGGCCGCCACGGAGGCATGGAGTGCGGGTCCTGGCGCTCCCGGCCGCAGCTCCGCGGTGACGCTGAAAGCGTCCAACATCTCGATAACCGCGCGGTCATAGCCGGCGCCGTCGGGGTGGCCGGTGACGGCCACCCGCTCACCATGCAATTGGTTTACGGAGAGCGGACCAATCCCGGCAAGCGGATGACTTGCCCCCACGAGCGCAACCCATCCCTCGTCGCCAAGGTCGATTCGTCTGAGGTCCGGGGACGAGCAAGACGCCGGCGCCAGCAGCGCATCCAGGCGACCACTTCGGAGGTCGCGCCACAGCGTGCCGCCATAGCCTTCGAGCACCGTGAGCTCAACGCCGCTTCGCTCCCGCGTGAAGCGCTGGAGCAAGTCCAGCGTGTGGCCCCACTGTGCGCATGTGGCGACCCCAAGCTTCACCGATCCGGCGAGACCGGTCTCGAGATCACGTCCAGTTGCGCCGGCTATCTCAGCAGCCGCCAGCGCAAGGCGCGCTCGTTCAAGGAAGAGTGATCCGGCGTCGGTGAGGTCGACTCCACGGGTGTGGCGGTCGAACAGCTGCACCCCAAGCTCGGCTTCGAGCCGGCGGATTTGCGTAGACAGGCCAGGTTGGGCGACCCAGAGACGCTCGGCAGCGCGCGTGAAGCTGCGCTCTTCGGCGATGGCCACGAAGTAGCGGAGGTGTCGAAGTTCCATTGCGCTCGCCTCATGCAGCCTTGCGGGAAAAGAGTGCAGCCATGTCCGTTGCCGCGGCCTCTTCGGCATCAAGGGCAGCCACGTAGGCCGCGAACGCCCAAGGGCGGGTCTCCGGCTCGGCGTCCAGGAAGTTCTGCCAGCGCGTCGCGACGAGGGACGCAGCAGCGCGCCACGTTTCGAGCGCCTCAGCCCGGCCGTACGCGCCGAATATCGGGGTACTGAGATTAGTCGGGTACATGGTGCCTCCGGTCGAATCGAGCATCGGAGAGCAACCTACGCGCCGTCTAGATCCTTCGCATCGATCGGATTGACAGTCCGCGCCATCGGATTGACAGTCGCGGCGATGAGGTTGATAGTGGGGAGGACGCCCGATCGTCCGACCAGCAACGACCGAGTGCTGGCGCGACCGCGAGAGCAGGGTCGAACACCACGGAGCTACGAGCGCGGCTCACCCCGCGAGGATTTGCGTGCGTCCAGCGGGTTGAGAGCGCCATCCGCGCACCGTGCCGCGCAGTCGGAAGTATGCGATCGCGCCCGGCACAGTCGGTAGCCAGTACGAGATCGTGCGATAGGCGAGAACGGCGAGCACCGCCAGTGGTCCGTTGACGCCGAACGCGAGGAACGCGCCGATCATCCCTCCCTCAACGCCACCGATGCCGCCCGGCAGAGGCAGGGCATTGCCGAGCGTGCCCACGTAATAGCCCATGATGAGCACCGCGGGCGGCGGCGAGTGGCCGAAGGCGCGAAACGAGGCCCACAGCGCCGCGATGTCGAACCCCCATCCCGCGAGCGCGCCGAGCAGTGAAGGGTCGCGACGACGGACCATTGCGATCGCTGCCGTCAGCCCCAACCGCAACGAGCGCGGAACCGCTGCGGCCCGACGCCACCAGCGCTGCCGACGGCCGCTCGATCGATCCCCGCGAGCCGTCAGGAATCGCTCGACCGGAGCCTCGGCGAACAGCGTCGAGAGCACAATCAGGATCACGACGAGTCCGAACAGTGCCGGAATCAGCGTGACGCCGATCGGTGCCGGTCCCGCGAACACGCCGTACCACAATCCGAGGCCGAAGATCGCCAAGGCTGCCATGTAGACGCCGTACTCGAGGATCTCGAAGCACACCAGGCGAGTCGCCACCTCCGCCTCGCTCAGCCCCGACGCCCGCAGCGCCCAGACCGTGAGCGCGATGCCGCCGGCGCCAGCCGTGGCGAACAGCTTCGTCGCCGC
>Ga0335073_10013317_pt1 | contig 11531 bp, 10 predicted proteins | sample Lox_Sample_22_FD_207093 | JGI IMG/M metagenome (GOLD analysis project Ga0335073, IMG submission 207093) | Soil microbial communities from Loxahatchee National Wildlife Refuge, Florida, United States - Lox_Sample_2.2 | ecosystem: Environmental > Terrestrial > Soil > Wetlands | place: USA... | reverse complement strand
GTTGGCTGTGTATTGACCACCACACGCGCCCGCGCCCGGGCAGGCAACGTCCTCGAGTTCGCGCAGGTCCGTGTCCGTAATTTTTCCCGCGGCATGGGCGCCGATGGCTTCGTAGACATCCTGCAATGTCACGTCTTTGCCGCGAAATTTTCCGGCGGCAATGGTGCCGCCGTACAAAATCAGGCCTGGAATCTTCAGCCGCGCCAGCGCCATCGCTGCCGCGGGAATCGTCTTGTCACATCCCACCACGCACACAACCGCGTCAAACATTTGCCCGCGGCAGACCAGCTCGATCGAGTCGGCGATCACTTCGCGGCTCACCAGCGAAGCGCGCATGCCCTCAGTACCCATGGTTTCGCCATCGGAAATGGCAATGGTGTTGAACTCCATCGGCGTGCCGCCCGCCGCGCGCGCGCCTTCTTTCACCTTGGCCGACAGTCGGCGCAGATGAAAGTTGCAGGGCATGGTTTCAATCCAGGTATTGGCGACGCCGATGATGGGCTGGCTGAGGTCCTTGTCCGTGAATCCGATGGACTTGAACATGGCGCGCGCACCGGCACGGTCGTGCCCTTGTGTAATGACGTGGCTGCGAAGTTTTTGATCCATGGTGTAAGAGATTACGACAGAGTGAATTCGTTAGGGAAGTCCGGGGGTGCCGGACTCGAAAAGCTTTTGACCATAAAGGCCGCCAAGATCCCACCAATATCGCTGAGAAATCAGTTACGCCCTTGCTGCGCGGGTCGGATCCGCTACTCCCGCCGATGCCGGGGGATGCGGAGCTGCGGCCCAGTCGGCGGTAAGCTCCAGCATTTCTGCGGTCGGGGCCCCGGCGCGCACGTCCATTACATCCACAATCGCATGCCAGTCGCGGCTGAGCTGACCGATCTGCTTTACATTCACCTCCAGCAGCACCGTGACCCGGTGGCCAGTCGGGATGGAAATCGCCTGCACGTAGGGCATTTCGACGCCCCTCCGCGAGATGGCGTTGAGAATGCGCATTAATGTGCCTTGCGTGTTGTGATAGTGGATGTGAAAGACATGCATGTTGGTTCTCCGTTGTTCTTCAATTGCCGAGCTGCGCCCGGCCGGACAGCCGAGGGCGGCTGCCCCCACGTGTTCCTAATCTTCTTCCAGCAACATCTCCGACAGCGCCGCACCGGCCGGCACCATCGGGAAAACATTCGCCTCCGGAGCCGTATCGAACACCAGCAGTTCCGGCGCAGGCGAACGCAGAAAGCGGTCCAGCTCATCTCCGGTTGACTGCGAAACCGGATATTCCCGCACAACTTCTTCGCCAATCCGCTTGCCGTGGATCTTGTACGCCTTGGCGATTTCCACGAAATCAGGGTTGTCGCTCAGGTCGGTCTCGGCATAGTTGCGCTGATAAAAGAGCTGCTGCCACTGCCGCACCATGCCCAGATATTTGTTGTCGATGATCACCATCTTGATGGGCAGCCCGAGGCGATGCACCGTGGCCAGCTCTTGAATATTCATCTGGAAGCCGCCATCGCCGGAAACGCAGAGCACGGTCGTGTCGGGCCTCGCCAACTGAACGCCGATGGCCGCTGGCAAAGCGAAACCCATGGCGCCCAGACCGCCGGAAGTGATAAAGCCGCGCGGCGACGAAGAGTGGTAGCGCTGCGCCGCCCACATCTGGTGCTGGCCGACATCGGCGAGAATGACGTTGTTCTCCGGCAGTCGGCTGAAAAGTTCATCAAGAAAACGGATGGTCGGCTGCGCCAGGCCGCGCGGATCAAGCTCCGCACGCTCGGGCCCGCAAGCCACGTCGCGCCAATCACTCCAGTCGGGCAATTTCACATGGCGTAGCGCGGCGTGGCAGGCAGGCACGGTTTCGGCCAGGTCTCCGATCACCGGCAACTCGCAGGCGCGGACCCGGTCAAGCTGCGCCGGATCGACTTCAAAGTGAATGATGCGTGCCTGCGGCGCAAAACGCGACGGATCGCCGGTAACGCGGTCATCGAGTCTCGCGCCGAAAACCAGTAAACAATCGGTTTCATGCAGCGCCATGTTGGCCGCGCGTGTGCCGTGCATGCCCACCATGCCGAGGTAATAGGGTTTCTCCGGATCCACCGCGCCCAAGCCATGAACCGTCGTGAAAGCAGGAATTTGCAAATGATCGAGCAGCCGACGTAAATCGTCGATGGCGCCGGAAAGTTTTGCGCCCGCGCCAATCAAAGCCACGGGTTTCCGGGCCTGCTCGAGCAGAGTAATCAGAGTTTCGCCGAAGGTAGATTCGCCATGAACGTCGGATGGCCGGGCATGCGGCTTGAACTTGACCGGTCCGCTGAATTCCACCTTGGCCTTGAGAAAATCCGTCGGGATATCGATCATCACCGGGCCCGGACGTCCGCTGCGCGCCCAGTGAAAGCCTTCGGCAATCACCGCAGGAATTTCTTCGATGCTCTTAACCAGCCTGCTCCATTTGGTGAGCGACAGGGTTAGACCGAAAACGTCAGTTTCCTGAAATGCGTCAGTGCCGATCAGCGCGCTGCGCACCTGGCCGGTAATGCAGACCAGAGGAACTGAATCCATTTTGGCATCGGCGATGCCTGTGATCAGATTGGTTGCGCCGGGACCGCTGGTCGCCATGGCCACACCGACTTTGCCGGTAACGCGGGCGACGCCTTCGGCGGCGAAAACCGCACCTTGCTCATGCCGCGTGAGGATGTGGCGAATGCCGCTGCCCTCGAGCGCGTCGTAGAGCGGCATGATCGCGCCGCCGGGATAGCCAAACACCAGGTCCACCCCTTCTGCTTTCATGCACTTCAGCGTGATTTCCGCGCCTCTAAGCATTCACCACCTGTTTTTCCTTTTCCGCCGGCGCAGGCTTTTTGCCCTCTTTGGGCAGCCACGACATCATGCCGCGCAACTGCGCGCCCACAATTTCAATCGGGTGCTGTTTTTCTTTTTCGCGCAGCGCGGCAAAATTCTTGCCGCCGTTCTTGTTTTCTTCAATCCACTCCTTGGCGAAGGATCCGTCCTGAATGCGGGCCAGAACTTCTTTCATGGCGGTGCGCGTCGCGTCGCCAACGACTTTTTCGCCGCGCGTGAGGTCGCCGTATTCGGCCGTGTTCGAGATCGAATACCGCATTCGGCCCAGGCCGCCTTCATAGATGAGATCAACGATCAGCTTCATCTCGTGCAGGCATTCGAAATAAGCGATCTCCGGGGCATAACCGGCTTCCACGAGCGTTTCAAATCCCTTCTTGATCAGCGAGGTCAAGCCTCCGCAGAGCACCGATTGCTCGCCGAAAAGATCGCTCTCGGTTTCTTCGCGAAAAGTGGTTTGCAGCACGCCAGCGCGGGTTGAGCCGATGCCATCGGCATACGCGAGGGCGTATTCGTGGGCGCGGCCACTGGCATCCTGATGAATGGCCAGCAGAGAAGGCACGCCGCGGCCCTCGGTATAAACTCGGCGAAGAAGATGGCCGGGGCTCTTGGGCGCAATCATTGCAACGTCGACGTCTTTGGGAGGAACGATGGTCTTGAAATGAATGCTGAAGCCGTGGGAAACACCAAGAATCTTTCCCGGCCGAAGGGCCGGCTTGATGGCCGACTCATAAAACGGTCCCTGCGTTTCATCGGGAGTGAGAATCTGAATCCAATCGGCACGCTGCGCCGCTTCGGCTGGAGGCAGAACAGTCATTCCATCGGCTTTGGCCTGTTGGGCGCTGGGCCGGCCGGGATCGAGGCCGACGATCACGTTATAACCGCTATCGCGCAGATTCTGGGCCTGAGCATGGCCCTGGCTGCCGTAGCCGAAAATTGCAATGGTTTTGCCCTTGAGGGCGGCTGGATTGGCGTCGCGTTCGTAGAAAATTGTGGCCACGTTAGCTCCTCACAGAATCCGGGAATTAGTTCGACAGTGCTGCAAGACCGACCGGTCGGTCGGCAGTCTCACTATCCTAGCCATTGCCTTTTGGGCTGTCAAGCGAAAGCCACCGCATTGACCGGTCTTAGTCACCGTCTTCGTTACCTCTCTTCGTCAACTTTCTGGACAAAATATAAAACCCACCGCCAGTCTCTCTGGCGATGGGTTTGGAAGCCTTATAAATCTGCAGCTTAGATCAGCATCCCTTCCCAGCCAGAGAGCGCGCATACTCGTACAGCTACTACGTTAAGTCGCAGTTCGCTCTGGCTGAGGTTCATCATTGCCGACTTGCCCTATTGGGGCTGCCTAGGAACTTAGCACTTGTGCTTTCGTGCCGTCAACCAAAATTAGTACCTTCGTGCGTCGGCCGCCATGACTATCGCCTGAGTTGGCATTCCGATGGGCAACTGTATATTCTGTCCGCCGATGACTCGCGAGGCCACTGTCGATCTTCGCCAGGAAATCCTGCGCACCGCGGCGCGGCTTTTTCAGGAGCGCGGTTACGACGCAACCTCGATGAATGACGTGGCCGCCGCACTCAAGCTGAGCAAAGGCGGGCTTTACCACCATTTCCAGAGCAAAGACGAAATTCTCTTTCACCTGATGGACCACGCGATGGACATCACGCAGGAGCGGGTGATCAATCCAGTGCTGGGCATCGCCGATCCGGACGATCGTTTGCGCAAGCTGATCCAGTTGCATATCGCTGTCGTGCTCAATCATCGTGAGCGGGAAATTACGGTGATGCTGCATGAAAACCATCCTTTGCCACCGACTTTGCGGAAACAGATCAATGCCCGCAAGAAGGCGTACGTGCATTTTGTGGAAACCCTGATCGCTGAGGCGCAGCGGGGGCGCGGGACAGCGGGAAAAGTCAGTCCGCGGGCCGCAGCCTTCGCTCTGCTGGGAATGGTCAACTGGATTTATCAGTGGTATCTGCCGGAGGGGAGTCTGCGGGAGGAAGATTTGGTGCAGCAATATACGGAGATCTTTTTTGCCGGAGCGTTTCAGTGAGCAATTTCTTTCAGGCGTCTGATCTGCTCGATCAAAGGCGGCAAGCAGGGAAGTTGTATTTGGAATTTCTCCGCGTCCCTTCCATGAGCGCAGGCCTCTACGTGCTAGCCGCTGGTGCTAACGATCCGCAAAAGCCGCATAATCAGGACGAACTCTACTACGTGATTCGCGGCCGCGCGCGCATGAAAGCAAAAGACGAAGACCAGGAAGTAAGCGCAGGCAGCGTGATTTTCGTTGCCGCGAAAGTCGAGCATCGCTTTTACGACATCAGCGAAGAATTAACTGTTCTGGTGTTCTTTGCGCCGGCGGAGAGCTAAAGGCAGCGTGGGTTTCTCCTCATGGGATTCATTCGTATGGACTTGCAGATTCAACCCCTGCTGACCGAGGACTGGCCCGAGGTCCGGCGAATTTATCTGGAAGGTATTGCGACCGGGCAGGCCACGTTCGAGACGGAAGCCCCGCGGTGGGAAGTGTGGGATGCCGGCCACCTGCGGAATTGCAGGCTGATCGCGCACAGCCAGCAGCAGATTCTCGGCTGGGCGGCCCTGAGTCCGGTTTCGCGGAGGCAGGTTTATGCCGGGGTTGCCGAGGTCTCGATCTATGTGGCAGAGACGGCTCGCGGCCGGGGAATCGGGAAATCGCTCCTCGAGGCATTGATCGAGCACTCGGAGCGTTGCGGCATCTGGACGCTGCAAGCGGGGATTTTTCCCGAAAACGTTGCCAGCGTCGCGATGCACAGGGCGTGCGGTTTTCGTGAGGTGGGACGACGGGAACGCCTGGGGAAACTCCACGATGTTTGGCGCGACGTGGTGTTGCTCGAGCGTCGCAGCGCGCGGATAGGGAACCTAAGTCCCGAGCGCGATTGACTTGCGGATCACGCTGCCGGAGCCTTCTTACTGGGAATCCAGTAAACCTCTTCCTTCAGAATTTCTTTGGCAAAGCCGCGCCGCTGAAGAATTCCTTTGCCGCGCTCAACCATCTCGGGATGGCCGCAGAGATAGGCCACAGTATTGGTCCCGTCGAGGCCCCACATGTCGGCATATTTGCGGATCAAATCGTCGACGCGCCCGACTTCACCGCTCCACTTCTCATCTTCCCAGGGACGGCTGACCGTCGGCACGTACTTCAGCCACGGGACTTCTTGCGCGTACTGTTGCAGCTCGCTGCAGTATCCAAACTCCCACGAACGGCTGGCGCCATTTAAAAGGAAGAGCTTGTGCTCACCGGCAAACTTGCCATCCTTCCAGTCGCGATAGAGCGTGCGCACATAGCTGACGAACGGGGCGATGCCGGTGACGGTGCAGATCAGAAGATGATTGCTGCGGCCGTTCGTCTCAAACGTAAAACGCCCCTTGGCTACCTTGCGCATGAGCAGTTCGTCGCCGGGACGCAATTCGTAGAGTTGGGGAGTCAGCACGCCTTGCGGTACAAGCTCGAAAAAGAATTCGATCTCGCTCTCGTAAGGCGAGGAGACGATTGAGTAGGCGCGCTCTTTGGGACGTTCGGGACCCTGGATGCCAAGCGTGGCGTACTGGCCGGGAACAAATTTGAACTCGCCCCCAGGCTGAATGCGAATGATCCATAATTCAGGCGCAAGGTCGACGCGTTTGGTGACTTTGGCGCGGTGGAACTTTTGTTCGTTGGTAAGAGTTACCATAACAAATCTGCCGGCCCTTAAAGCCGGGTGGAAACCTCAAGTTTACAGGAGGGTGGCAATTGGAGGTGAATTGTGTGGTGAAGCGCCTGCTAGAAGACCGAGCCTACGCTTCAACCGTGACAGACTCGCTCTGCCCCAGAATGGCCGTGATTGCCGTGCAGCGGTCCCGCAGCTTCTGGAGCGAGATTCTTACCGCTTCGGCTTCATCGAGCTTAGCTTCGTTGGTTAATTGAGTCAGCAACCGCAACGAGTTCGCGGCCAGTACCTGCGCCGCTTCGAGAAGGACGATCAGCAAATCGGCATGCAGCTTCCAGAGAGAAGGCGAATTCTCGGCGCGCTTTAATTCTTCCAGCTCAGTCGACATACGGGCTACGACTGCGACGATGCGCAACAAAGCCCGGCCAACTTCCGCGCGCAGGGTCTTCTCTTCGAGATAATCGGCGCAGTAGGCGTCGGCCTCGGCGTGGGTGAGCGTGAGATTGAAAAAGCGCATGGGCACGACTTGCCGGAACTTGGGATCAGCCACGCGCACGAAGACCCGGATCGATTCCTCGATTTTTCGCAGCTTGGTTTCTTCCGTGGCCAGTTGCTGCGGCGTGACCGCAGAACGCGAGGCTTGTACGTCGAGCAACTGCCGTTTGACCGGCGCCGCAGACGGTCCCTTCGCGCTGGTTTTGCGTCCGGGAAACGGGATGGGCTGCGCGATGCGCCGGAAGGGCGGCTGGCGTTCCAGCGTCTGCTTCAGTCTTGAGACGCGGCGAAACTTCTCGAGCGCGTTCGCGTAATCCATCTTCAACAATTCACCGACTTCCATCGCTGCCACATGCTCAACGGTTACGTCGACGCCGTCGACTGTCCCGAGTATCTCGCCGCCCTGATCTTCCAGTTCTTCGGCGAAATTCTTGATTTCTTTTGTGGCGGCATGAAATAACTCATCAAATTTCCTGCCGAAAGCCGAGTTGTACGGCGCGATCGTCGCCAGCACGCTGGGGTGGTAAAACGAGGTGTCGAGCGAGAGTTTCACTTCGCGCACGCGAGTGATGATTTCTGAATCGAGCAGCGCGTTCAGATCATGAAAGTTTTGCGCTTCTTGTTGCAGTTGATCGAAGCGGCGCAAAGTTTGAACGTGATCTTCAGGCAGCGACGGCACGTCGGTATCGGCAAGAATTTCGATCAGCGCAATTTCGAAGGGAGCTAGAGGAAGCGAGCCATCGAGTCCGTAGCCTCGTCTTTCCCACTGCCCGGGCACGCGCGGATGGCGATAAAGAAAGGTCGCGATCAGATCGGTTTTGTCGCGATTGACCGGGCCGAAATCCTTCTTGCGCACAAAATAGCGCAGCATGGCCTCGGCCATTTCCGGATCGGTTTCCAAACTTAGGCCCTGACGCAACATCGCCGGCGTGGTCGCCAGATCGAGCAGCCGGAGCCAGCGACGCAGATTGTCCAGGGTGAGATTGACGTCGCCTTCCGCCTGCTGAAGAGAAAGCGCTTCCAGACCGCCGGGGATGGGAACTTCTCCGCCGACGTGCGCCTGCAGGAGCTTCTCGTAGAAGCCCTGCACGGTGGCCAGAATGGCTAACTCCCACTTTGGATCTTCGACCAAATGCGTCCCTTGCGCGCCAGCTTGGGGAAGAAGCGGCAAGGTTAGTAAAAACTAAGGATGAGCAGAGCACAAGCGTCTCGCCCGGCGGCGCACCAAAGTAACCACGGGGATGGATTTAGCTGGTCGGTTGGCCTCTCAAGTCTTGTCATTCCGAACCGGCTTTAGCCGTGAGGAATCTTCTGTGACAAGAAGCAGATTCCTCGGTGCTCAAGCACGCTCGGAATGACAAGGGGACTTGGCGTTAGTTCTTCAGAATCGGACTAGCCACTGATCACTAGCCATTAGCCACTAGTCAAACACCACCGTCTTGTTCCCATAGATCAGTACGCGACTCTCGATGTGGGAGCGAACGGCGCGGGAGAGCACAACTTTTTCCAGGTCGCGGCCTTTTTCGATCAGCGTTTCAACGGTGTCGCGGTGCGAGATGCGGACCACGTCCTGTTCGATGATGGGGCCTTCATCGAGAATATCGGTGACGTAGTGGCTGGTTGCGCCGATCAGCTTAACTCCACGGGCGAACGCCTGATGGTACGGTTTCGCTCCAATAAACGCTGGCAGGAAAGAATGGTGAATATTGATAATGCGATGTAGGTAATGGTCGATAAACTCGTTCGAAAGAATTTGCATATATCGCGCGAGCACAATGAAGTCGGGATTCTCCCGGGCCAGCAGTTCAAGAATTTTTCGTTCGGCTTCGGACTTCTCTTCTTTGGCGACGGGGACGAATGCATAGGGAATCTGGTAAAAGTCGGCGACCGCTTGATTGTCGGGGTGATTGGAGATGATAAGCGGGATTTCGCAAGCCAATTCGCCGCTGCGATGCCGGTAAAGCAAATCGACCAGGCAGTGATCGTACTTGGAGACCATAATCGCCATGCGCGGGCGATACTCCGACCGCGCCAGTTGATACTGAATCTTGAACTCGGATGCGACTGGGGCAAAATGGCGGTCGAACTCCGTGAGCGGAAAATCAAATTGTGACGGATCGAATTCGACGCGCATGAGAAAAAGGTTCAACCCGGCGTCACCGTGCTCGTCGGCGAAAAGGATGTTGCCGTTGTGGCGGAAGATGAAGTCAGCGATTTTGGCGACCACGCCTTTGCGGTCGGGGCAGGAGATGAGCAGGATGGCGGAAGGTTGCATCGGTTGTGTGCGCGGTCCTGTCCGCGCTGCGCGGGCAAGAGTGCCCGCGGCACATCTTACTTCTTTAGTTCTTTCAGGATCTCCCTTGCTGCATTCGCCCCCGATCCTCCAGTCAACCCTGCGCCGGGATGCGTTCCTGAGCCGCACAAATATAAATTGTGAATTGGCGTTCGATAGCGCGCCCACTCGAGCAACGGCCGCATAGTGAAAAACTGATCGAGCGCCAGCTCGCCATGGAAAATATGCCCGCCGGTGAGTCCGAAACGGTCTTCGAGGTCCTGCGGCGTGATGATCTGGTGGGTCAAAATCAACTCCGGCAAATTCGGCGCGTATTTGGACAGCGTTTTCACGACCGTGTCGCCGAGCGCGACACGCTGGCTCTCCCAGTCGCTGCCCTTGAGCTTGAAGGGAGCGTATTGCACGTAAATCGACATCACATGCTGGCCTGAAGGGGCGAGCGATGGGTCCGTGAGCGTGGGAATCGTCGCTTCCAGATATGGCTGGCGCGAGAAGTTGCCGTACTTCGATTCGTCGAACGCGCGTTCGAGGTAATCGATCTCGGGCCCGATGTGAATGCGGCCTTTGAGAGCTTCTTCATTTCCATTCAATGCCGAGAATTTCGGCAAGCCGGAGAGCGCAAGATTTACTTTCGCGACCGTGCCCGGCATGCGGTAGTGCTGAAGCTTGAGGACGAAATCCGGCGAAAGATGAGTAGGATCGACCAGCTTGAGCAAAGTTCGCTTGGGGTCCGCATTGGAGATGACGGCCTTGGCGTTGATTTCTTCGCCGCTCGAGAGCACCACGCCCGAAGCCACGCCATCGCTGACTCGAACTTCGATCACGTCTGCGCCCGTGCGGATTTCTGCTCCCGCTTCTTGGGCTGCCGCAGTCATGGCTTGAGTGATCGCTCCCGTTCCTCCGGCTGCGAACCAGGATGAGCCGGCGGGATGCGCGTCGCCCGCGGCGCGCAACAAGAGAACCAGGCTGCTGCCCGCAGACCAGGGACCGAGGAACGTTCCGAAAATTCCGCGAGCTGCAATCGTGGCGCGAAGCAATTCGGTTTCGAAATATTCCGCCACAAGATCGGCAACCGCCATCGGGCCCCAGCGCAGCAGGCGGTACATATCTCTTTTGCCGAGCTTGCGGATGCTGCGCCCGGTCTTGAGCATGCCCCAGAGATCGGTGCGGTTGGGATCGTCGATGTCTGGCGGCGTGAGTGCGAGCGCTTCGCCGATGACTTTGCCAATTTTCGCAAGCGAGGTTTCGAATTCGAGATATTTGGCAGCGTCTTTTTGCGAGAACTTCCTGATTTCTTCCGCAGCTTTTTGCGAATTGTTGTAGAGAACGATGGCCCGTCCGTCCGGAGAAAGGGCAGTTATGCCAACGTCGGGCGCCATCAATCGCAGGCCATGTTTTTCGAGCTGCATGTCGCGAACGATCTCACTCCGCAGCGGGCCGGCGGCGTGCGCGAGCGTGGAGCACCGAAAGCCGGGATGAAATTCTTCCGTGACTGCCGCGCCGCCAGTGATGGCACGGCGTTCGAGCACCAGCGGTTTGAATCCGGCTTTGGCGAGATAAAACGCGGTGACCAGGCCATTGTGGCCGCCGCCGACGATGACGACATCGCGCGTTCCGGCCATGGCTAAATGATCCCCCTGGAGTCTTTCAAAATTTCGAGCGCCGCCAGCCGCCCGGGCGCGCCCATAATGCCGCCGCCGGGATGCGTCGCCGACCCGCACATGTAGAGGTTCTTGATCGGCGTGCGGAACTGCGCCCATCCCGGAACCGGACGCAGGAAGAAAAGCTGCTCGAGCGAAAGTTCGCCCTGGAAAATATTGCCTTCGCTCAGTCCCCATTCGCGCTCCAGATCGAGCGGCGTGACGACTTGCCTATGCAGAATGATGTTCTTGATATTCGGCGCGTACTCGGCAATGGTGTTGATCACGGTGTCGCCGAAGGCTTCTTTCTGATCGTCCCAGTTGAGCCCGGGGCGCAGCTTGTAGGGCGCATATTGCACGAAGCACGAAAGAATGTGTTTGCCGGGCGGCGCAACCGAGGGATCGGTCAGCGTGGGAATGACCATATCGATATACGGCCGGCGCGAGAAGTTGCCATACTTGGCGTCGTCGTAGGCACGCTCCATGTATTCGACAGTGGGCGAAATTGAAATCGCGCCGCGCAGATGAGCGCCGGGGCCGGGCATGCACTTAAAGTTCGGAAGG
>Ga0335073_10013316_pt1 | contig 11531 bp, 11 predicted proteins | sample Lox_Sample_22_FD_207093 | JGI IMG/M metagenome (GOLD analysis project Ga0335073, IMG submission 207093) | Soil microbial communities from Loxahatchee National Wildlife Refuge, Florida, United States - Lox_Sample_2.2 | ecosystem: Environmental > Terrestrial > Soil > Wetlands | place: USA... | reverse complement strand
CGGCCAGCGCCGCAGGGACGTCGCCGCCGCTCGCGGTCAGCTCCTCGGCCAGCGCCCAGGCGTCGTCCGCGGCCTTGGCCGTGCCCGCGGCCGCGTGCGGCCGCACCGCGAACGCCGCGTCGCCGATAAGGCAGGTGCGCCCGAACGCCATCCGCGGCACCCCGAGGTCGTAGATCGCCTGCACGAACGGCTCCGCGATGCCGGTCACGACCTCGGCGATCGGCGGCGCGAGCGTGTCGGCGGCGGCCCGCCGCATGCCGGCCACCGCCCGGTCGGCCGCCGCACCCGGGGGCAGCGACACCGCGCGCCGGATCCCATCCCGGCCGGTCATGAGCTCGTCCAGCGGCGGCCCGGCTGCCACGTTGACGTACCAGACGACGTTGATCAGCCGGTCGCCGGGCAGCAGCGAGCCGTCCAGCGCCGGGATCGGGTAGACGAGGATGTGGCTGCGGTCCAGGACCTGGTAGGTGATCGCGTCGTTGAGTGCCCGGCGGGTGGCGGGGGAGGCGTCCCGCTCCGGCAGCGTGCCGCGCCAGGCCACGTAGCCGGCGTAGCGCGGGACCACGCCCGGAAGCAGCCTGGCCCGGGCGGCCGAGCCCACCCCGTCGGCGCACACCAGCAGGTCGGCGTCGGTCCGTGACCCGTCGCCGAGGGTGACGCCGACCCCGCGGTCGTGCTCGTCGAACGACACGACCTCGCGGCCCAGCAGGTAGCGGCCGGAGTCAAACAGCGGCAGCAGCGAACGGTAGATCGTGTTCCAGGACGAGAACCGGTACCGGTGCCGCTGCTCGTGCTCGACGCTGCCGTCGGCGCGCAGGAAGCGGATCCAGCCGGTTGACGAGCACACGTCCCCGGGCCGGCAGCCGCCGCGCTCGGTCAGGTAGCGCAGCGTGACGTCGAGCGCGGCGATCCCGGCGCCGCGCGCCTGCAGCGCCGACGAGGAGCGCTCGAACACGCGGACGTCGCAGCCGGCGTCGCGCAGAACCAGCGCGGCGGTCAGCCCGCCGAGCGAGCCGCCGGCAACGACGACGCTGGGCATCCGCGACTAAGGGCGGCCGAACGTCGCGACCCGCACGACGTCGAGCTCGAACAGCACCCGGCGCTCGTCGAACGACGGGTCTCGCAGCGCGTACGGCGGCTCGTTCCCGGTGTACTTCACCCAGATCCGGTCGAGCTGGGCGGTCACCCGCGGCCCCTCGGCCGGGTCGTCCTCGGAGATCTCCCTGGCCACCTTCGTCTTGATGCTGATCCAGTGGTAGGCGTTCTCGGGGTTCATCAGCAGGAACGTGGCGTGTGGCGTCTTGCGCAGCCAGGGCGCCTTCTTGCGGTGCGTGGCCAGGTTGAGCAGCACGGTGTCGCCTTCGTAGTCGAACCACACCGGGGTGAGGTTCGGCAGCCCGTCGGACCCGAGCACCGCGACAACGGCGGTGACCGGCTCGTCCAGCAGCCGCTTGTAGCTGGGATCGAGATCGGCGAGGCTGGCCACGTTCTCCCGGTCCCCGATCGTGAACTGGCCGGGCTGGGTGCCCTCGGCGACGTCCTTGAACTTCGCGACGGTGATCGTCATTGAGCACGCTCCTGTTCGGTGTACCTGTCGATGAGCTGTCGGATGATGACGTTGCGCTGGATGTCGTTGGTCCCCTCGCCGACCACCATCAGCGGGGCGTCGCGGTAGTAGCGCTCGACGTCGAACTCGGCAGAGAAGCCGTAGCCGCCGTGCACCTTGATCGCGTCCGCGGTGACCTCCAGGCAGGTCTCGGACGCGAACAGCTTGGCCATCCCGGCCTCCAGGTCGCTGCGCCTCCCGGCGTCGAGCGCGGCGGCGGCGCGCAGCGTCATCAGCCGCGCGGCGTCGACGCGGGTGGCCATGTCGGCCAGGCGGTGCCCGACGGCCTGGTGCTTCCAGATCGGCTGGCCGAACGTCTCCCGCTGCTGCGCGTAGCGGATCGAGTCCTCGAACGCGGCCCGTGCCACCCCGACGGCCCTCGCCGCGACGTTGATCCGGCCGAGCTCGAGGCCGCCCATCATCTGCCGGAAGCCCTGGCCCTCCTCGGCACCGAGCAGCGCCTCGCGCGGGCACTCGTAGCCTTCGAACACGATCTCGCAGCTCTCCAGGCCCTTGTAGCCCAGCTTGGGCAGGTCGCGCGAGACCGTGAACCCGGGTCCGTGTTCGGCGAGCACGAGGCTGATCCCGCGGCTGGCCGGGACCGCGTCGGGGTCGGTCTTGCACAGCACGGCGATCACGTCGGCCCGCCGGGCGTTGGTGATCCAGGTCTTGACGCCATCGAGCCGGTAGCCCCGGCCATCGGCCGTCGCCCTGGTCGTGATGGCCTGCAGGTCGGAACCCCCGGCGGGCTCAGTCAGCGCCATGGCCGCGCGCACCTCGCCGGTGGCCATCCGGGGCAGCCACCCGTCCTTCTGCTCCTGGGTGCCGAACAGCGTGATCAGCCGGGCGATCACGCTGTGCCCGCCCATGGCCCCGGCCAGGCTCATCCAGCCACGGGACAGCTCCTCGGTGACCAGCGCGTAGCAGCGGGTCGAGACGCCGGAGCCGCCGAAGGCCTGCGGTATGGCGAGCCCGAACACGCCGAGCCGCTTCATCGCGTCGATCAGCTCGCCGGGATAGGCGTTGGCGTGCTCGAGGTCACGCGCCACCGGGAGCACGCTTTCCCCGACCCAGTCATGCACGACCGCGACGATGTCCCGCTCGTCGGGATCCAGATCCAAGATCTCGGGTGCTGCCATGGTCTCCCCTGCGTCCTCGGGTTCTTAACTTCCTGGTCCTGCGTGGATCGACGTCACCCCAGCTTCGCGACGAATGGCGGCCGGTGCTGCCGCGGGTCAGGTCGAGCAGGGCGGGGTAGCCGGCCGGATCGACCCTGGCGTCGATCAGCGTGGGGCCGTCGCGGCCGAGCGCCGTGGTGAGGGCGGCCGCGAGCTCCGCCGGGTCGCCAGCGGACGCCGCGGCCGCGCCCATGGCCTCGGCGGCCGCGGCGAACGAGGTGGGGCCGTATCCGACGGCCTCGTCCCCGCCCTGGCCCGACGCCCGCTGCTTGATCTTGATGAGGCTCAGCGCGGAGTCGTTGAACACGATCACGATCACCCGCAGCCCGAGCCGGACCGCGGTCTCGATCTCCATCAGCGTCATGCCGAGCCCACCATCCCCGGTGAACGCGATCACGGGCACGCCGGGGGAGCAGAGCGCCGCGCCGATGGCCGCGGGCAGCGCGTAACCCATGGTGGCCAGGCCGCTGGAGATCAGCAGCCGCTGTGGCTCATCCACCAGCCACAGCGGCATGACCGCGAGCATGTGGGCGCCGGAATCCACGGTGGCGATGGCCTGCGCCGGCGCGATCTCCCGGGCCGTGATCACGACGTCCTGCGGGGTCAGCCGGCCCGGCGCGGCCACCGCAACCCAGCCGAGGCGCTCGATGACGTCTCGTTTTGCCGTGCGGCCCGCGGCCTCGGGCCAGCGGTGCCCGGCCCGGTGCGCGGCCAGCACGTGGGCGGCGGCGGGCAGCGGCGTGACGATCTCGGTCCCGCCGGTGAAGTACCTGGCGGACCCGGCGGGGTACTCCGTCGCCAGGAAGGCGGGGGCTGGGTAGTCCCACGAAGCCGGTATCAGCTCGACCGGGTCCACCCCCAGGCCGATGATCAGGTCGGCGGCGGCCAGCAGCGGCGACTCCATCGTGCCGCCGGTGAACAGCCCCGCCGCCTCCGCCGCGCGGTCGGGCACGATGCCCCGCGCCCGGTAAGTGTGCAGGACGGGGATGCCGCTGCCGGCGAGCGCGGCGCGCACGGCGGCCGCATGCCGCAGCGCGCCCAGCCCCACGAGCACGACCGGGCGCCGGGCGGTGCCCAGCGCGTCGCCGAGGGCCGCGAGCGCATGTGCGTGGACGTCGGCCGGCTCGTCCGCGCCGGCGCGCCCGTCGGTCGCCTGGACCGGGGGACGCGGGCCGGCGGTGCCGTCCGGGTCGACGTTGACCACCACCGGGCCGGCCGGCGGGACGAGGGCCAGCCGGACGGCGAGCCCGGCGGCGCGCTCTGCGTCGTTGCCGTCGGCCGTGACCGTCGCCTTGGCTACCGAGCCCCCGAGCGCGTCCTGGTCCAGCCGCTGGTGGCTGATCCGGCCGGCGTCCCGGGCCGGCACGGTGTCCGCGACCACGACGAGCGGCAGCCGGTCCAGCGCGGCGTGCGCGATGCCGTTGACCCCGCTGGCCAGCCCGGGCCCGCGGGTCACGACCACCGCGCCCGGGGAACCGGTGAGGTCCGCGCAGGTAGCGGCCATGATCGCCGCCGCTGTCTCACCGTGCGCGAGCACGAACCGCAGGCCCGCGTCCGCCACGGCCCCGACCACGTCCAGGTTCGGGCCACCGCCCGGCACCCCGAAGACCAGCCTGGTCCCCGCCTCCGACAGCGCCCCGGCGATGGCGGCCGCGACGGCCTGGGACGCCGTCGCCTCGCTGGCCTGGCGCCGGAGCAGGTCCCCGGTCACAGCGGTCCCGCCTGGGGCACGGCCGCGTCCACGCGCCGCAGCTGCAGCCGGTAGGAGTAGCGGTCCGGATTGAAGTGGTTGACGGCGAGCTCGAGTGGCCGCAGCTCGCGGTCTCGGTACAGCCGGTCGATCCGCAGTACCGGCAGGCCCGCCGCGCAGCCGAGCCGCCGCGCGAGTTCCGGCGTGGCCGCCTCCGCGGTGGCGTTCTGCAGCGCACCGTGGATCGGGTGATCACTGACGCGTTCCAGCAGGCTGATCACGGTGACCCGGCCGCGGGTGCCGGGCTCGGTCAGCCCGGCCATCTCGGGCAGGCCAGCGAGCCGGCGGCCCAGCTCCATCGGGACGTGCACGCGCGTGAAGCAGAACGGGGATCCCTCGTGCAGTCGCACGAACGACATGCACATCACGATGTCGTCGTCGACCTGCAGGCTGGCGGCCGCTTCGAGGCTGGCGAGCACGTGCAGCGGCTCGACGACCTGCATCTCGGTGTCCAGCGAGAGCGCCATCAGGTCGTCGACGCTGCCGAACGACCGCAGGTACTTGCCGTCGCCGGGAACCGCGAACGTGCCGCGGCCGCGGACCCGGTAGATCGCGCCGTCGGTCACGAGCTCCTGGAACGCCCGGCGCACCGTCTGACGGCTCAGCCCGGTGGCGGTCACCAGCTCGGCCTCGGTGGGCAGCCGCCGGCCAGCCGGGTACTGGCCGGCCGCGATCGCCCGGCGCAGGCCGGATGCCACCTGCCGGTAGGCGCTCCCCTCGGCCTGCCGGTCCGGCACGACGCGAAGTGCGGGGAAGACCGCTTTGTCCAAGCCTCGCTCCGGGTCGACGGCGAAGGGGTTCGCTTTAGACGGCCATATTGCGGACTGCCGGCGCATTCCGTCAAGGTCGCGTTCCCCGCCGCCGACCAGCGAACACCGCGAGGCCGCCGGCCGCCCGGCGGCCGCACCCGCGCTGTCGTGACTAGGCTTGCTGGCATCCGGTTCCGATTTGGCCGGTCAAATCCGTGACGTCCCGCTCGTTTCAGTCGACACGCAGGAGCACGCAGTGGAGAACGTTCCCGGCGGCCGCCCGCTGGACGGGGTGCTCGTGGTCGCGCTGGAGCAGGCCGTGGCCGCCCCGTTTGCCTCACGGCATCTCGCCGATCTCGGCGCGCGGGTCATCAAGATCGAACGCCCCGGCCGCGGCGACTTTGCCCGCGACTACGACAGCGCCGCCGGTGACGGCTTCTCCAGCTGGTTCGTCTGGCTGAACCGCACCAAGGAGTCGGTGGTTCTCGACCTGAAGACCGGTCCGGGGCGGCAGGCGCTCGACGCGCTCCTCGCCCGGGCCGACGTGTTCATCTGCAACCTGGCTCCCGCGGCCATCCGGCGGCTCGGCCTGGAGCCTGACCGGCTCGTGGCCCGTTACCCGCGGCTCGTGGCCTGCCAGCTGAGCGGCTACGGCGAGGACGGTCCCTATGCCGGGCGCAAGGCCTATGACCTGCTCGTGCAGGCGGAGGCCGGCGTGCTGGCCGTGACCGGCTCGCAGGACGCCCCGGCGAAGGCGGGGATCAGCGTCGCCGACATCGCCGGGGGCATGTACGCCTACAGCGGCATCCTGTCCGCGCTGCTGCAGCGCGAGCGGACCGGATCCGGCGGCACCGTCAAGGTGTCGCTGTTCGACGCGCTCGCCGAATGGATGTCCAACCCGCTGCAGCAGGCCCGGCTGACCGGGAAGGCGCCCAGGCGCACCGGCGCGCGGCACGCGAGCATCCTGCCGTATGGGGGCTACCTGACCGCCGACGGCGACGAGGTGATGCTCGCCGTGCAGAACGAGGCGGAGTGGGCCCGCCTGTGTGGCGACGTTCTCGACGTGCCAGACATGCTCGACGGCCGCTTCGCCGGGAACCCGCGGCGGATGGAGCACCGCGAGGAGGTGGAGCAGCGCCTCGCCGCGGCGGTGGCGCAGCTGGCAACGCGTGACCTGCTCGGCCGGCTCGAGCGGGCCGAGCTTGGTTACGCGTCGGCCAGGAGCGTGCAGGAAGTGGTGGATCACCCGCAGCTCGCGTCCCGGTGGACGCCGGTGGCCGCGGGCGAAGGCACCGTCGACGTGCTCCCGCCGCCGGTCAGGCACGGCGGCTTCGGCCCTGTTCTCGGGCCGGTTCCCGCCCACGGCCGCGACACCGAGGCCGTGCTGCAGGAGTTCGCGCCCGCCCCACCCGCCCCGCCCGGCGCGGGCTCCGCGGACCCCGCGTGAACCGCGAGGAAGCCGGCGGCCTGGTAAGGACCGCGGGCCCGGCCGACGCGCGGCCGATCGCAGCCGTGCACGTCGCCACCTGGCAGGACGCCTATGCCGGACTGCTTCCGGACGGCTTCCTCGCCGGGCTGGACGTCGGCGAGTGGGCCGAGCGATGGCGGGGCAGGCTCGCCGCGCCGGGCGACGGCGTGTTCGCGCTCGTCTTCGAGGCCGACCGCCGGATACAGGGTTTCGTGTCCGGCGGGCCAAGCCGGGACGAGTTCCCCGGTGGCGAGGTATACGCGATCTACGTGGACCCGGCCCGCCAGGGCGGCGGCGCGGGCGGCCGGCTCCTCGCGGCCGCCACGCGGCTGCTGGCCGACGCAGGCTTCACCCACGCGAGCCTGTGGGTGCTGGCCGGCAACCACCCCGCGCGCGGGTTCTACGAGTCCCAGGGCTGGCGGCACGACGGCACCGAGCACGAGTGGGTGCCTGCCGATGGCGTCGGAGTCCCAGAGATCCGTTATGCACGGTCGCTCGGATCCTGAAGCCGGGACGGCGTCAGTTCGGGCTGTACGGCGCGTACCTGAACTCCGGGGCCGGCGTCGAGGTCAGCGAGCGCAGCATCGAGGTCTCCCTGGACAGCAGCGTGCGCTCGGCGACGAGCCTGCGCAGCGCGTCCGGCTCTGCGAGCAGCGCCTGCCGGTCGTGCAGGTCGGCGATCATCGACGCGGCCACCAGGTACGACAGCGCAAGCGGATCGTCCGGCAATTCCGGGATACTGACCTGGGTCGCGCCGCGCGCGTTCAGCGCCTCGACGTAGGCGTGGAACCCTCGCTGCACCGCCTGCACCACGGTGCCCGCCGCGGCCTCGTCGCCGATGTTCTCTGGCAGGAACTCGACCTCGCCCTGGAAGTACGGCTTGGAGCCGTCCAGCTCGGTCAGCCGGAACCGCTCCGCACCGACGGTTACCAGGTCATAGCCGCCGTCGCCGCGTTCCGACACTCTGCGAAGCGTCGCGGTGCAGCCGATCTGGTACAGCGCTGACACGCCCTCGATCCCGGTCTCGCGGCCCTCCCGGATCGCGACAACGCCAAACCGCCGCGGTTCGGGCTGGCTCACCAGGTCACTGACGAGCTGCCGGTACCGGTCCTCGAAGATGTGCAGCGGCAGCAGCAGGCCCGGGAAGAGCACGGTGCCAAGCGGGAACAGCGGCAGCATCTCGGACATACTTCGACACTACGCGTTCGGAACAACACATTCCGCGCAGACTTAGCCTTCGTCTTCGTCTTCAATGTGGACGGCGGCTTCCTCGGCGCTCGCGGCGCCGCCGTCGATCCCGACGTCGTGGGCGACGAGATCTTCCTCGGCGTCGGCGTGTGCTCCCTCGTCGTCCGCGACGAGCCGCCCGGACCGCGGTTCCGGCTCGTCGTCACCCCACAGGTCGTCGGCGCGGCGGTCCTCGCCGTCGCCTTCCTCGTCGTCGAAGTCGGAGTCTGCCTCCGCGTACGGATCCTGCTCCGGCTCCTCCTCGGCGAGCATCTGGTCGAGGGACTCGCCCTCCTGCTCCTCCGGGGCCGTGGTGCCGAAGCCCTCGCCGGCGGACCACCGGTCCGGTGGCGCTATCCCCTGGTCCAGCGGATCGTCTCCGGGGTCGCCGTCGAGCGTGTCGGACGCGTCCAGCCCAGCTGGGTCGTACATCTCGTTTGACATGACGTTCGCTCACCCTCTTCCGCCTGTCCGGTGTCCGTGATCGCGCTTTGCCCACACTATCGCCAGGCGCAATGCGCCCCTGGGGTCGCGTACGACCGCCGCTGGCGGGTAGCCCTAGCGCATGGACAACTCGCGCCGCAGACCAGGCAGCCAGGTGGAGCGGGCCCCGCAGGAACTGCCCGAGGAAGTCGCCGAGCTCGTGGGCCAGGTGGCCGAGGCTCCCAGCCCGTCGTGGCGCCGCAGGCTCACCGCCGAGTTCTCCCGGCTCACGGGGCGCAGCGGGCGCGCCGGCTGGCGCGGGATGCGCTCCGGCGGCCGCTGGCTGACGGCCGAGGTGCTGGCGATGGCCCCGCGCCTGCCGGTCCGGGACCAGCAGCGCCTCCGCGAGCAGTTTCCGGGTCTGGGGCCCGAGGAGCTCGCCGACGCGCTGATTCACGGGGCCGGCCGGGCCGCCGCCGTGGTCGGCGCCGGCGCCGGGGCGGCCATGGTGCTGCCGCTGCCGAGCGCCCCGGTCGAGATCGCCGTCGAGACCCTGGCGCTGGTCGGCATCGAGATCAAGCTCGTCGCGGAGCTGCACGAGGTGTACGGGATGCGCGCTCCGGGCTCGACGTCCGAGCGCATGCTGGCGTACGTCGCTGCGTGGGCGCACCGTCGGGGCGTAGCCCTCGCGCCCGCCGGGCTCGTCGTGGCGGCGGGCTCGCCGCTGCGCAGGCTGCTGCGGCGGCGGCTGATCGCCCGGGCCGCGCGCGGCGCCATGTCGCTCGGGCCGCTTCTTACCGGCGCGATCGCCGGCGCGGCGCTGAACCGGATCGAGACCCGGCACCTCGGCGACGACGTGCGCGACGATCTGCGCCGCCGGTCGCCCTACACGACGAACTGGGCGCGCTGAGCCAGGCGGTCACGCTCTTCAGCGTCGCGGCCGTGGTCGGGCCCTGACCTGGGCTTCAATACTTTGATCTAACCGTATTGGCCGCGACGCGCTGAAATCGAACTCATGTTTGACACGGGTCTGGCCGTGCGGCATGGTGAGGACGACGCGCGAACACACGATTCAGGAGGCGGCTCAGTGGGCCAGAAGACCGTCAGCTTCAGCGACCTCAGCGGGCAGATCATCACCACCGACGACGCGCTGGCACGCATCGTGGTGCACGAGCATCCCGAGCTCGGCGACGGCCCGGTGGAGATCGAGGCTCTCCTCGACGAGGCCCGGGCGATCGAGAAGGCGGCGTTGCGGGTGGCCGTCGTCGACCTCTACCTGCCCGGCGACCTGCCGCACCGGGTGACCATGGACCTCGGGTCGTTCGATGAGATGGCGACCGACAAGCCAATGGGCGAACTGCTGGTCAGCGCCCGGCCCGCCAGGCGCGGTTCCAGGGCAGCCGCGCCTGCCCCGGCCCGGGGCGACCGCACCAACTATGGCGACCTCGCCCACGCGGGCAAGCCCCACAAGGGCAAGGTCACGGACGCGGAGAAGGAACTCGTGCAGGAGCACTTCGACGAGGTAAACGCGCGGCTCGCCGGTGAGAGCATGCGGACAATCAGCCTGGCCGACCCGGAGCACGTGGAGCGCTACGGCCTAGAGGCGCTCGTCGCCTCGCGCGGGGCCGGGTCAGACTAGCGGGCGCCCGCGGTTCGCCCGGGTTCGCGGCGAACGATCCAGAACCGCGCGATCCGCAATGCTTGCCGCTGCGCGGGGGCCGGTGCTGTACTCGGTGCCCGGAGACGGCGAAGCTCAAGGCTGCGGGGGAGCATGCGGGTCGTCGTGGACCTGGCGGTGTGCCAGGGGTATGCGCAGTGCGCGTTCCTGGCGCCGGAAGCGTTCCGGCTGAGCGGCCCGGAAGGGCTGATGTACGACCCGGGCCCGCCCGGCCGGCTGCGCGAGCAGGTCCTCAGGGCGGTGGCCGCGTGCCCGGTCAAGGCGATCTCCGCCGATGCTCTCTCCGCCGATGCTCTCTCAGATGCTCTCCCCGGCGACACCGTCCCCGGCGACACTGCCACCCGCGATGCCCGGTAAGGCCGCGGCACGGCGGATCGTCATCGTCGGCGCCTCGCTGGCCGGGCTCCGGGCGGCGGAGACGATGCGGCGCGAAGGGTTCGACGGGACCCTGACGATCATCGGCGACGAGCCAGACCAGCCCTACGACCGCCCGCCTCTGTCCAAGCAGGTGCTGATGGGCTGGGTGCCCGCCGGCCACACCGTGCTGCCCCAGGCCGCCTCGCTCGGGGACGTCACGTGGCGCCTCGGAACACCGGCGACCGGCCTGGACCGCGGCGCCAGGCAGGTTGTCCTTGCCGACGGCTCCCGCGTTCCCTATGACCTCGTGCTGATCGCCACCGGGGTTCGCAACCGGCCGTGGCCGCACGCCGGCCAGGCGGCGCTGGACGGGGTCTGCGGCGTCAGGTCCCAGGCGGATGCCGCGAACCTGGCCCGGCTGCTCGGCGGCGGGGTGCACCGGGTGGTCGTCATCGGCGCCGGGTTCACCGGCTCGGAGGTCGCGTCGGCGTGCCGTCACCGGGGAATCGAGGTCACCGTGATCGAGCGGGGCAGCGCGCCGCTGACCGGCGCGCTCGGCGGGGTGATCGGCCAGATCGCGGCGAAGCTGCACCGCGACAACGGCGTGGACCTGCTGTGCGGGACCACGGTTCAGGCGCTCGAAGGGACGGGTGGCAAGCTGCGATCGGTCGCCCTGTCCGACGGCTCGAGTGTCCCGGCGGACGTCGCGGTCATCGCGCTCGGCACGGTCCGCAACACCGAGTGGCTTGCCGATTCCGGGCTGGCGGCCGGCTTGCTCGGGGTCGCCACCGACGCGGGCGGCCGGGCGATCGCGGTCAACGGGCTGGTCACCGACGACGTGTTCGCCGCCGGTGACGTGGCGCGGTTCGCGCACCCGCTGTTCGGCTACGAGTTCCTGGCCCTGGAGCACTGGGAGAACGCCGTCGTGGGCGCGCAGGTCGTGGCGCACAACATGATCTGCCCGCCGGAGGACCGGCGGCCCCACGTCTGCGTCCCGACGTTCTGGTCCACCCAGTTCGGCGTGAACATCAAGTCCGTGGGCGTGCCGACGCTCGCCGAAGAGATCGTGATGACGCAGGGATCGCCCCGGGACGC
>Ga0335073_10013315_pt1 | contig 11531 bp, 12 predicted proteins | sample Lox_Sample_22_FD_207093 | JGI IMG/M metagenome (GOLD analysis project Ga0335073, IMG submission 207093) | Soil microbial communities from Loxahatchee National Wildlife Refuge, Florida, United States - Lox_Sample_2.2 | ecosystem: Environmental > Terrestrial > Soil > Wetlands | place: USA... | reverse complement strand
GGACGAGCCGGAAGTTGATCATGCGCATGCGCGGGCTGACCACCACCCGCTCGAGCCGCGAGCTGGTCCGCCACAGCCCGGTGCTGCCGACCACCCCAGGATGGGCGGCCAGCGCCGTCGTCGGCGCGCCCGCTGCTTGCAGGCGGGAGCTGAGCTCGTAGGTGAACAGCAGGTTGGCCAGCTTCGACTGCCAGTAGGCGTGCCCGCGGTTGTATCCCCGGCTGAACTGGAGATCGTCGAAGTGCATCACGCCATCACGGTGACCGACACTGCTCACCGTCACGATCCGCGAGCCCGGGGTCTCCAGCAGCCGGCTGAGCAGCAGCCCGGTCAAAGCGAAGTGGCCCAGGTGGTTGGTGGCGAACGTCACCTCGAAGCCGTCCTCGGTGCGGTGATAGGGCGCCGCCATCACGGCCGCGTTGTTGATCAGCAGGTCCAGGCGGGGGCGGGCGGCGCGGATGTCGTCGGCCGCCTGGCGGACCGAGGCCAGGGAGGCGAGGTCGAGGTGCACGATGGCCACGCTGTCCCGCCCGGCCTGGTCCCGGATGAGTCCGGCGGCTTGCTCGGCCTTGCCCAGGTCACGGCAGGCGAGCACGACCGTGGCCCCGCGCCCGGCCAGTACCCGGGCGGTCTGGAGACCGAGGCCACCGCTGGCCCCGGTCACCACCGCGGTCCGCCCCGCCTGGTCGGGGACATCGGCGGCCGTCCACCGGCCGCGGGCCTTCCCATCGATGGTCGCCACGGATTCCTCCAGCGTTATCTGATTGCCTATCAGAATCTGATAGCTACTAAGATACAGTCTGACGCGGTCCCGTCAACCGGGCCGGGCAAGACCCGGCGAGGCCGGGCCGGTGAGGTGTGTGACCAGCCACAAGTGACCTATTGCCCTTCTCGGGGCGGATCTGTAACGATTGCCTGGTGTCTCGGTGTGACATTACCGCCCAGGAGTTAGACCGGGCGTTCAACAGGTTCGAGTACACCGCGTTCCGGCTGGAAAGGCGGGAGTCCTACGCCGGGACCAGCTACGACAGCTCGCGGTTTGCCCGCTGGCTGGAGGGCCACTTACCTGAGCTGGACCCGGACGTGCCGTGGAAGCGACGGGTGCGAACGGCCACGGCCGCGGGCAGGCAATTCGCCCGGGTCCGGGTCGTCTCCGAGCCGTGGTCGGAATACACCCGCTACGCGCTGTGGCAGGCGATGCAGAACATCGCGGCAGGCGAGGACATCCGCTACCTGTCCCGGCAGCGGGCCGAGGCGGCCTGTCTGCCGGCCGAGGTCTGGGAGCACGACTACTGGCTGTTCGACTCCCGCCTGCTGATCGTGATGCACTACGACGACGCCACCGACGACCTGCGCCGCTGCGAGATCCTGGACGATCCGGCCGTCATCGTCCGGCACAACTACTGGCGGGACGCGGCCTGGTGCCACGCACTGCCGCGCGACGAGTACGTGCGGCAGGCAGGGGAGCCGGTCAAGCCCATCACCGGGTCCTGATCCACCACACGCAGAATCCGGCCAGCGCCACCGCGGCGGCCAGGAAGATCGCAGTCTCGGCCCACTGGAAGTCCCAGAACCGGCTGGCTGGCTGGTAGGTGACGATCTGCCTGAGGTGCAGCCGGCCGATCCAGGCCTGGCACGCCTGCATGTTGCTGCCCAGGCAGATCGCCGGTGCCGAGATGTGCGGGGTGCGGCCGGACTGGTCGACGATCCGGCTGGACAGGACCCAGGCGCCTCGCTGGCTGAAGTTGGGCACCGCGGACAGGACGATGATGTTGTTGATGGTCTTGACCTGGAAGATGTTCGCCGGATCGAGGGCCACGACGGTGTGGACGGGCGCGATGAGGTGCTGCCGGATCCAGATCGGCCAGGCGAGCTGGACGGCGGCAAAGCCGGCCAGGGCGGCGCCCATGGCGGGCACGGTGCGCTGCGTCAGCACACCGGCGGTGACGCCGATGGCGAAGGCGAACGCGGCGTAGCCGACCGGGGTGATGTCGCGGGTGTCGAACAGGATCGGCCCGAGCCGGGTGAGGTTGAGCCGCTCATTTTCGCCCGCGTTGAACGCCATGTCGAGCGGGCTTGACCACCACGTCACCATCAGGGTGAGCAGCCCGGCGGTGACCATGGCCAGCAGGCCGACCAGGCCGAGCTTGACCGCCATCCACTGGCCTGGTTCCCGGCCAGCCGGCGCCGTGGCGTGCCCGGTCCCACCGGCCCGCGGCTGGTAGCGTGTCGGCCCTGTGAGTACTCCCGCATCCGCCACGGATGATGACGCACGCCCGGCCGGCCCGGTCCGGCGGGATCTGCTTCTCTCGCTGCGGGGCTGGCAGCGGGACGCTTACGACGAGTACTTCCGGATGCAGCGGCGCGACTTCCTGCTGGTCGCGACGCCGGGAGCGGGGAAGACCGCGTTCGCGCTCACGATCGCGGCCGAGTTGCTCGCGCGCCGCGAGATCGCCGCGATAACCGTGGTCACGCCGACCGAGCACCTGAAGCACCAGTGGGCGCAGGCCGCGCACCGGATCGGTATCCGCATGGACTCCGCCTACCGCAACGCGCAGGGACGGGTATCGGCCGACTTCAGCGCCGTGGCCGTGACCTACGCGCAGGTGGCCGCGCACCCGGCGCTGCACCGGCGGCGCACGGAGAACCGGCGCACGCTGGTCATCTTCGATGAGATCCATCACGCGGGCGACGCCCTGTCCTGGGGCGAGGCGGCCCGGGAAGCCTTCGAGCCCGCCAAGCGCCGGATGGGGCTGACCGGCACCCCTTTTCGCAGCGACGCCAACCCGATCCCGTTCGTGACCTACACCCCAGAACCGGACGGCACCAAGCGCAGCTCGTCGGACTACGTCTACGGTTACGGGCCGGGCCTGGCCGACGGCGTGGTCCGCCCGGTGATCTTCCTGGCCTACTCGGGCGAGATGCGCTGGCGGACCCGGGCCGGGGACGAGATCGCGGCCACCCTGGGCACCCCGATGACCGCCGACCAGCTCGCCCAGGCCTGGCGGACCGCGCTCGACCCGGAGGGGGAGTGGGTGGCCCGGGTGCTGGACGCGGCCGACCGGCGGCTCACCGAGGTGCGCCGGGACATGCCGGACGCGGCCGGCCTGGTCATCGCCAGCGATCATGACGACGCGCGGGCCTACGCCGCGCTGCTGCGCCGGGTGACCGGCACCCGCCCGGTGGTCGTGCTCTCCGACGATCCGTCGGCGAGCAAGAAGATCGCCGCGTTCGCGGCGTCCGAGGACCGGTGGATGGTCGCCGTCCGGATGGTCTCCGAGGGGGTGGACATCCCGCGGCTGGCCGTCGGGGTGTTCGCGACCAGTGTGAGCACCGCGCTGTTCTTCGCCCAGGCGGTGGGCCGGTTCGTCCGGGCGCGTCGGCGTGGCGAGACCGCGTCGGTGTTCCTGCCGTCGGTTCCCGTCCTGCTCGGCTACGCCGCGGAACTCGAGGCCGAGCGCGACCATGTGCTGCGCCTGCCGGGCGACGATGATCCCGAGCGCGAGCTGGCCGAGGCGCAGCGCCGCCGGGACAACCCGGATGGCCTGGACGAGGCGCCGTTCACCGCTCTGGAGGCGTCGGCGCACTTCGACCGGGTGCTGTACGACGGCGGGGAGTTCGGCGCGTCGGCCGAGGAGGAGGACTTCCTCGGCCTGCCCGGGCTGCTCGAACCGGAGCAGGTGGCACTGCTGCTGCGCAAGCGCCGGGCCGACCAGGTCAAAACCAAAGCCGCCGCCCCTGGTCTGCAGTCGGCGACGGCCGACTCATCGCCACCGGCCGCCCCGCCAGCACCGTCGGCCCGGGAGACGCTGGCCGTCCTGCGTAAGGAACTGAACGGCCTGATCGCGGCCCGGCACCACCGCACCGGCCAGCCGCACGGCGCGATCCACGCCGAGCTGCGCCGGGCCTGCGGCGGCCCGCCGCTGGCCGAGGCCACCGCCAAACAGATCCGGGACAGGATCGAGATGCTCCAGCGCTGGGCAACGTCGGGTCGCTGAACCACCAGTAACGGGCCCCGCGGCGCTGCGTTTCATGATCGGGGTTCCTGAAGCGCAGATAGACCACTCCAGGTACCCAGATCGTGGAAGTCCCGCTGTCCCGGGGAGTCTCACAGCTCCGTCGGCGCCGCGACGTGCTCGCAAGCGCCGCTAGCTGCCTGTGGTCATGCCGCGTCCCTCCGGCCGGGACCTACCCTCTCGCGTGCGGGCAAGAACAGATGTCATGCCCACCTCGAAGGGATTGCCGCATGAGACATGCGCACCGGGTGATCACCAAACCCGCCGCGATCGGGGATGAGCTACCCGACGGCGAGATCATCGGGCGATCGCGTTCCGAACCTGAGTTGTTCGCTCTGCTGTTCCGGCGGCACGCGACCAGCATCGGCCGGTACGCGGCTCGCCGCCTCGGTCCGGGTCCGGCCGAGGACATCGTCGCTGAGACGTTCCTGGTCGCGTTCCGGCAGCGTAATCGCTACGACCCGGCCCGGTGCGACGCCCGTCCCTGGCTGTACGGGATCGCGGGGAACCTGATCCGCAGGCACCACCGCGACGAGGTCCGCCAGTTGCGGGCGCTGGCCCGGACCGGTGTGGATCCGGCCGCCGAGTCCTTCACCGACCGGTCGGATGCCCGGCTGGCCGCGGGCGCCGCCAGCCGCGCCGTCGCCGCGGCGATCGCCGAGCTCGACTCCGACCAGCGGGACGTCCTGTTGCTGATCACCTGGGCCGAGCTGACCTATGACCAGGCCGCCGAGGCGCTCGGCATCCCCGAGGGAACGGCCAGGTCCCGGATGAACCGGGCCAGGACCCGGCTGCGGGCCGCGCTCGGCGACGTCAACCCCACGACCTTCGCTTGACCGAGAGGAACCTGACCATGGACGAACTCACGCTCGTGGCGCGGCTGCGAGACAATTACCCGGCCGGAATCGACCTGGCCGAGCCGGAGCGGCGGCTGGCCGCCGAGATCTCCGCGGCATCCACCATGATCCCGGAGGATTTTTCTCACATAGGGCCCCAAATCCTCCGGGATCATGAAGTTCGGGCCCGGGGGAGGCGCCGGACGCGGGCAGCGAGTTCCGGCCGCCGCTTCGGGCCGAAGCTGGTGGCGGTCGGCGCGGTCGCCGCGGCCATCGCCGCCGCCACGGTCATCGTCCTGCAGACGTTGCCCGCGCACCCGAAGCCCTCGGCTAGGGCCGGGGCGTCGCCGGTGACTTCGGCCGAAGCCGCCGGGGTGCGGCTGGCCTCCTATGCCGCCAAGGCCGCGGCCAGCCAGCCCGCATGGCAGCCGAACCAGTGGATCTACAGCGACGTCCTGAATTCCACGGCGGGGCCGAGCAAGCCGGGCGGGGCATCAAGATCCATCATCACCTGGACACAGGTCGACAACCACCAGTTCGCGTTTTACGGGAACGGCGCGAGCACGAGCGGGAAGCTGGTGATCCAGAACGAGGTGCCCTTCCTCGGGCAGAGGACCGCGGCGTTCGGCCGTCCGGTCACCAACGGCGACCTGTACTCGTACCTGCAATCGCTGCCGACGACCCCGGCGGCGCTGCGGGCAGTCATCGTCCACAACCTGGAGCAGCTACCTCCCGAAGAAAGGAAAGGACCCAAGTTGTTTGGGCAGCCTGCCATCACCGGCAACTACGGGGTGTGGTACTTGATCCAGGAGACGCTGGATGGCACGATCCTGCCGCCTAAGCTGCTGGCGGCCGTCTACGGCATCCTGGCCACGGACCCTGCGGTGCACTTCGTCAAGTCGGTCACCGACAACGTCGGCCAGACCGGGGTGGGGTTCTACGCCATGGAAGGCGTCTGGAAGTACGAGATCATGATCAACCCCTCGACCTACGCCTACATGGGTGTTGACTCTGTCGCGGTCGCGTCTTGGAGCCGGCACTGGACCGTTGACGGAGTCACCCACACGGGGATCACCGTCAAGAAGGGCGAGGACAGGGGCTGGACGGACCTGGTCGCCAGCGGCATCGTGCAGCGCCCGGGGCAGATGCCCTGACCCGGTTACCCTGGCGCGGCGGAGGCCCACGCGGGGCTCCGCCGCGCTGTCTGCTCCCGGCTTGTCCCCGCCGGCCCGGGTGCCGCGGGGCTCCGCCGCGCTGTCTGCTCCCGCCTTGTCCCCGCCAGGTGCCATCGAGTCGGCTTAAGCCAACTCCGCGCGTACGGACGCCTCGAGCAGGCGGTCGTGGAGGGCTTCCAGCCTGCGCACGAGCACGCCGGAGACCCGGCGGCCGAGTTCGTAGCCCAGGCTCGGATCCTCGTCACAGGCTTCGCGCACCGCGCGGGCGTCGAACTCGTACGCCTGTGTTGGCTGCGTGGTCACCGCGCCGAACCGCCACTGGTACGGCGGCATCATCCAGGCCAGGCCGATCACGTCGCCGCGCCCGAGAGACGCGATGAATGTACGAACGGGCGGGCTGTGGCGCGCCTAACGGTACATTCACGCCGGTCCCGCGGGGTCCGGTGTCTGCGGTGCTCGCTCCTGCGGCTGTGGTGCCCGGCCCGGCGGCTACGCAGCAGCCTGGGTTCTGAGTACCTCGAGCGCGCGGTCGGCGTGGGAGTCCATGCTGACCTCGCTGTGGATGACCTCGAGCACCCGGCGGTCGGTGCCGATGACGAACGTCATGCGTTTGGTGGCCAGCGGCCCGAGGGCCAGCGCCCGGCGCACGCCGAACTGGCGGGCGACCCGGCCGTCGGGATCGGACAGCAGCGGGTAGTCGAAGCTGTACTTGTCGGCGAACTGCTGCTGCTTGCTCACGCTGTCCCGGCTGATGCCGACCCGTACCCCTCCGACCTCGGCGAACTCCTTGGCCAGATCACGGAAGTGGCAGCTTTCCATGGTGCACCCCTTGGTCATGGCTGCCGGGTAGAAGAACAGCACCACCGGTCCCGCGGCCAGCAGGTCGCTGAGCCTGCGCGGCGTGCCCTTCTCATCGGGGAGCTCGAAATCTTCGACCAGATCGCCCTTCGCGACTTCGGCCATCGTTGCGTCCTTTCGGCAATGGCGGGCTGCGGAGAGTCAGCCCGCCGGGGGAATGGCAGGGGAGTAGGGGGCCAGGAAGAATCCACGCACCGGCCAGCCCAGGTTCAGGTTGTGCGCAAATGCCGTGGCCCGCGCGCCAGGCGCGGCGTCGAACCGGATGCAGACGCTGTCGTCCGGGCCCGAGTTCGGGTCGTAGACCCGGACGGTCACCTCGCTGCCGGACCGGCCCGACAGCGCGTAGCCGCAGGCCAGGACCTGGTGGTTGTGGCGAAGCAGGGCTGGGTTCGCGGACGCCACGGTGACCACCCCGAGAACGGCCGGGATGCCGGCGTCCAGGCTGGCCTTCATCCGCGGCCACTGCACCGCGACCGTCCGCCGCGACACGCCGCGCTGAGTAAAAAGGTGGCGGCCGTCCGCCATGACCCGCCGGTCGCCGTCCGGCAGGTTCATCCACTGGTAGTACCTGGCTACCCCGGCCGGAATGTTCCAGGACGCGATCAGCCGGCGCACCACATACTTGTGCAGCGGTGAGCCGGGCGCGGGCCTGGCCGCGGGCGGCTGGATCCGGGCGTGCCAGTAGTCGAGGGCCGCGAAGACCATGCCGCCGCACAGCCCGGCGGCCGCGTCGCCGATGCCGATGCGGCCGAACGGCGTGCGCACGCTGACCGCCGGGGCTGATGGCCACGAGTTCGTGAACGCGAATCCGTCCCGCGACGGCAGGAAGCCGGAGCAGCCGGGCACGGTCAGCTCTCCGGAGGGCAGGAAACCGGAGCGGCCGGGCACGGTCAGCCTGCCGGGCCGTCAGCGGGCGGCCAGGCCGTCGATCCTGGCCACCTCGGCCGGATCGAGCGAGAAGCCGAACAGGTCGAGGTTGGTCGCGATCCGCTTGGGCTCCGCCGACTTCGGGATGATCGCGATGTCGTGCTCCAGGTGCCAGCGCAGCACCACCTGCGCGGGCGTCACGCTGTGCGCCCAGGCGATCTCGGTCAGCACCGGGTCGTTCAGGTTGGTGTCTTTGAGCGGGCTGTACCCCTCGACGACCACGCCTCGCTGGCGCAGCCCCTGCAGCAGGTCGGCGTCGTAGCGCCCCGGGTTCCAGTGGATCTGGTTGACCGCCGGGGCCTCCCCGGTCGCCTTGACCAGCTCGTCGATGAGCGCGAGCGAATAGTTGCTCACCCCGATCGCACGGGTCAGCCCCTCGTCGCGGAGGGCGATCATTTCCCGCCAGGCCAGCACGCTGGCTCTGCCGCGCGGCGGCCAGTGCACCAGCCACAGGTCGAGGTGGTCCGTGCCGAGCGCGCGCAGCGAGGCGGACAGGACCTGGCGCTCCCGCCCGGCGTCGGATGCCCGCAGCTTCGAGGCCAGGAAGACATCCTGCCGGGGCAGGCCGCTGTCCCGCACCGCGTGACCGACCTCGGACTCGTTGGCGTACATGGTCGCGGTGTCGACATGGCGGTACCCGGTCCGCAGCGCGGTGAGCACGGCCTCGCAAGCCTGGTGCCCCTTCATTGGCCAGGTGCCGAATCCCACCATGGGCATGGTCACGTCACCAGCCAGCGTGACCGTGGGTACCTCGGTTGGAACCGTCATGACAGCATTCTCTGCCATCGGCCGGGTTGCGCGCCGGGCGCGGTCACGCGACGTGGTCGCGGGCCGGCGCGGTCACGCGATCGACGTGCCGGTCCTGGCCGTGAGCTCAGCGAGCAGCGTGGTCAGTTGCAGCGTGACCGGGCCGGGCTTACCGTCCCCGATCTGCCGCCCGTCGAGCGAGGTGACCGGCGCGATCCCGCCCATGGTGCCGGTCACGAACAGCTCGTCGGCCGTGTAGAACTGGGTCAGCGAGTAGTCGCCGACCGCGCACTCGATGCCGGCCCCGGCGGCCAGTTCGAGCACCGCTGCCCGGGTGATCCCCTCGGGGCACGCGGCCGCCGACGGCGTTCCCAGCACCGGGCCGGTCACCAGGAAAATGTGGGTCGCGTTGGTCTCGGCAACGAAGCCCCGGTTGTCCAGCATCAGGGCGTCGTCCGCTCCGGCGGCATTGGCCTCGACCTTGGCCAGGATCGAGGTCAGCAGGTTGTTGTGGTGGATCTTCGGGTCCAGGCTGTCCGGCGCGGCGCGGCGCACGCTCGAGGTGATCAAGGTAATCCCGGACGAGTCGTAGACTGGCGGCTTGTGCTCGGCCAGCACGATCAGGGTCGGCCCGGACTGGTTCAGCCGGGGGTCCATGCCGCTGGTGATCTTCACGCCCCTGGTCAGCGTGAGCCGGACGTGCACCCCGTCGGTCATCCCGTTGGCCTGCAGCGTGCGGCGGACCTGGCTGGTGATCTCCTCGTCGGACGGGATCGACTCGAACGCGAGCGCCTTGGCTGACCGCCGCAGCCGGGCCAGGTGCTCGTCGAGCCGGAAGATCCTGCCGTTATAGACCCGCAGGCCTTCCCAGACCGCGTCGCCGCCCTGCACGGCCGAGTCGAACGGGCTGATCGACGCCTTGTCCCGGTGGGTCAGGTGCCCGCCCACGTTGACGATCAGGTCCCGGTTCCGCTCATCGAATCTCTGCAGCATCGAAGCTCCTCTCCCGGCCCTGACTTTCATGATCGTGGTGACTTTTTCCGGAATAGCATCCAAAATCAACCACGATCATGGAGTCGGCCGCCAAAGAACGGCGGACGGGCCTCACGGCGTCAGTCGGTCGGCGTACATTTCGTCGTAAAACGGACGGCACTGGCGGGCCAGCGGCTCCAGCGCGGCGGGCAGGTCGTCGGCGGGCTCACGGTACGGGCCGAACCCGGTCGACTTCCACACCCCGTCATACCAATGCCGGGCCCACACGCCATCGGTCGGGCGCGGGCCGGCCGGCCAGGACAGCATCGAGGGGTCGAACGGCACGCCGAGCGCGTCGCACAGTGCCTCCAGCATCGCGAGCGGCTGCCGGAGGACATCGCCGGCGTCGATGACCGGGCCGCCCACCAGCCGGAAGATCTCCAGCTGCTGCGGCAGGCCCAGGTCGGCGAGAACCGGCTCGGCGCGCACCCGGGCGTACGAGGCCAGCAGCTGGCGCGGATCCCGGATCAGGAACGCGTGCCGCAGCGGGCGCAGCGCGTCCCGGTCCACCTCGGGCAGCAGGTGGTGCGTCATGTGCTTCTGGTAGTACACGGTCTTGCCGGCCGGCAGCGGGGCCAGGCTGAGCTCGTCGAGCACCTCCCGCCAGTCGGACGACATCGACGCCACGATCTCGTCCTGCGCCGGGTGCAGGACCTCGCTGTGGGTCAGGTAGAACGCGTACAGCGGCTCGTCAATCACCACCGTGTCGGCCCGGTTCTCCCAGGAGCGCATCAGCGCCGTTGAGATGGTTCGCGGCCCGGACCACATCGCGATCCGGGCCACGGCCGGGGCCGCCCCGCCGTCACCGGTCACAGCACGACCACGGACCGCAGCACCTCCCCGCGCTGCATCTTCGCGAACGCCGCCTCGACCTGGTCGAGCGCGATGGTTTCGGACACGAACTTGTCCAGCGGCAGCCGCCCCTGCAGATGCAGGTCCACCAGCATCGGGAAGTCCCGCGACGGCAGGCAGTCGCCGTACCAGGACGACTTGAGCGACCCGCCGCGGCCGAAGACGTCAAGCAGCGGCAGGTCCAGGCGCATGTCCGGGGTGGGCACCCCGACCAGGACGACCGTGCCGGCCAGGTCGCGCGCGTAGAACGCCTGCTGATAGGTCTCCGGCCGTCCGATGGCCTCGATCACCACGTCGGCGCCGTTGCCCTCGGTCAGCTCGCGAATCCCCTCGACCGGGTCGGTCTCCCTAGAGTTGATCACGTCAGTGGCGCCGAACTGACGGGCCCAGTCCAGCTTGCGTTCGTCAACGTCCACGGCGATGATCTTCCGCGCCCCGGCCAGGAGGGCGCCGAGCACCGCGCCGTCGCCCACGCCGCCACAGCCGATCACCGCCACCGAGTCGCCCCGGCCGACCTGCCCGGTGTTCAGCGCGGCACCGAGGCCCGCCATCACGCCGCAGCCGAGCAGCCCCGCCACCTCGGGCTTGATCCGCGGGTCAACCTTGGTGCACTGGCCCGCCGCGACCAGGGTCTTCTCGACGAACGCGCCGATCCCCAGCGCCGGGGACGCCGCGGTGCCGTCGGCCAGGGTCATCTTCTGCGTCGCGTTGTGGGTGGCGAAGCAGTACCACGGGCGGCCCCGCGCGCAGGCCCGGCACTGGCCGCACACCGCGCGCCAGTTCAGGATCACGAACTCGCCGGGCGCCAGGCCGGTCACGTCCGGGCCCACCGCCTCGACCACGCCGGCTGCCTCGTGCCCGAGCAGGTACGGGAAGTCGTCGCCGATCCCGCCCTCGCGGTAGTGCAGGTCGGTGTGGCAGACGCCGCAGGCCTGCACCCGGACCAGGGCCTCGCCGGGCCCGGGATCGGGCACCAGCACCTGGACGGTCTCGACCTCGGCGCCCTTGCCCCGGGCGATCACGCCCGTTACCTCATGTGTCATCCGGCCAGCGTCCTCTCATTTCATCCTGAACGGGTAGCCCACCGC
>Ga0335073_10013314_pt1 | contig 11531 bp, 7 predicted proteins | sample Lox_Sample_22_FD_207093 | JGI IMG/M metagenome (GOLD analysis project Ga0335073, IMG submission 207093) | Soil microbial communities from Loxahatchee National Wildlife Refuge, Florida, United States - Lox_Sample_2.2 | ecosystem: Environmental > Terrestrial > Soil > Wetlands | place: USA: Florida... | reverse complement strand
CCTGCACCTCGGTCTTGCGCAGCATCTGGCGGATGATCACCTCGATGTGCTTGTCGTTGATCTTCACGCCCTGCAGGCGGTAGACGTCCTGGATCTCGCGCACGAGGTAGTTGGCCAGCGCCTCGACGCCCTGCAGGCGCAGGATGTCGTGCGGGTTCGGCTCGCCGTCGGCGATCACTTCACCGCTCTCCACCGTCTCGCCCTCGAAGACGTTGAGCTGGCGCCACTTCGGAATCAGCTCCTCGTACTTCTCGCCGTCATCGACGGTGATGATCAGGCGCCGCTTGCCCTTGGTCTCCTTGCCGAAGCTGACGGTGCCCGACTTCTCCGCGAGGATGGCCGGGTCCTTGGGCTTGCGGGCCTCGAAGAGATCCGCCACGCGCGGCAGACCGCCCGTGATGTCGCGGGTCTTCGACGACTCCTGCGGGATGCGGGCGATGACATCGCCCACCGACACCCGCGCCCCGTCTTCCAGCGCAACGAGCGCGCCCGAGGGGAGCGAATACACCGCCGGAATCTCCGTATTGGCGAAGGTGACTTCCTTGCCCTTGCTGTTGACCAGCTTGATGGTCGCGCGCACGTCCTTGCCGCCGCGCTGCTTGGTGTCGAGCACCACCGTGCTGGAGAGCCCCGTGACCTCGTCCACCTGCGTCGTGACGGTGAGGCCGTCGATGAAGTCCTGGAACTTCACCAGGCCGGCCACCTCGGTGATGACGGGGTGGGTGTGCGGATCCCAGGTCGCCACGACCTGAGCCGCCGTCACATGGTCGCCTTCCTTGACGCTGATCATCGCGCCGTACGGAATCTTGTAGCGCTCGCGCTCGCGGCCGAAGTCATCCACCACACCGATCTCACCGGAGCGCGATACGGCCACCAGGTGTCCCTTCTCGTGCTGCACGGTCTTGATGTGATGGAAGCGGATGAGGCCCTTGTTGCGCACTTCCACGCTGCTCGCCGCCGCGGCTCGTGAGGCCGCGCCGCCGATGTGGAAGGTCCGCATCGTGAGCTGTGTGCCAGGCTCGCCGATCGACTGCGCGGCGATGACGCCCACCGCCTCGCCGATGCTGATGATGCGTCCACGGGCAAGATCGCGCCCGTAGCACTGCGCGCAGACGCCGTAGCGCGTCGAGCAGGTGATGGGCGAGCGGACCTTGATCTGGTCCACGCCTTCATGCTCCAACTGCCGCACCAGCTTCTCATCGAGCAGGGTGCTCTTGGCGATCAGCACTTCCTCCTCGTTGCCCGGCTTCATGATGTCGTCGGCCAGAACGCGGCCGAGCACTCGCTCGCCCAGCGCCTCCACGACATCACCACCCTCGACGAGCGGAGTCATGGTCAGGCCGTTGGACGTGCCGCAGTCCGGCTCCGTCACCACCAGGTCCTGCGCAACGTCCACCAGTCGGCGGGTCAGATAGCCTGAGTTGGCCGTCTTCAGCGCCGTGTCGGCGAGACCCTTGCGGGCACCGTGAGTGGAGATGAAGTACTGCAGAACGTTCAGTCCTTCACGGAAGTTCGCCGTGATGGGCGTTTCGATGATGGAGCCGTCAGGCTTCGCCATCAGGCCGCGCATGCCGGCGAGCTGGCGGATCTGCGCAGCAGAGCCGCGCGCGCCGGAGTCGGCCATCATGAAGATGGAGTTGAAGGACTTCTGCCGGACCTGCTGGCCCTTGGAGTCCTTCGCCTCCTCCGTGCCCAGCTTCTCCATCATCGCCTTCGCCACCTGGTCGTTCGCGCGCGACCAGATGTCGACGACCTTGTTGTAGCGCTCGCCGTTGGTGACGAGACCGGACGCGTACTGATCCTGGATCTCCTTCACCTCGCTGTCAGCGGACGCCACGATCCGCGTCTTCTGCTCCGGGATCACGATGTCGTCGATGCCGAACGACACACCAGCGCGCGTGGCGTAGTGGAAGCCCGTGTACATCAACTGGTCGGCGAAGATGACCGTCTCTTTGAGACCCAACGCGCGATAGCACGCGTTGATGGTTCCGGAGATCGTCTTCTTGGTCATGTCCTGGTTGATGATGTCGAAGGACAGGCCCTTCGGCAGTATCTCGAACAGGAGCGCCCGGCCGACGGTCGTGTCGACGATGCGGCGCTTTTCCTCGAACGCGCCGCCCGGTACGCGCAGCGTCTCGCGGATGCGCACACGCACCTTGGCCTGCAGCTCGACCATCCGGCTCTCGTAAGCGCGATGCACTTCGGCCACGTCCGAGAAGGACATGCCTTCACCACGGGCGCCAACGCGCTCGCGGGTCATGTAGTAGAGCCCGAGAACCACGTCCTGCGACGGCACGATGATCGGATCACCGTTGGCCGGCGAGAGGATGTTGTTGGAGGACATCATCAGCGCACGGGCCTCGAGCTGAGCCTCGAGGGACAGCGGCACGTGCACGGCCATCTGGTCGCCGTCGAAGTCCGCGTTGAAGGCGGTACAGACCAGCGGGTGCAGCTGGATCGCCTTGCCCTCGACGAGCTGCGGCTCGAACGCCTGGATCCCTAAGCGGTGCAGAGTGGGCGCACGGTTCAGCAGCACGGGATGCTCGCGGATGACTTCCTCGAGGATGTCCCACACTTCCGGCCCTTCCCGCTCCACCAGGCGCTTGGCCGCCTTGATGGTGGAAGCCTCGCCACGCAGCTGCAGCTTCTGGAAGATGAAGGGCTTGAAGAGCTCGAGCGCCATCTTCTTCGGCAGGCCGCACTGGTGCAGACGCAGCTGCGGGCCGACCACGATGACCGAGCGGCCCGAATAGTCGACGCGCTTGCCGAGCAGGTTCTGGCGGAACCGGCCCTGCTTGCCCTTGATCATGTCGGCCAGCGACTTCAGCGGCCGCTTGTTGGTGCCGGTGATCGCGCGGCCACGGCGGCCGTTGTCGAGCAGTGCATCCACCGCTTCCTGCAGCATGCGCTTCTCGTTGCGCACGATGATGTCGGGCGCGTTGAGCTCGAGCAGCCGACGCAGGCGGTTGTTGCGGTTGATGACGCGGCGATAGAGGTCGTTCAGGTCCGACGTCGCGAAGCGGCCGCCGTCGAGAGGCACCAGCGGGCGCAGATCGGGCGGCAGCACCGGCAGGACGGTCATGACCATCCACTCCGGCTTGTTGCCCGACTCGATGAAGGACTCGATCAGCTTCAGGCGCTTGGAGAGGCGCTTGAGCTTGGTCTCGGAGGAGGTGCCTGCCATCTCCTCGCGCACCTTGCCGATCTCGGCCGTGAGGTCGATGGTACGCAGCAGCTCGTAGACGGCCTCGGCGCCCATGCGGGCGTCGAACTCGTCACCGTGCTCCTCGATCGCCTCGAGATACATCTCGTCGGTGAGGAGCTGACCGCGCTGCAGCGGCGTCATACCCGGGTCGATGACGACGAAGGCTTCGAAATAGAGCACGCGCTCGATCTCGCGCAGCGTCATGTCGAGCATCAAACCGATGCGCGACGGCAGCGACTTCAGGAACCAGATGTGGGCCGTCGGGCTGGCGAGCTCGATGTGACCCATGCGCTCGCGGCGCACCTTGGACTGGGTGACCTCGACGCCGCACTTCTCGCAGACCACGCCGCGGTGCTTGAGACGCTTGTACTTGCCGCAAAGGCACTCGTAGTCCTTCACGGGCCCGAAGATCTTGGCGCAGAAGAGTCCGTCCCGCTCCGGCTTGAAGGTGCGGTAGTTGATGGTCTCCGGCTTCTTGACCTCGCCGTAAGACCACGCACGGATCATCTCCGGCGAGGCGAGTCCGATCTTGATCGAATCGAACTGCTCGACCGGGGCATGCTGCTTGAAAAGCTTGAGTAGATCTTTCATGCGTGATCCTCAGTCTTGTTCCAGTTCCATGTTGATGCCCAGCGACCTGATCTCCTTGACCAGCACGTTGAAGGACTCCGGCATGCCGGCATCCATCTGGTGATTGCCGTCCACGATGTTCTTGTACATCTTGGTGCGGCCGTTCACGTCGTCGGACTTGACCGTCAGCATCTCCTGCAGGGTGTAGGAAGCGCCGTACGCCTCCAACGCCCAGACTTCCATTTCACCGAAGCGCTGGCCGCCGAACTGCGCCTTGCCACCCAGCGGCTGCTGGGTCACCAGGCTGTACGGCCCGGTGGAGCGGGCATGCATCTTGTCGTCGACCAGGTGGTTGAGCTTCAGCATGTACATGTAGCCCACGGTCACCGAACGCTCGAAGCGCTCGCCCGTGCGGCCGTCGTACAGGTACGTCTGACCGCTCGTCGGCAGGTCAGCCAGCTCCAGCATCCGCTTGATCTCCTTCTCGCTGGCGCCGTCGAACACTGGAGTCGCCATGGGCACTCCGTTCGACAGATTGCGCGCCAGCTGCTTCAGGTCGGGGCCGTTCAGGCTGTCGATCTCCTCGCGCTGACCGCCGGTCTCGTTGTAGATCTGCTTGATGAACGAGCGCAGCTCCTCCTCCGCGACCTGCGCCTCGAGCATGCGCCCGATCTTCAGGCCCACGCCCTTCGCCGCCCAGCCCAGGTGCGTCTCGAGCACCTGGCCGACGTTCATGCGCGACGGCACGCCAAGAGGATTCAACACGATATCGACCGGCGTGCCATCCGCGGTATACGGCATGTCTTCCACCGGCACGATGGTGGAGATGACACCCTTGTTCCCGTGGCGGCCGGCCATCTTGTCGCCCGGCTGCACGCGGCGCTTCACTGCGAGGTACACCTTGACCATCTTGAGCACGCCCGGGGCGAGATCGTCGCCGGCCGTGATCTTGGCCTTCTTGTCCTCGAGGCGCTTCTCGAACGCCTTGCGCTGCAGGGTGACGCGCTCCGAAGCCTGCTCGAGCTGTGAGTTCGCGTCCTCGTCCTCGAGGCGGATCTCGAACCATTCCTCGCGCGGCAGCTCGTCCAGGTACTCGGCGGTGATGGGGGTGCCGGCCTTGAGCTTGCGGGGGCCGCCCGCGGCGCTCTGCCCGACCAGCATGCCGCGCACGCGCTGGAAGAGGTCATCCTCCAGGATGCGCTGCTGATCGGCGAAGTCCTTGCGGACGCGCTCGATCTCCGCCTTCTCGATCGACAGGGCGCGGGAGTCCTTCTCCACGCCGTCACGCGTGAAAACGCGCACGTCGATCACGGTGCCGTCCATGCCGGGCGGCACGCGCAGGCTGGTGTCCTTCACGTCCGAAGCCTTCTCGCCGAAGATCGCGCGCAGCAGCTTCTCTTCCGGCGTCAGCTGGGTCTCCCCCTTCGGGGTGACCTTGCCGACCAGGATGTCGCCAGCCTTGACCTCGGCGCCGATGAAGGCGATGCCCGCCTCATCCAGCTTCGCGAGGGCGGCGTCACCGACGTTCGGAATATCGGCCGTGATTTCTTCCGGTCCGAGCTTGGTATCGCGGGCGACGCAGGTCAGCTCCTCGATGTGAATCGTGGTGAAGCGGTCCTCCTGCACCACGCGCTCGGAGATGAGGATCGAGTCCTCGAAGTTGTAGCCATTCCAGGGCATGAACGCGACCAGCAGGTTCTGGCCGAGCGCCAGCTCGCCGAGATGCGTCGACGGACCATCGGCCAGCACGTCGCCGCGCGCGATGGTGTCGCCTGCATTGACCAGCGGACGCTGGTTGATGCAGGTGTTCTGGTTGGAGCGGGTGTACTTGGTGAGCGTGTAGATGTCCACGCCCGGCTCGCCCGCGATCGTCTCCTCGTCGTTGACGCGCACCACGATGCGCGACGCGTCGACGGAGTCGACGTTGCCGCCACGCCTCGCGACCACGGTCACGCCGGAATCGATCGCGACGGGTCGCTCCATGCCGGTGCCGACGAGCGGCGTCTCCGACCGCAGCGTGGGCACCGCCTGGCGCTGCATGTTGGAGCCCATGAGGGCGCGGTTGGCGTCGTCGTGCTCCAGGAACGGAATCAGCGAGGCCGCCACGGACACGATCTGCTTCGGGCTGACGTCCATGTAGTTGATCCGCTCCCGCGGCATGAGGGTGAACTCATTCTGGAACCGGCACGAAACCAGCTCGTCCACCAGTTCCCCATTGGGACCCAGGCTCGCGTTGGCCTGCGCGATGGCGAAGTCACCCTCCTCGATCGCCGACAGGTAATCGATCCGGTCGGTGACCCGGCCGCCCTCGACACCGCGGTAAGGCGTCTCCAGGAAGCCGTACTTGTTGGTACGGGCGTATACGGAGAGCGAGTTGATGAGTCCGATGTTCGGACCTTCCGGGGTCTCGATCGGACATACACGGCCGTAGTGGGTCGGGTGCACGTCGCGCACCTCGAATCCCGCGCGCTCACGGGTGAGTCCACCCGGGCCGAGGGCCGAGACGCGCCGCTTGTGGGTCACCTCGGACAGCGGGTTGTTCTGGTCCATGAACTGCGACAGCTGCGAGGAGCCGAAGAACTCCTTGACCGCCGCGGCCACCGGCTTGGCGTTGATCATCTCCTGCGGCATCAGGGGCTCCGTCTCCGCGATGGTCAATCGCTCCTTCACGGCACGCTCGACACGGACGAGTCCGACGCGGAAGGCATTCTCCGCCATCTCGCCAACGCTGCGCACGCGACGGTTGCCGAGGTGATCGATGTCGTCCACCTGGCCGTTGCCGTTACGGATGTCGATCAGCACCTTGAGCACGTCGATGATGTCGGACGTCTCGCCGTACTTCTCGACGATGCGCTTCGAAGCCTCGTCCGTGCGGCCGCCGAAGTACTTGCGGTCGTAGAGGATCCCGGAACCGGTGATCTCCTGGCGGCCGACGCGACGGTTGAACTTCATGCGGCCCACGGCCGACAGGTCGTACCGCTCCGCATTGAAGAAGAGGTTCGCGAACAGGTTCTCCGCAGCATCCTTGGTCGGCGGCTCGCCGGGACGCATCATGCGGTAGATCTCGACCAGCGCCTCGAGGCGCGTCTTGGTCGGGTCGATGCGCAGCGTGTCGGAGATGTACGGGCCGCGATCGAGATCGTTCACGTACAGGGTCTGGATCTCGGCAATGCCGGCCTCGATCAGCTTCTCGACGGAAGCGGCGGTCAGCACCTCGTTGGCCTTGGCGAGGATCTCGCCGGTCTCGGTGTTGACCACGTCCTGGGAGAGGATTTTGCCGTAGGCGTACTCCCGCGGGACACGCAGGCGCGTGACCTTGGCGTCCTCGAGCTGGCGCACGTGCCGGGCAGTGATGCGGCGGCCTTCCTCCACGATCACCTTGTCGCCGACGCGGATCTCGAACGTCGCGGTCTCACCACGCAGACGCTGCGGCACGAGCTGCAGCGCCACTTCCTCGCGGCCGATATAGAACGTGTTGGTATCGAAGAACGTCGCCAGGATCTCCGACTCGTTCATGCCGAGGGCGCGCAGGATGATGGTGACCGGGAGCTTGCGGCGCCGGTCGATACGCGCGAACACGCAGTCCTTGGGGTCGAACTCGAAGTCCAGCCAGGAGCCGCGGTACGGAATGATGCGGGCGGAGAAGAGGAGCTTGCCCGAGGAGTGCGTCTTGCCGCGGTCGTGATCGAAGAACACGCCGGGGGAGCGATGCAGCTGGGAAACGATCACCCGCTCCGTGCCGTTGATGATGAAGGTGCCGTTGTCGGTCATGAGCGGCAGCTCGCCGAGGTAGACCTCCTGCTCGCGCACGTCCTTGACGGGCTTCTTCGCGCCCGCAGCCTCCTTGTCGAGCACGATCAGGCGCACCTTCACGCGCAGCGGGGCGGCGTAGGTGAGGCCCCTGAGCTGGCACTCCTTCACGTCGAACACCGGCTCGCCGAGACGGTAGCTGACGTATTCGAGCGAAGCGTTACCGGAGTAGCTCGTGATCGGGAACACGCTCCTGAAGGCGGCGTGCAGCCCTATGGCATCGCGCGCTTCCTCGGGCTTGTCTGCCTGCAGGAACGAGCGATAGGAATCGAGCTGGATGGCGAGCAGGTAAGGCGTGTCGAGGATGCTCGCCTGCTTGCCGAAGCTCTTGCGGATGCGCTTCTTCTCGGTGAAGGAATAGGCCATCGGGGGTTCACCTCAGAACGGAAAAAATGGGCTTCCAGCCCGATACACAGGGCTCGCGCCGAAGCGCGAGCCCTGCTTGATCCATCGCACGGCGCGTGGCGATCAAGGGTTACTTGATCTCCACTTTGGCGCCGGCGTCCTCGAGCTTCTTCTTCATGCCATCGGAATCGGCCTTGGACACCGCTTCCTTGACGGTCGAGGGCACGCCCTCGACGAGGTCTTTGGCTTCCTTCAAGCCGAGGCCGGTGATCTCGCGGATCACCTTGATCACGGTCACTTTCTTGTCGGCCGGGTACTCCTTGAGGACGACGGTGAATTCCGTCTTCTCCTCGGCGGGGGCCGCGGCGGCAGCGCCGCCCGCACCCGGACCGGCCGCTACGGCGACGGGCGCCGCGGCGGTTACGCCGAACTTCTTCTCCATATCGGAGATGAGCTCGACGACCTCCATCAGGGTCATCTTGGAAATTGAATCGAGGATTTCGTCTTTGCTGACTGCCATGTTGGGTCTCCGCAAATTATTTCAAGACAATTCGGCCAGGGTGGGCTAGGCGGCGGGCTTCGCGGCGCGCACTGCATCGAGCGTGCGAACCAGCTTGGCCGGTGGTGCCGCAAGCGTGGCGACGAACTTCTGGATCGGTGCCTTCAGCACCCCCAGCAGCATCGACAACGCCTGCTCGCGGGTCGGCAGGCTGGCGACCTTGTCCAGGTCCCCGCCGGGCAGTACCTGCCCGCCGAGCGACACCAGAGTCGCCACCAGCTTCTCGTTCGCCTTCGCGAAGTCCTTCACCAGGCGCGCGGCCGCGCCGGGATCGTCCTTCGAGAACGCGAGTACGAGCGGCCCTTTGAGCTTCGGTCCCACAGGCTCGAACGAAGTACCGGCGAACGCCTTGCGTGCCAGCGTGTTCTTGACCACACGCATGTACACGCCCTGCGCCCGTGCCTTGGAACGAAGCTCCGTCATCTGCCCAACGGTGAGCCCGCGGTATTCCGCGGCCACGACCGACTGGGCTTTGGCGGCCACTTCGGCCACTTCGGCTACCAGCGCCTTCTTGTCTTCCAGGTTGAGTGCCATTCCTTCTCTCCTCTCGGGTGAGAAGATCGGTTACGAATGAGGCCGCCGGTCTTCCCGGTGGGCCTTGCCATGGCGACCTTCTCGCCTCGAGCAGGAGCCTCGAGCGAAGAGCGGTTCACCATCTGCGCAGGCGGTCATTAAGAGGGTCGATCCCTCGCCTGCGGTCTTCGATGATGGCCACGACCCCTTTCTGAGCCGCGGCCCGCATCAAAACCAAAAAACTTCTCTACAAACTCGCCTGATCGATCGTGATACCGGGCCCCATGGTCGAGGAGACGGTGACACGCTTCAGATACTGCCCTTTGGCCGATGCGGGCTTCGCCCGCTGCAGGTCGGCCACCAGCGCGGCAAGGTTCTCCTTCAGCGCGCCGATCTCGAAACTGGCCTTGCCGATCGTGCAGTGCACGATGCCGGCCTTGTCCACGCGATAGGTCACCTGGCCCGCCTTGGCGTTCTTCACCGCCGTGGCGACGTCTGGTGTGACCGTGCCCACCTTCGGGTTCGGCATCAGGCCGCGGGGACCCAGGATCTGGCCAAGCTGGCCGACGACTCTCATGGCGTCGGGGCTGGCGATGACGCGATCGAAGTTGATCTCGCCCGCCTTGACCTTGGCCGCCAGATCCTCGAGTCCGACTATGTCGGCGCCCGCGGCCTTGGCGATCTCCTGATTCTTGCCCGAGGTGAACACCGCCACCCGCACGGTCTTGCCCGTACCGTTGGGCATGACCGTCGAGCCGCGGACCTGCTGATCGGACTTGCTGGCGTCGATGCCGAGGTTCACCGCCGCATCGACCGTCTCATCGAACTTCGCCTTGGCGAATTCCTTGACCAGCTTCAGCGCCTCTTCGATCGGGTAGTGCTTGCCGGGAGGGAGCTTGTCCTTCCACACCTTCATTCGCTTCGCGATAGCCATGATCAGAGCCCCTCCACGTCGACGCCCATGCTGCGTGCGCTGCCGGCGATGGTGCGCACGGCGGCATCGAGATCCGCCGCGGTGAGATCGGGCTGCTTCGCCTTCGCAATCTCCTCGAGCTGCTTGCGGGTGATCTTGCCGACCTTGGCGGTGTTCGGCGTGCCGCTGCCCTTCTCGATGCCGATCGCCTTGCGGATCAGCACGGAGGCCGGCGGCGTCTTCATCACGAAGGTGAAGCTGCGGTCGGTGTACACCGTGATGATCACCGGGATGGGCAGGCCCTTCTCGAGCTTCTGGGTCTGCGCATTGAACTGCTTGCAGAACTCCATGATGTTCACGCCCTGCTGGCCGAGTGCCGGCCCGATCGGGGGCGAGGGGTTGGCGGCGCCCGCGGGCACCTGCAACTTGACGTAACCCTGTACTTTCTTAGCCATTCATCTCTCCGTCGGGTGCAAACGCCTCTCGGCTCCCCGGACAGTTGTTGAAGCCTCAGGCCTTCTCGACCTGCGAGAAGTCCAGCTCCACCGGCGTCGAGCGCCCGAGGATCTGCACCGCCACCTGCAGGCGGTTCTTCTCGTAATTGACGCTCTCGACGACGCCGTTGAAGTCGTTGAACGGACCGTCGACAACACGCACCACTTCGCCCGGCTCGAAGAGCACCTTCGGCCGCGGCTTGTCGGCGCCTTCCTCCACCCGACGCAGGATCTGGTTGGCCTCCCGGTCGGTGATCGGGGCCGGCTTCTCCGGCGTACCGCCGATGAAGCCGAGGACCTTCGGCACTTCGCGCACGAGGTGCCAGGTGTCCTCGTCCATCTCCATCTGCACCAGGACGTAGCCCGGGTAGAACTTCCGCTCGCTGCGGCGCTTCTGGCCGTCGCGCATCTCCACGACTTCCTCCGTGGGGACGAGGATCTCGCCGAACTTCGGCTCCAGGCTCGCGCGCTTGATGCGTTCCTTCAGCGACTCCGCCACCCGATGCTCGAAGTTCGAGTAGGCGTGCACCACGTACCATCTCAGCGCCACAATCAGCCCCCTTGTCCCGTCAATGCTTTCGTCGCCCAGGCCAGCAGCAGATCGAGTCCCCAGAAAAAGAAGCCGGCGATGGCGACGAATACGAACACCGTGACCGTCGTCTTGATCGTCTCTTCCCGGTTCGGCCAGACGATCTTGCGCAGCTCGACGCGCGCGCTCGTCACGAACCCGCCGAATTCCTGGCCATAGCGCGAGAACGCCAGCAGCAGCGCGCCGATCACGAGGCCCGCGACCACGGCGATCCAGCGCTGCCAGTTGGCATCGCCGCCGAGCAGGTAATAGCCGGCGACACCGGCGATCACGGCCGCAATCGCGGCGCCGAGCTTCGCCTTGTCCGCGGCGCCGACTTCCTGAAGGTTGGTATCGTCTGTCATGTCAAAAGCTGGCAGGCCAGGAGGGAATCGAACCCCCAACCTGCGGTTTTGGAGACCGCCGCTCTGCCAATTGAGCTACTGGCCTAATCTATTGGCGAAAATCGTCGAGACGATTTTCGCGAACCCTACACATTTCGCCGCGGGGCCGGGAACGGCCCGGCCCCGCTTTGTCCACTGGCGAAAATCGCC
>Ga0335073_10013313_pt1 | contig 11532 bp, 16 predicted proteins | sample Lox_Sample_22_FD_207093 | JGI IMG/M metagenome (GOLD analysis project Ga0335073, IMG submission 207093) | Soil microbial communities from Loxahatchee National Wildlife Refuge, Florida, United States - Lox_Sample_2.2 | ecosystem: Environmental > Terrestrial > Soil > Wetlands | place: USA... | reverse complement strand
AGGATTTTCGTAGACATGAAGGTTTCGAGATTCTTGTGATCGGAACGAATGTGGACAGGATGTTTGGAACCTTCAAGATAATGACGCCAGTGCTTGAAGCATTCGACAATGGTGAGCATTTCGCAATCGTGGATATCATAGTTGCATTCCGCAGGGGTACACTTCCGGGGGACCAACCGGAGCTACGAATGGTTCCGTCACTACTCCGCGGTGCACGAATTGTCGGCAATCAGACAGGGTCAAATCTTTTAAAGTCAGAGCTCCCGAGCAGCCCACAATGTAGATAATAACGAAAACTTGCAAGAAAAGTTATTGCTAAACAGTGGTTCTAAATCTATGCAATGATTGCAAGAGAAAAAGCGGCTCAAAGACATTGCCGTTCCAAAATGAACGCCATGCACAAAAACCTATTGAGTTCCTTGAAAAAGCGAAATCGGTGGGAGTATCTGATGGAAACCGCAAATAGTGTAAGGGAACGGAGGCAAGATACGCGATAACATATATATAATATATATACAGACCTGTTCTATACGGGTGGCGGAGTATACGTTACCAAACTTGATAATACACACGCGCTGGGGCCGTTAAGCACCGTGATGGTGATATTCTGTATCAGCGGCTGCCCGCTATAGTAACTAATATTATAAGATGTGTCTCCGTTGCTATCCACAATTAGGCCATAATACCAACCGCCGGTATGAAATCCCCCCAATCGAACGCTAGCGTCTTGAAACACAGACGTGCTGGCGCCGGGTAGGAGGGCAAGATGCGCGTCGACCTGGAGAATGTCTGACTCGGAGAGTGTGAAATTATCAGGTGGTGGGCTTACGAGATAGCTCGCACCACAGTCGATTGGAAACATCCAGTCCAGGTCCAATTGTATCGGGTCGCATCCAGAGATGGTGGCGCTCCAGTACATATCATCAGCTTGATCTTGGCCCTCGTCGAGTAATGCTTGGCCGTTCGCGTCAGTGAGAAGTATTTCGTCCCAGTACACAAAGTCGAAATCGGTTCCGATAATCTCGACACTGTAATTGGGTATAGGGTCATCGTTGAGGTCAAGAACTGTTGCAATCATCGCGGTATTGTTGTAGCCGAGATAGGGGGTGGAAGAATTGCTCGCAGATACGAATTGACTGTTGGTGCAGCTGAGAATCTGGGCCACCTCGAGCGAAACTGAAGTTGCGATGTTTCCGTATGTAAACGTGACTGTTTTGGATCCCCCGCGCCAGGAAGTAAAGGAGATGGTCAGCAGACCGTTGGAGTCTGTTAGGTTGGGAGAAGTCGAAGAGAAAACGCACAAATCATCGAGTGTATCGCAGGAAAAAGAGACTGGAACATCAGGTACGCCTATCGAGTTGGAGTCGTAGGCTAGGAGCTGAATTTGCCGAATAGTATCGGGAGTATTTCCGTTGCCTTGATCGACCGTGGAATTGCCGCCAATGATGACCGCTTGCATCCCGGCTACGAAAGTTGATACGGTAATTGATACTTGCTCGGTCTGCGTTCCGCTGAACAATGTGAGTGTGAAATTTCCGATCGTCAAGCTGCTGAATTCCAAGGAGACCAAGCCCCAGGAATCAGAGCTGGTCGTAATGCTGGTGCCGGTAAAGTTACCGTTGCGCAAGAGTCCCCCGTCGGTGGTCGCCACTAGCGGCACATTCGCGACAGTGTTGTTCCCCGCCGAAAATGTGATCCGGATAGCGCTTATGGAGTCCGAGTCAGTCCAATCTCCTGTGGAGATATCTTGACTGGAAACAGTGTATGAGAAGGTCGTCGGGGTAGGCGTCGGCACCGATCCGCCAGTAGAGTTGGAACCGGTCGACGACGGGGGATCAGGAACTGTTGAGTTTGAACCAGTGGACGATGGAGGGTTGGATGTCGTCGACGCCCAGCTGAAATAAACGGAAACGGGTGCCCCAGAGCTTGTGTTAGACCATACCGGCCATGAGGAGGGCGCTGGCGAGGGCATTGAAGAGGGCTCTGACGGCGACTGGGACACAGGAGCCGATGCAGGAGGTTGGGGAGTGTTTGTAGAGGCCGGCGATGTAGGACTTGTAGATGGTGAAGTCGAACTTGAAGATGTCGGATCGGGGCTGGTGCCGTTGGACTCTAGAAGAGAAACGACGTCGCACGTTCCTTGAACGTCTCCAAAATACAAATTCCCGTCATCATTGCACGTATAATCTGATAGCTGAGTAGTGCCACGACGTCTCAGCCTTAGCGAGGTGCTGTTAACACTGACGACTAAACCTTCATTCGGATCGATCGACCAAATATCGGTCAAGCTGTCCGAGGGCCGGTTGGGGAGATTGTATGCACGCGATTTGCCGTTGGCCTGTAATTCATCTGAGGAAATATAGACAAGGTTATTCGAGGAGTCGAAAAGTTGCACGCCGGATAGTCGAAGCTGAGCTGGCGAATTGTTGGAATACGACAACATGCCGTTGATGAAAACGATTGCCATTCCCGCGTGAGTTCCTGAACCGATGATGAGGCTGACAGGAACACTGGAAGGATCACTTGCAGGTGGATTACTGGAGGTTGATGTGGTTGCTGATGCTGGAGCAGCAGGAGATTCATGTCCACCTGAGGATGAACCGGGGGAATGATTTGCCCCCGGAGAAGCCGAATGATGCGGGGATCTATTGGACTGCGTGAAGCGACCGTTGGAGGTTGAATGGTACTTGGGACTGCTTGAACCTGTTACGGTCTGGGTAATTGTTGCAGTTGATGTCGAAGTAAACGTGATAATGGTTGGAGCGACAGTTACGTTGATGGTGATGTCGTTCTCGATGTATATGGTGGGTGAGTAAAACAGTTTCGATTTCGTGAAGCATGAGGTCTACGTGAGCAATATGCTTTCTGTTGGGATAATACCGTTACGGACCACTCTTGTTCACAAGTGCTGATAAGATTTTGGTCCACGTACTCATAGACTTTGACTTGCTTCGTTTTGAATTCTGAATCGAGCGCCCAACACTGTTCGAAAGGACAGACATAACAAGTTGGACACGGTGCTTGATAAGTGAACGTGCATGGCGTGTCTGAGCATGTGTACAGACCACCGCCATAGGTGTGGACACCAGAATCTGAGCAGATAACGGTGGTAGACTGGAGAGGAGTGGTGCAGGAGGTAATGAGTTGTTCCGTACGAGTGACTGGGATTGGAGAGCAGGTCGGGCAACACGTGAGTGTTGTGAAAGCTTCGACCGCTGCGACAGTGACAATTGGATCTGAGTCAACAGAAGCAGGGTCTGGCGTGCATCCACAAACCTCGATCGTCGTTGTCACTGTTCGCCTCGGAGCGTAGTCCGCGGAGGCGAGGACGCAGAGGACGACCCAAAGTACCAAGGTGTTCAACTTCATTGTGAGAAATCAAGAGACACAGGCGATACCAACCCAATTAATATAAGGAGACACCGTGCACCGATTTGCTTACACCGTGGATGTTGACTCCATCTTGAACATTCCGCAATTCGAGATTCGTCGCGGGGCCAATTAGGATCCTGGAAAGCCGTTTAGCGGGTCTTCGACATTACCATTTCCGTGTAAAGAATGCGGATGTCGGGCCCAATAAGCTTCTCCATCGATTCTCGAAATTAGACGAGCCTCGTTGGACATCGTACCCAAACGTGAACAATCACTCCGATCATATTGGCCAGGGGGTTTGGAATGGAACGGCGGAATGGAAGCCCGCTCCATTGAAATCTAATCTCTGTGCCATCAGGCATTACTGGCTATCAACATGCCGCGCAAGTTTCCTTTTTCAGTGCTTTCAACGGGCACCCAGCCAACTTTCACCCGACGCTTAAGGTTTTCGGCGGTTGACGGTACAAGTTCGAAGCACTGCAGGTGAAACACGTGTTTTAAATAGCAACCAGTCAGTTGTCATGGAGACTAGAATAAGCTTCCGGTTTATCCGTCAACTACCCCACAAAATCAATTCCCGGAATTTCGGCTCATAACTACACAGATATAAAACTCCCCTTCTCCACTGTCTCCATTCGTCACTGCTGCCTTAATTCCTCATTACTTTCCACCATGACTGTGACATCGACTTTGCAAGCTCGACAAGTGGGCCCGACATTTGCTGGTGAAGTATCCGGTCTTGATTTCACGAAGCCCTTTCCCCCAGGTCTCCGTGAAGAAGTCGAGGCTCTGATGTATCAATACGGCGTCCTTATATTTCGAGGCATCCCTGGGATGTGCAATGAAAAGCATTTGGAGTTCTCTTCCTTGTTTGGGGAGTTAGATAGCAATCCTTTGGCTTTCGGAGCCCCCACACGCCTCGGAAATGACAACCTATTCGACATCAGTAATCTCGGCGCCGACGGCAAGACAATTCTTAAACCGACAGATCGTCGCCTCAAGTTTGGAAAAGTACACTATCCCTTGATGTCTGTTGATGGTAGGGAAACGCTCTTTGGCACGTCGATGCTTCTTTCAATCAACATCGTGACAAATACTCCATCTTGGCAGCATACGTTGTTCCGCCGAACGGAGGCGATACTCACGTAACTTCCTTTTAGGTCAATGGTTTTTGATCAGTTTGCGGACCTGAGGACAGCATATGACGACCTACCCGAAGAGAAAAAGAGACAACTTGAGCCGCTTGTCCTGCATCACTCGGTATGGCATTCCCGAAAGCTTGGTAAGATCGATTAGACGAGTCTTCTCATTGTAGCCGATCCAACATATATTGCCAGTCCGGAAGAATTGAAGACGAAGCCTGGATCCTTCCATACGCTGATTCAAGATCACCCTTCTGGTCGCAAGACGATGTATGTATCCTCGCACGCCGAATATGTTGTCGGTCAACCGAAAGACCAGGGACTTCGTCTCATCGCTGAACTGATCCGTCTGGCCACCCAGCCCAAATATTTCTGGGAATGCAAATGGCAGGGACCGGGTGATATGGTCATGTGGGATAATCGCTCCGTCATGCACAAAGCGACAGAGTGGGCCGGAAGCGATAAGTTTGTCAGAGATATGAGACGGACCAGTGTGCTCGATGACACCCAGGATGCGTATGGAGTGCCGGACCCAACAGTATAAACTTTCGGTTAGTAAAATGTTTAATTTCGTGCTATCTGATGACAACATGGAAAGGCAAGTTAAATCAGTTGCAACGTAGGTAGGGGTAAGCACTTTTGTTAATAGCGCTCAAAGTGCACCTCGTACTTGGCGGCGTGCGTGGCATCACGAAACGGCGGCCCTCTCAGTGTCGACCGAATTTCAGCCGCTGGTCCGTCTCACCGTGAACGACTTAATACTTTTGTTGTACGGAGTCCTCGCTGCTGATCTCACGGTGTTGATATCACGACGTCTACCATGCTTATTTTTATCCTCGCCTGCCTAGCTTTTCCTGAAGCAATCAAGCCTGCGCAAGACGAAATCGATGAAGTCGTGGGGCGCGACAGAAGTCCAGATTGGCAGGACGAGGAGAAGTTAGTATATTGTAAAACATTGGTCAAAGAAGTTTTTCGTTGGAAGAGCGTCTCACTTTGGGAGGTCTCCCTCGTGCCCCAACCAAAGATGATGTATCTCATTCCCGAGGGGACTCGAGTGATTGTATTTCCAGCTCCTGCAGTGGGTCTCACTGACATCATTGACCAATCCGCGGCAATTATGTTTAAGGAAATTGTTGAGTGGAGGACCTTTATCAGACTAGAGGGACGGAGTGCGTGTGCAAACTTGATTGATTCTAGAGAAGGCGGATACAGCGCTATTTATAATACAATGTGTGTGTGCAGCCTAAGATACCTTGCCTGTGTAATAGAAATTCCTTGCAGTGTTTGTGGGGTCCGGAAGATGACATTACCTTTTGACCTCTGATTGATAATAAAACTACTCTCAAACTGCTTTAACAAAATATGGGTCTATTTACAGGGTTCATTTAAACTTCAATAACTTTCTCGGGCCCCGATTCACCCTCGCGGGACACAATTTGCTTTTCCAATTGAAAATACCTCAATACATTCTCCGAAATGTCGTCGTTAGATGACCCGTCATCTTCAAACTTTCTCGACTCCAGCAACTCCTCGTAGGCTTGACGGAGTTCATTGATCTTGTCTTGTTTGTCCAGTTCGGGATCGTAATAACGGTTGCGATGCAGAATCCACGTTTCGTAGAGGCTGAGATGGCGAGGATGAATTGCGATGCCGTGATAATCTTCCGGCCTTCCGGCTCGGATACAAACCCAATACCTCTCTTGTTCACGCAAATCCAACCCCGTCGTATCGGGAATAAACACCACGGTCATGGCAAAGCCAATCAAACCAAACCAGGACACAATCCAGAATTTGGTTCCATTCGAGACGTAATTGTAGATAATGGCAGGCATGAGGGCGCCGAGTTTGCCGCAAGCGGCGGAGAATCCATGGGCGGTTGCTCGCACGGGAGCAGGATAGACTTCGGCGGCGACGAGGAAGGTTGTGCTGTTGGGCCCGAACTGACTCCAGAATGAGGAGAAAAAATACATGAATTGGAAGATTTTGACAGGTGTGCCGGGTTGGTGTAGTTCAGTGAAGAGAGAAGCCGAAATCGTGAATAAAATGAAGATGGCAATGAAGCCGACTGCTTGCATCCGGGTGCGTCCGTAGAATCGGTGGTCGATGAGGATTGCGGCCAAGTAATATCCGACGAGGGCGCAACTGACATTGAGAATATTCCAAAGCCATCCTCCGAGCACCGTGGAATCTGGGTCGATAATTTTTATGAATACGGATTGGAAAATTTTGTTCCCCTAATATTAGAATGGTTACGCGATGAAGAGGGGTTACATAGAAGAAAAAATCGTTGCAGAACCAACATCCCGCTGTTCCGATGAGGCGGTGCCAGTAATGGCTCAACACCAAGCCGAGTGATTTGGTATCGTATCCTGTGACTGAGAGTTTCTTCTTGGCCCCCTGGAGGTGTGCGTCCGCGAATTTTAATTTGTAGACACGATGATAGATGAGATAGAGTGTAACTAACCCCACAAAAGCAAAGGAGACACGAAAGGTCCATTGAGCACTTAACTCGCTATACGGGGGATTTCCGCCGCCGTGAAAGATGAGAAGACCGAGAACAAGGATCGCTTGATTGGCCATTTGCCCCCACCCTTGCATGGTGAAGGCGAGAAGGACATTCCGTCCTCGATGCAGTCGGTCGCTGATGCTGGCTCCAGGTCCGTGATGTCCTTCCATCGCGCGTGTACTGGTCATGGGGTATTCCCCACCGACTCCAAAGCCATAAATAAACAAGCTGGTGATGTACATAGCCACCCATCCCGCCAGTGTTTTCCCCCACATTGCAGTTAGAAGAATGGTCCCGAAAAACATGACTACAACGTCTTGAATCATCCCCCAGCGTCGACCGATCCAGTCGCCGAGGATTCCAACCGTAACTTGGCCAAAAATGATGCCGACGATTTCGAGATAGTCGAGACTGTAAATTTCGTTGGCGGGACAAATGGTATGCTCCTTCCAGCATTCCGGCCATACAGATTGAAACAGACTGGAAAGATTTCCGACCGAGAACAACGTGTATCCTTCGACAAAGAGGCCCATACCGACGATGACGTACTTCTCGAAATAATCTCGCACGGGTTGCAGCGGGTCTTTCCTAAATGTCGCCCCGAGTGCCCTCAATTCTCGACTTGCTTCTGCGTTGGACTTTTGGTTGACCCATTTAACTCGCTCACCGAGGGGCAGGTCGGCCCAATAGACGCTTGCGGCGTAAGAGTCTTGAGGAAACAAATCGTCTTGGAGGAGTACGTGAGGTGGGTCTTCGTACTGGATGGGATCACCCTGCTCCATCCGCGACATCGGAGGGACGTCGTACTGGGAAGGCACTTGGGAAGGCACTTGGGAAGGCACTTCCATAGGCATTTTGTGGGAGATTTTGGAAAGATGAACTCGCTTGGCGAAGTTTCCCGAAGCTGCGCTTTATATATATTGCGGAATTCAAGCTGCAAAAAATGCCCAAGCCATATGCACGCGTACGGTCGAATGGATCTCACTTGACCAGGATCGTAGTCCTTTGAACCGAATACTGCAGATCTCAGCTCCGTGTTTATATCAAAGTTTCCGTACCCCACACAAACCTTCCCGTCGCAATTAACTCTGTCGGTTAATTCCCCCATCTGGTAATATGATCGATCAAGCCTTCAAAATCATTCCGCCGGCCCTATCTAAATGCCTCAGTTGGTTTCATGTCATCCTCACAGGGCTATATGCCGACATTGCACAATCGATAGACGGTTGGGCGAATGACGCCACAATCCCCTCCTTGGCAAAACTGACTTGTAAGACAAGTTTCGATGGTCAGGAGACCTGGTTCCCGAGATCATCCATTAGGATCCGCACTGTAGGTCTCAATGACGTGGCTGACCCACGCCGAACCCCAGCCCGTGGCATGGGAGGCGTCTCGACAACACGTACTCCTCCGGGTAAAAAATATCGGAGTTGATTGTTCCTGGTAAATTCGGCTCGAGTATCGGCGAACGGTGCATTGGCTGTTACGTAACGTGTGTTTGGTGGATTTATTGAAACCGAGGTTAAGCGGACGTCACCCACGACATTACACCCCAACCCCATGCGTACATTTCCCCCCTTCTTCCAACCCCATTGCTAACCGCAATCAACAGACCGTGTGAAGCAACATGCCAAGGAATACGAGGTGCTCATGTCAATGGTCGTGTCCGATGCTAATATGTCTGTAGGTGTACAACAAGTCTCGTCCCAGTCGACCTGAACGCCGTCATACAACTGCTACCGGCGTCCTCTCCCCGTCACAGGAGAATAGTCTCGGCCAACCGCCTAGCCCTTCAACCCGACCCATTGAACACGCCAATACAGAACCTCACGCTCCCCATCATGATCTTGAAGAAGCGATAACACTTGATGTCCCGCCCGCTCGGCTGACGTCGAGCCCAAACCAAGTTGAACAATTAACCATCGAACAACCGCCCGAGAAGAAAAGAGGATTTCTTGCGCGAAAGATATTCAAATTCCGACGAAGAAGTCATCACCCTCTGACAGCACAAGCGTACAAAAAGAGTATATTGGGGAATCTAAAGGCTATCATATTTTCAAGTTGGGTCAATGTTCTTCTGGTGTTTGTCCCAGTGGTATGTCCTCATCTCCCTCGGTTCTGATAGCTAGGGAATAGCGGTTCGTGCAGCTAATGTCAACGCGACCGTTGTATTTAGTATGAACTGCGTTGCCGTTGTGCCTTTAGCGGCAGTAATAGTTCCCTGTATTCTTTCCTGACTTGCAGCTCCTAAGTTTCGCCACTGAGGAAATCTCCATTCGCACGGGACAAACTCTTGGCGCGCTGATGAATGTGAGCTTCGGCAACGCTGTGGTATGTCTGTTTCGGTATTGGTTTGACAATAGGAACTCATCGTTTTCGTCATTGCCCTGGTTCAGGGCAAAATCGCCATCGTGCAAGCATCCATTCTCGGCAGTATTCTCTCAAATATTCTACTCGTAATTATGTCTTATTGATCCGTTTCTTACGCAGATCCTGGGAATGTGTTTCTTTGTCGGTGGTATGAGACGACCTGAGCAACTGTACAACAGTCTCGTCGCACAAACGTCTGCATCCATGATGACCGTCTCCGTAGCTTCGCTTCTCATTCCCGCTGCATTTCACGCTACTTTCCCAGGGGAGGATCTCGACGAGCAGAACACTCTCAAAATTTCTCGTGCATCATCCGTCATCCTTCTCCTCGTTTACTTTTCGTTCGCTCCCCGATCTCATCTCATTTAACCATACAGGTATCTCTTCTTCCAACTCAAAACGCACGCGTATCTCTACGATGATCCTGGAACAAATTCGGATGGAGAGTCAGATGGAGAACCTGAAGAGGTGGCGGAAATCACTCCTCTTTTTGCGTGTGGACTATTACTGGCAAGTACAGCCGTTGTAGCCGTCTGCGCCGAGTTTTTGGTTAGTTCGATCGACGCAATGGTTGCATCGTCGGGCGTGTCCACAACATTTATCGGGTTGATCGTGTTACCCATCGTCGGTAATGCTGCTGAAGTATCCCCCTACTGATTCTATCTTAACAAGTAGCATGTGACTGCTGTGACGGTTGCCTACAAGAATAAAATGGATTTGGCCGTCGGTGTTGCCGTCGGCTCGTCCATGGTATGCCCCTTGTCGAGCCATAATGTTGATAAAAGCAAATCGCGCTGCTCGTCGCTCCATTGATTGTCCTCCTTGGATGGATGATTAATCAGCCCATGTCGTTGTATTTCAACGATTTTGAAACGGCAATACTCTTCACGACGGTATTGGTGGTGAACGTCTCTCCTCCAGCCTTGTTCTTGTTGCTGATAACGCAGTTTTTGATCCAAGATGGGAGAAGCAATTATCTGGAGGGGATACTTCTAATGTCCGTGTACGTTCTGATATGCATTGCAGTGTAGCCTCCTTAAATTCTATTCTAAATGTAGATGGTTTGCACCAAATACGGTAACAGAATAGGTCTCGAATGCCAGGATCAAGGAATCAATATCAACTGGACCGTCAGATAATTTATGTATTAGTCTAGACATCTCTAGCAATACAGTCTATTTCGTGGGGTCTTTCTGTTTCCCATGGACTTTATCCTCAGTCGCCGCCTGAGAACTCGAAACTTTGCTTTCGCTTCTATTAACTTGTTCAATTCTCCAAGTCTTTTGCATGCTTTGAGTAGAGTTTTGTAATGATCGCTCTCATCAGAGTTTCCGCTGCGCTAGTGACATCTGCCATCCAAAGCGAGGCTGGACTTTTCATCGGCCTCTCTATCTCGATCGAGTTCAAGATATTGGAACCCAATTCTGACCAATGTCATGAAGCTCTCTATGCTGAAGAACCGCTCAGTGACCTAGATTGTCGAAAATTTGTTGCAGTTGATATCATCGGAATGTGTCATAGTCTGGTGGTGCATGAGGAATCTGACGGAATAGTGCGATTTATCCATTTTACGGTACAAGAATTTTTAAAATCGCTCACGTTGCCGGTTATCTATTTGGCAAAGACTTGTGTAACTTACCTCCAATGCGACGCGTTTAACAATATTTGTTCGGATGAAAAGTCGATGGGACTTCGGCTCCAAACGAACAGATTCTGTCTCTAGCCTCCCGCTACATGCCCGAGCATCCGCTGACGTGCGTGCCACCGCACGGAGTACCCATGGCGGCAGACTGCGTGTGGGGTGGTGCTTCGTTTTGTGGCAACTTCGGCGTGCGCGCTACTGTGCCGCGTTTGCATTTAAGTCAACTCGGCGTGCGTGGGCGTTGGTCGGAGAATATAAGCGCGGTCGGAGCGCGGGGAAATGTAACGGGAAATCGCTGTAATTACGCATATTATAGCGATTTCCCGTTACATCACACCCCTCCACATACCGTAGAATTGGCAAACCCGACCCGGCGCGGTGGGCCGTCAACTCAAATTACCCGCGCAATAGCGACAGTTAGACGTGCGTGGTGATCAACCGGCGCGGTCCACGCTTCTGGGATGGCCGAACCGGCGTGCGTGGAAACGCGGCGCCACCGC
>Ga0335073_10013312_pt1 | contig 11532 bp, 12 predicted proteins | sample Lox_Sample_22_FD_207093 | JGI IMG/M metagenome (GOLD analysis project Ga0335073, IMG submission 207093) | Soil microbial communities from Loxahatchee National Wildlife Refuge, Florida, United States - Lox_Sample_2.2 | ecosystem: Environmental > Terrestrial > Soil > Wetlands | place: USA... | reverse complement strand
GTCTGGGCGGTCGACGTGAACGAGCGGGCCCTGGAGCTGTGCGCGCGGAACGCCGCCGCGGCCGGGCTGTCCAACGTGCGGTGCGTTACTCCGGATGACCCCGCGGTTCCGCCGCGGCTGGCCGGGATCTGGTCCAACCCGCCGGTCCGCATCGGCAAGACGGCGCTGCACGAGCTGCTGTCTTTCTGGCTCGGCCGGCTGGCCCCCGGCGGCGGCGCCTGGCTGGTGGCCGGGCGGAACCTGGGTGCGGACTCGCTGCACCGCTGGCTGGCCGAGCAGGGCTGGACCGTGACGCGCCGCGCCGCACGGACCGGTTACCGTCTGCTCCAGGTCGGATTTTCGGCCGAACGGGCCGTGGTGACACCACCGTGACCCCGCTCGTGCCACCCAGCGGCTCCGCGGGCGGGCCCCGGCAGCTCCGCCCGGTGGAGGTCAAGCGGCTGAACCGGGAGTGGCGCCGGGTCAGCGAAGCCCGGCTGGCCGTGCTGCTGGACTCGGTCGGCCAGCCGTTCAACGTCGGTTCCATCGTCCGCTCGGCCGCCGCGTTCGGCGCCGAGCACCTGTGGCTGTGCGGCGGCACCGCGCCGCTGTCTCATCCGGGCGTGGGCAAGACGGCGCTGGGCACCCAGCGGCTGGTGCGCGCCACCACCGAGGCGAGCCCGGTCGCCGCGGCCAAGGCGGCGGCGGACGCGGGCCTGCGGGTGGTGGCCATCGAGCTGGCCACCGGGGCCGTGCCCCTGCACGAGGCGCCGCTGGACGGTGACGTCTGCCTGGCCGTGGGCCACGAGGACCACGGCTGTTCGGCGGCCCTGCTCGCGGTGGCCGACGCGATCGCGTACATCCCGCAGCCGGGCCGGGTCGGGTCGCTCAACGTGGCCGTGGCGGCCGCCGTGGCGATGGCCGAGGCCCGGCGAAGGGCCTGGGCTAACCCGCCGTTCGCCTGACGGTGACGCGACACGCTCCGTTCACCTCGCATACCAGGCCGGCAGGCATACTAGCGATCGTGCGAGCACCGTTCCTGGACCACCCGAAGCCCATCGCGTTCGCCCACCGCGGCGGCGCGGCCCACGCCCCGGAGAACTCCTGGGCGGCGTTCGAGCACGCCGCCAAGCTCGGGTACGCCTACCTCGAGACCGACGCCCGGGCGACCTCGGACGGGAAGCTCGTGGCCTTCCACGATCGCACGGTCGACCGGGTGACCGACGCGTCCGGCCCGCTGAACGCGCTGTCCTACCGTGAGGTCGCCGCGCTGCGGATCTGGGGCACCGAGCCGATACCGCTCATCGAGGACCTGCTTGGCGCCTGGCCCGACGTGCGCTTCAACATCGACCTGAAGGACGTACCGGGGATCACGGCGCTGCCCGAGGTGCTGCGCCGCACCGGGGCGTGGGACCGGATCTGCGTGACCTCGTTCTCCGGCAACCGGCTGCGCACCGCCCGCGGGCTGCTCGACCGGCCGGTGTGCATGGCGACCTCGCCGGCCGCGGTGGCCGGGGTCCGGTGCAACGTCGGCACGTCGGTGAGCTGGCCGCAGATCCGGATGCTGGCCAGCTTCCTGGCGCGGGCCTGCGTACGCTGCGCCCAGGTGCCGGGGAAGGTGGCCACCTCGGCGTTCGTGCGGCGGGCGCACGCGCTCGGGCTCGACGTGCACGTCTGGACCATCAACGACCGGGCCGAGATGATCCGCTTCCTGGATCTCGGCGCCGACGGCATCATGACCGACGACATCGAGACGCTGCGTGACGTGCTCATCGAGCGCGGTCAGTGGCATCCCCGGGTGGGTTCCGGCACCGTGTAGCTGCCCTCAGCGCCTATAGCTGCGATCTTTGGGAAAAAACACGGTTGGGTAACACCCGGAGCGGGAATCTTGTCCGGGTATCCGGTGTTGACCGCTAAGACCGTTGACCGCCTGGGAGGCAGCAAGCATGGCCGAACGCGCACTCCGCGGCACCCGGCTCGGTGCGACGAGCTACGAGAACGACAGGAACACCGACCTGGCGCCCCGCCAGGACGTCGCTTTCGACTGCCCGAACGGGCACCACTTTAGCGTGCCTTTCGCGGCCGAGGCGGAACTTCCTGCCACGTGGGAGTGTCGCGTCTGCGGTTCGATCGCCATCGCCGCCACCGGAGAGTCCCCGTCACCGAAGAAGGCCAAGCCGCCGCGCAGCCACTGGGACATGCTCATGGAGCGGCGCACCGTCGAGGATCTCGAGGCGGTGCTCGCCGAGCGGCTGCAGGTCATCCGCGAACGCCGCGGCACCGGCGAAGATCTCGGCACCAGCCGGACTCAGCGCCGCAGCGCCTGAGATCCCCGGCTTACCGGCGCGACCTGAGCTGACGCAGTATCTCTTTCCGGCGCTTCGCGACGCCCCACTGCGCCACCCGCCAGAACGCCTCCAGGATGATGCTGTTGCTCATCTTGCTGGCGCCGTGCTCGCGTTCCACGAACGTGATCGGCACCTCGACGATCTTCAGCCCGGCCTGCGCCACCCGCATGGTCAGGTCGATCTGGAAGCAGTACCCGGTGGACTGGACCTGGTCCAGGCTTATCCGGCGCAGGGTCGAAGCGCGGTAGGCACGGAACCCCGCGGTCGCGTCGCGGACGTTCAGGCCCAGCATGAGCCGGGTGTAGATGTTGGCCCCGCGGGAGAGGACCTCGCGGGATCTGGGCCAGTTGACCACCCGGCCGCCGGGCATCCACCGGGACCCGATGGCCAGGTCCGCGTGGGCCAGCGCGCCGACCAGCACCGGCAGGTGCTCCGGCAGGTGCGAGCCGTCCGCGTCCATCTCCACGATCACGTCGTAGCCGTGCTCCAGCGCCCAGCTGAACCCGGACATGTACGCCTTGCCCAGCCCGGACTTCTCCGCGCGGTGCAGGACCTGGACGTGCGAGTCGGCCTCGGTCAGCTTGTCCGCGATGTCACCGGTGCCGTCCGGGCTGTTGTCGTCCACGATCAGCAGGTCGGCCTCGGGCAGCGCCGCCCTGACCCGGCCGGTCATGGGTTCCAGGTTCTGCCGCTCGTTGTACGTGGGCATGATGACGACGGTCCGGCCGACCGGCTGATCAGCGGGTGGATGTGGCTCTGTCACGACCTCTGCCTATCCCTGCGTTGGTTAACAGGAGGTGTCACGGACGGTGCACGCCATGATATCCCCGTACTCGCGTACCCCTGCGCGATCCCTGCCCCCGGGGATCAACGAACCAGGTCGCGTGATCGTGCCTTCCCGGCCGAACCGGGGATGCGGGCTGGGTGGGCGGGTAGAAAGAAAAGGACCCGGGCAGCGCCTTCGGACCGGAGCCCGTCCCGCTGGCCACGGGCTCAGCCTCCGTTGTCTACTGGGTGCCCGGGCCCTTTCCACGCCCAACCCCCTGTCCAGCCGGATCAGCGCCGCAGGCCTCTCGGTGTTTGCTCCGAACCTGACGAGCCTGTCGGTCCGGCTAGCGAGCCCGGTGCTGGACTGAGCAGCAACATACCCCCGATCGCGGGGATGTCAACCGCGAACGCCGGCTTTCCGTACCACTCGGGGAAGGCTTTCGGCTACTTTCAGTATCCGGTAGGGGAATGTTCGCTGTCCTCACTCTCCGGCCGTCCCGGCCGGCACCCCGAACGCTATGTTGTATCTCCGGCCCGCCTGCTCCCGTCTGTCTCTTTTGTCCGATCAGGAGCGCACTTTTATCGGGCGACCACGAAAATTTGCGGGCGTTGCCCTCATGCATGCCTGCGATTCGGGGTATGGATCACCCCACTTGGCGTCACTTGATCCTCTCCGCCCCTGTTCCCGCGGCCGACGCCGCACTCCCCCTCCGGAGGTGATGCGAATGGATGATAGCGCCGACCGGTTCCTCGACCTGATCCACCAGCTCGAGGACTTCACCCACTCGATCAGCCCTGACCAGGCGCATTCCGAGTTCGACGAGACGACGCTGCAGCTGTTCTGGATGCGGTGGCCGCAGCTGTCGGCCTGGTCCGGGTCGCTCTGGCGACTGCTCTCCGAGGAGCTCGCCGGGCCGTCCGCCCCGCACGACTCCGAGCTGTTCGAGATGGGCGAAAGTGGCTGAGGACGGCCGCCGGGCCCTCACGGTCGGCGAGATGATGCACACCCGGGTGGTGCTCACCACCCCGGACAGCCCCATGTCCGAGGCCGCCGCCGAGATGGTCCGGGAGAGGGTGGGCTCGGCCCTGGTCATGCAGGGGAGCTTCCTGGCCGGCATCCTCACCGAGCGCGACGTCCTGCGGGCCGCAGCGTCGGGAACCGACCTCACCATGGTCCAGGTCTCGGCGTGGATGACCAAGGATCCCCAGTCCGCCGAGCCGGATACTACGGTCGAGGACGCGGCGCAGATGATGCTGCTGAACGGCTTCCGGCATCTGCCCATCATGGAAGGACGCACCGTACGCGGCGTGGTCAGCCTGCGTGACCTGTTCGCCGCCCGGATCAGCCGGCCGCCCCAGCAGCGCGGCGCCGCCCGCTGACGCCTCCCGTACGGTAAGACGCCTACCTGGGCCTGCACCCGTCCGGAGTCCACCGCCTCGGCGAACGCGGCGTGATCGCGCGTGGTCTGATCGGCGTAGGTGGCGCCGAAGTCGGCGATGGCCTCGTCGAACCGGTCGGAGTTACCCAGGTAGGCGGCGATCGCGATCCGGTCACCGGAGCGCGCATGCGCCCGCGCCAGCGTCCACCCGCACAGGCCGCCGTATCCGGCCAGCACCGACGGGTTCATCTGCTCGACCGGCGCGGAGTACTTCCAGTCCCGTAGCTGACGCACGTAATAGTCGGCCTGGGCCCCGTCCGGCGCGGTGGCGCGCTGCCAGCCGAGGAAGATGTCGCTGGCCGCCTGCATCAGCCGCTGACCCGTCACGACCCGCTCTCCCTGGTTGTCGTACTGGCTCTCCCCCGCGTAGGCGGCCAGGACCGAACGCTGGGCCTGTTTGGCCTGCAGCAACAGCGGACCGGTTCCGTCGCTGGCGTCCATCAGCACGATCCAGGCCTCGGTACCGACGCTGCCCACCCCGACGACCTTGCGGGCCATCCGCGTCAGCTCGAACCGCCCGAGCAGGTACTGGCGGTCCGCCGGCAAGGTACGCGCGTAATCGCTGAGCAGCGAGCGGAGAGTCTTGTAGATGGTATCGACGTCCAGTTCGGCCGCGAGTTGTTCGACCGGGACGATCAGCGGCGGGTCACTGATGATCCGGCGCTGCCCGCCGGTCACCGTGGTCAGCTTGGCCACCGCCTGGGTACTGTCGCGGGTGCGTGCCTTGGCCACCGCCAGCTCGGACTGCTTGACCACACCCTTCTTGAGCTGCGACCGGAAACGGGCGATCGCTTCCTCGACATCAAGCCGGGCGTACCAGACATCCATGGCCGAGGAGGCCGCGAACTCGCGCATGGCCCGGCGGTACGTCGCGACGGCGGTCACCGCGACCCGGCGGGTGTCCCGGGCGCCGAAGCCGTTCTCCCGGCCAGCCACGATCAGGCTCGCCACCAGGCGCTTCACATCCCACTCGAACGGCCCCGGCAGCGTCTCGTCGAAATCGTTGACGTCGAAGACCAAGCGCCGCTCCGGTGAGCCGAACACGCCGAAGTTGGACAGGTGCGCATCACCGCACAGCTGCACGCGAAGGCCGGAATCCGGGGCGGTGGCCAGGTCAGCGGCCATCGGCAGGGCCGCACCGCGGTAGAAGGTGAACGGCGAGAGCAGCATCCGGCCATTGCGCACCGGGACCAGCTCCGGGAGCCGGGACTTGGCCTGCTCCAGCAGCAGGCCGACCGGATCCCGCGACGCCGGGGGGGCGAAATCCCGCTGGGACTCACGCGGGGCGCGCACCCGGGCGGCCTTCCCGTCGGCGATGCTCTGCTGCCGGCTCATCGGTTCACCCGCCTGTTATCTACGGCCTTAAGGAGAGATGAATGCCAGGCAAACATACGTCAGCACCCGGGCCGGGGTGTCTCTAGGCCCCAGCTATATGCCCATAGGCGACAGATGTTGGCCGGCACCGGCCCTTTTCGCGTCTGCTGGTGTTGATCGGCATCACGGGCGTGGTGCTGACCAAGCCGCCGGGACGGCGTGACCCATTTCTCCCAGCAGCTGCCCTCCTACGTCGATCGGCGACTGGGTCGACGGGCTCTTCGGCAGCTTCGTGGGGGCCCTGATTTCCATCCCCGCCGCAGCCGCGCTTCAGGTCATCGTCCGGGAACTGTGGCAGGCCACCACGTGGCAGCCGCCACCCGACGCCGATCCGGCCGACCTGGGGCCGGCGTAGAGACAAAGCAGCACCGGCGACGTACTATCCGTCGATGGACAGGTCGAGCGCGTCCGCCGCGGAGAGCGTCTCGGAGGTCTGCGCCGCGCTCGTCCCGCGCACGGCGGAGATGTCCGCGGACATCTACCAGCTGATCGTGCGGGAGATCCCTCAGCTGCGTGGATTCCGCCGAGGCCATCTTGGGCTACCGGCTCAGGCAGCACCATCTCGGCGGGGTGACCTGGATTGCCGGTGCGGTCGCGGGCGGCGACTCCATCGGGCGGCTCGAGCGCGCGACGGCGGAAATAGCGGCCGAGGCTCACTGCGACGGACGGCCGATGTTCGTCCCGCAGGATGAGTTCAGTGCCTGGGCCTGGCTGCCCCTCGGCGCCCGGCGCGATGCCGCCGTCCCGGCCATGAGCCTGACGGAGGGCCCGGGAGGTCGGCAAGGAAGCGGCGAAAGCCGCCCGGAACTTCCTGCGCCGCCTGAACTCGTAACACCGGGGCGCTGACGCCGGCCGTTCGCCTGAGGCGTTCGGCCAGCGTCCAGACGCCGAGCGCGGCGCGGTCCGGGTACGGCAGCCAGTCGATGGCCAGGCGGCGGGCGACGTAGTCGACCGCGGACCAGACGCTGGGGATCTCCGGGTCGTCGGTAGGCCCGTTGGGCATGAAGTACTGGTCAAGCCCCGGCCGGATCAGCTCGGCGAGCGGCACCCGGTACGCCAGGCCTGTGGACAGCGCGATGGCGTAGGTGCTGATCAGGCCCGCGCTGCTGGTGCCGTGCTTCCCCCAGTGGATGAAAACCTCGCCCAGGCTGCCGTCTTCGCGCTGATTGGCGATCAGGACGAACCGTTCCGCGCTAATGGTCACGGCCGTGGTGTGTCCGCTGCGACGCCTCGGTATGTGCCGCTGAACACTCCACGTCATAGACACCTCTCCGAACAAATATACGATAATTTCATGGTATCCGCCGAGCCATCGGCCGTCACCGGAGACCCGCCGGTAAAGTGGCGATCGTGGATCATGCCCTGCACACCGAGCGCCTGATCCTGCGCCCGGTGACGGCCGGTGATCACGCGGTGCTGCTGGCCCACTGGGCCGCACCCGACGTGCGGCGGTTCCTCTTCGACGGCGCGATGCTGTCCTCGGCCGAGATCACCGAGGCCATCGAGGACAGCACGCGGGATTTCGGCCGGGCCGGGTACGGACTGTGGCTCATCCACGAGAAGGACCGCACCGGTGTCGTGGGTACCGCCGGGCTGCGGCCGCTGGATGACCTCGGCCTCGAGATCTTCTACAGCCTGGCCCCCGGTTCGTGGGGCCACGGCTACGCCACCGAGGCCGCCCGCGCCGTGCTGGATCACGCCCTCGGCCCGCTGGGCCTGCCCGAGGTGCTGGCCGAGGTCGACGAGGGCAACACCGCCTCGATCGCGGTCCTTGAACGGCTCGGCATGACCCCGTTCGGCGTCGTGCCCGGCCATCTCGGCCCGATGACCCGCTACCGCAAGACGGCCGGGCAAGCCTAGGTACGGTCCCGGGCCGAGGGTCCGATGCTCCGGCCCTTGAGGGCCGGCGCGGGGCGTCCGCGGATCCTCACCTATCCCGTTAACCTCGCACGTACCAATCTTCGCTCACCAGTTCCATCATCCGGAAATTATCGCGGTTGATTGGGGCTTCGCGGTTGTCTGGTGGCGCGGGGGCGCCACTGATCCACCGCGAAGCCCGGATCCACCACGAAAATGGTGGGCGTGAGGTCAGCAGGGCCAGTGGGACGGGGGCTGGCCGGTACGGGGCGCGATCCGCTGTGATCAGATGGTCAGCATGGACGAGGACCTGCGTGCCGAGCTGCTCCGGCGGGTCGCAGCCGATCAGGAGGCGCGCCACGCTCGGGACGCCCAGGCCGCGTGGCTGCTCGCGCAGCACGCCGGCCGCGACCCGGCGTCCTGCCCGGAGTGCGGCCATGAAGTCACCTTCCGCATATTGAGCTGAGCTCAGAGTCCGTAGACCGAGGTCGCGGTGCCAGCGAAGACGGCCTCGCGCTCGGCGGGGCTGAGTCCGGCGGTCAGGTCGCGGGCGGCCCACAGGACGTCAAAATAGGTGCCGGCCAGCGTGCACACCGGCCAGTCGGAGCCGAACATCAGCCGGGCCGGGCCGAAGGCGTCCAGCGCGACCTCGGCGTAGGGACGCAGGTCGGCGACCTTCCAGTGGTGCCAGTCGGCCTCGGTCACCAGGCCGGACAGCTTGGCTGACGTGTTCGGCAGGGCCGCCAGGTGGCGCAGGTCCTCGGCCCAGGGCTCGGTGCGGCCCGCGGCCACGGGCGGCTTGCCCAGGTGGTCCAGGACGAACCGCAGGCCGGGTACGGCGGCGGCGGCCCGGGCCGCGGCGGGTAGCTGGCCGGCGGTGATGACCAGGTCGTAGACCAGGCCGGCCTGGGCCACCGCGGCCAGGCCGCGCAGCACGTCGGGCCGGGTCAGCCAGTCCGGGTCGGGCTCGCTCTGGACCTGGTGGCGCAGGCCGACCAGCTTGCCGCCGCCGGGCTGCTCGCGGAGGGCGGTGATGCGGTCGCCGACATCCGGGGTGGTCAGGTCGGTCCAGCCGACCACGCCGGCGATCAGGTCACTGGCCGCGGTCAGGGCGAGCAGCTCGGGGGTCTCTCCCGGCACGGTGACGGTCTGCACGACGACGCTGGCCGCTACGCCGTACGCCTCGGCCAGCGGGCGGTAATCATCGAGCAGGAAATCCCGGCGCAACGGCGCCAGCGCGGGGCCGGTGATCCAGTCTTGGTCGCGCACGCTCAGGTCCCACACGTGGTGGTGCGCGTCGACGGTCACAGCGCCCAGACCACGCGCGTGTGCAGGGCAATTCTCACGACGTCTCCGTTCCGGCCTGTCTTGGGTATGCCATACTCGGGACAAACATCCGATCTTTACGAAGGGGGGCACGCACCGTGGCCGTCACCGACGAAGCTATCGAGAAGATCAAGGGCATGATCACCTCCGGCGCGCTGCGCGCGGGCGACCGGCTGCCCCGGGAGGCGGATCTGGCCGCTGACCTGGGACTGTCGCGCAGCTCGCTGCGGGAGGCGGTGCGCGCGCTGTCCCTGGTCAACATCCTCGACGTACGGCGCGGCGACGGGACGTACGTGACCAGCCTCGAGCCGCGGCTGCTGCTCGAGGCGCTGAGCTTCATCGTGGACTTCCACCGGGACGACACCGTGCTGGAATTCCTCCGGGTCCGGCGCATCCTCGAGCCGGCCGCCACCGCGATGGCGGCCGAGCGGATCACCGACGAAGAGACCGAAGGCCTGCTCAAGCTGCTCGACAGCATCGGGCCGCGGCCGGAGGCCGAGGAGCTGGTCGCGAACGACCTGGAGTTTCACCGGCGGATCGTGGCGTGTTCGGGTAATTCGGTGCTCTCCTCGCTGCTGGAGTCGATCTCGGCGCCCACCACCAGGGCCCGGGTCTGGCGCGGGCTGACCCAGACCGGGACGATGGCCCAGACGCTGGCCGAGCACCGGGCCATCTTGGACGCGCTGGCCGCCCACGAGCCCGAGATCGCCCGGTCATGGGCCACCGTGCACATCGCCGGCGTCGAGCAGTGGCTGGCCTCAGTGTTGTGAGTCAAGCTCAGCCCACAGCGCGTCTGGGATGGGAAAACCGAGGTAACCGGCGTCGGCGCGGATCTCGGCGGCGGTCCTGGCGCCGACCACCGCGGCGGTGACGGCGGGGTGGCGCAGCACGTAGCGCAGGGCGGCGGCGGCCACCGGGACGTCGTGACGGGCGCAGACCTCGGCGATGGCGCGGGCCCGGGCCAGCACGCCGGGCGGAGCCAGAGCGTAGTCATAGCGGGTACCGCCGGCCAGGATGCCGCTGTTGAACACGCCCCCGGCGAGCACCGCGACCCCTCGGTCCAGGCACAGCGGCAACAGCGACCGCGCCGCGGAGTCGTCCAGGAGCGTGTACCGCCCGGCCACGAGCACGCAGTCCAGGTCGCAGCGCGACACGAACCATTCGGCCACCGGCACCGAGTTGACCCCGACCCCGATCGCCCCGATCGTGCCGTCCGCGCGCAGGTCGGCCAGGGCGGGATACGCGCCGTCCAGCGCCTCGGCCAGGTGCTCGTCCGGATCGTGGATGAGCACGATGTCCGCCCGGTCCAGCCGCAGCCGCCGCAGGCTGTCCTCCAGCGCCCGCCGCGCGCCGTCCGCGCTGTAGTCGCGCACCCGGCTCAGCGCCGGGGTGCCGTAGAACTCGTCGACGCCGTCCACGGGTCCGCCTGCGGGCCGCAGCCGCCGTCCGACCTTGGTCGATACGACGAAGTCAGCCCGCGGGCGCCCGGTCAGGAAGTCACCGATCCGCCGCTCGGACAGCCCCACCCCGTAGTGCGGAGCGGTGTCGAAGGCGCGGATCCCGGCGTCCCAGGCGGCCTGCAGCGTATCGGCGGCCGCCTGGTCGCTGACCGGCGCGTACAGCCCGCCGATGGGCGCGCCGCCGAAGACGAGCCGCCCAGGCACGGTCAGTGCTGCCACGCGGGACCCGCGGGGAAGGCGAACTCGGCCAAAGCCGAGGACCTTATCTCGGTGGACGCGCCCGCAGCTTCCGGAGCCCGGTAGCGGCCGCGCGATACCACCGCGGGCGCGGCGAAGTGCTCGTGCAGGTGGTCGATCCACTCGATCCGGCGCCCCTCCGTGCTGCCTGACAGGGCCACGTAGTCGAACATCGACAGGTGCTGGACGATCTCGCACAGGCCGACCCCGCCGGCGTGCGGGCAGACCGGCACCCCGAACTTCGCGGCCAGCAGCAGGTTGGCGATGTTCTCGTTCACCCCGGCGACGCGGCAGGCGTCAATCTGCACGATGTCGATGGCGCGGGCCTGGAGCAGCTGCTTGAACATCACCGGGTTGGCCACGTGCTCCCCGGTGGCCACCTTGACCGGATGCACCCCCCGGCGGATGGCGGCATGGCCGAGCACGTCAAAGGGGGCGGTCGGCTCCTCGACCCACGCGGGCCGGAACGGCGCCAGCTCCCTGATCCAGCCGATGGCGGTCGGCACGTCCCAGACCTGGTTGGCGTCGATGGCCATGCCGAAGTCGCCGCCGAGCACCTCCCGCGCGATCGCGCACCGGCGCTTGTCGTCCTCGAGCGCGGCGCCGACCTTGAGTTTCACCTCGGTGAACCCCTCGGCGACGGCCTCGGCGCACAGCGTCGCCAGCCGCTGGTCGGAGTAGCCGAGCCAGCCCGGCGCGGTCGAGTAGGCCGGGTACCCGTCCCGCCGCAGGGCGGCGACCCGC